>Ga0209066_10001453_pt1 | contig 31151 bp, 25 predicted proteins | sample All_14_2_FD_187198 | JGI IMG/M metagenome (GOLD analysis project Ga0209066, IMG submission 187198) | Freshwater microbial communities in response to fracking from Pennsylvania, USA - Allegheny Zone_MetaG_DW_15 (SPAdes) (version 2) ... | reverse complement strand
ATTGTCGATGGGGGTGGGGAGTTGTTTGGCATCGACCACCAACCAGTCTTCTGCAAAGGTCTTGCCTTTGAACTCCTGTCCCAGGATGCGCCGAACCAGCGAGTTGGCCCCATCTGCCCCCACCACGTAGCGCGCCTGCACCTGGCGCAACTGGCCATCGTCGGTCTGAAGTTCAGCCGTGACACCGTCCGCATGCTCGTTCAGCGATGTCAGAGACACACCCAGGGCGACACTCACGTGGCGGCTGTCCTGCAAGCGAGCGCGCAGCACCTGCTCCAGTTCCGGCTGGAAGAAGGTGACCAGTTTGGGGTGCCCATCCACAGAGCCCGCCGTCACCGCACGGCTGTATTGGCCAAACAGCGGCGAGTGCATGCGGACTTCCGGGATGGCCACTTTGTCAAAAGCGTCATCTTCGAGACCACACATCTGCAGCACACGCAGGGCTTCGTTGTCCAGGGCAATGGCGCGAGGGGCCATGAAGATGTCCTTGGCTTTGTCGATCGCCAAGGTCTTGGTGCCGTAGCGGCTCAGCAGTTGTGCCAAGGCTGCCCCAACGGGCCCCATGCCAACGATGAGGACATCAACTTCAGAAGGGATGTGAGACATGTGTGCTCCGGACCGCGCTCAGGCAGTCGTGAGAATCGCGCGACCTGCGCGTTGTTGGGCGACGTGCGAAAAGGCCTGTTCGCCTTGGGCGAGTGGAACGATCAAGCCCAGGGGCAGGTGCAAGCCCATGTTGACGTCCAGCAGCTGCTTCAAGGCATCCAGCGCCTGGGCATGGGGCTGAAAAATGGTCCAGGCATAACGTGCGCTGGGACCGGCTGTGGCTGTTGTCAGGGCGCGCATGGCCGACCATGCGCGAAACGCACGCCATCCGCCCTGGATCCAGCCATGCACGTCAATGCTGTCCAGCAGGGGGTGCACGGTGGTGGCGTGGCCCATGGCGCCGGGCTTGAGGCGGCTGATCAGGGCCGCATCGTCTTGCCAGGTCGCAAAGTTGAGGCTGACGTCATAGCAAGTTGGCAAGGTCGACAGTGCCCGGCGTGTTCGGTCCACCACCACGGCAGCACCCAGGTCTTTGCAGGTCTGGACATGTGCGGTGCTGCACACGGCGGTGACCCGTGCGCCCCATCGGTTCAAGACCTGCAGTGCCAGTTGCCCCAGGCCACCCGAGGCCCCATGAACCAGCACTTCCTTGCCTTTGGCGTTGTGTTGATCCAGGCCCACGCTTTGAAGCGCTAGCCAACAGGTGGTGAACGTGTAGGGCAGGGCGGCCAGCTCTGGCGAGGTGTAGTTCGGCGGTGCTGCCCTCAAGTGCTGGGCTTGAGCCAACACGTGGCTGGCATGCGCGCCTTGGGGGCCCGTGGGCACGAGGCCGAAGACGCGATCGCCTGGTTTGAATGGGGTGTCGCCCGAGCCCACTGACTGAACGATGCCCGCCAGGTCATTGCCCAAAGCCGTGGGGAAGCGTGCAGCCCCTTTGAGCGCCAGAAGCCGTCGCCCATAGCCCGTCGACCGCTTGGCATCGATGGGGTTGACGGAGCTGGCCTCGACGCGCACCAGCACCTGGCCGCGGCTCGGGGCAGGCACGTCGTGCGGCCTCGTCGCAAACTGTGCGGGCTTGCCCGGTGCCATGCAAAGCAATCGTTGGGCGGTGATCATCCCTGCACCACCACATTGCGCTGCTGGCCCAGATCCAAGGCGCCGTCGTCTGTTCGGATGCTCAGGGTCATCACGTCGCTGGGTTGCAGGAACAGAGGGTTGCGCGCGCCACCCTTGATGAAGAACTTCCACTTGGTGGGCTCCGACAAGATGCGGTTGGCCACCAACATGGACAGCTTGCCAGGGGCTTTGGCCGCACAGCCGGCGGGGGTGCCGGTTGCGATCAGGTCGCCAGCGTTGAGGTTCTGCAGCGCCGAGAACTCACTCACGGTCTGGTGCGGCTGGTACAGCATGTCGCGGCAGTAGTCATCCTGCCGAGCCTGGCCATTGACGCTCAGTTGCATGTGCAGCTCGGGCCAACGTTGCCACTCAGAGGGCTCCAGCAACAACAGCACTGGGCCGGTCGGTCCAAAGGTCCGGTAGCTCTTGCCCTTGTAGAACTGGCCTTGGGGCAACTGCACATCTCGTGCGGACACATCGTTGACGATGGTGATGCCCGCCAGCACTTCATGCAGTCGGTCTGGCTTGACCTGGACGCCTGTCGTCAAGTCACGCCCGATCACCAGGCCCAGTTCGATCTCGTAGTCCAGCAGCTTGACGTGGGCAGGTCGAACCACATCCTCATAGGGCCCCGTCAGCGATGACGACGCTTTGGTGAAGAAGGTGTTGAAGGGCATGTCGGACGGATCCTTGCCGGACTCCCGCACATGGCTGCCGTAGTTGGCGCCCTGGCACAGGAACTGCTGGTTCGTCGTGATGGGGGATAGGACCGTCACGTCGTCCAGGGACACGGCAGCCTGCGCAGCCGTCATGGCCCGTGCCTCGGGCTGCCCGTGCCGGATGAGGTCTGCCGTGGTGGCGTAAGTGCCGGGCAATGGGGTGATGCGCCGGTCAAACAGCACGCCCCAATGGGCTTGCCCGGGTTGAGCGGGATGTGCGTAGCGAACAACTGAAGTGGCCATGTCGAACTCGTTTGAATGAAGATGGGTTGGATGAACGCCTGGGAGTTACTTCCACGGACGAGCCGGTGTATCGACCACCCTGCCCATCATCAAGAGGCGATTCAAGGTCACGCGGCCTGAGCGCAGCAGCTTGATCACGCGCCACAGCATGGCGGGCGTCTTGGCTGGGAACATGCTGGCGGGCACATCGTGGCCCCAGGCCCAGAGCGCACTGGTGGTGAACGGTCCGTAATGGGGTTCCCGGTCTGCCGTGAACACATCACCGTCGGTGTAGTGCTCAAAGGCATAGCCATCGGCGTCTCGCCAGTAATCAAACAACTGGCTGCCCAACAGGTGCCGACCAATGCCCCACATGTGGTCATGCCCATTGACACGCAGCACCTGCTGACCTTGCCCCAGGGCATCCAGGTCGTTGACCTCCCAGGCACTGTGCTCGTAACAGGCCTCCAGCCCACCGGCGATGACCACGGTGTGGTGGTCGGCCGGGGTGTTGCCCAGGTCCAGGCGGAAAAAAGTCAGAAAGGGGGCACCGTCGTCCAGGTACTGCACATCGGAGGGGATCACGCCCAGGTGCCGCATGTACCAGTCGGCCATGGTGTGGAAGTCGGTGGTCTGCATCACCACGTGTCCCAGGCGACCCACGGAGGCCGCTTCGATGTCCGTGCGCACAGTCGCATTCACCCGCGGTGTTTGCCCCAAGGCATTCATGTGCGGGTGCTTGGGCTCGCGCAGTGGCAAAGGATCCACCGTGCCCCAATCGGTGATCAGCCAGACTTCATTGCCATCGGGGTCCAGCAGGCTCACGCCGCGGGCACCACCCGGCACGACATGGGCTGCCAGTGGCCGCGCGCCGCTGTCGCGTTGCAGGCGCTCGAAATCGGTGTCTGGCGGCACCACGAAAGCGGCCCCTACATAGCGAGATGCCTTGGCCTTGGACGCCATCAGGATGGCCGGGGCTGAACCGGCTCCGCGCATCACCAACTTGTCGGCCGTGCGCGAAACGGTGATCAACCCGAAGTCGGTCCAGAAGCGCTGCGCCTCGTTGAGATCCGCCTTATCAAAGCGAAGAAAAGCCAGTTGGGTGGCTTTTTGCAGTGCCGCCGGACGTGCGAGCTTTTGCACATGTGCAGGCAAGGCACTTTCGGGGAATTCGGGCGGAGCCCTCAAGACCTTGGTGTGACTCATAGGTGTTTGTGCTGAGGTGGTGGGCTTGCTGTGGATCAGGAATTGGCATCATAATGACACAATAGTCATTATGACAATGTTGTCGTTTCTACTGATCTGGATCAGCTAACCTCCTGACATGAGCACACCTGATTTCCGCACCCGCGTTGCGGCTGAAAAACGCGAGCGCATGCGCACACGCCTCATCGAGGCGGCCATGGAGGTTTTCTCTTCAAAGGGCGTTGACGCGACTGTCATTGAGGACCTGATCGAGCAGGCGCAGGTCTCGCGCGGCACCTTCTACAACTACTTCCGCACCACCGAAGAGGTCATGGCAGCGGTGCAGCAGGACGTGGGCAATGAACTGTTGTCCCTGGTGGACATGGCCATCGCCGATCGACAAGATCCTGCCGAACGGCTGGCCTGTGGTGTGCGCATGGTGCTGCAGACGGCCAGGCACTTCCCTCAGGTGGGGCGCTTCATCTCTCGCGTGGGGATGACCCGCAGCATGGATCACATGCCTGCACTGGGCTACTTGTTGCGCGACCTGCTGGAGGCCACGGCGACGGGGCGCTTCCACCTGGCCGACCCGATGCTGGGCCTGGACCTGGTGGTGGGCACCACCAATGCGGCCCTGCTGTCACTCAGCATGCGCAGCGACCTGACGGACGCTTATCCGCAGGAGATCACGTTTCACATCCTTCTGGGCCTGGGCATGACCCGCGCAGCGGCCCGCAAGTTGGTGGACAAACCCATCAGCGCCGTGAGCCTCCCACCCGAATCACTGCTGGTGCGAACCCTGCACAAGCCACTTCAACCCACTTGACTCACGGAGTCCGGAATTTCTCGCATGACTGCATTTGTCCCCAGCCCGATCCGCGGCCTTCCTGACATCGAAGCCATGGAGGCCTGCATGCCCGACCTCATGGCCGGACAGCACAGCACCTATGCCCTGTTGTCTGAGGGGGCCAAGGTCAGACCCGACGGTGCAGCGCTGTCGTTCTTCTTGCGTACCGAAGATCACCAACGCCCCTACGTGTGGACGCATCGCGAGTGGATGGCCAAGATCACTCAGGCGGCCAACATGTTCCGGCAATTGGGGGTGCAGCGTGGTGATGTGGTGGCCTTTGTGTTGCCCAATTTGCCCGAGACGCACTGGACCATCTGGGGGGGCGAGGCCGCGGGCATCGTGTTCGCGATCAACCCGCTGTTGGAGCCCGCCATGATGCTGGACCTGCTCAAGGCCGCGCAGCCTCAATGGATCGTGACCCTGGCGCCCACCCCGGGCGCTGACCTGTGGGACAAGGTGGCAGGCATCGCGCCTCAGGTGCCTGGGCTGAAGGGGGTGCTGAGCATCAGCCCGTTGCGCTATTTGCGCCACCCATTGGCGCCGGTGCTGCGCCTGCTGAATCGCCTCAAGACGCCGAGCCGCCTGGGATCGGTGCCGGTGCACGACTTCCATCGGCAGTTGGCCGGTCAGAATGGCACCGCCTTGTCTTTTGCCCCTCCGCGGCTGGACGATGTGGCGTCCTATTTTTGCACTGGCGGCACCACCGGCATGCCCAAGATTGCTGTGCGCACCCATCGTACCGAGGTGGCCAATGCCCTGGAGCTGGCCGCCGTGGGCGCCTCGGAGCTGGACGGCCCTGATGTGGTCGTGTTCTGCGGCCTGCCGCTCTTTCACGTCAACGCGCAGATCGGTACGGGTCTGTCCTTGTGGGCGCGAGGCGGCCATGTGCTGCTGGGCACCCCGCAGGGCTACCGTGGGGACAACGTGGTCAGGCGCTTCTGGGAGCTGGTGGCACATCACAAGCTGGTGTCGTTCTCCGGTGTACCCACGGTGTACGCCGCCTTGTTGCAAGTGCCTCGCCAGGGGCATGACCTGTCCAGCTTGCGCTTTGGCGTGTGTGGTGCAGCCCCCATGCCTGTCGAGATGTTCAACCGTGTCCAGAAGGAGCTGGGGCTCAAGGTCCTGGAAGGCTACGGGCTGACCGAAGCAGGTTGTGTGTCCAGTCTCACGCCACTGCATGCGGCCCCCAGGATTGGCTCGATTGGGGTGCGCATGCCCTGGCAGGACATGCGTGCGGCGATCATTGGTGCCGATGGGCAATACATCCGTGATGCCGAGGTGGACGAGGTGGGCACCATCATCATCAATGGTCCCAATCTGTTCAAGGGCTATCTCAATCCCGAGCACAACAAGGGCCTGTGGGTCATGCGTCCAGGCGTCAACGGGCTGCTTGAGCGCTGGCTCAACACAGGTGATCTGGGGCGCATGGATGCCGATGGTTATTTCTGGCTGACCGGTCGCCAGAAGGAGCTGATCATCCGAGGAGGTCACAACATCGATCCCAAAATGATTGAAGAGCCTCTGTGCACCCACCCTGCGGTGGCCTTGGCGGCAGCCGTTGGCCGACCCGACGCCCACGCGGGCGAGGTCCCTGTGGTCTACGTGCAGTTGCGCCCAGGATGTCAGGTCACCGAGGATCAGTTGATGGTGCATGCCAGCGCGACCATTGCCGAGCGCGCGGCGCAGCCCAAGCGGATCCACATCGTTGATGTCCTGCCCACCACTGTGATCGGGAAGATCTTCAAACCCACGCTGATCCAGCAAGAGGTCGAATCCGTCTTCATGGAAGAAGCGGCCAAGCTCGGTGTGCGCGATGCCCGTGCCAAGGCTTGTCAGGACGTCAAGTTGGGCTTGGTCTTGCGGTGGCAGGCCGATGGCGATGTCACCGCGCTCAAAGCGAGCCTGGATCGCTACATCTTCCGGCACGAGCAGGGGTGACCATGACCGAGCCATCTCGCCGCCATGTGTTCAAAGCAGGTGCCGCCGCACTTGGCGCCCTGTCCTTGCCAACGCCATCCGCTGCTGGCGCCAAGCCAACATCCAAGTCTTCACCAAGGGGCCGTTCCATGGCGATTCACACCGTTCGTTATTCCCACCAAGGCCGCATCCAATGGGGCATGGTGTCCAGGAACCGCATCACGCCACTGCCGGGTGAGTTTGCCACCACGGCTGATTTCATCCGCGGCCACGAGGCGGGCGCGTTGCATGAGTTCGCGGCATCAGACACAGCAAGCCGAGCCGCCACACTGGCGTTGGACGCCGTTCAGATCCTGTCGCCTGTGACGCGCAATCAGCAGTTCCTCTGCCAGGGGGCCAACTATCGCCAGCACATGATCGAGTCAGGCATGGACCCCGATGCCAAGTCCTACAACATGATCTTCACCAAGGCGACCAGTTGCATCGTGCCGGCCCACAGCGACCTCATCAAGCCAGCCGTGGTGCGGTTTCTGGACTATGAGATCGAGCTGGGCCTGATCCTCAAGCGCGATGTGCTGGCCAAGACGGTGGTGACTGCCGCCAACTTGCATGAGTTCGTGGCGGGGCTGGTCATCGTCAATGACTATTCGGCGCGTGACATCCAGATCCCGCAGACGCAGTTTTACAAGGGCAAGAGCTTTCGCACCTTTGGGCCGGTCGGCCCATTCCTGTGTCTGTTGACGCCGCAGGACATGAAGCAACTGGGCAGCCTGCAACTGACACTGACCGTCAACGGGCAGGTGCGGCAAAAGGACACCACCGCCAACCTGGTGTTTGGCCCAGCTGAAACCTTGACCGAGCTGTCAGGTGTGCAGGACCTGCATGCGGGGGACTTGTTGTCCACCGGTACGCCCGCGGGATGTGCCTTGTCGGTGCCTTCGCCCTTCAAGCAACGCATGGGTGCCTTGCTGCCAGAGTCCACCAAATGGGCGATCTTCAACAAGGTGCAGGAGGGCCGCGAGCAATACCTCAAGGCTGGCGATGTGGTGGAGGCGCGGATTCAAAGTCCGGATGGCACCATCGACCTGGGCGTGCAGCGCAACCGGGTGGTCAGCGGCAGTTGAGTTGACCGTGTCAAGATGGTGCAAATGGGTTGGCTGGCAATTCAATCTGGGGAAGAGGGCGGCTGGCGACGTCCTGAGCTTCCTCACAGGTCAAGCCGAGGATGGTCAGCAAGATGGCCGCGATCCGCTGGGACAAGGTCTCGGCATTCCCAAAAAAATCCGCCTCGTTTTTCCTGTCGGGTTGGGCTTGGTCCGAAACGGCAGCCAAAGCGCCAAGAATCGTGCTTCCGACCGCGATGTACACGGACGGCAAATCCACGGCCTTGAATCTGCCAGAGGACACCCCCACACCCATGTCCTGCAGCAGGTATTTGCCAAGGCCTGAGGTCATGCTGTCTCGACTGAAATTGGTTTGGAAGACAAACCGACCCCATGTCGGATCGGATGCGCCCCGCAGCAGCGTGTAGCGGGTGGATGCCGCAATTTTCTCAGCCGGGTCAGTCAGTTGTTCACCCAGCCTGTCCAGCGCGACGGCGAAATGACTGATCACCTCTTCGATCAAGGCGCCATGGATGGCCTCCTTCGACTCGAAGTGGTTGTAGAACGAACCAAACCCCACGTCGGCTTGTTCGGTGATCTCGTTGATGGTGACGCCAGCAACGCCTCTGTAAGCCATCAGATGCAATGCAGCCGCCAGTAGTCGAGCCCGCGTATCGCGTTTGCGTCTGGCCCCGCGGGGATCCTTGGTAGGGGCGGCGACCTCGGGTTTTTGATCGATCAGGCGGTGAGCGGCGGGGGCTTTTTTGGCAGGCGGCATGAGGGTTCAGCAGGCGTTTGGCAGCTTGAGCCTATCACCCATGGGGGCTCGATACCCCTTCTCAGGGTAAACGCCATTGTTTGATTGTGAGTTAAAAATCATAGTTGATTAAATCATCAACTATGAATGAGGTGTTCATGAGTTTCCCTGCCTATCCCACGCGCAAGCTGACCGCCGAGGAAATCCACCGGTATGACGAAGACGGCGTGATCATGCTGCGCCAGGCCTTGGACCCCAATTGGGTTGCCATGGTGGAGGAGGGCCTTGAAAACGCGGTCCATGAGCAATCCCTCATCGGCAAGTTCATGTCGAGAAAGGTCGAGGGCTACAAGATGGACATCTTCTTGTGGAAGCGCATCGATGTCCTGCGTGACTTGATCTACTACGGCCCGTTCGCACGCTGGGCGCAGGATCTGATGCAGTCGAAAGAGGTGCGCTTTTTCTATGACCAGATGTTCGTCAAAGAACCTGGAACGGACGCCCCAACACCCTGGCACCAGGACTTGAGCTTCTGGCCCATCCGTGGCGAACAGATCACCTCTTTCTGGATCCCGCTGGACAAGGTCAACAAGGACAGCAGCGGACTGCTCTACGTCAAGGGCTCACACAAGTGGCCGCAACGCTTCAAGGCCCTGTCGCCCGACTATGTGGCGGCCATCATTGACGAGAAGATGGACGACATCCCGGACATCAATGCCAATCTGGACAAGTACGAGTTGCTGCACTGGGACATGGAGCCGGGCGACATCTTGATGTTCCATCCTCTGACCTTGCATGGCTCTTACGGCAACACGTCGCGCACGCGCCGCAGGCGTGCCCTGGCGCTGCGCTGGACGGGTGACGATGTCACGTATCAGCCGTCGGCCAAGCGCATGCCGATCCACTACCGCCATGACTCAAAGGAAGGCGGTCCACTCCGGGGCGCGGCTTTTCCCATCATCTTGCCGCAACACGATCCAGCCGAGCGCAGTGCTCGCCTTCTGCCCGAGAGCCCTACCGCGCACAAGCTGTTGACGTCTGCCGTGCAAAACGTGGTGTCTGCTGCCAAGTTGCAGCTCAGCGGTGCCGGCTCGGTGATCCCTCGTCAGACATGGAACAACCCGGCAGAAATCAAGTCCGCCGAAGACCTGCCCAAGTGAAATTGGCACACCAACGCACAAATGTCTGAACATGAAAGCATTGCCCCTCATCGGCGCGATCGCGGTTGCCGCCATTGCCTATCTGTCACTTTGGCCTGTGGAGATCACTCCAGGCGGTTGGACCCCACCGCAGCTTGCCCAGCAGGGCCCAACCAACCTGGCGCTCAAAGGCATCAAACGCATTGGGCTGAATGTGGGCGTCGGCCCCGAGGGCATTTCGTTTGACGATGCCGGGCGCATCTACGCGGGCTATGTGGATGGCCGCGTCGTGCGCTTCTCTGCGGATGGACAGACTCATGAAGAGCTCGCCAATACAGGCGGGCGCCCTTGGGGAACGTTTGCCCTTGCTGACGGCAGCGCCGTGCTGGTGGCCGATGCGCTCAAGGGCCTGTTGCGTGTCACGCCGGGCAAGGTTGAGGTTCTGTCCACTCAGTCTGATGGGGTGCCATTCAAGCTGACTGATGACGTGGTGCAAGCCCAGTCAGGCATCATTTACTTCTCCGACGCCTCGTCCAAATACGGCCTGGACAAAATGATGGCTGACGTCTTTGAGCATGGGAACCATGGTCGTTTGCTCAGCTACGACCCGCAAACCAGGAAAACCACCACCCTGGCTTCAGGTTTGCACGTGGCCAACGGCGTGACCCTGGGGCCTGACGAGGCCTATGTCCTGGTGTCAGAGACGCTCCAGTACCGCGTCATGCGCTATTGGCTCAAGGGGCCCAAGGCGGGGCAGTTCGAACCCTTCATTGAGAACCTGCCAGGCTTCCCGGACAACATCAGCCATGACGGCAAAGATGGTTTCTGGCTGGCTCTTTTCGCCCCTCGCGATGTGATGCTCGATGGCTTGCTGCCTTACCCGGCACTCTTGAAAGCGGTGTACCGCATCCCTGAGGCCTTGCGCCCCAAGGCCGCCAAACATGCACGTGTGTTGAAACTGGACCTCAATGGAAAGGTGGTTGCAGACTTGCAAGACGCTACGGATGGCGCCTATGCGCCCATCACCAGCGTGAGGGAGAGGGGCGGTTCAGTTTATTTTGGAAGCATCGAATACCCGAGCATTGGCCAACTGCCATGGCCTTGAAAGTGGTCAATCCAGCATGCTGGAAACCCCTGAAGCTAAATTCCTTGATGATGTGTACATTTGTTCTCATCTTGTGAGTATCAGAGCCTTCAAGGCAAGACCCATGGCAAACCACGAACAACCCAGCACCACGGACCGTCGAGGTCTTCTCAAAACAGCCATCGGGCTCGGCGCCACGGCGGTCGGCGGCTTGACCCCGCTCGTGGTGAAGGCGGGGACCGCACCGTCGCGCATCGACGTGCATGCCCACCTCATCCCTGACTTTTACAGACAGGCCATGGACGACCATGACGTGGCGGGCGATGGTGGCATCCCCATTCCGTCCTGGTCACCCAGCGCCGCTGTGAACTTCATGGACAAGTTCGGCATCCAGACCCAGGTGGTGTCCTTGTCCGAGCCGGGCTTTGCTTTTTTGCCTGACCGCACCGCCCGGGAGCAAATGGCCCGACGTGTCAACGACTACATCCGTGACGGCCTGATCAACGTGTCGCCTGCCTCGCCGCTGTACCGCCGATTCGGCGGTTTCGCATCCTTGCCTTTGGGCGATCCTGACGATCCCAGCGAAGTCGCCGCCGCTTGTGCGGAGGCCGTGCGGGCCATCCATACCTTGGGGCTGGACGGCATCGGTGTTTATTCAAGCTACAAAGGCGTCTACCTTGGTGACCCCCGCCTGGACCCGCTGATGCGCACCTTGAACGATCTGCGCGCCTACGTCTTCATCCATCCCGTTGCACCGCCGGTGCGCCCGGAACTGTCCATGCCCAATTTTGTGCTGGACTTTCCTTTTGAGACCACGCGGGCCGTGACCAACATGCTCTACAAAGGCATCTTCCTGCGCTATCCATCGGTTCGTTGGCAGCTGGCTCACGCGGGCGGCACCATCCCGTTCTTGTCGTACCGCAGCGCCTTGTTGGCCCTGAACTTGAACCCGCGCAGCAGTTCCTATTCCAGGCTCTTTTACGACACGGCCTTGTCGGCCGCACCGCCGGCCATGGCCGCGGTTCGCAAAATCACCGACGTCAGCCACATCTTGTTGGGCACCGACTACCCCTACGCTGGCATCGTCTACGCCCTCAAGTGGCCTGGCGATCCGAACTCTGAATTGAACGACACGTTCAACTCGTCAGAGCGCTCGCAGGTGGACCGCGGCAATGCGCTGGCCCAGTTACCACGACTCTCCAAGCGCTTGGGCGTTGGTTGATCGACGGCTATTTCGGTGGGCCAGAGACCACCATGGCGCCAGTGAGGCACCAGGCAAAAATCAGCTCGGCCTCGGCCAGCAGGGCCTCGCGGCGTTCAGGCGCCTCGATGCAGTCCAGGCACAGCTGGAAGGTCTGCTGGACGATGACCCTCAACGCGAGGTCCAGTTTGTCATCGGACAGTGGCGGCAGCCGCCCCGCAGCTCTCAGGTCGCTGCGCATGTCTGACACGATCTGACAGGTGCCCTGCTCAATGGCTTGCCTGGCCGGGCCCATCGGGCCGTGTCGTTCGCGCATGGCCACGACAAAGGCATCTTTGTTGGACAGGGCAAAGTCCAGCAGCCAGCCCACCACCGTGCGCGACGGCAGTTCATTGGCTGGCACCTGACTGCGCGCCTGCCGCAGCCCGTCCCGCAGTTGACGTGTGAAGTCCCCGATCAGCGTGGGCATCATGTCCTCGACACTCTGGAAGTGCCGGTAGATCGAGTTGTGACTCATGCCCGCCTCTTTGGCCAGCTCGCGCAGTGTCAGGCGGGCGCTGCCTTCTTGGGCCACCAGGCGGGTCGCGGCGTCCAGCAGCTTGCGTCGACCCTGCCCATACTCGGTCTTGAACGACGAGTTTTCACGCCCGGCAACGGCATGCGGGAGGTCTTTGGCGGTCGGGGTGCTCTTCGACATCCCTGAGATTCTAGGTCTGCCGGCAATGTGCGTGTCAGCGATCCACGTTTGCCACACGCGGCAGGTGACCCGCCACCATGCCCGCGACCACGCGTGCCACGGACTTCACATCCAGTGGGTCGTCAAACAGCATTTCCACCGTGGCGTAGATCAGCTCCACCGCCACACGGCTGACCAACTGCAGCTCGTGCTTGGGGGCATGGGGCAGGGCGCTGATCAGCAGTTGTGTTTGCACTTCGGTGACCTGCGCGTGTGACGCCAGCCGAACCTCCTGAAGAGCGGGCACTGCCCGCATTGCTCTCATGATCCAGACGCCGCCGACGGTTGCGCGTGTGGCCTCGTACGTCGCAAGGATCAGTCCTTCCAGTGCATCTTCAAGCTCTTGCTGCGAGCCCGAGAACACCGATGCATTGACCCATTGATCGATGCATTCGTTCTGGCGTTGCATCAACCGCTCTCCCAGTTCGCGCAGCAGCGCGTACTTGTTCGGGAAGTAGCGGTACAGCGCAGGCGGGGTCAGCCCTGCGCGCTCACACACCAAGTTGGTCGACAAGCGCTCGATGCCGACATCTGCCAGCGTCTCTGCAGTGACCTCCAGGATGCGCTCGAAAGTCTCGGTGGCGCGTTGCTGGGCGGGTTGCTTCTTCGTTTCCAGAGGCGGGTGATTCGTGTTGGTCAGCAGCATCGGGAGAGGTGGCCTGGCATGTTGGGGATTTCCCGTTCTACATCAAATTCTACTTTACGAACGATAGTCATGACTATACGATAGTTATGACTACTAAATGAAAGGTGACACCGTGAAGCCATGGACATCGATCTTGCTGTTGGCATGTGGCATGGGCGCTCTGCCCGTTCAGGCTGCCCATCCGGATGACGCCAAGGGCTTGTGGATCACGGCCGAAAAAGACGCAGTGATCGAGTTCAAGCCTTGTGCTGACAAGCCCAGCGCCTTGTGTGCCCACATCGTCTGGGACAAGGACGCGGGCACCAGCACGGACACCTGCGGCGTTCAGATCGCTCAGATGGAGCGCTACGACGACGCCGCCTGGCGAGCCGGCTGGGTGTACGACCCGCGCGGAAAGCGCAAATACAAGGGTGTGTTGCGCGTCAAGTCGGGTGACCTGTTCATTCGGGCATTCATTGGCGTGGAGGTGCTGGGCGAGACCGAGCAGCTCAAGCGCGTCACCAGCCTTCCCGCCAACCCAGTCTGCAAATCCTGACTTTCACTTTTTGATCGGAGATGACCATGTTCGAGTTCCGCCAGTTCACTGTGTTGCTGTTGGCCACGATGGCCAGCGTTACCGCCATGAATGCGATGGCGCAGGAGGCAACAGCCTCCTATGTGATTGACACGGAAGTGAAGTTCACGACCGATCAGCGCACCCGGGGAATCTCCGATTCCTTGAATGGCCCCAGCGCCAAAGTCAGCGTTCAGGCGGCCCATGAAAGCGGGTTGATCGCGTTGGCGGAGTTTGCTTCGGTGTCCAGGGACCAGTTCCTGGATGGCTCCGGCCTGGGTGTGACCCTCGCTGCCGGCTATCGTTTTGGCGATTCAGAAGGGTGGCACTACGGTGTGGGACTGGCCCGCGAGATGTTCCCGGGCTCCAGGTTCGATGCACCGCAAGGCTTTGACCTCAACACCGGTACGCCAACGGAATTTCGCAGCGGCAATTACGACAGCTCGTTTGCGGTGCTGGAAGTTGGCTACGGTGCCATTGAGGGCCGCCTGATGAATGTGATTTCCAAGTCGTACCGCGGTGCCAACACGGGCAGCGTGTGCGGCACCATGCTCGCGCTGATGGCAGACCCGACCGAGGGGCTGGAGTGCTATGCCCGGGGTGTTCATGGCTCACGCGGCAGTTGGCTGCTTGACCTTGACTACAAGTACAAGCTCGCGCCCAACACGACGCTGACGCTCCACGTCGGCAAGCAAAAGGTCAAGAACTTCAAGGAGGCTGATTTCACCGACGAGCGAATCGGCATTGCCCACAAACAATGGGGCTATGAATGGGGCGCTGAGTGGGTGATGACGCAAACGAAGGTGCGCGAGCTTTACCTGGCTCAGGATGGTGATCGCCTGAGAAAGACCGACAACGACCGCCTGGTCTTGTCCGTGTCGCGCAAGTTCTGAGTTCGGTGAGCGCACCTCGATCCATGAACTCGTCTGCGCAGGAAAGCCTGGTGATGGCCGTTGACCTTGGTACCTCAGGCTGCAAATGCGCTCTGGTCACGCTCCAAGGCGTGGTCAAGGCCTGGACCTTTCGCCCGGTGAAGCTTCATGTGCAAGGCGCGCTTGCTGAGCAGGATCCGCACGAATGGTGGGCGGCCTTCATCGAGGGGGCGACGGAGCTCCTTGAAGGCGATGAGGGGCTGCGTCGTCGCGTGGTGGCCGTGTGCTGCTCCACGCAGACAGAAGTCACGGTGTGCGTGGATCGTCGGGGGCAACCGCTGGGGCGCGCCATGAGCTGGCTGGATGCGCGGGGTGCATCAGCCATTCAGCGACGCATCCGTGGACGCGCGCTGAGCATCGAGGGATACGGCCCCCTCAAGCTTTGGCGTTGGTTGCGTCTCACCGGAGGGGCACCCTCGGGCACGGGACGCGACTCTGCTGGTCACATGGCCTACGTCCGTGATGAAGCGCCAGCCATCTACGCCAAGACCTACAAGTTCCTCAACGCGCTGGATTACCTGAACCTGCGGCTGTGCGGGAGGTTCTGTGCGACGCAGGACTCCATCCTCACGGCATGGGTCACGGACAACCGCGATGTCTCACAGGTGCGATACGACGATCGATTGATCCAGATGTTGGGCATTGACGCAGACAAGCTACCCGAGATTGTCAAGTCAACCGATGTGATCGGGACCCTGGCACCCGAGGTCGTGGATGCGTTGGGGTTGGCGCCCACCACCCGGGTGGTTGCCGGAGCGGTGGACAACTCTGCAGTGGCGGTGGGTTCAGCCGTGGCCGACTTTGAGACGCATCTCTACCTGGGAACCTCCTCGTGGCTTGGGGCGCATGTGCCATTCATGAGGACCAATGTCTCACGCAAGATCGCAGCCGTGCCATGTGCGGTGGAGGGCCGTTACCTGGCGATGGCTCTGCAGTCCACGGCTGGCGCCAACCTCTCCTTTCTGCGTGATCGAATCCTGTATCACCCCGATGAGCTGGCCAGCGACGAGGAGCATCCGCAGGTCTACGAGATGCTCAACCAGATTGCAGCACGTGTCCCACCTGGCGCGCGAGGCTTGATCTACACGCCTTGGTTGTTTGGCGAGCGAACTCCGGTGGACGATCCGAGGTTGCGTGCCGGGCTGCTCAACATGTCACTGGAACACTCTCGTGAAGACATCTTTCGGGCATTTCTGGAGGGGGTTGCACTCAATACCCGCTGGATGCTGGAGCCCTTTGAGCGCTTACTGGGGCGTGATGTGGGCGTGATCACAGCGGTGGGTGGGGGGGCTCAGTCCGATGTCTGGTGCCAGATCATGGCTGATGTCACCGGTGCACGCATCCTTCAACACGACAGTCCGATCCAGGCCAACGCCATCGGCGCGGCTTTCATCGCAGGCATGGGCATCGGCGAGCTGAACGTGGCGGACTTGCCTGCCTTGAAGCGGACTCGTCGACTCTACGAGCCATCAGCCGAGCTGCGTTGCTTGTACGACGACAAGTTCGAGATCTTCAAGGACGTGCACAAGCGACTTGCGCCTTTGTATCACCGCCTGAATGCGCCACAAGGTGTCTCCCTGTGAACCCAAACCATTTCATGAACATCCTGATCATTCGACGACGCATTGTCGAGCTGTGCATCGAGCTGTCTCGTCGGGGCCATCTTGCTGGCACGGGCGGAAACATCGCGCTGCGCATTGATGCCGATCGATTTGCCGTCACGCCCTCGGCGACAGACTATCTGACGATGAGTGCGGAGGACGTCTGCGTGCTGAGGCTGTCAGACCTGTCCGTGCTGGAGGGGCGTCGAACGCCTTCTGTGGAAAGTGGGCTGCATGCCCGTGTGTTGCAGGCGCGGCCGGACGTGATTTGCAGCATCCACACGCACCAGCCAGTGGCCAGTGCCTGCGCTCTGATCGGGCGTGAACTGGCGGTGCCTCCGGGGCGTTTGCGAGAGTCGTTGGGGGCTCGTGTGCCGGTGGTTGGGTATGCCCCTTCTGGAACATGGTGGCTGTCATCACGGCTTTCCCGTGCGCTACGCCCTGACAGCCATGCCTACTTGATGCTCAATCACGGTGTTTTGTGTTGCGGCCCCACGGTCGATGACGCTGTGCAAGCAGTCGAAGACCTGGAGTCACTGTGCAGCACCCATCTGAAACACCTGATTGAAACCCGCGCGGCTCGCGAGCCTGGCGCCTCGGCAGCGTTGCGGCAAGTGACCAGGCTGCTGCCCGCCACACGAATCTGACCTACCTGCACCAAGCAACACACGTCCATGAGCAACCTGTCTACCGTTCCCAAGACCACCGGTTCTGGCGCTGCCGATGCCGCCCATCCAGCCCTGCCTGCCATTTCGGCGTGGCCGGACGTTGATGCGCTGTACCGTCGATTTGACCAACTGATCAAGCAGCCGATGCGGCCCATTCGGGCCGATGCCATGCCAAAGGTCTTGGGCTATTTTGACGAAAAATGCAAGGCATCCAAACGCCTGGCAGAGAAAGCCAAGTCTGTCATTCCTGGCGGTGTGCAGCACAACCTGGCGTTCAATCATCCGTTCCCGCTGGGCTTTTCGAAGGCTGATGGCGCGTACCTGACCGACGTTGACGGCAATCGCTACATTGATTTTCTTCAAGCCGGTGGCCCCACACTGATTGGCTCCAATCACCCGGCAGTGCGGGCCAAGGTGCATGAGTTGCTCGATTCATGCGGACCGGTCACCGGCTTGCTGCACGAGTACGAAGAGAAGCTCGCAGCATTGGTGTGCAAGCACATGCCAGGTGTGGACATGCTGCGTTTGCTGGGCTCAGGCACCGAGGCGGTGATGGGCGCCGTGCGACTGGCGCGGGCCTACACCGGCAACAAGTGGATCATCAAGATCGGTGGCGCTTACCACGGGTGGAGCGACCAGTTGGTCTATGGCATGAGATTGCCAAAAACCGGTCGCATGGAGGCTGTCGGCATCCCACGCGGGGCGACGGGCCACACGCAAGAGTGTTTGCCCAACAACCTTGACGAGTTACGCCGCAAGCTGCGATGGAATCGCCTCCGAGGCGGCACGGCTGCGGTGCTCCTGGAGCCTTTGGGCCCGGAGAGCGGGACCCGTCCTGTGTACAAGGATTACAACGCCCAGGTGAGGGCGCTGTGCAACGAGTTCGGCGCCTTGATGATCTTCGACGAGGTTGTCACCGGATTCCGTCTGGGCATGGGTGGCGCACAAGCCTATTTTGGTGTTGTGCCGGACATCACCGTGCTGGGCAAATGCCTCACGGGTGGCTACCCGATGGCAGGCGCCATCGGCGGTCGCAAGGACATCATGATGATGCTGGTCGGGGGCATTGGTACCACGACCAAGCGTGCGTTTGTGGGCGGGACGCTGTCGGCCAACCCCCTGTCGTGCGTGGCAGGCTATTACACCTTGCTGGAGGCCGAGCGAAGCAATGCCGCTGGATGGGCGGGGCGCGCGGGCGACCGGATGTGTCAGGGGTTGGAGGAGATCATCGCGCGCAGAGGGTTGCCTTATGTGGCCTACAACATGGGATCGATCGTCCACCTTCAGACATCCGGCGTGCTGCTGCTGGACACCAGCAGTTTGTGGAAGCTGTTCAAGGTCAAGGATGAGGCCAAGCGCCGCAAACACATGATGGAGGAGATGGGCGCGGCTTATACCGCCCATGGTCTCGTCACGCTGGCCGGCAGCCGGATCTACACCAGCCTGGCAGACACCGATGAGGTGATCGACGAGGCGCTCAATCGCTTTGACGACGTGTTTGCGCTGGTATGAGCACCATGGAAGACGAACTGCGAACACTGTGGCTTGAGCTTTGTGATCGGCTGAGCGCCAAGCATTTGCTTCAGGCACATGGGGCAACGTTGTCGCTGCGGCTGCCCGGTGTTGACGCCATGTGGTTTGGGGAGGTCGGGACGCCCACACCTCGGCGTGTTGACTTTGATGCGACGGGTGCCGCCGCATGGCATGCAGACATCTATGTGCAACGTGGAGATGTCGGAGCCATCGCCATCGGCGGCGGGGCGTTTGGTCATCGCCTGGCCCAATTTGGCGGACGGATGCCAGAGGTTTTTGACGAACAGGCACGGCACCTTGGGCGCATGGAACCCGCACTGATGCATCGTGAAGAGCTGTTCGACGCGCTGGCCGCGGGTGGCAATGTGGTGCTGGCAGAAGGAGAGCCGGTCTGCATGGGCATGACCGGTACACGAATGGCACTCAATGCCGAGTTGTTTGAAAAGTGTGCGAAGGCCTATGTGCTGGCAGTCGCTGCTGGCGGATCGGTCAAACCCTTGCCGTGGCTGGTTCGCTTCATTGCCAACCGTCGGTTGATGAAAGACGAACAGAACGCGAAAGCGAGTTGGGCACGAGGGTGTCTTCCTCAAGAAAGCGGAGGCTATTGATGAGTCGACAGACCTTGCAACACCCCACCGGCATCGAGCTGGCCGCGGCCATGGGTGTGGGCGCCATCGCCCTTTTGATGATCGGTGTGCAGCCCATTCTTCTGGGTGCGCTGGTAGATGCCAGGCAGGTCAGCCTTGAGGGGGTGGGCCTGGTGGCCATGGGTGAAATCATCACGATCGGCCTTGGCGTGTTGCTCGGTGACCTGTGTCTGTCGGCGGCGCGCCTGAGGTCAGTGACCGTGTTGGCGGCGATGGTGATTGCCTTGTTGGACCTGCTCACCGTGAAGGCCTCTGGGGACGGACCGATGATCGGCGTGCGCGCAGCTGCCGGTCTTGCAGAAGGCTTGTTGATCTGGGGAACCACGGCCGTCATTGTTCGCAGCCATCACCCCGCGCGCGTGGGTGGCATCTTCTTTGTGGTGCAGACGCTCGCGCAGGCCTTGTTTGGCTTCCTCCTGGCGCGTTTGATCATTCCCTTGGCGGGGTGGCAGGGCGCTTTTGCGGCGTTGGCAGGGTTGTCGTTGCTGCCCGGCATCCTGGCTTGGGTGCAGCCGCGCGGGTTGGCGCCGCTGGCCGCGTCGACAACATCGAGGGCGCGCTGGTCACCGGCGGCCATCTTGCCTCTGGCCATCGTGTTCCTGCAGATGGCGACCTTGGGTTCCTTCTGGGCTTATCTCGAGCCGCTGGGCAAGACCGCGGGTCTGGATGCGCAGGGCGCCCAGACACTGATTGCCTTTGTCCTGGCGATGCAGGTGCTGGGCGGGACGTTGGCATCGATGGCGGTCAAGCGGTTTGCTGTGGCTCCGACGCTGGTGGTGGCTTCTTTGGCGCTGCTGGTGATCACCTTGAGCGTGTACGGCCAGCCAACCGGCAGCACAGAGCCTTTCATGGCCGCATGCCTGTGTTTTGGCTTTGTCTGGTTGTTCATGTTGCCGTTCCATCTGGCGCTGGCGCTTCGCGCCGATCCAAGCGGACACCTGGCAGGTTTGGTGCCTGCGGCGCAACTGCTTGGCAGTGCCTTCGGGCCGCTGATGGCGTCCTTCATTGTGGATGGCGACAACGCGGGGGCGGTGCCTTTGTTGTCGTCTTCATTTGCGTTGGCCTCAGCCCTGTTGATTCTGGGTGTGCGGCGTGCCATCTCTCACAAGGCTTGAGTGCGTGAACTCGCCTTTTGTTCTCTTGACCCCATCAGGCGCGGGCCTGTTTTCCTGACCAAAACCATCGTAAAAGGACAACGAGACATGAAGCGAGTTCGACACTGTTTGCTGGCCACTGCTGTGGCATGTTCATCTGTTTCGCCTGCCGCCTGGGCGGGCGAGTACCTGATCGGTACCGGCATGTACGACATCACCGGCCCCGTCGCAGAGATCGGTGCCTTCGGGTATGCATCCAACCAGGAGATGGATGGGCTGCATCAGCGCCTGCGTTCGCGGGCCTACATCATCAAGAGTCCGAGTACGGGGGCCGCGGTGGTGTTTGCCAGCACCGACCAGGGCGCCTTGTTTCAGTCGGTCAAGCTGGAGGTTGTCAAGCGACTGAAAGCGCGGTACGGCTCGACCTACAGCAGTGAAAACGTGATGCTCACCGCCACGCATACGCACGTTGGATCGGCCAGCACATCGCACCATCAGTTGTACATCACGGCGGGTGCAGACAAGGCCGGCTATGGCTACAGCAAACAGACCTTTGAAACGGTGGTCAATGGCATTGTCCAGTCGATTGTGCGGGCCCACAACAACCTTGCACCCGGCTCCATTGAGCTGGTTGAGGGGGAGCTGCATGGCGCCACACTCAATCGTTCATTGGACGCATATCGGGCGAACGTGGACGCTGCAGCCTACCCTTATGACACCAACCGCACCATGATGGTCCTGAAGTTCCGCAAGGACAGCGGCAAGGAGGTCGGCATGATCAACTGGTTTGCCGTTCACCCCACCAGCTTCAACATCAACTGGACCAAGGTCAGTGGCGACAACAAGGGCTATGCCGGGCAATTCTTCGAGCGCGCGAAGCGGTCGGATTACGCTGCTGCAGAGACATTTGTTGCGGCCTTTGCCAACAGCGATGAAGGTGACGTGGTTCCCTCCGATGGCAACAGCAAGTCCGCACCAGGTTTCGAGGGCGGGCCTGATGACTACAAAAACGCAGAGGCTGCAGGCAAGAGGCAGCTCAACCGCGCCGTTGAGCTCTACAACACCCCGGGTGCGAGGCTCAACGGCCAACTGGATTACCGGCATCAGTGGGTGACCATGCCGGGCTTTCAGGTCAGACCAGAGTTTGGGGGCGGCCAAGCCCGTCAACTTTGTCGCGCCGGACGGGGGTACTCCTTTGCCGCGGGTGGGGAAAATGGGCCAGGTACGCTGCCTGGCTTTTACGAGGGCATGACCAAGGCCAGCCCGGAGCTTTGGAGCGAATTCAAGGCGTCACCGTTTGGCCTGTTGATTGGCGCTGTCGCAGGCGGGTTGAACCTGGTGGCAGATGATCCCTGTCAATATCCCAAGCCCAACCTTTTGCCAACGGGGCTGTTGAACTGGGTGCCGTCAGTGCAACCCTATCAAGTGATGGTGGTGGGCAAGCTGGCCATCATTGGTTTGCCCCATGAAATCACCACCATGGCCGGACGACGCATTCGAGCCACGGTGCTGCAGCAGCTTGCGCCAAAGGGCGTGACCACCGCAGTCATCGCTGGCATGGCCAACACCTACAGTGGCTACCTCACGACCTATGAGGAGTTCAACAAGCAGCACTATGAAGGTGCCTCCAACGAATTTGGTCCCTACGCTCTGGACGCTGCTCGGCAGGTGCTCTCGGATCTCAGCCTCGCCATTGTCAAGGGCGATCCAGTCTCCAATGCCACGCAGCCGCCTGACAAGAGCGGTGTGGCCCGCAACGAACGTCCGGGCGTTTTGTGGGACGGCAAACCAATGGGCCAGTCATTTGGGCAGGTGATGTCCGATGCCAAGGCGTCCTATGCCAGGGGGCAGGAAGTCACGGTGACTTTCCGCGGCGCTCACCCCAAAAACAACCTACGGATTCAAGGCTCATACCTGACGGTCGAACGTCTGATCGGCGGGCAATGGACATCAGTCGCCAACGATTGGGACTGGGAGACCACTTACCAGTGGCGTCGCGAGGGTTTGGACGCGAGCCTGGTGGACGTCACCTGGCGCATCCCGACTGATCAAACGGCAGGCACTTACCGGATTCGTCATTCGGGCGACTGGAAGTCTGGTCTGACCGGTGCCATCAAAGGGTACACCGGTGAGTCCAGGGCGTTCACCGTCAACTGAAGCCATTGTCCAAGGGGCGTTTCACGTTCAAAACAGCTCCCCCTGTCCATCCGGTGCAGCACGAGCGCGTCGTTTGGCGGGGGCTGTCGACGGCAAACCGCTTTTGCGCGATCCGTGCTTGTGCTGGATGGCCTTGGCTTCGGTGTGCGCCTCTTGCGTCCGGCGCAGCCCGTAGAGCTTTTCTTTCGCGGCAGCCATCGCGGCACGCTCGTCAACGATGGGGGGCGGGTAGGCGGAGGTCCCAAACTCCGGCACCCACTGCCGGATGTACAGCCCCTGTGGATCCTGGTCGCGCGCCTGCTTGGTCGGTGAGTAGATGCGAAGGGCATTGATTCCGGTGGTGCCTGCTTGCATCTGCATCTGGCTCCAGTGGATGCCGGGTTCAAAGTCCAGGAACTGACGTGCCAGGAACAGTCCGGGTTCGCGCCAGTGCAGCCACAGGTGATAGGCAGCAAAGCTGACCAGCATGGCCCGCATCCGAAAGTTCAGCCAGCCTGTGGCGCGCAACTGGCGCATGCAGGCATCCACCATCGGGTAGCCGGTTTGGCCCCCGCACCAGGCTTGCAAGCGTTCGTGGTCGACCGGGCTCCGGTGCACGCCATCACCCGGTCGCAGTCCATCGACCGAACGGGCCACATTGCGCCACTCCAGGGTGGGCTCGTCCTCCAGCTTTTGCATGAAGTGGCAGTGCCAGCGCAGCCGGCTGGCAAAGCCGCGCAAGGCATAGGCCAGGCTGCGATCGGGTGTGGTGGCGATGCGCGCCTCGGTGGCCTGATGCACACACCGCATCGAGATCGTGCCAAAGGCCAGGTGCGCGCTCAAACGACTGCAGCCTTCGGCTGCGGTGATCGGGCTGGACATGGCGCGGCGGTAGTCGGCGCCGCGCCCGTCAAGAAAACTGTCCAGCGTGGCCCAGGCGGCGCGCTCGCCCCCCGGAGGCTGAGGTGTGAGCACAGCAGGTACGCTCAGGTCACGCAGAGAGGGCAGGGCGGTGACCTGCGGAGATGAGGGGGCCCTGTAGCCGCGTGCGGGTGGGGCCTCAGGCGCATTCATGCGTTGCGCCCACCGGTCCGCCCACCCGGTGCGGGAGCGCAGGCGCCGCACCACGCCGGTCTGGGGTGCCTCTGCCCACAGCACACCCTGTTGACGACACCAATCAGCCACGGCCAGGTCCCGCTGGTAACTCCAGCCTGGCCCGGTCTCTTCGTGGCTGAACAGGTGGCTGAACGGAAACTCGCGGCGCAAGGACTGCAGCACCTGCGGCATGGTGCCGGTGCGCACCAGCAGCGGCAGGCCTCGCGCCGCCAGATCGCGCTGCAGTTCATCCACGCAGGCCAGCAAAAATTGCACGTGACGCGGGTCACACTCCGGGCTGGTCAGCCACTCGGGTTCGATCACCACCAGGCCCACAGCATGCTCGAAGTGCATGGCCTCGGCCAGTGGGGCATGGTCGCGCACGCGCAAGTCACGCTTGAACCAGACCAGTGCTGCGGTGTCGGTCATGGGACGTGGCCTTGGCGAATCGCCGCAGCGCGTGTGCGCACGGCCTGCTTTTCTGCTTCGGTCAGACGCGTCACGTTTTTGACCTGCAGGGCCATGCGCGGGTTTTGGGTCAGCGTTGATTCATGCCGCATCAGGAAGTCCCAATACAACGTGGTGAACGGACATGCGCTGTCGCCACTGCGCTGCGCCGGGTCATACCGACAACCCTTGCAGTGCGGGCTCATGCGCTGGATGTACTTGCCAGTGGCGATGTAGGGCTTGCTGCCCATGAGGCCGCCGTCGGCGTACTGGCTCATGCCCAGGGTGTTGGGCAGCTCCACCCACTCAACGGCATCGACATAAACCGCCAGGTACCAGGCGTGCGCCTGCTTGGGGTGCACGCCAAGCATCAGCGCGTACAGGCCCGTGACCATCAAGCGCTGGATGTGATTCGCGTAGCCGTGCTTCAAAGTTTGCGTCAGTGCGTCGCGCAGGCAGGCCATGTCGGTGGCGCCAGTCCAATACCACGCGGGCAGGTCTTCCTGGGCCTCAAGCGCGTTGCGCTCCAGGTAGCCAGGCATCTTGGTCCAGTAGATGCCTCGCACGTATTCACGCCAGCCCAGGATCTGACGCACGAAGCCTTCGACGCTGGCCAGCGGTGCGTGCCCATTGCGGTAGGCGGCTTCAGCCGCTGCCACCACCTCGCGCGGATGGAGCAGCTTCAGGTTGAGTGCAGCCGACAGGTGCGAGTGGTACAGCCAGGGGTCCTCAGGCCACATCGCGTCCTGGTAGCGCCCAAACAGCGGCAGGCGCTCCTGGATGAAGGTCTGCAAGGACTGCAGGGCTTGCTCACGGGTGACGGGCCAGGCAAAGCTGTCGAGTTGGCCGGGGTGTGTGGCAAAGCGGGTGTTGACCAGTTCGATCACCTCGCGCGTGATGGCATCGGGCTCAAAGGTTGTGCGGGGTGGCACGGTGCCCGGGCCGTTGGTGCCAAAGGACTCGCGGTTGTCGGCATCAAAGTTCCATTGACCGCCGACCGGGGCATCGGCCTCCATCAGCAGGCCGTGTTTCTTGCGCTGTTCGCGGTAAAAGTACTCCATGCGCAGGGATTTGCGGCCTTTGGCGTGCGCTGCAAACTCACGGATGCTGGTGAAGAAATGACGGTCCACGCGGACATCCAACGGCAGTTGGTTGGCCGCAGCCACGGACTTGAGCGTTTGCAGCACGCGCCAGTCTCCGGGCGCGGTCATCACCAGTTGGCTTGGGCGCAGGCGCGTGATGTCGGCCTGCAGCTGTGCGCCGAGACTGCCACTGTGGGTGGTGGCCTCCAGGCGTGTGTAGTGCAGTGGGCGGCCGGCGGCGCTCAAGGCCAGGGCGAAATGCCGCATGGCCGCCAGGAACATGGCCGTGCGTGGCTTGCTCGACCAGACATGGGTGGATTCCTCGGCCACTTCGGCCATCCAGACCGCGTCAAGGTCGGCGTCGAAGCCGTCAAACGCAGCAGCATCAAGGTCGAGCTGATCGCCCAGCACCAGGACCAGTGTCCGCAGGTCAGCCATGGGAGGCTTTCTTGCGCCGGCAGGCGTCAGAGCAGTATTTGACGTCAGCCCAGTTTTTGGCCCAGCGGCGACGCCAGCTCATGGCCAGCCCGCAGGCCGCGCATGGCTTGCTGGGCAGCGCAGCCTTGTTGCCGCGGAACGATGCATGGTGTTGGGTCATTTGGACTGGGCCACTGGCGGAGCTGAATCAAAGAACAGCTTTGGATGATACGTCTGTCGGATTCATCTTGAATTCATCGTCGGAATGTTATGGAAATTCCACGGATAATCGGCGTCAAATGCGATTCAACGAGGGGGTTTGAATGAAGAAAGCCAATTCGCTGGTGGCATCGCTGGGTCCATCAGCGGGCCCGGTGGCGGAGCCTCGTCACCGCAGTGGTGCCGTGGCGCGCATGCTGGGCATGCCGGTGGCCACGCTGCGCGTGTGGGAGCGTCGCTACGCGTTGACGCAGCCTGAGTTGTCGCCAAGCGGCCAGCGCCTGTACTCAGCGCATGATGTGCGGCGACTGGCCTTGCTCAAGCAGTTGACCGACCTTGGTCACGCCATCGGAAGCCTGGCGCAACTGGACATGACGCAACTGCAAGGTGTGGCCTCTACACACACTCAGGCGATGGGTATTGCACAGACTGATGCACATCTGCCGGCACCCCTTGAGGTGCCCGTCCCCGCACCCGCATGGCGGCTGGCGGTGGTGGGCGCCGCTTTGGCCCGTCGTTTGCTGCGACCCGCCTTGTTGCGTCGGCTGGGGCGGCCCGTGGTGTTGCTGGGCCCGTTTGATGACATCGCGCAAGCTGCCGCCGCGTTGCAGGGCTCGGACGTCGACGCCTTGGTCCTGCAGGAGTCGCACCTGCAGGCGGACTGGCTGCTTGCCATCGACGCCGTTGCGCCGGCTTTGGCGCTGGTGCCCAAGGCCGTGCTTTATGGCTTTGCAGCAGACACCGCCTGCGAAGCGCTGGCCACCGCTGGCGTGGCCTTGATGCGAGGGCCGCAGCCCGACGCGGTGGTTGCGCAGTGGTTGGACAGCCTGTCCTTGGTGACCACAGTGCAACAGCCCAGCGGGGCCCGGTCCGTGAGATCGGCCGATGAGGTGCCGCCACGTCGGTGGGGTGATGAGGCATTGGTCGACTTTGCGAGCAGGTCATCCAGCATCGCTTGTGAGTGTCCTCGTCACATGGCCGATCTGATCATGCAACTGGCGCACTTTGAGGCTTACAGCGCTGAGTGCGAGCACCGTCATGCAGCTGACGCTGAACTGCACGATTACCTGAGAGGTGTCGCAGCCGCCTCGCGCGCTCGTTTTGAAGCGGCGCTAGAGCACGTGGCCCTGCTTGAAGGGTTGGCCTTGCCGTCAGCTCTGGGTTGAGGGCTTTCGTCGGGTATTCATCACCTTGGCCGGTGATGGAGGCACGATGCCTGAGCTGAAGCCACCCATTCCATGGACCTGCTCAATCAGCTGTTGGGCTATCTGGCCGCAGACCAAGTCACAGAGCTGATAGGTGCGGGGATCAGCGATCTGGTAATAAACGCTGGTTCCTCTTGATTCCCGAGACACCAGGCCCATTTTGGCCAGCAAAGCCAGGTGCTTGGACACGTTGGCCTGGCTGCAGCCCAGGAGGGTCGTGAGGTCGCCCACGTTCAGCGGGCCGTCTCTCAGGGCGTTCAGCAGTTTCAGTCGCAATGGCTCCGAGAGTGCGCGGAAATAGTCGGCCACATGAGCCAGAGCGCGATCGTCCAAGGCTTGCATTTTCATTCCGACCCGGTTGGTACAACTGCTGGGAATCATAACCGAATCCTTGCTTGCGTTCATAACCATATGGTTATAATATGCTCATCAAGGTGGGTCGGCAAGTGGTCCAGCGGCCCTTGAGTGAAATGATGGCGTGTGAGGAGTGAGCAGGCATGAGAGCTACCAGAAACCCAGCCATGAGTTGGCAAGCAACGGTTGGCCGTGTGGCTGTGGCCGTCGTGTGTGCCCACGGTGCGCTCACCTTGGCTCAGGGGGGGCAGGCCGCCCCGACGCTCCAGACGGTGACCGTGCAGTCAGTGGCAGCACAAGGCGTGTACCTGGCGGACGCCACCATCGAGGCCCTGCGGGAAGCGCGGGTGGCCAGTCAGGTGCAGGGCCGAATCACCGCCTTGATGGTGAAAGCGGGTGACCGTGTGCAAGCCGGTCAGGTTCTGGTGCAGATGGACCAGGGGGCTGCCACCCAACAGGTCTCCGCCAGCCAGGCACAACTGGCTCAGGCGCAGGCCATGTTGCTGGCGGCCAAGGGCGATCTGGATCGGGCCACTCACCTCTACAAAAAAGAATACCTGAGCAAGGCCGCCTTGGATCATGCCGAGGCGCAATACAAGGCGGTTGCGGCCCAGGCGCGCGCCCTTGGTGCGCAGGCCACGGGCAGTTCCGTGCAGGCTGCCTATTACACAGTACGAGCGCCCTACGCTGGGTGGGTGTCCCAGGTTGATGTCAGTGTGGGTGACATGGCCTCACCTGGTCTGCCACTGCTGACGATGCATGACCCCACCGCCTTGCGCGTGAGCGCGCAGGTGCCTGAATCAGTGATGTCGCGTCTGGATGCCTCGAAGGCGGCTTCCGTGAATTTGCCGGGTGCAGCCGAGGGAGCGCGCCAACAGCTGGGTGTGAAAACCACCGTGTTGCCCACCGTGGACGCATCCACCCACAGCGCCACGGTACGCGTCGATCTGGCCCCTCAAGGTGATCAGGTGGTCCCGGGCCAGTTTGCCAGGGTCAGCCTCCCAATGAAGGTGGCTTCGGATGCCGCCAGCAGCACGGCGTCCGGCCGTCTGATGGTGCCCAGTGCCGCTGTGGTGGTGCGGGGTGAGTTGACCGCGGTGTATGTCGTCTCACCCGACGGGCAGGTGCGTTTGCGCCAGGTTCGTGTGGGTCGTGTCTCTGGCGCCCAGACCGAGGTCCTGGCGGGGCTGCAGTCCGGCGAAAAAATTGCGGTCGATCCAGTGGCGGCGGCCCAGGCCACGGCGCGCTAAGCCCTGTCAGAACGGACATCACCATGCAACAACCCCACCCAGTCCCTACAGAAGACACTTCGCCACGCCTGGGAGTGTCCGGTCGCATCGCGGCCTTTTTCCTGACGGCACGCATCACACCCCTCCTGGCCGTGGTGGCCCTGTTGCTGGGCGTTTTTGCCGTGATGGTGACGCCCCGGGAGGAGGAGCCACAAATCGACGTCACGATGGCCAATGTCATCGTGCCATTTCCTGGTGCCTCACCCAAGCAGGTGGAGCAATCGGTGGCGGGGCCGGCAGAGCAGGTGTTCTCACGCATGCCGGGTGTGGAGCATGTGGTTTCGGTGTCGCGCTCAGGCGTGGCCATGCTCACCGTGCAGTTCAAAGTGGGCGTCTCGCGCACGGAGGCCATTGTCCGACTGCATGACACCGTGGCAGCGCATCGCAACTGGTTGCCGCAGCAGTTGGGGGTGGGCGAGCCCATCATTCGCCCCAAGGGCATCGACGATGTGCCCATCGTCACTCTGACCCTGCATGGCAAGCCACCAGCCCGTGGAGAGGCGGCCACTGCGGCAGACCTGGAGCGTGTCGCGCATGCGATGGAGGCCGAGCTCAAACGCGTCGCTGGCACCCGTGATGTGGCCACTCTGGGAGGACCAGGGCGAGCCATCAAGGTGGTGCTCGATGCCGGTCGCATGCGATCGGCGGGTGTCACGGTGGCTGATCTGCGTGGGGTGCTGACGTCTGCCAACCAGGGCATGCCGCTGGGTTCGACCATGGCAGAGAATCAATCGGTTGCCATTGAGGCGGGTCCCTTTTTGACCAACGCAGACGAGGTGGCCAGCCTGGTGGTGGCTGCTCGCGATGGGCGTCCGGTCTACCTGCGGGATGTGGCCAGCGTCAGCGATGGCGCCTTGCCCCCTGAACGCTATGTGTGGTTTGGCCAGCGCAGCACCACCGGCACACCACTGGAGGCGCCCGCGGTCACGATTGCCATCACCAAAAAGTCGGGTGAGAACGCGGTGAACGTGGCAGAGGGCGTGGTGGCGCGCGTGGCAGAGCTGCGCAACACCGTGATCCCGGCCGAGGTGGAAGTGAGCGTCACCCGCAACTACGGTGAGACCGCCAACGACAAGGCCCAGAAGCTGATTCAGAAGCTGCTGTTTGCCACCGCGTCGGTGGTGGCGCTGGTGTTCCTGGCCCTGGGGCGGCGCGAGGCCGCCATCGTGGGCATTGCCGTGGCACTGACGCTGACGGCCACACTTTTTGCATCCTGGGCCTGGGGCTTCACCCTCAACCGGGTCTCGCTGTTTGCGCTGATCTTCTCGATTGGCATCCTGGTCGACGACGCCATTGTGGTGGTGGAAAACATCCACCGGCACATGCTGCTCAAGCCGGGGCGCCCACTGCTGGAGATCATCCCCGGCGCCGTTGACGAAGTGGGGGGGCCGACCATCCTGGCCACCCTGACGGTCATCGCGGCCCTGCTGCCCATGGCCTTTGTGAGCGGGCTGATGGGGCCCTACATGAGCCCCATCCCGATCAATGCCTCCATGGGCATGCTGATCTCCCTGGCCATCGCTTTTGTGCTGACGCCCTGGTTGTCCCAGCGTTGGCTCAAGCCCCACGATGCGGCCTCGCACGATGCGCACGCTGCCAGCGGGCTGACAGGCAAGTTGCTGCCATTTTTCAGCAGGCTGTTTGGGCCCTTTCTGGACCCGAAGAAGGGACACGCCAATCGCATCAAGCTGTGGCTGGGGGTGCTGGGCTTGATCGCCTTGTCGGTGTCCTTGCCGGTGGGGCAACTGGTGGTGCTCAAGATGCTGCCGTTCGACAACAAGTCGGAGTTCCAGGTCGTGCTGGACATGCCAGCGGGCACCCCGCTGGAGCGCACAGCCAGCGTCTTGCAGGCCATGACGACCGAACTGGCCAAGGTGCCGGAAGTGAGCGACTGGCAGGTCTATGTCGGCACGGCTGCGCCCATCAATTTCAACGGGTTGGTGCGCCAGTACGACTTGCGTGCAGGTGGTGAGGTGGGGGACATCCAGGTCAACCTGGTCGACAAGCACCACCGGAGTGACCAGAGTCACGCCATTGCCATGCGCGTGCGCCCGGCATTGCACAAGATCGCGTTGGCTCACGGTGGCCGTGTCAAGGTGGTGGAAGTTCCCCCTGGGCCACCGGTGATGTCTCCCATCGTGGCAGAGATCTATGGCCCCAGCGACGATGCCCGTCTGGCTGCGGCTCGTGCCGTGCGTGGCGTGTTTGACCGCACGCCAGGCATTGTCGATGTTGACTCATCGGACATTGCGGTCGCACCCAAGCAGGTCCTGGTGGTCGATCGTGAAAAGGCGGCCATGCTGGGGGTTCCTCAAGCGGCCATTGTGTCGACCTTGAGGGCCGGTCTGGCCGGCGAGGATGTGAGCTACCTGCACGACCACGCCAAATACCCCGTGCCGCTGCACCTCAGCCTGCCCACCAGCACGCAAGGCGACACGAGCGAAATGCTCAAGCTGACGGTGCGATCAAACCGTGGCACCTTGGTGCCCATTGCCGAGTTGGTGCGGGTGGAGCAGACCATTCAGAACCAGCCCATCTGGCACAAGGACCTGCTGCCAGTGAACATGGTGATGGCCGACATGGCAGGCGTGCCCGATGCCGAAACCGGAGAAGTCAAAGGCCTGGACAGTCCCTTGTATGGCCTGGCTGGCATGCGAG
>Ga0209066_10001452_pt1 | contig 31153 bp, 19 predicted proteins | sample All_14_2_FD_187198 | JGI IMG/M metagenome (GOLD analysis project Ga0209066, IMG submission 187198) | Freshwater microbial communities in response to fracking from Pennsylvania, USA - Allegheny Zone_MetaG_DW_15 (SPAdes) (version 2) ... | reverse complement strand
ATGCCGGCCAGCGTGCGCGGCCAGGCCTCGCGCGTGACGAGTCCGGCCAGTCCGGGGACGGGGGGCGTGACGGCGAGCCCGGCCAGGCGGGCCAGCTCGAACCCGGAGCCGTCGGAGCCCAGCGACGGGTAGGACTGGCCGCCGGCGGCCAGGATGACGTGGCGGGCGGGGATGCGGCCCTCGGTGGTCTCCACGGCGACGACGCGCGGCGGTCCGGCGGGCTCGTCGCGGTCCGGCTCGAGCTCCAGCCGTAGGGCGCGGACACCGCAGCGGATGGCTGCGCCCTGGGCGCGCGCGGCGCGTTCGAGGGCGTGGACCACGTCGACCGCTTTCTGCGAGACGGGGAAAACGCAGCCGTCCGGCTCCACGAGGGTTTCCACGCCGTGCTCACGGAAGAAGGCGCGGATCGCGGCAGGCGGGAAGCCGTGCAAGGCGGGGGACATGAAGCGGGCCTGGCGGCCGAACGCGGCCATGATGCCGGCGGCATCGGTCTCGTGGGTGAGGTTGCAGCGGCCGCCGCCGGTGGCGAGCAGCTTGCGTCCGGGCGCCGGCATGCGGTCGAGCACCAGCGTGGGCCCGGCGGAAAACAAAGCGGCGGTCAGCCCGGCCGGGCCGCCGCCGATGATGAGGGTGTTGACAGACATCCCTTAGCGTTGCTGCTCTTCGGCGATCAGGGCCATGATCCGGTTCAGGGTGGCGCTCATGTCGCCCTGGATCTTGAGGCCGTTCTGACACATGCTGACCAGCTCCGCGCAGCGGTGGAGCGTGGTCATGCGCGCTTTCTCGAGCTCCGTCCGGCGGATCTTGATACTGGAGAGCGTCTCTTCCAGCTCCGCGATGCGCTGTTCGCTCTTCAACAGCATGCGCCGCGTCTGGAAAAGTTGGGTCAGCAGCTCGCCGGCCGAGAGATCGAGGTCGTCGATCTTCATGCCTTCGGGGATCGGCACCAGAACGGGCTGACCGCAGGCCACGCAGTTGATCTGCAGGCCTGCCCCGCGGTAGTCGATCGCCAAATTGTGGCCGCAATGCGGGCAGTCGAAGACGATGTCGGTTGCCCGGATTTCATCGCCTTCGTTTTCTTCAACAGAGAGAGCGGGAGCTTCGGCGTCCATGACGGCCTCTTCGGCCTCGGGCGCAAGTTGATCCGTCGGATTGTTCATGTTAAAACCTCCTGCCGGATATGGCTCGATGCTGGTACCCCGACTGCTGATCTCCCGCTTGCCAAACGCTCGCTCTACGCTTTGACGACTTTGCCCTGCTTGATGCAGGACGCGCAGACCTTGATGCGGCCCACGGTGCCATCATTCGCCTTCGCGCGGACGTTCTGGAGGTTCGGCAGGAAACGACGCTTCGTGATACCCGTCGTGTGCAAACCGATGCCGCCTTTGTACTTGGCAAGACCGTGACGGACAATCGTGTTCCCCGACATCGGACCTTTACCGCAAACTTCACAAACTCTGGACATAACCGTTACTCCTTTGGAAAAGGGTGAGTATGTTAGCACCTGCACCGCTCCTGCACAAGGGGAAAACGGCAACTTTCTTTTACCTTTCGAACGTGCAATACCACACCGTATTGTCGAGAAGGTTTATACATCGAAACGAGACAACATGCAATGTTTAAACGAATCGATGGAGCGTTACCGTTTGGCGACGAGGGCCGTCAGCGCGGAGGTGTAGAGCTGGCCGCCGACCTTCTCCCACTGGTCTTGGCTGCCCGCCTGCCGCCGCTTCAGCATCTGTCCCCGGACGGCGTCAGCCTGCGGCTGGGCGCCGGCCGATTCGAAGGCCAGGACTTTGGCGTAGTCGCGGTAGCAGTCGGCGCCGGCCGGTGCGGCGGGCTCGGCCCTCAGCGACCCAGCCACGTGCTGGCCCAGGGCCGGAAGCCCGGGATACTCCTTGCCGGCGGTGATCAGCGTATAGGCGGCGAGGGCGGTCAGGCCCTCGGAGCGCGCGGCGGAGCCGCGGTGGTAGGCGATGCTGCCGTCGTCGCGGGCGGAGGCGCGCAGCCAGCGCAGGCCCTTGCGCAGCGGCACGTCGGCTTCGGCGAACCCGTGCTCCGAGGCGCTGGCGAGGGCGCGGAGCTGCCAGGAGGAGATCGCGGCGTTGCCTTCGGAGCCGGCCTCGTAGTCCCAGCCGCCTTCCGGGGTCTGGCGCTTGCCGATGAAGCCCAGGGCCTGTTTCAGCGTCGGCTGCAGGGCGGGGTGTCTGGGGTAGAGGGTGGCGAGGGCGTAGGTGGTGATCGCATGGTTGTAGAGCTGGGCGCGGCCGCTGCCGCCGAATGCGCCGTCCGGCGTCTGCATGGCGGCGAGCGCGGCGCAGGCCCGCTCGATCCGGGGCTCGCGTCCGGCCGGCGAGCGGTCGAGCGCCAAGGCTGCCAGGGCGGTGAGGGCCGGCCGGTATTCCGCGGCGCCGCCGTGTTTCAGCGGGTCCCAGGTGCCGTCGGCCTCCTGGTGGTCGGAGAGCCAGGCGGCGCTGTCCGCCAGCGAGTCGGCGGGCTGCGGGGCGACGCGTTCCAGGGCGGCATAGAATCCGGCGAGGGCGATGAGCAGCGCGGCCGCAGCGGCGACGCCCCGCCACGGAGACGGCGCGCGGAAGCGGCGCTTGAGGGCGCGCTCGCGGTCGGCCGCGGCGAGAATGCGGTCGGTCAAGTCGGCGGAGGGGACGCGCTCGGGGAGGGTGCGCAGCTGCGCGACGAGCGCGCGGAGCGCGGCCGCATCCGGGGCGGCCAGTTCGTTCAGATGAGCCTCAAGCTTCATGGGTTCCTCCTTCGGTCCGGTTCCTCATTTTTCCAAAAACGCGCGCAGCTTGGCCAGCGCGTTGAACATGCGCGACTTGACGGTCCCCACGGGGATCGACAGGATCTCCGCGATCTCCGCGTACGGCAGATCCTGGTACACGCCGAGTTCAACCACCTGCCGCAACCCCTCGGGCAGCGAGGCGAGGGCGCTTTGGAGGTCCAGGCCTCCGGCGGCGCCCGCGTCGGCCGCTTCCGGCGCGATCTGCTCCGGGAGCGGCTCGGCGGCCAGCCCGTCGATCAGGCGCTCCTGCCGTTTCCGGCGGCGCAGCTCGTCGATCCAGACTTGCCGCGCCAGCAGGAAGAGGAACGTCGTGAACTTCGCCGACGCCACATAGCGGTCCCGGTAGCGGTACAGCCGCAGGAAGGTCTGTTGAACCAAGTCCTCGCAATCGTATTGAACGCCGGAACGCGCGAAAAAGTTCAGCAGCATTTTCTGATGCCGCTGGACCAGCACCGCGAAGGCGTCGCGGTCGTCGTCGCGGACCCTGGCCATCAGGGTCGCGTCGTCCAGATCCGGAAGTTGGGCGTGCACCGTTGTAGCTCCCCCTTCATTGATCGGGGGTGGTGATCCGTTTGAGGAGGGGCGCGATCTTCTGCGCCGTCAGGGAGTGGTTGACAAAGTGATTCCGGTCGGCCTCGCGCGGGCTGAGCAGGCCCATGGTGCAGAGCACGGCCACCAGGACAAAGGCTTTGATGCCGCCGATCACGCCGCCGACGATCGCGTCGAAGGGTTGCGGCAAGACCAGCCGGATACCCTCCGCGAGGAGGCGGCTCACGCCCAGCCAGATCGCGATGCAGACCACCAGCAGCAGCAGGAAGGCGATCAGCCTCCCGGCGTACGGGTTGGCGTCGAACAGGCGGGCGGCGGCGACCATCCGCGCGACCGCGGCGAAGCCGAAATAGCCGGTCGCGGCGGCGGCCAGCACGCCGGCCAGCCGACCCGTCTCGCCGGAGCAGCCGCAGATGAAGCCGCGGATCACCAGGAAGGCGACCGCGAGGGCTGCCAGGAGGTCTAAGCCGCTGAAGTGTGAGAAGAACGTGGCCATGCTTACCCTTCGCCTCTGCCGCCGGGGCCGGTCATTTCACGGGCAGCGACTGGACCCATTTTTCGTAGGCGCCCCGGGTCTTGTCGTTCGCCTGTGACACCGAGAGGTAGAATTCGCCGTAGAGCCGGGCTTCCGGCAGGCGCGCCTGCGCATAGCGGATGCGGGCCATCAGCTCGGCGCTGGCGGGGTTGTAGGGCCGGCGCGCGATGGCGCGGTCCAGGATTTTCTCCGCCTCCTCGTAGCGCTTCAGCTGGAAGGCCAGCTCGGCGGCCTGCAGGTGGCTGTCCTGATGGCTGGGGTTGATCGAGGCGGCCCGCTTGAAGGCTTCCATGGCTTCGGCGCGCTGCCCCTGTTTCTGATGGGTCATGGCGAGCCCCAGCGCCGCGTTGAAGGCGATCGGGTCGGCGGCGAGCGCGTCGCGGTAGGCCTTGGCCGCCTTGGCGTACTGTTTCGCGCTCTGGGCGTTGATGCCCTCGTGCAGGAGCGTGGCGGCGGCGGCGGGGTCGCGCTTCAGGCTGTCCAGCTCGTCGGCCTGAGTGCGCTCGAGGTTGAGGCGCAGCCGGTTGATCTGGTTCTCGGCCTTGGCGTAGTGGTCGTCCTGTTTGCCGGCGACGCTCAGGTACATTTCGAACAGGTCGAGCGCCTCTTCGCGGAGGTTGAACTTGTCGAGGTAGAGGCTGCCGAGGTTGTAGAGCGACGGCGCGTAAGTCCGGCTGGCCTGCTGGGCGCGCAGCAGGTGCAGGCGCGCCAGGTCATAGCGTTCCTGCGCGGCCAGCGTGAGGCCCAGTCCGTTGAGCATGCTGGCCCGCGCCACGTCGCCGGTGGACGTTCCGCCCAGCGCCTGCTCGAAAAAGGCCTGGGCTTTTGAAAACTCTTTTTTGTGGAAGGCAACCTGCCCGAGCCCCGCCAGGGCCCCGCCGTGGGCGGGCACGAGTTCGAGCGCGGCCTGGAACGCTTCGGCCGCGGGGTCGAGCTCGCCCTTCTCAAGGTGGGCGGCGCCGAGCTGATAATAGAGGTCGGCGGAATCGGTGATCCGCTGCGTGGCGCGGGACAGGTGGGCGATCGCTTCGGTGTAGTTCTTGGCGTTGAACGCGGCCATGCCTTGCCGCACGTCGTTCTGGCTGGAGCCCGAACCGCATCCGCACGTCAGCAGGACACACGCCCCGAGCGAAACAAAGATCTGTGTGCGCATCATAAAGCCAACACCTCAAAAGACTCCGTACCGGCCGCCCGGCCGATATGCAGAGGCACAATACAAGCGGCACCCATATTACCGAAGTGGGGCGGGTGCCGCAATCACGGAAACGGCGGACTCGTTGGCCGGTTCGAGCAGGAAGCCGTAGCTGATGCTCCGGTCCGGGGCCAGCTGGTACTCCGGCCAAGGCCGCGCGCCCCAGCTGTCTTCGCCGGCAAGTCCCATCTGACCGTAGTCCAGATGCACCACCCAGTTGCCGCAGGGGTGCAGCTCCCACGGGTGCTTGCGCGACTCGAGCTCGCCGACCGTGAAGGGCAGGATGCTGAAGTTGATCTTCGGGTCGCCGGTGACGCGGATGCCTTTGCCGTCGGCGTCGGTGAAGGTCACCCAGAAGGTGTCGGTGCGGTTGCCGGTTTCCTGCGGCTCGACGTAGGGGAAGAAGAAGTCGTCCGCGGCCAGGCGGTACTGTCCGAAGAAGGCCGAGGCGCGGCGGTCGGCATAGTTCTCGCCGGGGCCGCGGCCCAGCCACGCCACGCGGTCGTAGCCGCGCGGGATCTGCGCCGTCAGGCCGAAGCGCGGGAGCGACTCCAGGCGCTTGCCTTTGGGCTCGACTTTGAACGCGACGCGGATCTGTCCGGCGTCGGTGAAGGTGTAGGACAGCGTGCCGGTCGTGTCCTCCGCCTCGCGGAAGGCGAGGGCCGCCACCACGCTCCACGTTCCGTCCACCTCGTGCTTCACGCTGAGCCCGAGCACCTCGGCCTTCTCTCCGGCCTTGCGCCAGGACGTGTGGCGCGCGGGCATCCCGCTGCCGCGGTCGTTGTCGGTCGGGGCGCGCCAGAAGGTGGGCGCCAGCGGAGCGAGCAGCTGCTCTTCGCCTTTGACTTTCCACGAGACGATCAGGCCGGAGGCCTTGCTGATGCGCACGGAGAAGGCCGCGCCGGTGACGGTCACGTCGTCGTCGTTCTCGGCGAGCTCGAGGCCTTTGCGGCCGATGACGCCGGCCAGCGCGGCCGGCTGGGGGTCGGCGGGCACCACCGCCTGGTCGCGCGCGACCACGTGGCCCTTCTCGGCCCAGGCGGTCCGGCGCGTCGTGCGGAACTCGAAGTTCCAGGTGCTGACGCGCGCGACATAGGCGGGCCGGCGCACCATCGCGAGCGGCAGGGAGATCTCCTTCTGGGCTTGGGGCGGCACGTCGAGCCTGCCCAGCGAGCCTTGGGCGATCACGTGGCCGTTCTCCTCGTAGGTCCAGACGGCCTCGTACTCGGAGAGGTTCGTGAAGAACGCCCGGTTCTTGACGGTGAACAGGCCGCGCGTCACGTCGTCCGGCTCGACGGCGACCGTCTGGTAGCAGTAGCGGACCTCCGCCAGCTGCGGCGAGGGGCGGCGGTCGGGCTGGACCAGGCCGTTGTTGTTGAAGTTGTCGTCGTTCGGCTGGTCGCCGTAGTCGCCGCCGTACGCCCAGAAGGTGGTCGGGCCGCCGAGCCGCACGCGCTCGGACGGGATCGGCTTGCGCAGCCCCTGGTCCACGAAGTCCCAGATGAAGGCGCCCTGGAGGTTCGGGTAGGCGTTGATGACGCGCCAGTAGTCGGCGAGGTTGCCGGAGGAGTTGCCCATCGCGTGCGAATATTCGCACAGGATGAAGGGGATCGTCGTGTCGGTGCGCCGGCCGTAGGCCTCGATGTCCCGCACGCGGGCATACATCGAGTCGACGGTGTCGCGCGGCCCGTTGCGCTGGTTCTGGACCTTGCGCCCGGGGTCGCGCTCCTTGAGCCAGGCGTAGGCCTGGGCAAAGAAGTCGGAGTCCACGTTGTTCTCGTTGCCGAGCGACCAGAAGATGACGGAGGGGTGGTTCTTGTCGCGCTCGAACATGCCGCGCACGCGGTCCAGCGCGGCGGCGCGGAAGCTCGGGTCGATCACCGGGTTGCGCGGCGAATCGGAGATCCCGTGCGTCTCGAGGTTGGCCTCGTCCATGACGTAGAGGCCGTACTCGTCGCACAGGTCGTACCAGCGCGGGTCGTTCGGGTAGTGGCTGGTGCGCACCGCATTGATGTTGTTGCGCTTCATGATCGTGATGTCCTCGACCATGCGCGCGTACGGCACGGCATAGCCGTGGTCGGGGTCCATCTCGTGGCGGTTGACGCCTTTGATCAGGATGGGCTGCCCGTTCACGAGAATCTGGCTGTTGCGCGCCTCGATCTGCCGGAACCCGACCTTCTGCGGGAGGGCTTCGATGACCTTGCCGCGCGCGTCCTTGAGCGTCAGGACCAGCGTGTAGAGGTTCGGCTTCTCGGCCGACCAGAGGCGCGGCGCGGCGACGGGGAGGTTGAGCTGGACGCGGTCGCCCACCGGCACGGCACGTCCGCGGGCGGCGCGTCCGCCGGAGAAGCTGTGGGGAAAGAGCTCGGCCTCGAGCACGGTGCCCTGCGCCTGGCCTGCGAGTTCCGCCTCGACCTTCAGGTTCCAGGCGCCCGCGTAGTCGCCGGCCGCGGCCGTTGTCGTGCGCACGAAGAAATCGCGCACGTGGGTTTTCGGCGCGGACCAGAGATAGACCGGGCGGATCAGCCCCGAGAGGCGCCAGAAGTCCTGGTCCTCCATGTAGGAGCCGTCGCACAGCCGGTAGACTTCCACGGCCAGCGTGTTGTCGCCCTCCTGAAGCGCCGAGGTGACGTCGAACTCGGCGCCTTGGCGGCCGTCTTCGGCGTAGCCGATGCGCCGGCCGTTGAGCCAGACGTAGAGGGCCGAGGCGAAGCCGTCGAAGCGCAGGTAGACGGTGCGCTCCTTCCAGTGCTTCGGCACGGTGAAGGTGCGGCGGTAAGAGCTGACCCCGTTGCGCTCGCGGAAGGTCAGGAAGTGCGCGGGCGGCTCCCGCATCACGTAAGGCGGATCGACTTTGAAATAGTAGCCGATGTTCTTGTAGAGCGGGGTGCCGTGGCCGCGCACCTCGACGGCGTCGGGGACCGGGATCTCGTCCCATCCCGCAACGGAGAAGTCGGGCTGATAGAAAGCGTGCGGACGCTGGTCCGGATGGGGTGCCCAACTGTACTTCCACGTCCCGTCGAGGGAGAGGAAGTAGGGCGAGTCTTCGCGCGACGCGGCTTGGCGTGCGGCCTTGGCGGAGTCGTACACCGTCAGGGTCGCGGTGGAGCGCTCGGCGCCGACGCGGAACAGGCGCGGATTCTCCCACTCCGGGAGGCTTTCGAAAACGGCGGGATTATAGGTTGCGCAGGGCTTCATCCAGCCGTCGAGCGTGAAGGCGGTCTCGACCCAGTCCGCGCGCGTGCCGGCCGTTCCTTCGACGGCCAGCCGGATCAGACCGACGCCGGACAGGCTCACGTCGAACGCTTTGGCCGGGTCGCCTTTTTTCAGGGAGCCGCTGCGCCACAACACCTGGCCGTTGCCGTAAATCGCGAATTCCGCGCTGCCGGCGGTGGCGTCGTCGATGCCGACCTTGCCCGCGAAACGCGTGGCTGCGCCGGTGAGGAGGCAGAGCTCGGAGGGCACGGTGAGGCCGAGGCCCTCGACGAAAGCGGTTCCCGCGACGGTCAGCGGCTGGGCGCCCACCGCGTCGCGCGGGGTGACGAACGAGGGGTCCATCGAAGAGAGCCAGACGTTGGCCCATTTGAGCGAGTCGATCGCGCGCGGCCGCGCTTTCGCGGGGGTGACGAAGCGCGCGTTGAGCCAGTCGGCGTGGTCGGCCGAGTTGCCGTCGCGCCAGGGGTCGACGCGCAGCAGCAGGTGCTTGAAGCGCGAGACGTCGAGGTCGACGGAGACGGGCTTCTCTCCGCGCCGCAGCGGGCGGCTCTGCCAGACCAGGCGGCCGTCGCCCAGCACTTGGAAGACCATCCGCTTGTCGGGCTGGTCGCTGGTGTCGTCCGCGCCCACCTCGGCGATGAAGCGCTGCGCGCCCCGCAGTTCGACGTAGAGCTCCGATGTGGCGTGGGTGGCCACGCCGTTGGTGTAGGTTTGTCCCGCGACCTTCAGCCGGCTACCCAGAAGGTTGAAATCCCTCGCGGCCTCTTTCCACTCCTGGCGCGTCTTGGCCACGTCCAGTTCCGACAGATAGACCTCGGCGGCTCCGGCGCCGGCGGCGAAAAGGCCGCAAATCCCCAAAACCGTCCCGATGGATGTATTCATGCTCTCCTCCCAAATGGCGTCCAGTTTACCCGATCGGGAAGCGCGCCGCAATGCGGCAGTCGCGTTCGCGGAGGGGCGGGAGCGCAGCCGATGCTGTACACGTCGGCTCCGCATCGCCCCCTGTTGGTGTCCCGCCAGGCGGCCCGGGCCCGCATCGGCCGACTCAAGTCGGTGCACCAGCTTTGTTCAAGCGGTCAGGCCGCGACGCGGATGGGTGCGGCTCAGAGCCGGCTTTCGTCGCGGAGCGCGGCGAGGATCCGGCCGGAGAGCGCGGACTGGTTGAGCGTGTAGAGGTGGATGCCCGGCGCGCCTTGCGCGAGCAAGGTGCGGCACTGGTTGAGCGCGAACTGGAAGCCGGACTCCTCCACGTTGTCTGAAGCGGCGGCCTGCCGCAGGGTGTCGGGGATCGAGCACCCCGAGAGCGCGATGAAGCGCTCGATCTGCTTGGCGGAGGTCATGGGCATGATGCCCGGCAGCAGCGGGATCGTGACGCCGGCGGCGCGGGCCTTCTCGACGAACGAGAAGTAGACCGCGTCGTCGAAGAAGAGCTGGGTCACGGCGAAGTCCGCGCCGTTGTCCTGCTTGAGCTTGAGGAAGGCGATGTCGCGGTCCGGCGTGCGGGGTTCGCCCGCGGCGAAAGACTCGGGGTGGCCTTCGGGATAGGCGGCGCAGCCGATTTTGAACTGCGGCCAGCCGTCTTTGATGAAGCCGATCAGGTCGCTGGCGTGGGAGAAGCCGTAGGGGTGGGGGCGGAAGGTTGTTTCGCCCTGGGGCGGGTCGCCGCGCAGCGCCATGATCGCCGGCACGTTTTTGGCGGCGAGCTTGTCGAGGATCTTCGAGAGGTCCACCTGCGAATGGCCGAGGCAGGTGAGATGCGCCATGGCGTGGATGCCGAGGTTGTTCTGCAGCGAGGCGACCAGGTCGACCGTGTTCTCGCGCGTGCTGCCGCCGGCGCCGTAGGTGACCGAGACGAAGTCCACGTTGAGCCGGGCGGTCTCGGCGATGGTGCCGTACAGCTTGGCCCAGCCCTCCGGTGTCTTCGGAGGGAAGAATTCGAAGGAGATCGTCGGCGTGTGGCGTTGCAGCTTGTCAAAAAAAATCATGGTCGTGTCCCGGTCCGGCCGAAAGGCCTGCCAAAATGTGCGTCAGTATACGCATTCACTCCGGCGTTGCCAAGCGCGGAGGCAAGAATGGGACAGTCGCACAGGGGCGCATCGTTTCGGTGCACGTCAGTTCCGCATCACCCCGGGTTGGCGGCCCGCCTTATAGGCGGCCCGGGCCGCAGGGGCCGACGAAATCGGGACCCCCGCCAGGTTTAAGCGCTCAGCCCGTCAAACGGAGGCGCCCTCCGCGGCCCGTCCGGACAGGCCGCGAGGAACCGCTACCACTCGTTGCAGGGGATCGCCTCGTCCAGGGACTGGACCGTATCGGGGGTCAGATAGTCCGGATTGAGTTCCACGAGGCCGAAGATGCCTCGACGAACGCCGTTGACGGTGCCGGTGCGGCCATAGACCAATGCCCTGAGGACGTTCCGGTTTATGGAGGGAACCCATTCCTGCAGCAGTGTTCCCGCCGCGGAGAAACGGCCGCCGTTCGACAACATGCCGGTGCAGCGCGTTTTGCCTTGGGGCGTCACGGTGACCGTGAGCACGCGTTCGGGGGTGCCCCAGGCAGCATATAGACTCAAGGTGCCCTTGCAGGGCGCTTGCGGCAACAGGGCGGCCGCATCCTTGTCTTTCCAGTTGTCGCGGAAGAGCAGGAGTGACGCGTCTGGGTCGTCCTCGAAGGCGGCGTTGACCAGACCGTTCGTGCAGATGTTCAGCCAGAGGGGCAGGGGGGCGGCCGTCTTGCTCAGCGCCTGCACACTGTAGGTGCACCAGCCGTCCGCGGCGGCATCGAAATGTTCCGCCTTGAAAGTGTACGCGGTGCCCCACAGGGAGAGGGCGCCGGTGAGGCGGCCCTGCGTCGTCACCGAAAGCGTCGCCGAGCCTTGTCCGGCCGACGGGTGGATGGCAAACCCGTTGAACGTGCCGGCGGCGTGTTCGAGCGCGGCGACGGTGAACTCAAAGACAAAGGAGGATCCCGTCGCGGATGTGCCGGTGTTGACGAGTGAAAACTGGTACGCCGCGTGATACGTGCCCGCTCGGGTCGGCACGCCGCTCACGCTCACCGCAGTGCCGGAGAGGGAGAACTTCATGCCGGGGGGCAATCCGCCGGCCACCAGCCGTGCTTTCAGGGCACCCTCCGCTCCGGGGCTGACCGTCGCATAGGGGCCGAACGAGGCCGGCGCGCCCACCGTGAGTGCGGCACTCACGGTCTGGTCTTCGGCGAAGCCGGGTGCAGACGGAGCCAACACGATCAGTTTCCAAAGGGGACCGGGGTTGACGACCTCGAGCCCGGCGGAGTCTGAGGTGATGGCGTCGACCCGCCATACCAGCTGGACGTTTGCGGGGTCGGTGAGATATTCGGCCAAGAGGGCTGCGGGCACAAACGGCTCAGTGAAGCGTCCGGTCCCCACCGGTTTCATGCGCGACGATGTGCGCCCGGCAAAAACCGCGTACATGGGGGCGTTGCCGTTCCAGGAGAGGCCTGTGAACAGCGGGCGGGCGACGGCGTGGTCGTTTCCGGGGGCCGGCGCGGAGGCCGTCTTGAGCGGGGTCCGCCGGATGTTGCGGAGGATGCCCACGGCTTGGGGGGAGTCGGCGCCGCGCCGCACTTTCCAGGTGACGGTGCGATCCTTTGAGGTGAGGGCCACGGAGACAGCCTCAGAGGGGGATGTTGTTTTTGCGACGCGCGTCTGCGTGCCGACGAGACAGCTGATCGCATTCGCACCGTCCGCGTCCGGCAGTTCCCATTCGAAGGAGACGAGGCCCGGGCCTTCGGCCTGGATCTGAAAACTGGCGTCGCCTCCGGCCTCAGGCGAGAGGTTGTGGAGCCCGTCGATGTCGGTCGAGTGCAGCCATGTGCCGGTGCGCAACCGGAAGCGCAAGGACTGGTTTTCGGGCCACGCCGCGAAATCGGCAAAGGGCGTGTCTATGTTTTGCGCAAACATCGCTCGGACGGCCCGGGGGCGCGTCATCGGGATTTTGAGGGTCAGCCCTTCGCGGACGCAGTCGTTCGTGGCGCCCTCCCATCCGCGCAGCCACCATCCCGGTGCAGGCGTGGCCGTGACCACGACCGTGTCGCCCTTGAAGGCCCATTGGGGCACAGCCGAGACTTGGCCGTTGCCTTCAAAGGTGATTGAGGTGCGGTATTGCGTGCGCCAGTTCCAGACCAGCGTCGCGTCGTTGGTGATCGTCATCGTGACCTGCGTGGCGTCGGGTTGCTCAAAGGCATTGCCGGAGACCTCCGCGCCCATGCAGAGATAGCGGGTCCACCCTGTCCGGTCCACGACCTGCGAGGCCACGCTGGCCGAGACGACCACTCCGTTGGAATAAACGTGTTGGCCGTCAGCGGGCTGGCCGGAGCCAAAGCTGTTCATCACGCTCAAGGTTCGGGCCGGTTGCTCAGGCTGAGAAAGCTGCCCTATTTCGCTCTCGGAGAGGACGCGATTGTAAATCCGCACCTCGTCGATAAAACCACTCCAAAATCTTTTTTGTAAATCATCGGGGCTGGCCGAGTAGCCCAAGTAGAGGGGTGCGTCGCTGAAAACGCTCATGGCGTTTGTGATGACACCCTCCGGTTTGCCATCATACCAACAGGCGGCATGGGTGCCATTGCGGACGATCACGATGTGGTGCCAGCGGTTGTCTCCTCGAATGGTCTCGAAAGGGAAGGCGCCGACGCCGGCTCCCACTGACGATTCGTAGATGTTGTACGTCACATAGCCGGTCGCTCCCTGCGTCATACGAAGGTGTGCGTCATGAAAGATGCTCGACTTGTCGATCAGTTTCTGCCCGTACCCCGAGTTGTCGCCTTGGCCATCGCTCAGGAACCAAATGCTGATCGAATATGTGGTCCAGGAGGGGAAGTTCACGCCGGTGCCCACGTCTACGTAGTCGTTGTCGCCGTCTAGATAAAGGTATCCGCCACGGACGCCTCCGCTCCGCCATTTGGCGCTGTAAACGGTTCCGGTGCGGCCATTCCCGCTGGCGTCCAGCGCCACGCCGCCCTGGTCAGAGGAGAAGGGGTAATAAAGAGCGAGGCCGCTGCTGAGATCGTTCCCGCTTGCCTTGTCGAACGATCCATCGCCTGCGACGGTGCTTTCCGACGTCACTTCGGGGGCCATCTGGGCTTGCGCGCACACGCTCCACCCCGCGAAACCCAAAAGCACGCCAAGCAGGCTGCTCAAGCCGTCGGAACAAAACCTAGATGTCATATCACCCCTCCATCCATTTCATCATGATGTAGCACAGAATAAGACGGTGTCTTTGTCTTTGAATACTCATAGGGTAGGCGATTGCAGTTCCATAGACAAGCCAAACTGATCTATTTATGCATCCTTTGCGGGGCGCGCCTGAGGCGCGTATGCGCCGGCTCGCCAACGCCCGGGGAATCGATTATACTTCCGGCCAAATATGCAGCACTCTCCACATCCGGGCAGTTTCCATCTGAAATGGGCGGGCGACCTCTTTGAGGTCTCGCTGCGCCTGAAAGGGCCCCGCGCGGGCCGCGCGGTTTTCCGCACCAATTTGGGGATGGCGCCTGTCAGACGGCAGGAGCTCATCGCGTGCACCGAGTCCGGCGAGCCGGTCTTGGCGCGCGACTGGCACGACGTGCCGATGCGCGAGACGGAGCCGGGCCACTACGCCGTGCGCATCCCGCTGACGCAGGTCGGGATTTTTGCGGGCAAGGCGTGCTTTTTCGCCCACGGCTCGAATGTGCCCGAATGGCCGGAGGGCGACAACCTGCGCATCAAAGTGGAGCCCGCCCACACGGCCTGCGCGAACACGATGTACACGGCGTTCGTGCGCCAGTTCGGGGCGGCCCTGCACCACAACCCGCGCACGCCGGAGGTGGCCGATAAAGAGCGCGCGCTGGACCATCTCGGCTATACGGTGATCCCGCCGTCGGGCACCTTCCGCGACGTCATCCGCCAGCTCGACCACATCATGGGGCGGCTGCGTTTCCGCATTGTCCAGCTGCTGCCCGTCCATCCCACGCCGGCCACGTATGCCCGCATGGGGCGCTTCGGCTCCGCGTTTGCCGCGCTCGATTTCCTGTCGGTGGACCCGGCTCTGGCGCAGTTCGATACGCGGGCCACGCCGCTGGACCAGTTCCGCGAACTGGTGGCCGCGGTGCACAGCCGCGCGGGGTTCCTGTTCATGGACCTGCCCGCCAACCACACGGGGTGGGCCGCCACGCTGCAGACCCACCATCCCGACTGGTACCGCCGCAAGCCGGACGGCGAATTCGTGTCGCCCGGCGCCTGGGGGGTGACCTGGGCCGATCTGGTCGAGCTGGACTACCGCGATCCGCGCCTGCGCGCCTACATGGCCGACGTCTTCCTGTTCTGGTGCCGGCAGGGCGTGGACGGCTTCCGCTGCGACGCGGGCTACATGATTCCGGTGGAGACGTGGACCTACATTGTGGCGCGCGTGCGCGAAGAGTTCCCCGACACGGTCTTTCTGCTGGAAGGATTGGGAGGCAAGGTCGAAGTCACGGAGGCCTTGCTCACCGAGGCCAATCTGGACTGGGCCTACTCCGAGCTGTTCCAGACCGAGGACCGCGGCGCGATGGAATGGTATCTGCCGCGCGCGATTCCCTTGGCCGAGCGCTGCGGGCCGCTGATCCACTTCGCCGAGACCCACGACAACAACCGCTTGGCCGCCCGCAGCGAGACCTATTCGCGCCTGCGGGTCGCGCTCTCGGCGCTGCTCTCGCATCAGGGCGCGTTCGGCATCGCCAACGGCGTGGAGTGGTTCGCCACCGAGAAAATCGATGTGCACGGCGCCTCCGGCCTGAACTGGGACGCGCCCCGCAACCAGCTCGACGGCGTCGCGCGGCTCAACACCCTGCTGGCGACGCATCCGGCCTTCGGGCCCGACTCGCACCTGCGGCTGGCTCATCACGGCGACGGGCCGGTGCTGGCCGTGTTGCGCGAGACGCGGGGCCGCGGAACCTTGTTGGTGCTGGTGAATTTCGATTGTGTGCACGGGCAGACCGTGCGGTGGGACGCGCACGCGTTCAGCGCGCCGGTGGCGTGGGATCTGCTGACGGGCGAGGCGTTCGCGCTGGCCTCCGGCGCGGACCTGCACCTGAAGCCCGGCGGCGTGCTCTGTCTGACCCGCGAGGCCGCGGACCTGGCCGCTCTGAATACGGCCGAGGCCGGGGCGCTCCGCGAGCCGGCAGCGCTCGCGCGGCGGCGCAGGAACCTGATGGCCATGCGGGTGCGGGTGGAGCTTTCCGAAGAGGAGATGCCCGCGCGCCTGGCGTTCACGGAAGACCCCGACGCCTTGGGCGCCGCCATGGTCGCGGACCCCGAGGCCTTCTGCGCGCGCGGGCCGTCGGGGCTGCCGGCCCGGACGCTGTGGACGTGGCCTGCGGACCTGCGGCGTCATGTGCCGGTTCCCGAGGGGCACGTGCTGCTGGTGCGCGCGGAGCATCCCTTTGATGTCGCGGTGATGGCCGGGGAGCGCACCTTGACCGGCGAGACCGCCGTGCGCTTCGACGATGGCGGCTGGGGCGTGTTTCTGCCCGTGGCGCCGTATGCGGCTTCACTGGACGGCACGCGCGCCGAGGCGCGCTCGCTCGCGACCACCGTCTATACGCCCCACGGCATCCGCCGCGAGGTCTCGACGCTGCTGGTGCTGCCTCCGGCGGGCGGGGCGCGCGTCGCGCCTGTGGTCAGCGGCGTGCAGGTCCGCGAAGATCCGGCGTACTGCGCCGTGCTCTCCAACGGGGCCGGCGCGATGGCGCAGGTGCGCGCGGCGTGGGGCGAGGTGCGCAGCCAATACGACTGTCTGCTGGCCGTGAACACCGATGCGCACGTGCCGGTGGACAAGACGGTCTTCTGGACGCGCTGCCAGGCGTGGCTGCGCTATCGCGGCTACTCGCAGGAGATCGGCAAAGCCTGCTTGGCGAGTTTCCGCGCCGACCCTGCGGGCCGCTTCGCCGAATGGTCGTTCAATGTGCCGTGCGGCATGGGCCGGTGGGTGCCGCTGAGCTTCCGCCTGGAGATCGGACGCGGGGCCAACCGCGCGCGGCTGGTGATCGAGCGGCACAACAAGCAGGGCGGACTGGACCCCAAGGACGGCGTGACCGTGATTGTCCGGCCCGACATCGAATGGCGGAGCTTTCACCACAAGACCAAGGCTTTTCTGGGCGCCGAGACCGCCTGGCCTGCGGCCGTTCAACCTGCGGCGGACGGCTTCGCGTTCAAGCCGGCGAAAGACGAGCACCTGTCCATCACGACCGATCACGGCCGCTACCACCAGGAACCGCGCTGGATCTATATGGTGGGGCATCCCGAGGAGCAGGAGAGGGGCCTCGACGCGAACGGCGATTTGTTCAGCCCCGGATGGTTTGAAATCCCGCTAGAGGGACCGCGACAGGCCGTGTTGACGGCGTCGCGGCAAGAGGCTTGGGAGGAGGCATGCGGGCAGATGCCGGAGGTCCGGACGCAGGACAGCCGTCTCCCGGTGCCGGAGGCGCTGTCGCAGGCGCTGTCGCTCTACGTGGTGCGGCGCGACGCGCTGCGCACGGTCATCGCGGGGTATCCGTGGTTTCTGGACTGGGGCCGCGACACGCTGATCGCGCTGCGGGGTCTGATCGCGGACGGACGTGTCGGAGAGGCGCTCGAAATCCTGCAGGAGTTCGGCCGCTTCGAGGAGAAGGGCACTCTGCCGAACATCATTCACGGCAACACGGTGGGCAACCGGGACACCTCGGATGCGCCGCTCTGGTTCTGCGTGGCCGCCGGGGACCTGATGGAGGCTTTGGGAGAGCGGCAGGTCTTGGAGGCCGCCTGCGGGACACGCGCGCTGCGCGAGGTGCTGGTCTCCATTCTGGCGCACTACCGCGACGGCACGCCCAACGGCATCCGCATGGACCCCGAGAGCGCGCTGGTCTACAGCCCGCCGCATTTCACATGGATGGACACGAACTATCCGGCGGCGACGCCGCGCGAGGGCTATCCCGTTGAGATCCAGGCGCTGTGGATCGCCAGCCTCCGTCTGGTCGCACGCAAGGTCGATGCGGCCTGGGGCGCGCTGGCGGAACGGGCGTCGGATTCGCTGGCGCGCTTCTTCATCGTCAAGGAAGGGTGGCTGGCCGACTGCCTGAGGGCGGGGCCGGGCACGCCTGCGGCGAAGGCGAGCCAAGAGGACGCGCTCCGCCCGAACCAGCTATTGGCCGTCACGCTGGGGGTCCCGCTCGATCCGGCGCTCAAGGTGTCGGTGATCCGCGCGAGCGAAGGTCTGCTGGTGCCCGGGGCGATCCGCAGCGTGGCCGACCGTCCGGTGCAAGCCGATTTGGGCGTGTGGCGCGACGGCGTTCTGCTCAACGATCCGCACCATCCTTACCAGGGGCACTATTTGGGCGATGAGGACACGCGGCGCAAACCGTCGTATCACAACGGCACGGCCTGGTCGTGGACCTTTCCCCTCTATGTCGAGGCGCTGGTGGAGGTCTACGGCGCAGCGGCGCGACGGAGCGGCCTGTCGCTGCTCGGTTCTGCGGTGGAGCACTTGAACCGCGGGTGCCTCTGTCACACGCCCGAAATCTGCGACGGCGACGCGCCGCACGCCGCGCGCGGCTGCGGGGCTCAGGCGTGGGGCGTTTCGGAATTGCTGCGCGTGTGGAAGAAGGTGGAAGAGGTGCATTAGTTCATTAGTTCATTAGTGCATTAGTCTAAGAGTGCGCGGGTGGGACAGTTCGCTCATGAACTGACAAACGATGAAAGCAATCATACAGAGAGTGTCCGAGGCGTCGGTGGAGGTCGGCGGCGAACGGGTCGCCGCGATCGGCCCGGGGTTTCTGGTGCTGCTCGGCATCACGCACGGCGACACGCAGGAAGATGTGGCGTGGCTGGCCCGCAAAATTCCGGCGCTGCGCGTTTTCGAGGACGAGCAGGGCCTGATGAACCGCTCGGTCGCCGACATCGGCGGCTCGGTGATCGTGGTCTCGCAGTTCACGCTGTACGCCGACACGCGCAAAGGCAACAGGCCGAGCTTCATCGAGGCCGCGCGCCCCGAACACGCGCGGCCGCTCTACGAGTCGCTGGTCGAAAACCTGCGCGAATCGCTTGGCCCCGACCGTGTCGGGACGGGCGTCTTCGGCGCCGAGATGAAAGTCCGGCTGCTCAACGACGGGCCCGTGACGGTCGAGCTGCGCACCGATGCTGGTTAATGTTCCACGCCGATCTTTCTCAGCTCGTCTTCGGCGCTGGAGATCCCGAGCTCGACAGCCTTGCGCAGAAGGCGGATGCCCTCCTTCTCGTTCTTCTCGACACCGAAGCCCTCAAGGTAACAAAGCCCGAGTGTCTTGCATGCCATGTTGTTCCCCTTGTCAATGGCCAGTTTGAGCCACTTGACAGCCTCGGGGCCGTTCTTCTCAACGCCGATGCCATTCTTATACATGTATCCGATGTTGTTCATAGAGCTAACGTTTCCTTGCGCTGTCGCCCGCAGATACCACCTGATCGCTTCTCGCCCATCTTTTTCCATACCAAGGCCTTCGTAGTAGCAATATCCGAGCTGGTGCAGTCCAATCGAAGACCCCCTCAACGCGGCTGCACGGTACCATTTGACCGCTTCTTCGAAGTTACGCTCTATCCCATCACCTCGATAGTAGCATCCGCCAAGCGCGCTCTGGGCACGAAGATACTCCATGTTTGCCGCCTTCCTGAACCACTTGACCGCTTCCCGTGCATCTCTCTCAACGCCGAGGCCCCTTTCATAGGCGTATCCGATGCTGTATACCGCGCTCATTTCCCCCTGTTCGGCGCTCTTACGATACCATTCAAGGGCTTCTTGTTTAGACTTGTGCTCAGCGCACCAGGATCCAAACTCGTACTGCGCGCGAGCGCATCCTGCCTCTGCAGCCCGGCAAAGCCAACTCTGAGCCAGCGTCTCGTCTTTCTCAACCCCCCACCCGTTCCTGTAACACTCTCTCACATTATACATGGCATCCGCATTTCCTTGCTCAGCCGCTTTGCGGAACCAAACCACGCATTCAGGAATCTCGTCCGGATGCTTATCCCTCCGCTCATAGCACTCCCCAATCATGATTTGGGACCAGACGTCGTGTGTAGTAGATTCGTATCGCTTGAGCCCTTCTGTCATTTCATTGTATATGTATTTCCGGAAGGGCCCCCTGCCGGGGCGCACCATGCTGAGCCTGACACTGCCTCTAATCGGGGTCTCCAGCGGCCAGTCCCAGAGAAAGTACCTTTTGTTCCCCATGTGGTTTGCGACCAGCATGTAGTCTTTTCCGACCGCCGTCAGATCGCCAACTCCGATGCACCGCCCCTCTCTCATAGTGAATAGCGGGTTACCTTTGTCGCTCTTTTGTCCCATCGCGTTGATCTTTTCCAGAATCTCGCCAACCGTGAGCTCCGCACCGTTGGCTCCGGCGTGCTTTCTGATGGTCCACGAACACACGTCACCGTCCTCGTAGGCGATGGCGAACGTGTAGGTCTGACGAGCAGCCGCAAGCAAGCCGAGACGCATATCGCGGCCTTCTTGAAGAATGCGCATTTTTGCTAAAAGCAAGTCGACGCGCACTCCGTCCGTCATGGCTCTGAATACATCGCCTAGCTGACCGGCATCCATCTCTGCGGTGAAACCAAAGTCGATATCCCGAGTCCCGCCGCGCGGAACGTCCAGTTGGGCCAGCGGTTGCTTCGGTTTCGCGATGTATATGGTATAGTCGCTGAACGTGACGGGAAGCTCCCCGCTACCATCAAGCACCGTATCGTGTTCCGATTGATTAAGTACTGAGACTTTGGCGAAAAAGCGCACGTGTATTCCGCTGACGTCACTGAGGTCCTTCCTCGCGGCTTTCCGGCAGTCGATCAGGTTGTCCCGCTGAAACTGGGTCAAATAAGCCTCATAGTTCAGCGGCTGGCCGATGTCTTGCTGCAACCCTCTTAGCCCCATCTCTCCAAAAGGACGTGCGATATCTGTAGACTGCCTCGTGTCTCCCGTTTCAAAGGAACCTTGGTAGCCGTCCACCACAGCGAGCGTTTTTCCGATAGCTTCATTGAACTTCTGAAGCTTGGCTGCGTCCGTTTTCTTGTCAAATGTCCATTCAACCCGCAATTCCGGAATAGTCCACGACAGTGTGACTTCATGGCAGGCCTTGGCTTCAGGCGAAACGGCTTGGCAGGTCAGCGCGTGACTGACGAGAAGCCCTACAATGACTGCGGCATGTTTCATCGTGATCTCGCTTTACTGCTCCATCTGGGTGGAAACCTTATTTCCTGAGGCTTTCGCATGGAGCTTTTGCAGCTCTTCTGCTGCGAGTAGGCCAATCTGTCGATTGTAGCCATGCGATTCTGGGTGCACATCGTCCCTCACCTGCCAGAACCTTGTCACCTGGGCTCCGAACCTGAGCGACAGGCGTCTGAACAGCGTGGCCGCTGCAGCCTCTTGTCCGGTCGCAGCCAGCGCAAGACCCTCAAAGTACTCAAGGCTCCATCTGATGCTGTAGTCTGACTCTTCGTTCTCCAATAGCATTCCTGAGGACGGCCACTCTGCTTCGTCATAGGTTTGGCGAAACACGTGAAACGCCTGCAGAGCCTTGTCGAACGCGCCTTCTGTCACACAGAGGCTCCCTGCCGCGTACCATGCCAGGCTGGGTATAGGCTTGGCTGACAGACCCATTTCCTCGCGCATGCGTAGCGCTGTGAGAATCAGATCTTCCCCTGGATTGTCTAAGGCCAGTCTGACCACATAGTGATCATACGTGTTGGGTGTACTGGCGTCATCCCCCTCGGACTTCTGAGCGAGGCAGCCTGCCTGAAACCAAATCCGGTATGCGCCATATAGCGAGGCACGATCAGAGAGCGTGCGCCAGAAACGCCCCCGCAGTTTCAATGCGTCCGGCAACTTTTTGTGCCGCTCAAAAAAGTGCAGGACGTATTGAGCATCTGGGTTTTCATCGAGGCTCTGAGGGCGGCTGGCTGGATCTTGTTCCCAGCCGAAGTCTTGGTAGACTCTTTCAATGTCGTCTAGCTCCTTGTTTTGGCGGTCAATGAGTCGCTGCACGAGGCCTTCCCTGAATGTGACTGCGACATTTGCGGAAAGAACGCGGTTCATCCATCGGGTCTCTTGCTTCTTGCGACTGTTGGGCACGAAAGAATCCGGGAGATGAACAAAGGGAAGCCGAATGCTGTTCGACAGATCCACCATCACGGCATCAAGCAGATCCCGACCAAACGTTGGGGCTGCCGATTCGTCAAGCCATCTGTCAAGCCACGCCATGCTTTCAATACCGATGCCCAAAGACGAGTAGCATTCAATGATGAATTTCATGCGAGAAGCACACGCTTCGAGATCCCTGTGGTCTGAAAGACGTTCGGGGTTCATCCCCGTCGCCTTGAGATAGTTCTGTGCGAGATTGTGCGCGATCGTCCGCCGCTCCTCAATCGGCTGCAAGCTGATTCCGGGGATGCGCTTGATGGTGTGCTCGGCCAGTGGGCAGCGCGCGTATGTCACGGGGGGCAGCTCTGCCCAAACGTCAGCGACGTCCCGCAGGAAAGCCAGATGCTCTGTCGGCGTCTTCGCCTCACGTTTTTGCAGCGCTTCGACTCTGGAGGCGAGCGCGGCGTCTCGAGTCGCGAGCGCTTGCAGACTCAAATGATTTTTTCGGTCGATCACCTGTTCTTCCCGCTCTCGCTCAATCGATTCGCCTAAATAGCCCGTTGTTCGGTATTGCCCGAAGGAAACCCTCACGCGGTCGTTATCGTCGTTATAAGAGACCACCGGTGTGATGACGCAGAGTGGATGTATCTCGTTGTTCTTTCTCAGTCTTTCGTCAATCAGGTCGAGTGTTTTCGTCGCTTGTTCATAGGACCCCAAATGTCGGCAAGCTGCACAGCGGAGATACAGGCAGTTGATTTCGAGCAGCGCTCGCGTGCTCTCCTCCGTTTTCAAGAACGCAAACATATCCACGCGCCCGGTGCTGCCCGCCTGGGCGCTCCCCTCAAGGGCCTGCAGTGCCGCGCTTGCATAGGAAGCGCAACGCTCCCACCGTTCGGCCTGATAAGCGATCATGGCCTCCTGATGGTAGACGGCGTACGTGCAAAGCGATGACGGAAAGTCGCTCAACAAACGTTCGCGTATCGCGTCAATCCTCTTGCGAAACGCCTCACTTGTCGCTTCATAGAGAGTCTCGGCAGTCAAAGGGATCCCTTCCCTCATGCCAGCATCGCCCGCACCAAGCATGGACCAATATCCGTATCGTTTGCACCACCAGTAGGTCAAGAACAACTGGTGGTCCATTTCCGGATTGTGCTCCTCAATCTTGCGCAACGCGAAGTCAAGCTCGACAGCCGCTAGGTCTGGCATTTTGGTGGATGTGTAGTGGTCTGTGAGCACTTGTCCGACGCTGATTGTCTCGACGCCGCGCATGCGCATGTCCAGTGCTCTCGTAAAAAACTTTGCTGCCGGAAGCTGATCAATGTCCGATTCAGAGAGGGGAATGCAGGGGTGCCGCACGTTTGATGGCGACGTGTCACCCGGTTGGGTCTTCGGTGTGGAGAGGCACTCGCGGACCGCGTCACACAACGAGGCTGCGACCTGATCCCTTTCTACCTGGCGGCTCAAGGTGTTCAGGCGCTGCGCCGTCGGCGCGTCTAATAGTCCGATCTCGACCTGGATCTTGCCTCCGGCGGAAGGGCTCACCGTGCTGTAAAGCGTGATGTCTGACATGAGCCAGCGTGCGTAGCGTGAGACGCCGTAAGGGTTGAACTGCAGGCTGAGCTGACGGTCTGTCTCGGCAACAGACGCGGCCAGCAAGTCGGGGCGGTAGAGCCGTATCCCTTTGCAGGTAAGCGCCGCTTCTTCGACGACTTGTTTCAGCGCAGTGACGGAAAGCGCGGCTATACCTACTGCGGTCAGGTTCGTTCCTGCAAGCCAGACCGGGGTCAGCACGGTGACCACCCGCTGTACATCCTGGGTCGGAACCTGTTTGCTTACAATGCCAGGCTCTGAGGGATCCGATAAGGCGGCGTGCTGGCGCACAGAAGCCGCATGCCGCGTCAGGCCACCAAGCTCATAAGCGTGCGCCTCCCACTCTTTTGCCGCCCGGAGGCGCGGATCCATAATGTGCGCGTTCAGAAAGAATCCGACCGCTAGGGCTGGCTTTCGGGCCGCACAGGCGTCCACACCCTGCTGAAAGAGCATGAGCGCCTCTGGCTTGATCGGATTTATCTGCGTGCTAGGCTTCTCTTCGATACGGCTGGTGTTGGGCGACAAACCTTTCGTAAGTCCCTCCACCCACCGCGCCACCAGCGCTTGCAACTCTTTCTTGTATTCGCCCTCGGAGGAGAAGGCTGCCACCTGCTCGGCTGTCTCCACGCGCGTCAGCGAACCCGACAGTCGTAGCCGGCTCACCCCCGTCGTCTCCGCCACGCCCGTCAACAGGTAGGTTGCTCCTAACATCTGTCCCAACTGTAAGCCTCCTCGATCCGGCTCCTGTCCGCCGGCCAGCTTCTGCTCGGAGCTGAGCACCGACAGCAAGTCGCGGTCCACCGTCGTAACGCCGCATTCTCCCAAGGCCGCGACGGCCAGCTCCGGCAAGCCCCGCCTCGCCCATTCCCACTCGACGACAGGCGGGGCCTGAAAGTCTGTCACGAGCACAGTCGGCTCCGGCGCAGCCGCAGTTGCCAGGCCGGCCCACAGGGCCATACCCGCGGCCGCCCTTGTTGCGCGAATCCCCATGTCATTTCTCATTTTCACGGCTTACCGCGTTGCCTCTCCGATTAAGTTGGTCACCAGGCCGATACAGTCGTCATTGCGTCGATAGACGATCCCATACTGACAGGCGGCGAAATCTTGGACGGTTCGTTCGTAGTGTTTGGGCGGATATCGCATGGAAAAAGCACGCACATTGGAAAAGGCCTTACGTGGTCACGGTTAAGCGTCTACGCGCCGGTGTCGGTTACTTTGCCAGCTTTGGCAACAGCCGCTCCGCGATCCGCTCCGCTGCGCGCTGAAGCGCCTTCTTTCCGGCGATCTGCTCCGTCAGGTCGACCTCGACGTCCGTCTCGCGGTCGACGGCCAGCACCTCGCCCGTCTTGCGGTCGACCGCCTTCATCTCCACGCGCGCCTTCACGCTGACCAGGTTGCCCCGCCGAAGCCCGAATTCGCTGAATCCCTCGCCCTCGATCAGGACGTCCGCTTTGACCGCGCCGGAATCCTCGACCACCGTAAAGCCCGAGTCTTTGCATAAGAGTGTTAGCTCGGTCTGGGCCGCCGGATCAATCGTGGCCTGCCCCACGTGCCGCTCGGAAATGTGAATCGCGACAACCGGGCGCTTCTTGTCGCCGAGTGCCTTGTTCAGCGCGGCGACGCGGTCTTCGTGTTTCTCGACCCGCGCGACCAGCTGGTCGCCTTTCTGCCGCAGCGTCACCACGACTTTGTTGGCCAGCTCTGTCACAAGCGGCCCGAGTTCGTTCTTCCCCGAACCGCCGACCGACACGCCGAGCACCCGTGTGGTCTCCGTGCCGATGATCTTGGCAATCAGCCGAATGTCTTTGTCAACCTCGAGAACCGATCCGGTGATCAGCACCTTTGCGCCTGTCAGCGACCCGATTTTCACAGCTTGCGCGGGATCGGCCATCCCGGACGCGGAGAGCTCCTGCTCGCTTAACACTTTTTCCAAGTCCTGCCGGTCAACAAGCCAGAGATCCGGCTGTTCGACAAGAGCGGCAAACAACAGGTCCGAAATCTTCTCTCCGTAACCTCTGACCGTCGGCCCGCGCTCGGCAAAGGGCAGCACGGCCGACGGAAGGCTTGTTGCGTTGGATGTTGTATTATCTTGGCCTGTCGCCACCATACCGGTCAACACTGTTGCGCATGCGATACTGATCAGACGTTTCATTATGGTTATTCCTCGTTTTCTAATTGTTTGACAAGTTCCATAAACAGCCACCGGGCCGCTGGGGTCTCATTCCACTTTTTAATGATACCCAGTCCGCAAGCCCTGATGCACCCGCCCGAAGCGACATCATCCCAGCCGACCGCCTCACAGCCGGCTTCCGACGTCACGGCAAAGACAATTCCATCGCGACTTGCTTCTAAGCGGAACCGTTTTTGCACAGCGTTTCCGTCGGGCGGCCAATTGGCCAGATCGAGCCGGTATGGATACTTTGCGGATACGGGCTCTCTCAACACGTCCTGCGCGTTGCCGGCCCGCAACGCCCGCCAGGCGGCCGGGGGCTTCAGCTCGCCGTCACAAGGGGCCAACAGCAGAACGCGATTCCCGCGGGCGACCGCGCCGGCAAGCAGCTCGGCCAACCCCCGCTCGCCCTCGAGCGAAACGCCCTCGCCCACAACAATGAGCGCGTTCGTCACGGCCTCCAGCAAAGCGGGTCGCTCCAGCACGTCGCAACTGAGACCGATCGCGCGCAAAGCTGCATCCGTACGCCCTTCCGGATCATACAGAACAAGGGGGCGCGAGGCCTTAAAACTGCCCTCGGAAGAAACAGGCTGCTCCGAGAACACCCAAAGCGGGCCGGAGCGCAACAGCGGCCCCTCTTCCGAGCCCGCCCGGAGTTCCGCCTCCAGCGGTAACACAACACCCTGTTTCATTTCTGCAAGCTTTACCGGTATTTCGATGTGGCCGTCGGGGTGGGCAATCACCGAGCCGCTGGCGATCGTGCGCCGCTCTTTTGACACGCGATACCAAACGCGCCCATCCGATGATTTCCCGTCTTTCGCGCCTGGAACAACCAGCGTGCCGCGCCCCGAAAAAACATTCCAAACCGGCTCTGCTTGCCCCCCTACAGAAAAGCCCGCCGCTCCAATCAAAGCCAATGCGCCGGCCAACACCTTTGCGACACGGCCTGATGTTAATGAAATCAGCCATATGTTGGAGGCACTCGTATTTGTCATGTCTTTTAGTTTAATCTCCTGAAGAAATAAAAACAATCGTATTCAGCCGTTAAAAACGGGCCATTTGAGGTGTTGGCTGCGAACTGCTATGATCAAGGCTCTTTGTGCCACGTTGCGCGACAGATGTGGCGATAATTTCCGGAGGGACTATGGGCGGTGCCAATACAAGGCAAATGTATGGTCTGAGAAGTAAGGGCTCTCTGGCCGTGGAAGTAATGGTCGCGTTTGCGGCGATTCTCCAGTTGGAGGCCGCGGACCAGCCGCAGTGGGGCGAGCGGCATTCGCGCAACATGGTGTCGGCAGAGAAGAATCTGCCCGACGGCTTCGATCCGGCGGAGGGGCGCCATCTCGACTGGGTGGCGGATTTGGGAACCGAGACGTACGCGACGCCGGTGGTCGCAGGCGGCCGCGTGTTCATCGGCACCAACAACGGGAAACCGCGCGATCCGCGCCAGACCGGGGACCGCGGCGTGCTGATGTGCTTCGAGGAGGCGACCGGACGCTTCCTGTGGCAGCTGGTCGTGCCGAAGATCACGACCAGCGTGTACTGGGACTGGATTGGTGCCGGCATCTGCTCGCCGGTGACCGTCGAAGGCGACCGCGCGTATGCGGTCAGCAGCCGCGGCGAGGTTCTGTGCCTGGATGTCCACGGCCTGTCGGACGGCAACGGCGGGCCGTTCACGGACGAGGGCCGCCACAGGGTCCCGGCTGGCAAAGAGGCTCTCGAGCTCGGAGCCGCCGACGCCGACATCCTGTGGCTGTATGACATGCTCAAGGACTGCGGCATCCGGCAACACGACGCCGCGCACGCGTCCATCCTGTTGGACGGTCAGTTTCTTTACGTCAACACGTCGAACGGCGTGGACGATACGCACCGTCACATCGCTTCGCCCGATGCGCCGTGCCTGATCGTGATCGACAAGACGACCGGCCGCCTGGTGGCGCGCGACGACGAGCACATCGGTCCGAACATTTTCCACTGCACCTGGTCTTCGCCGGCGCTCGGCGTGGTCAACGGGCGCAAACGGGTCTTCTACTGCGGTCCCAACGGCGTCGTCTACGCGTTCGAGCCCGTGACGGAGGTGCGCGACGAGGTTCAGACGCTCAAGAAGGTCTGGTGGTTCGACATCGACCCGAATGCGCCGAAGGAAAACGTGCACCGCTACACCGCCAACCGCAGCGAGAGCCCGAGCACGATTCACGCGATGCCGGTGTTCGTCGATGGCCGCGTGTACGTCGCCGGCGGCGGGGACATCTGGTGGGGCAAGCGCCAAGCGTGGCTGATGTGCATCGACGCTTCGCAGACCGGAGATGTCACGAGCACAGCGGGCGTCTGGTCCTACGCTTTGACGCGCCATGCGCTGTCGACTCCGGCCGTCTGGAACGGGCTGGTCTTTGTGGCGGATGCGGGCCGCAAGATCCACTGCGTGGAGGCGGCGACGGGGCGGCCTTGCTGGACGCATGACATCCAGGGCGAGATGTGGTCCTCGACGATGGTGGCGGACGGCAAGGTCTATGTCGGCACGCGGCGCGGGGAGTTTATCGTGCTGGCCGCAGACCGGGAGAAGCGGGTGCTGTCGTCCAGCCTGCTGGACAGCCCGATCAGCGGCACGCCGGTGGCGGCCAACGGACGGCTCTACGTGACCACGCAGCGCAAGCTGTACGCGCTGAAAAAGAAGGACTGACGCGGCATCCTGGGCCGCAGACTTTTCTGTTTCCAAAACGGACCGGTTGTGGTTTGATAAATGCATGGATGATAAAGCGAAACGACTGGTCGTCAATGCCATCACGTTTGGGCGTGTGCCGTTTGTGGTGCTGTTCATGGTTCTGGCGATCATTCACGCCTTTTGGCCCGTTTGGTGGCTGGCGGTGGTGGCGACTGCCTCGCTGGCGGTCGCTTCGCTCACCGACCTGTATGACGGCAAACTGGCGCGCAAATGGAACGTCGTCAGCAAGTTTGGCGCCATGGCCGACCCGCTGATGGACAAGGTCTTTTATCTCGTGGTCTTTCCGACGCTGCTCTGGCTCCTCGGCAAGCAGCCGGTGGAGGCGGAGCACGCGCTGGTGATGCTGGTCTTCACCGTGCTCTACATCCTGCGCGACCAGTGGGTGACGTTCCTGCGCTCCGTGGGCTCGCTCTTCAACGCCGACTGCCGCGCGAATTGGATGGGCAAGTTCCGCACCGCGGCGAGTTTCCCGGCCGCGTGCGTGATCTACGTGTATGTCTCGCTCCACCCGTTCTTCCTGCCGCAGGCGCTGATTTACGCCATCGAGGCGTTCCTGATCTTCATCAATTTCTGGTCGATCGTGGTCTACACCCGGCAGTATATGCCCTATCTCAAGCGGGCGCTGCACGAGAACCAGAAATAGTCTGCAACGGGCTCACTGCACCCACACGCGGCGCGTGCGCGGTCCGTCGAACTCGCAGAGGTAGATGCCCTGCCACACGCCGAGTTCGAGGTGGCCGCACGTCACGATCACCTGGAGCGAGCACCCCATCAGCGACGCTTTCACGTGCGCGGCGGAGTTGCCCTCGGCGTGCTCGTAGAAGGGCTGCCGGAACGGCACCATCACGTCGAGCTGCTTGAGCATGTCGGAGACGACCGCCGGATCCGCGTTCTCGTTGATCGTGAGTCCGCAGGTGGTGTGCGGCACGAACACGGTGACCGCGCCTTCGGTGATCCCCAAGGCGTGAACGGTCTGCTGCACCTGCTGGGTGATGTTCACGAACTGGTCGCGGGTGCGCGTCGGCACTTCGAAGTACTTCATGGAAGCCTCCTTTGTCTGGACCCTATTTTAGCGCGTTATAGCCTTTTGAACAGGCGATTCTCCGAGCCCGCCTCTCTTACTGCTTGCCGTACCGGCGCACGTACAGGGCGGCTCCGACGGTGCGGGCCGCTTCCACCAGCTCGGGGTGCGGCTGGTCCGTCACAGTCAGGAAGCCGATCTGGTAATTCTCGCCGTCGCCGCGGCCGGTGAGCGCCTGGTCGCGCCACTGGAACCAGTGGGTGCCGACATAGCGCGGGTGATCCAGGCAGGAGTTCAGGAAAGCGACGTAGCACGCGGCCCGCTCGGCTTGGCTCTTGGTGGGCACCAGGCCGGTGTGGAACAGGCCCCGGTCGAGCGCGCCGAAGTGGAACTCGCCGTTGATCATCGGCTTGTCCTCGCTGCCCTCGGGCAGATCCTTCGTCACCTGCCGCTGATAGGTGTTGACGCTCACGACGTCGCAGAAGCGGGCGGAGGCGCGGTAGACGCTCGGCGCGCCCCACGCGATGCGGCAGCCGAGGTAGAGCTTGTCGGGCGCGGCGGCCTTGACGGCGTCGCGGATGACCTGGAAGTAGTGCTCGGCGATCTGCGTGTGGAAGCTTTCGAGGTCGGCGCCGCAGAGCTTTTCGCCGGGCGCGTTGGTGCTCTGCAGGAACGCGTCCCACGAGGCGTGCGACGTGCCCCAGGCCGCGTTCAGAGCTTCGGGCGTGGCATATTTCTTTTCCAGCCACGCCTTGAAAGCCAGCTTGGCGGGCTGGCTCGCGGGCGACGCCAGGGCGGAGCGGGCGAGGTCGCGGTCATCCTTGCCCCACGAGAGCTCGTTGTCGACGAAATAGCCGATGCACCAGGGGTCTGTCGGCGTGCCGGATTTCTGCTGCTCCAGCGCGCGCTTGCGGATGCCGTCGCCGAACTCCTGCGCGAAGGGGTCCGGGAATTTGCCCCACCAGCCGGACGAGCCTTCGATGCGCGGCCCGCTGGTGTTCAGGCAGACGGTGTAGGGCGTGCGGCGCAACAGGTAGACCTTGCTGTCCGACCAGTTGGCGACCGTGTTGAGCCCCCAGGCGCGGATGCGCTGGTGCGCGAGGTCGGCGAACGCCGGCTCCCACGCGTCGCCGTATTTCTGCAGCAGGTTGGCCCGCGCGAAGTCGAACGTCTTGTAGGAGTTCTTGTCCTTGTAGAAGCCGTGGGGCGCCCAGCTGGCGCGGCCGTAGAACTTCGCGGCGGGCTCGCCGGACTGGGGCAACCACGCGAAGTAGTTGGTGCGGAACTCCACGCCGGTTTCGGCGCCGGGGCGCACGCAGTCCACGCCGTGCGAGAAGAAGAGGCGGCCGTCGGGGTCGACCAGCCACCATTTCCCGTTCACCTTCTCGGTGCGGAAGTGGCCGGTGGCTTTGAGCTGCGGGCCTTGGGTCCAGCCGCCCCACGCGTTGCGGTCGGCGGCCGGGCCGGCGGCGTGGGCGGCGAGCCAGGCGGCCTCGTCCGCTTTGGCCTTTTGAAGCTCCTCGTCGCTGTGGATTTTGCCGGGCCACTCGTCATGCATGAATTGGCCGAAGCGGTCGACGAAGGGCAGGAAAGTGTCGGCCTTGAGGAGCGTCAGCGGCTTGGGAAACGCCTCCACCCGGGTGACGGCGAACGAGCCGGGCGCGTCGGGGTTGCCCAGGAAAACGTGCAGTTCGGCGGTCTTGCGGAAGTTGAAGTTGCCGCCTTCGATCGAGGCGGGGTAGCCGCGCATGCCCACGAGCTCCAGCGGCCGGTCCAGCACCCAAGGCGTCGCGCGCAGGTTGGCCTCGATCACGCCCGACTCGCCCGGCTTGACCGTGACGCTCGCGCCGGGCGACTGCTCTTTCTGGGGCGCGTTCTTCACGCTCAGGCTGACGGTGAGCGGCCGTTCGCAGGTGTTGCTGACCGTGACGTGCAGGGGGCCGTAGCCGGCCAGGTCATAGGTGCCGGCCTTGAAGGCGAGCGTCACGCCCGGCCAGGCGTAGCGCGTGCCGGTCTTGACGAAAAGGGTGTTTTGCGCGTCGGCGGAGACCTCGCTGTCGCTGTGCTTGCGCGCTTCGCACAGGTCCGAAGGCCAGAGGAGCAGCGGGTCGGCGTGCAGCGGCGCGGCGGCCGCGCAGACGAACGAGCAGAGGAGCATGTTTTTCATGCTCAACAAGGTACTAAAAGGGAGGCCTTCCGCTCAAGGGAATGTTCGGCCGCCTGCTTTGCGG
>Ga0209066_10001451_pt1 | contig 31192 bp, 21 predicted proteins | sample All_14_2_FD_187198 | JGI IMG/M metagenome (GOLD analysis project Ga0209066, IMG submission 187198) | Freshwater microbial communities in response to fracking from Pennsylvania, USA - Allegheny Zone_MetaG_DW_15 (SPAdes) (version 2) ... | reverse complement strand
ACATTTCTATTTTCAATAAACCGAAATCCGAAATCGTTTTTGGGCTGACATTTTTGAAAACAAACAACAGTTCAAACCATGTTAGCAGCAAAAATCATCTTCACGGGCAGTCTCCTTTTTACCACCCTTGCAAACCCAGCCAGCCATGAAGCGCCTGCAAAATTCAGCGAATCCGAGAAATCGGACATGCTCACACTCGTCAACCGACTGCGGGCCAAAGGCTGCCACTGCGGCACCCGCTACATGCCACCCGTAGGCCCAGTGCGTTGGAACACGAAACTCGAAACCGCCGCCGCTGGCCACGCACAGGACATGAGCACCAACGATTTTTTCTCGCACACCAGCAGCGATGGCAGCGGCATCGGCAAGCGGGCCGACCGGGCGGGCTACCGCTGGCGGGCCGTCGGCGAGAACATAGCCGAAGGCTATGGCGGCTTCCCCCGCACCATGCTCGCTTGGAAGGACAGCCCCGGCCATTGCCGCAACCTGATGAATGCGGGCTACAACGAAATGGGCGTCTCCAAAGTCGGCGACCTATGGGTGCAGGATTTTGGGGCGTCTTACGATAGATATGATAAATGAAGAATGATGAATGGTGGAATAAGGAATCGGGCATTACACTATTCCACTATTCCACCATTCATCATTACTTTATGTATTCTCACCGACCATTTGCATCTGTTCGAAGTTTTCCCCCATGAGCCACCAACCATTTTTCGGGCAGCCCTCGTTGTCCAAATCAGAAGCAGATGCAAAGCAATTTTTACACTACTCAAAGCACGGAAGCAGCGCTCGTGGAGGGTTGCCGCCAACAGCACCGACAGGCGCAACAGTACCTGTACCAGCGCTTTTACGGCAAATTGCTCGGCATCTGCATGCGGTACACGGGCAGCCGACCGGAAGCGGAAGATGTGCTGAACCGGGCGTTCCTGAAGATTTTCCAGAACATCGGCGAGTATTCCGAAAAGGGCAGCCTGTTCGGTTGGATGGCGACCATCACGCTGCGCACGGCGATTGACTTCGTGCGGTCGCAGGTGAAAATGCGCAGCGTATTTCGCCTTGGCGAGCCACCTGAATCGGGGCATGACGACGGTATTTTGGAGCAATTGCAGGCTGAGGACATCTACCGCCTCATCCAGCAGTTGTCGCCGGAGCAACGGGCCGTCTTTTCGATGAACGTGGTTGAGGGCTACACCCACCGAGAGATTGCGGAGCAGCTCGGCATCAATGAAAACACCTCGAAATGGCGGCTGGCAGAGGCGAAAAAGCAGTTGCGGGAGTGGGTGCTGAATCAAAAAGATGATTTAAGGACTTGGGTTTATTCAATGACTTAATGCGTGCGGATATGGATTCAATTTTTAATCATTTGAGAAAAAACATTGGACGTTTTGACTTAATGCTTGTACGCATTGGCTTAAAGTGTATAAGTTATTGGTCAGTCCTTATCACGCATTAGTCAAACCCTGCACGAATTGACCAAAAACGTGTACGCTTTGACTAGGTCGAAAAAAACACTATTCAAGGCATGGAACGATTTGGGGCAATGCGTGTAGGGTTTGACTCAATGCATACACGGAATTAGTCAAAGCTGATAATAGCTGACTCACCCCTTATACCAGTTGACCAATTTCTTGATTGCTTTTTACAAGCCTTTGTATAGAACAAGTGAACATGTCAGCCTGAAAAATCAAAGTAAAGTAGGAAATGCCCAAATTCAAAATTGCATGAAAGAGAAGGACAACAATACAAAAATAAAGCTCGCCGGACACGAGTTCGATTTCAACCCGGCGGCTTGGGAAAAGATGGAGCAAATCCTCGATGACAGGACTCCAAATAGAAGCTATTTTTTAACTAAAATTATTTTAGCTATGACGACTTTACTAATCATCGTTGCCCTGCTTTTCATGCAGCGTAACAACCATGAGGCGATTAGCCCGACAACGACCACACAGGTTTTTTCGCAAGAAAAAACCACTGATAATCAAGCTGTTGTGCAAGCAACGAAGCCATTAGAACAAGACTTTCCAAGTTTTAAAAACTTGGAAAGTCTAGCACCAATCCTCCCGAATCACCAATCACTAATCCCCAATCACCAGGACAGTTCCTTCTATCAAAAACTCGCAAGCACGCTCTCACTTTTCACCCAGTCCACCTCCCCCGAAAAGGTCTATCTGCAGTTCGACCGCCTGTTCTTCGAGCCGGGCGAAGACATCTGGTTCAATGCCTACCTGCGGGACGCCAACACGCTGAAGGCCAGCCCCAAAAGCGACATCCTCTACGTGGAACTGCTCGGTCCAAATGGTTCGGTTTTGAAGAAAATAACGCTGCTGGCCAAGGGCTCCACAGGAGGAATCGGAACCGCTGCTGGCGACTTCAAATTGGACGCTGGCGCAACGGGCGGCCTCTACAAAATCAGGGCCTACACCAACTGGATGCGCAACACCGACGAGGTCTTCGAGCGGGAAGTGCAGGTACAGGCGACCGTGCTGCCAAGGCTGCGCATGGAGCTGGATTTTATGAAAAAAGCCTACGGCCCCGGCGACGTGGTGGAGGCCAAGATTGACCTGAACACCTTGGCCAATGCGCCGCTCGCCAATTTCGATTTCAGTGCAAAAGCCAGCCTCGACGGGCAGCAGTTCACAGCCTTTTCGGGTAAAACGGACGGGCGGGGACATGCACAAGTCAAGTTCGATTTGCCGAAGGGTTTGGAGACCAACGACGGCCTGCTCAACGTCCTCATCCAGTACAACGGCCAGACGGAAAGCATCAGTCGCAGCATCCCGATTGTGCTGAACAAGATTGACCTCCAGTTCATGCCAGAGGGCGGCGACATGGTGGCCGGACTGCCCGCCACGGTTGCGTTCAAGGCGCTGAACGAATGGGGCAAACCCGCCGACGTAAGCGGCAAAATCGTCAACTCGAAAGGCGTGGAAGTGGCCAAATTCGAGAGCTACCACCAGGGCATGGGGGCCTTCAATTTCACCCCGGCCAGTGGGGAGACCTACCACGCTGTTTTGGCGAAGCCAGAAGGTATCCATGAAAAATACAGCATAGCTGATGCCTTCCCCCGTGGATTTTCGATGAAAATAAACCCACTGCAACAGGACGTGCTGACCGTGGAAGTGAACTCCACCGAAGACGAGGTGCTGCATGTGGCTTTGGTCAGTCGGGGCGAGGTGAAATACTTGGAAACGCTGCCCGCCCGTGCTGGTTCTCACCTCGTCCACATCCCCGTGAAAAGCCTGCCGATTGGCATTGCACAGGTCACGCTGTTTGACAGCCAGGAACTGCCACGGGCAGAGCGCCTCGTATTTCTCAATCACGACAAGCAACTGAAAATCAAGGTAAAAACGGACAAGGAGAAATACCTGCCCCGTGAAAAAGTGACCATGACCATCAGCGTGACGGACGAGCGGGGCATCCCGATGCCCGGCCAGTTCAGCCTCGCCGTGGCGGATGACAACCTGCTCACTTTCGCCGATGACAGGCAGGGACATATCCTCAGTCATCTCTTGCTGGAAAGCGAACTGAAAGGGAAAATCGAGGAGCCGAATTTCTATTTTGAACCAAAAGAAAAACACCCGGAGAAAAACGAGCTGCTGGCTTTGGACTACCTGATGCTGACGCAGGGGTGGAGAAGGTTGGCTTGGGAGGAGATGCTGGAAAGGCAGCCGGTGGCGATGGCGTTTGAGGGAGAGAATTACGAGGCACCTGCGGCTGAAATAACACTAGATGCCGTGTACGTAGTTGAAGAAGGTATAATTCGATCCCAGAACTCAGTTTCTGCGGTAGCGATTGAAAGTGTAGATAAGCCTAAAAGCGCTCAGAAATCAAAAGGCAAAGGAAATAGGCCCGCTGAAAAAGAAAACCTACCACCTGCCTCGGCTCCAAAAAAGGCTGTCGCAGAGGCTGAAATTCTCAGAAAAGCGGAAGCCGGCAATGTTGATTTACAAATTGTAGAAGACAAAGAACTGAACGCTGACGATATCAAAGCCCTACCAACCCGAAACGTAAACGCAATGGCTGCAATCACCGCTGGGGAAAATGTCAAGCGTGATGACAGCGATTTGAAATTACGTGAAAACCGACCCAATGGCAACAATCCTAATAAAGATGAAGCCCGTGCTAAATTGGAAGAGTTGCGCAAGCAAATCTTACAAAATGGAGGTGGCAGTGGAAAAGGTAAATGGTCTTCAGGTCCGGTTGCCGCTACAACGCAGTTCTACGCCCCCAAGTACGACACCGACCATATCACTCCCGAAGGAAACTTGAGAAACGACTTCCGCAAAACCGTCTTCTTCACCCCGAAACTCGAAGTTGGTCGCAACGGCAGGGCAACCGTCGAATTCTACAACACCGATGCTATCAGCACCTTCCGTGCAACGGTCGAGGGCATCTCAACAGGCGGTGAAATCGGGCGCACGGAGCAGCGGTTTTTCACACAAATGCCATTCAGCATGGACGTGAAAGCACCCGTCAATCTGCTCACGGGCGACAAGCTGGCGTTCCCACTGGCGCTGACAAACAACACCACGAAAGCCCTGACGGGCAAGCTTTCCATCGAAATGCCAGCAGGTTTTGTTTCCGTGAAAAAACTCGGCGAAAGCATCACACTCAAACCCGGCGAAAGCACCACGATTTACCCTGAATACATCGTTGGCCTCGCTTCCGACAGTACCAAATTAGGTTCCCCTTCAGGGGGCAGGAGCAGCGAAATGCAGGTCAGCTTTGAAGCAAACGGCATCTCCGATGCTTTCACGCAAGCGCTGAAAGTGCAGCCCCGTGGCTTCCCAGTTGACTTGATTTTTGGGGGAAACGAAAAGGAAAAAACCTTCAAAGTGCCCGTCAAGGACGTGGTGGAGGGCAGTCTTTCGGCCACATTTACCGTGCATCCTAGCGTGCTCAGCGACCTGACGACTGGCCTGGAGCGGATGCTCGGCCAACCCAACGGCTGTTTCGAGCAGACGAGCAGCACAAACTACCCCAACATCTTGGTAATCAATCTTTTAAAAACAACGGGCAACTCCAATCCTGAACTGGAAAGCCGTGCCAACGGCTTCCTCGACTTCGGTTACAAGCGGCTGAAAACCTTCGAAATTCCAACAGGCGGCTTCGACTGGTTTGCCACGCCGCCAGCCCACGAGGCGCTCACGGCTTACGGCCTGATGGAATTCGTGGACATGAAATCGGTCTATCCCGTGGAGCAGGATTTGATTGACCGCACGGCGAAGTGGCTGCTCACCCGCCGGGACGGAAAAGGTGGCTGGTTGGCAAGCAAGCAAGGTCTGCACAGTTGGCAGCAGCCGAACCCGGTCAGCAATGCCTACATCACTTGGGCGATGACGGAGGCTGGCTATGGAAAGCAGATTTCTAGCGAAATGACAAACCTGCTAAAAGACGCCCGTGAGACGCAAGACCCGTACATCGTCGCCCTTGCCGCCAAGTCGCTGCTGAACCTTGGAGACAGGAGGGCGGAGGAAATGCTGGCCATTTTATCCAAAATCCAATCGGCGGATGGTAGCTGGACGGGCAAGACGATGAGCATGACCCACAGCACTGGCCAAAACTTAACTGTTGAAACGACCTCCCTCGCCACATTGGCCTTTTTGGCGAATGCCGATGCTGCGGAAGGCGGCGCATCTGGCGCTGAAATGGCCATCGTGAACAAAGCAGTGGCTTACCTCGCTGGCGCAAAATCGCAGTACGGCTTTGGCTCGACGCAAGGAACGGTTTTGGCACTGAAAGCACTCGTTGCGAATGCACGAAACATGAAAAAAAGCATCGGCGGCGAAGTGCAATTGTATGTGAATGGGAAATCAGTAGGCAGCCGCAAGTTTACGGCAGACGAGTCCAATGCATTGACTTTCAATGGTTTGGAGCAATATTTTACCGAAGGGAAAAATGAAGTGAAGGTGAAATTCGCCAACGGTGACGCCTTGCCCTACGACCTCTCAGTGAAGTACTCGACGACGCTACCGTACAGCAATCCTGATTGCAAATTGGCACTTTCAACCATGCTCGGCACTGGCAAAACAGGTTCCCCTTTAGGGGTCAGGAGTGGAGAAACCGTGCGCCTTACCACCACCCTGACGAACCGTGACCAAGCCGCCGTGCCAAACCCCATCGCCATCGTGGGCATCCCAGCAGGACTGAGTGTGCAGCCTTGGCAAGTGAAGCAGATGCAGGAGCGTGGCTTGTTCGATTTTTATGAAATCAAGGATAGCTACGTGATTTTCTACTTCCGAGACATGGAGGCGGGTGAGGTGAAGAACCTACACCTAGACCTGAAAGCCGATGTGCCGGGCGAGTACGAGGCACCTGCATCGGCGGCGTGGCTCTACTACTCGAACGATGCAGTGACGTGGAGTAAGCCGGAACGGGTGAAAGTTGGGAATTAGGAAATCGAAGATTCACGCTGTAAATCAGGAATTTATTTTATCCTAAAAAAAGGGGGTTCATCAGCGCTTAACATTGATGAATCCCTTTTTTTATTGGGGTTTTGAAAACAAAACTGTGACGTCGAAAAACGATAGCGGAACAGTTTTTGGAACGGGATGGATAGCGGTTTTCGCAGCGAGCGTTGAAACTTCGAAGGCAGCATAAAACTCAAACCTTTCAGATGAAAAACATCATTGAAATCGCCCGCATCATTTCGAGAAAGAAAATAAGGAAAATCGAGGTTTTTGACTCAGCAGCCTTGGACAGTAAAACGAGCAAGTTCACGGAATTCTACGAGGCCCTCATGTCGGACAGGTTCAAAAACGATCGGGACGCCGCTACCCACCTCTACAAATGCAGCCCCACCGACGATAAATATCGCCAACTGAAATCCCGCTTTCGCAAGCGCCTGATGAATACGCTTTTTTTCATTGACCAAGCGCAGCCGAGCGTTTCCGGCTACGACCGGGCGCATTTTTCCTGCCACCGGGACTGGACGCTGGTGAAAATCCTGATGGCGAACGAAGCGGCTTCCACCGCTGCCGAGCTGGCCCGCCAGGTGCTGTTGGTTGGCTTGAAGTTCAAATTTTCCGACATCATCCTGAATTGCAGCCGCATCCTGCGCAACCAGGCCGCCGAAACCGGCGACCAAAAATCGTTCGAAGAATACGACGGCTACATCAAGGAATTCGGGGACATCTTCGCTGCGGAGGTGCGCTCAGAGGAGCTGTTCCAGCGGGTTTTGATGGCCTACGTAAAACCGAATGACGAATTGGAGGGCATCCACGAAGACCTGCAAGGGTACTGCGACTCGCTGGTCAGCCTGTCGGAGATGTACGACTCACCCGTGGTTTTCTACAATATGTTCCTCGTTTGGGCCTACCAGTACGAACTGCTGAAGGACTACGAGAACATGCTGCTAATCTGCGCCCAAGCCGAGCAGTACATTGACCAAAACCCGAACTACCTGCAAGAGGAAAAACTGGCCACCTTCCTGCTCAAGAAAATGACCGCACACCTGCATTTGCAGGACTTCAAGAACGGCAAGGTGACTGCCGAGCGCAGCTTGCAGATTTTCGAGGAGGGAAGCAATACCTGGTTCAATTTCATGGAGTACTACCTGCTGACGGCCATGCACACCGACAATACCATCCACGGGGCGGCAGTGTTTATTCGGGCAAAATCACATTCAAAATTCAAGCGACTGGAGCCGGACACGAAGGAGAAATGGCGGATTTACGAGGTTTACCTCAATTATTTCATGGAAAAACAATCCAACCAGTTCGAGGCATTGAAGGAGCAAGTGGCCAAAACTTTCCGCCTAAGCCGTTTCCTGTCCGAAAGCTTCACCATGCCAAAGGAAATGCGGCCTGTGGCAGTCCATTTGACCATCGGCCAAATTCTGTTCAATCTAGACCGCAAGGAACTGCCAGAGGCTGCCGAAGGCATAGATTTGCTGCGCACGCATGGCAAAAACCTGAACAACGCCGAGCATTACCGGATGATTCAGTTCATTCGGCTCATGCAGCAGGTGCTGAAATCCAATTTCAGGCTGCACGAGATGTCCAACACGGAGAAATATTATGAAAACCTGGTGAGTCACCCGTTTTCTTTCCGGGGCAAAATCAACGAGTTGGAAGTGGTTCCGTTTGAGAAGCTTTGGAACCATGTATTGACGAAATTGTAGGGTTCAGCCTAAAAATTCAGGCCGTATTTTTCGGCAACGTAATCCCGGTTTGGCCTGGCCAGGAACATAAATGCCAAACCGATGGCCACCAGCACGAAGCCCGCCAGGTTCTGTTGAAGAAAGGTCAAAACCACGGAAATCAGAATGCCGCCTTCAATCAAAGCCCACCGAAGGATGCAGGCGCTGCGGTAGTGCATCCATTTTTCCGACGTAGTTTTTGTGGTAAGTTCCTCCGACTGCCGTTTGTTCCATAGGACAAACGAAATGATTATTTCCATGAACAAAATGCCCGCTGCAATGGGCAAATAACCGCTAGTGAAGCCAGTGTAATCCGCCACTGCGCCGTCTCTTTTCAGTAAAAACCCCAGCATGCAGGAAATCAATATGGCGCCAGCCATCAACGATCCGTGGAGGATTTGAAGTTGCTTAAAATCGTCTGTTTGGTTCATCTTGAATTGGTAAAAGGTTAAAAACAAATCGGCAGTAGGCGAAAAAACGCATACTGCCGATTGCTTCGTTGGAAACAAGATTTATTTCACGCCGTGCATCATCTTCTTCAATTTGCCTGAAAGCAGGAACAGAATCAAAGCCGAAGAGCCGGGAAGTATCACGAATACCAAGAAGAATTCGAACAGATTGTGGATGGTGAAGCCAGCAAATACAGGGTATTCAACAGGCAGGTTGTTGGTAGTCATGATTTTCAGTTGCTCGGCGGTCGGTTGAACAACCCCGCTCAGGATGCCGTTCAGGTCAATGTTCAAGTCCGCTGCTTTCTGGAATTTGTCGCCAGTAGGGGGCAACAGTGCGCCCAGTGTTCCCGCAAGGGCATAGCCGCCAGCGTTGGCGAGGAACCAAACACCCATGAGCAGGGACGAGAAACGGGTCGGTGCTAGTTTCGATACCAGCGAAAGGCCGACGGGAGAAAGGCACAACTCGCCAATCGTATGGAAAAAATACATGCTCACGAGCCACATGACGCCCATTTTTTCACCCGTGCCCATGCCGTTTACACGATAGGCCATGATGAGGAAGCCGAACGAAAGCAGCGCCAAGCCGATTGCTTGCTTCACGGGCGATGCTGGTTCAGCGTTCCGCCTGCTGAGTGCCAGCCACAGGATGCTGAAAATTGGTGCAAACACGATGATGAAAAACGAGTTGGCGTTCTGAACCAAGCTCGGCGGCATGTCCCAGCCGAAGATTTTGGTGTCCGTCTGGTAGTCGGCGACGAAGGTCAACGATGACCCCGCTTGCTCGAAACAAGCCCAGAAGAACATTACGAAAAACGCCGCCACATACAGCGTGATGATGCGGTCCCGCTCAATTTTTGTCAACGATTTGTCCGTGAGGATGAAGCCAGCCAACGTGAGGCCGCTGCCGTAGATGAAGGAGTAAATCCAGTTGGTACCCACGACGAATTTGAAAATGAACAAGAGGGCAATACCCGCAACGATGGCAATCAGGCCAGACTGCATGGAGAAATTTGCGGCAGCCTCTGTGTCCGACGACTTGGTGGAAGGCTTTGCGCCCACCGCTGCACCGTCCGGCGATACCAGAAATTTATCCTTCAAAAAATAAAACACCACAACGGACAGGAACATGGCCATACTGGCCGCCAAAAAGCCCCATTTGAATGCCTCCACTACCCTCACGTCGTTGATTTTCACGTCGCCGAGGATGGGGCAAATGGTGATGCCGAGGAATGCGCCCACGTTGATACCCATGTAAAAAATGGTGAATGCACTGTCCAAGCGGTTGTCGCCTTTTGGGTACAGTTGGCCCACCATCGAGGAAATGTTCGGTTTGAAAAGGCCGTTGCCCAAAATAAGGACGAAAAGTGCCCCCCACATGATCATTCGGGCTAGGTCCACGTTCGAGGCATACATGGTGGCACTAGCGAACATCATCAACTGCCCAACGCCCATGATAGTGCCGCCGAGCATGATACAGGTGCGGTTGCCCAAAAACCTATCTGAAATAAAGCCGCCAAGTATCGGCGTCAAATAGCAAAGACCCAAAAAGCCACCATACACCAGGGAGGCATCGCCGTCAGAGAAGCGGAGTGCGTTCACCATGAAAAGCACGAGAAGTGCCCGCATCCCGTAGAAATTGAATCGTTCCCACATTTCCGTGGCAAAAAGCACGTACAACCCTTTCGGGTGTCCAGAAGCTGCTGCTGTCATACTCAAATTTTTAGTTTGGAAGCCCGCCGCCGAAGCCAAAATCCCCCCGACCACATTGCCCCAAGGTTTAGTTTGTTTGTAAAAAAGTCGTTTTCCAAAAACTTTTGGCCTAGTGCCAAAATGCGCCTAAAAGTAGCGCTATTTTGAAACCATGTACTTCTAAAGCGGAATTTTGTTCCGCAACTGCTTTCATTTTGGAAAACTATCAGGTGCAGGCCCTATCTGCTGCTGCTCCACTTCCAGCTTCCAACCACCGCTTTCCACCATGAATTTCATGGTCTCCAGCAGGGCGTTGCGCTGTGCGGTGGCCGTTTTGGTGAGGTCGCTCTCCAGCGCTTTTTTTCGGATAAATTCCTTGGCGTTGGCGTTCAGTTTGTTGTAGTCCTCCGGCGAAAATTCGTTGAAAAAACCCTCCTGCACATCGTAGTAGTCGAGGTCGTGTTCAATGGACAAAATCTCTGCGGGCGGAATGCCGCTCAGGCGGATGGTCTTGGTTTCCGGCATGGCCGTCACTTTCATTTTTTCCAAATCGTAGCCCACCGATACTTTTGCCTTCACCCGCAGCAGCGCCTTTTTTCGGAAAAGGCTGAGGTCGTACCCGTAATAATCCTGGTAATCGTAAATCTCGGAGAAGTACCCCTCCACCGTCACCAATTTGGCTACCTGTTTTATTTGTTCCAAAAGGACCACACCGCTCTCCTGCACGTTCGGTTCCGAGCGCTTGAAGTACCAGTTGGTCACGAACACCCCCGCAGCGAAAACCGCAAGGAGCGAGATGACCAGCAGAAGGTTGTTCAATGGAAAACGTCGGGCTGCTTGTTGCATGTCTTGTTTTTTTGGCAACGAAATTGGGAAAAAAAGTGGAAACGAAGTGCGTGAAAAATAGATAACTGCACTGTCTGAGTGCAGTTTAACCGAGATGTTGCCAATATGCTGGACATTTCCTTTCCAAGGGGAAAGCTATTTTTTATAAACGCTGGGAAGGCTTAATCCTCCTCCACTTCCGCCGAACTCATGGGCAAATGGGCATAGTATCCCCGCCAAGCATAGTAGCCGAAAATGATTAACCCAAAGGCAATGGGCAGAAAAATCATCAAAATGATTCCCCAGAAAATCCAGTTCTCCTGTGTCGGTTTTTCGCCGATTTCGACACTGGCCCGCCAGAGCAAAAGCCCTATCGCTGCTGGGCCGAGCAGCATCCAGACGATGCCAAGGTATTTTTTCAAAGCTTCCATAAAACTTGTTTTTAAACTATGCATCGGGAGGTTTTCAGTCCATCACGTCCCCATCCTTTTTATTGCTCATGTATAGCGCCCCAATGATGAAGCAGACCGACGCAATGACAATCGGATAGAGCAGCCCTGCGTAAGGGTCGCCGCTGGGGTTTGCCTCCGTTTTGCTGGCTTCGTAGAGCCTCGTGGCAATGAACGGCGTTAGCCCACCGAACACCCCGTTGCCGATGTGGTACGGCAGCGACATGGACGTGTAGCGGATGCGGGTCGGGAACAATTCCACCAAAAAAGCAGCGATGGGGCCATACACCATCGTCACGAAAATTACCTGTATAAAAACTAGGAAAACCATCGCCCAGAAGCCGCTAGTTGGCAGTACCAGTGCCTTTTTCACCTCCGGTTTTGGGGCTTCTTTTGATTTATCGGCCAGCACCGTCGTTTTGGTTGTTTCGGTGAAACTCGCCCCGTCCGTGTAAGTCGTTTTGACGGTTTTCGTGAAAATGGAATCCCTGGTCACACTGTCCATGGTCGCAGTATTTTCCTCCGATTTTGCGCCAGCAACCTCCGTTTTTTCCTTCAAATCCGTCAATCCGTACATCGCCTTGTAAATCGGGCGATAGCAAAGCACGGCCAGCAGCATCCCGCCGAGCATAATCCACTTCCGGCCCACTTTGTCGCTCCAAGCCGCAAACACGATGAAAAACGGGGTGGCCAACAGCACCGCCGCCGCAATGATCCAGTTCGACTGCACAAACTCCACGTTGCAGGTGCGCTGGATGAACGACAGGGCGTAAAACTGCCCCGTGTACCAGACCACGCCTTGCCCAGCCGTGGCCCCGAACAGCGCCAGCAGCACCATTTTCAGGTTGCCCCGGTGTACGAAACTCTCCCGCAGCGGGTTCTTGGAGATGGTGCCTTCAGCCTTGATTTTGGTGAACATCGGCGACTCCGACATCCGCATCCGAATGAAAATGGAGATGCCGATGAGCACTGCCGAGACGAGGAACGGAATGCGCCAACCCCAGTCGTTGAAGGCTTCCACGCCCACGCCCTGCCTCGTCAGCACGATGACGACGAGCGAGAGGAACAGGCCCAGCGTCGCCGTCGTCTGGATGAAGGCGGTGAAAAAACCCCGGCGGTCGGCAGGTGCATGTTCGGCGACGTAGGTGGCAGCGCCGCCGTACTCGCCACCCAAGGCCAAGCCTTGCAGTAGCCGCAGCACCAAAATAATCGCTGGTGCGGCTGCACCGATGGACTCGTAGCCGGGCACCAACCCAATGCCAAAAGTGGAAAGCCCCATGATGAGGAGGGTCAGCAGGAAGGTGTATTTCCGTCCAATCAAATCGCCGAGCCTGCCGAATACCAGCGCCCCAAACGGTCGGACGATGAAGCCTGCGGCAAAGGTCGCCAGTGTGCTCAGGATGGCCGCTGTCGGGTTTTCCTTCGGAAAAAACTGCGTGGAAATGATGACTGCCAGCGAGCCAAAAATGTAGAAATCGTACCACTCGATGAGGGTGCCGAGGCTGGAGGCAGCAATTATTTTCCCAATGCCCCAAGGCTTGGGGCCTGCTTCAATGCTAGAGGTGGTTGCCATTCGTTCTGTTTTATCCAAACTTGTCGGGGCTAACTTACAAAACGAATGACAATTGCACCGAAATTACTGCACAATCACCTGTCCAAACCGTATAACCCGCTCACTTTCAACGGAATAGCTGTAAACGCCTGCTGCAAGTCCCTTCAATGCCAACTGCCCGTCCCGCTCGAAAACGGCCACTCGCACCGCACGGCCCTTCGAGTCGTAGAGCTTCATTTTCACCTTGCCAGTGAGGTTCGTGCTGATACTCAGGACGCCGTTCGATGCCACGGGATTGGGTGAAACATTGACCATCGGCTGCCCTTTTGCAGGCTCCTGTGTGGCCGTGGCGATGGGCCGGGAAATGACGAACTGGTGCGGCTCTCCAACGCTGTTTTCATCACTGAAAACAACTGAGCCGTCCGCTCCGGGCGTCAGGTTGTCGGCGGCATCGAGTGATTGCCAGGTGTCGCCTTCGCCACGGGGCGAGCGGGCGTAGAGTTGGTATTGCTGCGCAACACTTCCCGCTGGCACGTTGCCGATTTGGTCAAAACGGATGGCGTCCAGTTCATCGAAGAAAGGATTTGCGGCAAAATTGTGCAGCACCCAATAGCTCCGGCTGATGCTGTCCGCAGCGGGCGACTGGTCGGGGGCGATGTCGAGGCGGGTGACGCACAGCTCACCGTCGGGTGAGTTGCCGCCGCTGGGGAAGGTGGCCGTCACGCCTGTTGCCCCGAAAGTCACTGCGCCACCGCCGGTCACGGTCTTGCGGTTGCTCACGCCCGGCCCCACGGCCACTGTTGAAACTACCCGATGCGCATCGCCGCCGAAGCTGGCGAAGCCAAGGCCCGTGCGGTCGAATGCGGGGCCGTCTGCTTCGTTAAACTGAAGGTAGCTGCGCAGCCCATCCGTGTTCGTGTGGGTGCGGGTGAGGTGCATTTCCTCCCGTATCTGGCTCTGTGTCAAGGCTTTATTGTAGAAACAAACCTCGTCGAGCAAGCCCTTGAAATAGCGATCACTGTAATTGGGGTCGGTACCTAAAACCAATGGCGAGTCGAATTCCTCGGCTTCGTGGCTGGTGGCGAGGGCAGTCGGTATCCCGTTCAGGTAAAGTGTGGCCAGGCTCGGCTCTATGACTAGTGCTACGTGGCTCCACTCGTTTTGCGGCGGGAAAATGCCCGTGTTCCACCACCAGTTCACGTCGTTCCACATGTAGTGCAGTTCGTTGTTTTCGCCGTAGTGGACGCCCGCCGTCGTGTTGCCGCCCCGTACGAGCACCACGCCCGCCCAGTCGCTTTGGTCGCCCGTAGGTTTCATCCAAAAACTAATGGTCGCCGTGTTGGAATTGAGGTTGATGGGCTGGCTCATGGTTGCATAATCGCCGTCGCCATCGAGGCTGAGGGCATTGCCGGGCAGGGCTTCGGGCAACAGGCTCGTGCATTCGTCGCCGACATGGACGGTGATGCTGTCCATGAAAACGCCCTGCGGCGTGGTCAGTGTCATGATGGCCAGCTTGTCGCCAGCGGAACTGAACACCACCTTCGGCGTCCTCGTGTTTTCACCGATAACCGATTGAGCATCAGCGAATTGCCAAGCCCACGAAACGCTGGTGTGCTCCACCACGCTGTGGTCGTCGAAGTAAAACGTGTCCGTTGGGCAGAAGCTGGAGAGCTTGTCCACCATTGCCAGCGGCTCCACGGCGCTCGGCTCGAAAAGTGGCGCTTCCCAGACACCGCCGTTCCATGCTGCCATTCTCACAAGGCTTTTCTTGTAAAACGGCTTCATTTTGTTCGGCTCCAAACTGATGGGCAGGCCGTCGGTGTAGGCTTGCCAGTCGCTCATCGTGTTGTTTCGGTAGAAAACGCCCTTCGTTGTGCCGAGATACACGCCGCCATCCGTGCCGTGCTGCGCCATGATGCAGGTGACTGTCGCTCCGTCGAGGGCGCTGGTGGTCAGGTTCTGCCAGGTGTTGCCTGCGTCGGTTGTTTTATAGACTTTTTTCCCGTTGGAACCATAGCTCAACGCCAACCAGAGCAGGTCTGGATTCTCGGAACTGACGGCCATTTTAACCCGGTCGTTGTTGTTGGGCAATGGGAGCAGTGCACATTGTGTCCAAGTCTGCCCAGCGTCGTTGCTGCGGTGAATCACGTCGTCGGTGCCGTTCCATTGGCTGACGTACATGTGGTCGGGGTTGCTCCGGCTGATTTCTATGTCAAAAACAGATTTGTCGGCGTTGCCGGGGAACTCATGCAGGACCGTGAAGGTAGTGCCACCGTCGGTCGAGCGCCAGAGCTTGTTTTCTTTTCCAAGGAAAACGACATTCCAGCAGTTCGGGTGCCATTCCATCTCGGAATTGGCGTAGTAGGCATAGCTCTCGTTGGGCCAAGTGCCGACCGGGAAACTGCCCAGCCCGTTGCCGAAACCGGGTTTGATGATGTCGCCGCCGATGTCGGAGTGGTAAATCTTGCGTTCTGGGCCGGGGTTCACGTAACCCGTTGAAGCTTCGGCTCCGCCGATGGCGTAGTAGCTCCCTGCGGGAAAACTCTCGTGGTAGGCCATGTTGCCGTTGTGGTAGCGCCCGCCCACGAGGATGTCCTCATTCCAGCCAGCATCGAAGCCCCAGAGTGCCGCCCCGCTGATGCCGTTGTTGCGCCCCTCGACGCTCTGCCCGAAATTATTGGAATAAACCATGCCGCCATCGCTGGAAATCCAGACTTCGTTGCCAACGGCAGCCGCACACTGGATGTCTGGGTGGCGGTCGCCGGTGATGCCGCTGCCGCCCACGTAGCCCCCATAGCTGAACCACGTGGCCCCGCCGTCGTTGCTTCGGAACCAAGAACAGCCGCCTGCTATCAACTGGTTGTCGTTCAATGGGTTGACGACGATAGCTTGGTCATAAAAACCCTGTGTGAACCAGTCCACCCCGTTGGCGTCCATGACGTTGGTGTGGCTGGGGATGCTGTACGGCTGCCCGATGAGGTTGTTTGGGTTGGTATTCGCCCAGTTGTTGCCGCCGTTGGTACTGACGAAAACGCCGATATAGCCGCCCAGCCCGTCGCCCTCTCCACTGAGGTAGGCATAGACTTTCGTGGGGTTGCTGGGGCATGGTGCAATGATGGCCCCCGTCACTTGGCGGTTGCCCGTGGGCGTCCACATGACGCTTGAAGAGGGGGTGAAACTGCCGCCGCCGTCGGTGGAAATCATAAAATCGGCGCCATTGCCCGTGTCCCGGATGGCCCAGACGGTGTTCGGGTCGTTGGGTTTGGATTTTACGCCCCAAGTCCTCGTGTTCCAAAGTTTCGTCCAGGTGCTGCCGCCGTTTTCGCTTCGCAAAATGGCATTTTCGCTGCCCACCAGCACGATGTTCGGGTTGGCGGCATGGACGTAGATTTCATTACCCCAAAAATTATTCTCCGTGTAAACGGTCTGCCACGAGGCCCCGCCGTCGCTGGTCTTGATGATTTTACCATCGGTGGTGGCATAGACCACATTGGCATCCTGTGGATTTATTTTCACTGCCCCGAATGCACCGTGCAGCACATCTGCGGTGAGCAGCGTCCAGTTCTGTCCCTTGTCGAGGGTCTTCCAGAGGCCGCCCGCCTCGCCACCGGCATAGAGGATGCTCGGGTCGGCGGCGTAGATATCGAAGCTGTAAATATTGGTGTGGTCAACACTCTGGGCACTGGCATCGGGGAAGTAGTGGACTTTTGGGCCATTGAAGGTCCAGGTGGCTGCCCGCTCATTGCTGTTTGATTGTTGATTGTTGATTACATGATTGTTGATTGTTGATGTTTTTCGTAGCTCCAGTAACTCTCTTTCTTTATTAGCGAGTTCTTGGATAGTGGGAAATTGCAAACTACCATCCATCTGCGCATACGGCCTGGCCCATTGCATCCAGCGCTTGTAGAACTGGGTGTACTTATTCTTTTGGAAAGGCCGCTCGTCGTAGTAGGCCCGGTAGGCGGCTTGGATGTCCCGCACGTTGGGGTTTTCTTCGAGGAGCATTTTCGCCCAATTGGGCGCCTCAGCTTCGAAAAAGGGTGGGGTGGGGCGCTGCTGTGCAAACATTGCGGCAGCGAAAAGGCAAAACAAAAGAGTGATGGTAAGTTTGTGCATGTGGTGTTGTTTGGGGGCGAAGGTAATGCTTGTTAGTGGTTTTAGAAATTGGCAAGTAGTGCATAACTTTGAATTAAAATCTACTAAATGTCGAACCGCCATCTACGAACACTTTCTGTTGGCGCAAACAATACCGTAATCGCTTTATCCGAAACGGAAGTGGGCAAGCTTTTTTTTGGAGATACCCGCTCGGACATTGGTTCTGAGGCAGAGAAAATGAAATTTGCGAATGAGGTAAACGGCCTTGTTGTGAGGTTCATCCGTTTGGATGTATTTGAAAATGACAGTGAAATGCTCGTAATGGAGCGTCTTTTCCCAATTGATTATCGCGCCTACGAACAAGAAAAACGCCTGCTTTGGGTGGATGTTTTTGAAGATGAACTGACGCATTTGCACAGCGCGGGTTTTGTCCACCGTGACCTCCAACGGCCTTCCAATATGCCGGGCATGGCATACGATAATATCTTTCTCACCCCCACTGGTTTGCGGTTGATTGATGTGGGCATTTCTGCCTTAAAGATTCAAGTTGGGGAGCGCCTTTTTGAGCGCTTCGTCGCACAGGAACTGGCAGAGTTTGAAAAGTTTCGGGATTTCTTTTTATCAAGGTAGTCAAAACTTCCTTCCCTTCCTATTACCGTTTCATCCTCCCAAAAAGGCGTTTCGGTGGCCCATGCGTTGCAAACGGGCTTCCCTCGCCCCCATCTTTGTTTCATCGAAACGGAGAAAATGGTTGTCCATCTGAAACACTCCGCCGAACCACTTGAATTATTGACAATCTTCAACATTTAAAAAATCTGCGTCATGAAAAACCTAGTCTTGCTTGCCCTTTGCTGGGCAATGGCGATGAGCCAAACTTTTGCCCAAAAAACCTTACCACCCAGTGCGGCAGCAAATATTGCCAACCTGAGCGAGAACTTGAAGAAAATGCTGGAAACAGCCGGTTTTGAACTACCGAACACCGTTGGCCAGACGGGCGGAAAGCAGTACATCGGTGACCGTTCCTCGGCACTGGTACTGGATTCTACGCTCAATTTTTACGATTATGGACTTAACGGAAATGATTCCCTGCCCCTTTTTAAAAGTCGCTTTTCCTACCCAAATGAGGACACGAAATTGGAGGTGCAAGGGCAACATGAGAACGGAGCCTGGCAGTTCACGAACCGGATTACTTCCGTATTTGATGAACAGGAGCGCCTCGTTGATATGTTTACCCAAGTGTATGACCCATCCGTGCCTACTTGGGTGGGCGATGGCCGCTTGGAGATTTTCCCACATGGCGACTCCCCAAGCCTAATTGACTCGTCGGTCATTTTCGGCTGGAACCCCGATAGCAACGACTGGGCAAGGTTGATGACCATCCTGTATTTCTTCGACGATGAAGACCGCATTTATGAAAGCCACACCATCGTGGCGGCATTTGGTGAGCCATTATTGTTCAAGGATATATATACTTATGATACCGAGGGCGACAATACGCTCATTGAAACATATTATGTGGAAAATAGCGTGGAAACCTTGACCAATATCATTGAAATGAAGTATGACAACCATTTAGTCACTTCAGAGGTCGAGATTGTTTTCGATGGCGTTGATTTTATCCCACAAACCCGTGTTACCACCGATTATAATGACGTGAGTCTGCCTGCCAATGTTGAGAACTATGAATGGTCGGTTGCCGACACCAATTGGGTGAATACGCAAAGTTCCCTATTTGAGTACGATGACCAGCAACGTTTGACAGTATTGGAAACCGCCAAGCATTATGAAGGTGTGGAAGATGAGCGCTACCGTTTTGAATATGTCTATATCGAAGGCGAACTGCTCCAATTGGAGACAAGCTATTTCTGGGGCCAACAGGAAAATATGTTTATCTTGGACGGCAAGAAGTACTACTATTATAGCGGCGACGTGTCACCTGCACCGGACAGGCCACAGGATGTAGTTGCACTCAATATCTACCCGAATCCCACGACGGGCATGGCCCGTATGGAATTGGAGGGTGAAGTGGCTGTGCGGATATTTGATGCGGCGGGCCAATTGGTGGCTTCGCAAACGGAAGATAACGGTCGTGTCCAGATTGATATGTCAGCATTGCCAGCCGGGATTTATATGGTACAGGCCGTTTCGGAAGATAAATTATACACTGGACGGCTAGTAAAACAATGATTTTTTTCATCACCCGACATATCCAAGGGGCGGTGAACCTGCCGCCCCCTTTTTTTTCTGTAGCCCCAATGACTAATGTCTAATTTCTTTTAATTTTAAATCTAAACTTATGAAAACGAATTTCTTGAAAATCAAGCTTTTGCCCCTACTGCTGTTCGCCCTTGGCATGTTCACGCTTGCCTCCTGCGACAAAGACAACGACACGACACCAGTCAACATCAAAACCAAAATCGTGGGTACATGGGACTTCACTTCCTTTAAAGTTGGCACTAGCGAATACATGGGCACCATCGTTGATTCCGCTTATGTTACTTTCGAGGCATTGCAGGGCGATAAAGGCGATTTCGAACAAACCATTACTTATGTTGATGGCGAAACGGAAGCCATTGCTGGCGAGTACCAAGTGGATGAGGCCAATAAAGCGGTGAAAATGACCGCCGATGGCGAAACGCAGGTGTTGAAAATTACCCAAATCGGGAATACCAACATGAACTGGACTGGCACCCAAGATGGCCATCAAGTAGTCGCCAAGACTTTGAGGCGGGATTGATGCCAGAATCAATTGAAAACTGTATTTTAGCAGCATGAGAGCGGCTTTTCGGTGTTACAAACCGAAAAGCCCTCTTTTTAAAACAAAACAAAATGACAGGGCCAGACTTACATCAGAAATTCCCATTAAAAGGCTACGACAGGCTTTGTTTTCTGAAGAATGTTGTCAAGAACCCCAATATCATCGTAGGCGACTATACCTACTACGATGATTTTGAGAACGTCGAGAACTTCGAGCGAAACGTCAAATACCATTTTGATTTCATTGGCGACAAGCTCATCATTGGCAAGTTTTGCATGATAGCTTCTGACGTGAAGTTCATCATGAACGGTGCCAACCACCTCACCGATGCATTGTCCACCTATCCATTTGCCATATTTGGCAATGGTTGGGAGCACGCTATGGAAGGCAAGGCATATCCGCAAAAAGGCGACCTCGTCATCGGCAATGACGTGTGGATTGGCTACAATGCGACCATCATGGCAGGCGTCACCATCGGCGACGGGGCCATTATTGCCACCAATGCCACGGTGGTAAAGGATGTCGAACCCTATTCCATTGTTGGCGGCAATCCGGCCACGCTGATTCGCAAGCGCTTTGATGATAAAACCATTGAGCAGTTATTGGCGATAAAATGGTGGGAATGGGATGCCAAGAAATTGACAAAGCATATACAATATTTGACTTCCAATAATATTCCGGAATTAATAGCCAATGTATATGCCGAATAAAATCCTTACTTTGCCTTGGTTAATATCTAGTTTTAGCCTATGAAGCAAGCCTACACTGTTTTGTATATACTCCTGTTGTTTGGTTGTGCCTTGTCGGCGCAGACCAACACGGACAGCCTATGGCAAATCTGGCGCAATACCGACCTGCCTGATACGGCCCGCTTGAAAGTGCTGCAGGACATGGCGTACAGCTTCGTCCACAGCGACCCAGACTCTGCACGGGCCGTCGCTGAACTGGAACTGGCCTTAGCACGGCAGCAAAAACTGCCCCAATGGGAGGCTCGGGCGCACAACCTCATAGGGCTTTCGCTCCGTTTCAAGAGCGATTACCCGACGGCAAAATGGCACTATGAGCAGAGCCTCGCCCTATCGGAAGCGGTCGGCGATAAGAATAATATGGCCGCCGTTTGGGGCAATCTGGGCGATATATATCGGCTGCAAAGCAATTTACAGAAGGCCATCGAATGCCTGACGGAATGCCTCAAATTGGCAGAGGCTATTGGAGACCGCAAGAAAGTGGCCAACGTATATGTGAGCATCGCTTCTATTCTATATGAAGAGCCGGGGCAGGAACAAAAAATGCTCGAATACCTCGAAAAGGCCCGGCTCATCTATGGTGAAATCAAGTCAGAGCAGGGCCTGATGCTGGTCTATGGCAACTCGGCAGCAGTTTACCTCGATCTGGGCCAACACGAAAAAGCCTTGGATTTCACCGAAAAGACCTTGGCCCTACAGGAAAAACTCGGCGACGAGCACGGGGCGGCCAGCACCTTGTTCAACCGGGCGACCATCTACGGCGAACAGGGCCGGGTGCGGGAAGCCTTGGCCGATTTTGACCGGGTCATCCAAACCTTCCATGAAATGGGCGACCAAGAGGGCCTTGCCGACGCATATATCGGCATGGGCAATCTTTGGGTGGACCAAAAACGCTACACCGTTGCCGTGCCAAGTTGTGAAAAGGGGCTGAACATCGCCCGTGAACTTGGCAGCCCGAACCTGACCGAAGTGGAGGCCTGTAATTGCCTCTACAAAGCGTATCAGGGACAAGGCAACTTCAAAGCGGCACTGGGCTATCTGGAGCAAATGGGCATGGCCAAGGACAGCCTGCAACTGCAGGAAACTGCCCAACGGCTCAAGGAAATGGAAATCGAGCAGCGCTCCATAGCCGATAGCCTAAGCCTCGAAAAAGAGCGTTTGCAAGTAGAAAAAACCATGCGTAAAAAAGACCGAAACTTGAGTGTGTTGCTCGTCATCGGATTGGTGGTGCTGGTGGGTGCGCTGGCCTTTTGGAGCCGGATGCTTTACTTCCAGCGGCGTTCGCAGCAGTTCCAGGCCCGCTCGGTGGACTTGGAGCGACAACAATTGCTGAACGAAATTGCGCTGCTGCGCACCCAAGTGAACCCCCATTTCCTGTTCAATAGCCTCAGCATTCTCTCCAGCCTGGTGCATATTGACGCCAATTTGTCGGAGCAGTTCATTGAGCAATTGTCCCGCTCGTACCGCTATATTCTGGAACAAAAAGAGTTCTCGCTCGTGACCCTGCGGACGGAATTGGAGTTCATCAAATCCTACGCTTTCCTATTAAAAATACGGTTCGAGGACAAATTTGACATCGAATACGACATTCCCGAAGACCTTTTGGACAAAAAGAAAATTGCACCGCTCACCCTGCAATTGCTCATAGAAAACGCCGTGAAGCACAACCGCATGTCACTGAAAGAACCACTGACCGTGCGGGTGACGGTAGCCGACGGGGAAACCTTGGCCGTGAAAAACCGTCTGCAACCCCGCACCACGGCTTCAACCTCCACGGGCGTCGGTTTGCAAAACATCAAAGACCGCTACGCCCTGCTCACCGACCAAAGCGTCTGGGCCGGCGAAGCGGAGGGGGAGTTTGTGGTGAAAGTGCCTTTACTTTAATTTGCGCAGCAATATGAAAGCAATCATCATCGAGGACGAAAACCTCACCGCCCGCCGATTGGAGGGCCTATTGAAAAAATACGACCCGAACATCGCCGTGCTGGCCCTGCTGCCCTCGGTGGAGGAGGCCGTGGAATGGCTGGAGACAAACCCGGAGCCGGACCTCGTTTTCATGGACATCCACCTGGAGGACGACCTTGCCTTCAAAATCTTCGAGCGCATCAGGTTGCAAGCCCCCGTCGTGTTCACCACCGCCTACGACGAGTACATGATTCAGGCGTTCAAGGTGAACAGCATTGACTACCTCCTAAAACCCATCAATTACGACGAACTGGTGCAAGCGCTGGAGAAATACAAGTCGCTGAAAAACCGCTACGCACAGCCCAACCTCGATGTGCTGATGCAGTACATCGGCCAAAAGGAGCAGCCACCCTACAAGACCCGTTTCATGGTGACGGTCGGCACAAAAATCAAGAGCATCGAAACCAAGGACATCGCCTTTTTTTATTCCGAAGAAAAAATGACCTACCTCGTCACCAAAGAGGGCCAGCACCTGCCCATTGATTTTAGTCTGGATAAACTAACGGGTCTGGTCAACCCCGCCGATTTCTTCCGCATCAGCCGCCAGTCGCTCGTCAACTTTCAGGCCGTGCAGGCCGCCCACGCCTATTTCAAAGGCAAACTCAAGCTGGACGTGCTACCCAAATCCAAAGTGGAACTCCTCGTCAGCAGCGACCGGGTGACGGATTTTAAGGAGTGGTTGGGGAGGTGAAGGGATAAAAAAGTGATGACATCTTCCCTAAAGTTGGCACCTCTTTTTTGTCATTTCATTTTCTCTTTAAGTTTTTCCTTAGCCCACCGCCATACATCATCACTAAAAACGGCTGCTAATAAACAAGCAAAGAAAAGTGCATAAGCATTTAACTCTTCTGTATCCTCGGCAAATGTGGCGATAGCACCCTTTACTGCAAGAAATACAACGATGGTTGCGGAAATGCCATTTACTAAAATGGAGCCAATATCATCTACCAATTGGGGTGAAGCCGTATCAGACAATGGCATGATAAGCCGACGAATATAGCTTGAACCAATTGCGCCAAGCAATCCAAATCCAAAAAGTCCTACAACAATAGCAAGCGTCATGGATTCGGTAGTTAGCAACCAACCTGATATTTTGCGGAATACCCCAAAACGTTCCCCAATTTCTGGTTTAGCTGGCGCATTTGTAGGGTTAGCATCGTAATATTTTAAATCGTATAGACGGGTTCTTGCGTCTGTAATGCTGTTATAAACGTTGTTAAGCTCGTTGATGCCATCTGCATTAAGGTGCAAAGCAGTGCTGTCAAGATTAGGTTCAGTTCGATAATCGAGTGAACTTAGGAATTGAACGGCTCTTTTTTCCGAGTATTTAATTGCATTGCTCGTTTCCCATGCAATGTTTACCCATTTCGACTGCTCTTCAATATACCATTGTATCAACCGACCTTTATATATCGCTTTTTCCTTACTGCCAATGCTTTCCCCAAGGGCTGTTGTAAACATGTTGATAGCAATGTTCTTCAATTTGTCATCCGAGTTGAGAGACTTGTCAATCGTGCTATTGAAATCGTCAGTCAATTGCTTTATGTCATTAGTCAATTGCTTGACAACATCTTTGGTATAAATGTCTATGTTAACTTGAACGGCTTGCTGAAAAGTAGAATCCGCAAAGCTGAATTTCATAGTGTTTTGGTTCAGTGCTGCTTGTTTTTCCAGTTCTTTTTCAAGGTCTTCCACAACAACGGCGACGTTTTCTGTAGTATGTATATTCTTGAATTCGGCGTAGGCGATGATGGCCGATACGCATAAGTAAATAGAGAAGACCATAAATATTGACACCAAAATATTCTTAGTAGTTTTCTTTTTAAAAAATCCTCCTACGGTGGTTGACCCTGATATATCGTCAGTGGCTTCCGACAATAGTATCTTAAATAATAGCGTCAGCAATATCCAAAAACTGAGCATAAAAAACAACTTACCAAAAGGCAGCCCCAAAACATCTCGGCTAAAATTATTAGTAATGGAATAGGCCCAGTTTTCTGTCAATTGGGACAAAATCGAAGTATCTTCCTCTTTTCGTCCATAGTTGACCAAGTTGGCCAAATCACGTATTGGAGAAACAAAAAACCACCCCAAGGACCGAATCGTTGTTTGTAGTGTATCCGAAAACAGGAGGGCCGTTATCCCAAAGCTCACAAACAACGTGCTAGCACTCGTTTCAGTCCCTGTTACTGTACTTGAAATAAGCCTAACCAAATACCTGATAATCCGGTAAAGTGTGAACAAAACGACAAAGCTAACCAGAAGTTGGATGCTGCATAATAGGATAAATTCCATAGGGCTTAAATTTGCCTGGTTGAAACCCTCAACCATTGAACGCCATAAAGCTACTCTTTAATCCCACAATCTTGCAGCAAGTTGGTTAATTTTTTTGCTAAAATATCAATTACCCAGAATTTGAATGCCTGACGGACTTAAATAGCCCAATAATAAAGGCGGCAGCGGCATCTTAGATACCACCGCCGTCTTTTTGTGTGGGAGCTTATTCGCTTCCTTATGAATCTCGTCCATCAACAACAACCATCACCCAACCCCATTTGCCATCACCTGCTCCCCGTCCTTCACCGCCGCACCATTCGACATGGACTCCACGGCATCGGCCAGCAGGTTGGTGGTAGCAACACTCATGGCGGCCAGCACAGGGTTCAGGCGGGACTTCGTGCCGATTTTCACCTTGAATTTTGGCACCACTATATCCGTAAAGCCGGGGGCGGATATGGTAATCTCATATTCGCCCGACGCCATTTGCAGGAAGAACTTGCCCATATCATCGGTGGTGGTGCTATAGGACTGCTGCGGAGCATTGGGGTTCAGGTTGCGGGCCGATAGCGTGGCATTGGCGATAAGCTTATTGGTCACTTCCGCCTTCACTTTGCCCTCTGCCCCGGCGGGCTTGCGGCCCTTCACTACCTTCTTCAACTCCTCGAATACAAATTTCTTTTCCTCCGTCTTATTGTTTTTAGTTATCAATTTGCCAAATTCCAACATCTTTATCAGCGTATCATATACCGCATTATTCGCCTGAATCTTTTCCGTCGTGCCCGTCTCCGAAGTACCCAGCGAATTATTGCGGATACTGCGCTGCGCAATAAACGCATCGCCCAAGGCATTGAACGCATCGGGAAAAGTCGTAGGCATATTATTATTGGCCGTCAAATCCGCCAGATGTGCTTCCATATAAGACTTCGCCTTCCTTGCCAGGCTCTCCGTGGCACCCCAGTTCTGCTTGATGGCCTTGGCGAAATAAGTACCACCAGCCGCCGCCAGTTCCGCCTCCGCCGTGTTCGGATAAGCCTTGCGGATAAACAGTTCCAAAAACTGAAACTCAGTTGTGATAAGCGGGTTCAGTCGCTCCATCTCTGTCAGCGCATTGCTGGCCGCCAGTTGTCGGGAAGCCTTGTCCGGCATCGCCTCGGCGAGGTCAATCGCCTTCTTGGCGTCCGTGCTTACCTGCATCGTGAAATAATCGCTCCGCAAGGCAAACTGTGGCTGTATGCGCTCATAATTGTCCCACCCAAGGCGGCCCGCATCGTATAGCACGTCCTGTTCGCACTTGTACTTGGTTTCATTGTTGACTTTTTCCGTGGATTCTGCCTGCGCAGCATCATCTTGCAATGCTTCTTTTTGAACAACTTGTTTTGTAGCCATTAGTATAATATTTAAGGTTAAAAAATCAATTACTGTTTTTGGTTGGCACCGTATTGCCCAATTTCGCCGATTTATGGCTGTCACAGGCGCTAGCGCTTATGGGCAAGGCGCAGGCGGTTTCGCACTCGGCGCAAGTGTTTTCGAACTCGACGAATGCCGATACGCTTCCGGCGCCCGTAGGCCCGTGCAAGCCGCCTTCGTTGCTGATGCAATAGAATATGGCGGCGTACATGGCGCCCATGCAACCGATAAAGGCGCAAACGATTTCGAACCCAACGCCAGTAAGACTGCGCAAGGCGGACATCATTTTGCATCGAAGTATATCAAAACTGGTTAATCACGCAAGGCAACTGTAAGAATCGAACGCTAAAAACCTGCTCTCAAAAGTCGTTGTGCTGAAATGGCCGCTCGGTACGACGGGTGAGTTATGGTTTGTTGGACAAATGTGATGCCAAAAATCTTATGTGCCAAAATAATTTCGGAGCTATGTGTGGATTCCTGTTTTTTGATGACCTTTGGGCAGTTGTCGAAGACCCCGAAGAGGTTTTTGGTGTTTGTCGCTTTTGCAAGTCGCTTTTGTCATGGCCGAAGGCCACCTCTGCATCATGAGTGATGTCATAAGTGACGAAGAGTTGGCCTGCGGCCATGACAAAGAGGCCTGAACGGCACGGCAGCCGATATTTATCTTGAAACTTTGATAAGATTATAAGAGATGAATCCATCTGTAGAAAGAATAATTGAAAAAGAAAAGCTTGAACGAACGAAAGAACTTAGACTAACTGGTATGGCAATAAAAAGTCTACCTAAATTAGGCGAGATGAATTGGCTCATCTCACTTAATCTCAATTACAATCAAATCAAAAACTGTCGATTTCTTGAAAACTTGACAAATCTCACATCACTTAACCTCAGTGAAAACCGTATTAACAGCTGTAGTTTTTTTGAAAAACTGATTAACCTTACTTCACTTAGTCTACACGATAACCAGATCAAAGATGGTCGCTTTCTTGGAAAGCTAACCAACCTTACTTCATTGAATCTTCATAGCAACCGAATTAACGATGGTCGTTTTCTAGAAAACCTAACTAACCTTGTTTATCTGGATTTACAAAACAACCCTATTACTGATTGGCAATTCTTAGAAAATCTTTCTAAACTTGAATCGCTTTACATAGGCAGTAACAAAGTCAAAGACATTTCTTTTTTGGGGAAAATAAAAACGTTAACCAAGATTGATTTGGCACTGAATCAAATTATTGACTTTACTCCATTGTTATATTTTATCAGAGAAAAAGGGATGCAAGTAGTCTGGAAATATTCGAAAGATACAAAAAAGGGAGAAATAAACGTAAAAGACAATCCCTTCACTACCCCTCCCATCGAAGTCGTCAAACAAGGCAACGCCGCCATCCTCGCTTGGTACGACTCCTTCAAAAAAGAAAAAGGCCAGCCCAAGCACTACCTTCGGGAAATAAAAGTGCTGCTGCTCGGCGAAGGCACCTCCGGCAAGACCAGTCTGCTCAAGCAGCTAAAAAGCCTGCCTTTCAGCGAAAAAGAAAGCCAGACACATGGTGTGAACGTGGAAATGCTGGAACTCGGAAAACTCGACCGCTTCAAAGGGCAGGACGAAATGGCGGAGGCTAAGGCAAGGGTCTGGGACTTCGGCGGACAGGAAATCATGCACGCCTCGCACCAGTTCTTCCTCAGTCACCGCTCCATCTATGTGCTGCTATTGGACAGCCGCAACGATGCCAAAAAGGAATACTGGCTGCGGCATATCGCCAAATTCGGCGGCGGCTCACCCTGCATCGTGGCCATCAATAAGATAGACGAAAACCCCAACTATGACCTCGCCCGAAATACGCTGAACGAGGCGTTTGGCTTCATCGAGCAGCGCTTCTGCCGCATCTCTTGTAAGACTGGGGTTGGAATCGATGAACTGGCTGCCACACTGGCCCGGCTCATCCCAGAGACGGAACTTTACAAGACGCCCATCAGTGAGGATTGGCTGGCGGTAAAGAACCAATTGGAGGCGGCCACTGCCGAGCGCAACTATATTGATCGCCAGCGCTTCCTCGACATTTGCGAAAAGAACGACGTGACCGACCCCATAGCGCAGCAAACCCTGCTCCGCTACCTCGACAATCTTGGTGTGGTGCTTCATTTCCCCAACCTTCGCTTGCAGAGGTTCTATGTGCTCGACCCGCACTGGGTCACCATCGGTGTTTATAGAATCATCAATTCGCCGAGTATTACTGATGGCATCTTGTCGGAGGATAAACTCGACCATATCCTCAACGTGGAGGAGCAAAAAACGGAGGAATACGACCCCAACAAGGACAAAAAGCTGCGCTATACGCCCGACGAGCAGCTCTACCTCGTGAGCATCATGGAGGAGTTCGAGTTGCTCTATGATTACGCCAAGGGCAAATGGCTCGTACCCGACCTGCTGCCCAAGGAACTGAAAAACAAGCCGGATTGGAACGAGTCGGAGGCAGTGGTCTTTATCATGGACTACGACTTCCTGCCGCCCAATGTGATGAGCCGCTTCATCATCCGCATGAAGTCCGATGTGCGTGACCTTGCCAAGCTCTGGCGTACGGGTGTGGTGCTGGAGAATCCCAACTACAAGTGCAGTGCCCTCGTCACCGCCGACCTCGACAAGCAGCGCATCCGCATCTCCGTCAACGGCGAGGCGCACCGCAAGCGGGAATATTTTTCGACCATCCGCCATACGCTCTGCGACATCCAAGAGGGCCTGAACTTGGAGATTACGGAGAAAATGCCTGCGCCGGGTTTCCCGAATGTGGAGGTGGATTATGAGGAGTTGTTGGGTTATGAGGATGCAGGGAGGGATAGTTATTTCATTGGCAGGCTACGTAAGGAATTTAGTGTATCAAAGGATTTTTTAGATAAGGTTTCGACGAAGATGGAGCGTTACCAACGGGAAAGGCGGAGTCCTTTTGACTTATTGGAAGACTTGGATGGAAATGTCCGTATGGTCATGAAAAATACCGATGGTATTTGGAAAGATACACAGCATTTAAAAACGAAGATGGACGAGGTGTTGAGTTCTTTGCAAGAACAACTTGGCCTCACTCGTGAGCAGCAGAAAGAAGTCCATACTATTTATGAGTTGTTGGATAAGAGCGAGGAAGAGGATGCGGTATTTGCGAAGCTTGATAATCTGCTGGACGAGAAGCTTGCAGCCATTATCCCACAACTACCAAAAGCAGAGGGAGATAAACTAAAAGCCGCATCTGACAAAGTACCGGGCGATTTGGAGTCTAAGCTAAAGGTAAAGGCTAAGGTTATGCTATTTGCTGGTATCCCAGTTCCAGTAGCTGAGTTGGAATATGAAGCAGCGACCAACCCCTTTGCTTTTGTGAAGCGCTTTATATCGGATATTAAGATGCTTGGAAAAGGGAAGAAAATCAAGGACTTGTTGGTAGAACCCGGAGCGCCTCAACCGAAGCCGGGGGCATTACCCAGCGGTGAATCAGCGGGCTGATAGGTGCGCTAGGTTGTCGTCGCTTTGTCATCGCCGCAGGCGACCTCTGCGTCATGTGTGTTGTCATGTGTGACGCAGCGTTTGCCTTCGGCAATGAACTGTGGTTTTTTGCAAATAAAAAAGGATAAATCTCCAAAATTTTATTTTGCAGTATAGTCGGGCTGGAAAGCCAGCCCGGATTTAGCAATGGCAAAGGCCTGCTTGAGCAGCTTGGCAGCGACGGCGATCTTGGCCAACTTGAAGGGCTTCCCCTTTTGCCTGAGCCGCTCGAAAAGCGCCTTGCATACCGGGTTCGATTTCAGGGCGGTCTGTGCGCACATATAGAGCAGGCAGCGCACCTGTCGCATGCCCATCTTGCAGATGGCAGCCTTGCCCCTGACGGACTTCCCCGACTGGTAGTGCCGGGGCGCTAGGCCGACGTAGGCCACCAGTTGCTTGAAGTTGTCGAAGGCGGTGAAGCCCTGTGTGACGGCGACCAGCACAAGTGCGGTCTTGGGGCCGATGCCGGGGATGCTCTGCAGCAGTTGGAACAGGCCGGGGTAGTTGTCCTTCATGGACTGCTGCATGTCGCCCTCCAGTTTCCCTATCGCCCCGTCAAGGCTCTCAACCTGTGCGCCGATGACCTGCAGTGCCCTTTGGCTGTGCTGCGGCACCAGTGCCAGGCTCTTGCGCTGGTTCGACAGTGCTAGGCGCTGCTTGTTGAGCTGCTCCAGCACGGCCAACTCCTGCCTCAGTGCCGTCAGGTGCACCGGTAGGGGCCGCCAGGGCGCAGGCTGCTGCTGTGCGCCGAACTGCGAGAGCAGGCGGGCGTCCGCCTTGTCGGTCTTCGCCCTCCTGAGCAGCATGCGGGCAAAGTGGCTCACCGACAGGGGGTTCACCACGCTCACCTGCCGTTGGTGACCGTGCAGGAAGACCGCAAGGGCGCAATAGTAGGCACCCGTTGCCTCCATCACGCAGCAGCACCCGGCGGGGAGCGTTGCCAGCAGGGACTCAAAGCCAAGGGAGTCGTTGGGCAGTTGAAAGCTGTCGAAGCTCTCGCCCTTTGGGATGGCCACGTCGAAGGTGTCCTTCGAGATGTCGATTCCGATGTAAGTGGTTGCTTTTTGCATTACTTTTAGGTCTGATTAAAAGTTTGCCAGTAGCGCCTTGTATGTGCCTTATCAATCTTAAACAGGCTCGAAGCCTAACGAACTGTCCAAGGTCTGCAAGGTTGGAGCAAGAGGGACACGCATTGCCGACGGTCTTTTTGACCAATGACAAAACTTTGTCTTTTTCTCTTGCTCCTACTGGTCTTTCAAATTTAACCCAATCTTATTTGTCGCCACAATCTTAAGATGACAA
>Ga0209066_10001450_pt1 | contig 31201 bp, 32 predicted proteins | sample All_14_2_FD_187198 | JGI IMG/M metagenome (GOLD analysis project Ga0209066, IMG submission 187198) | Freshwater microbial communities in response to fracking from Pennsylvania, USA - Allegheny Zone_MetaG_DW_15 (SPAdes) (version 2) ... | reverse complement strand
CGCGCGGCATTGCAACCGAAGCGTGCTAAATGCTGACCTCCAACCTAACGACGTTGCTTTCCTTAACAATGCCAAGCCCCGCTCCCGGCTTGAATATCATGAGGGCACAATCCCTGGCGTTGGGTTTGTCGAGGATAACACCCCATCATTGGTGAGACTCATTAATTAGAAATCGGCTGAAATTGGTAGATGATTCAACACGCCAATTTTGACATAAGCCATTGTTTCTGTTGTATTATTTTACTCCCCCTAGGGGATACCAGTTTCATTTCAGGTCATCTGTTCGTTGCGGCGCGTGCCAGCGCAGACGAAGCGCTGCGCGCGTCGGGCTGTGGCGGCGTCGAAAATTCCTGGCGACTTTCGCAGGTCGATCATTAAACTCCGGGTCTCGTTTCGCCTTCCTGCCAGCCAGTCTCCCGGGTGCCTTTCATGGATAATCGCAAGTCTCTTTCACTCGGCCAGAGCGCGCCGGACAAGCGTCTGGCAAAGAAGCGCCGGAAGAAGAAGATCAAGCAGGCCATCGGGAATATCCCGCATTCACTCATGAAGCTTGTCGGCCTGTCACCTGCCGAAGCGCCAGGCATGGCGTCGGCCAATGATCAGGAGGCGGAATATTGGGCGAATGTGAAGAAGGAATTTCTGAAGGAAGATAATTTCGAGAACTTCAAGAACTGGCCGATTGTCCGAAAGGTACCGATCTACAAGGACAATGATTTTCTTGAACATTATCTCCGCGATGTCACAGCCTATCTGATGAAAATGGATGGTGCGACTTTAGCCAAGTGGAAGGCCGTGCTGAAGGAGCCTTTTCTCGGCCATTCAAAAGAATCATACGAAGTCTCGAAACGCACAATTCTTGATGACACTGAATGCACCAACTGGTCGCTCAAGTCAGCGCATCATGTTTTGACCTTCGAGGAAATGTCAGGAAAATCAATTCTGGACTATGACCGGATCGTCGAGTTTGGCGCGGGGATTGGCGAGGTCGCGCGTACCATTCGCGACCTTGGATTCAGGGGTCAGTATTACATCTATGATCTGCCGGAAGTGGGGCGCATCTCCAGTTTCTACACAGACGGCTGGGCGAAATATTGCGCCAATCACAAAGATATACCGACCAATGGCAAGACACTCTTCATTGCGACATGGTCACTCTCGGAAGTGCCTGTCGACTTCCGTGACCAGGTTGTGACGCATTTTTCAGGCAGCGATTTCCTGGTGGTTTTTCAGAACCACATTTTTGAAATCGACAATCAGGATTATTTCATCAACACCTTCCCCTATCTGGCGAATGTGTTCTATCGCTTGAAGCCTATCGAATGGCATCATGGCGGTGGCGGCAATTTTTATCTGATCGGCAGGAAAATCTCTTCGACCTGAGGCAATATGTGCGGAAGGGAAAAGGCCTTCCGGTTTTTCCGGAAAGCCTTGTTTCGTCCGCCTGCGAATTATTGCGCGGTATCAGAGTCCGGCAAGTTGCATGATGATGGCGATGAGGGAGCCAAAGATCAGCACGACGATGCTCAGCAGGCTGATGGTGAAGCCGGTGCTGCGCTTGTCGGCGGCCTTGTAATAGCCGAGCGCATAGAGGATGCGGCCAATGGGGAAGAAGAGGCCGACAGCGGCTGCCCAGGCGTCTTGCGTGGTCAGGGCGAAGAGCCAGAGCGAGGGTAGAAAGGCCGCCATCTGCTCAAGCGTGTTGTAATGCACGCGATAGACGCGCATGAAATCTTCCGGGCCGGTCATGGCTGGCGCTGGCACTTTGTGCCTGGCGCGGGCGCCCCCAACGCTGAAACCCATCCACATATAAATCAGGATGGAGACGAGCGTGACGAGGCCGGACAAGGGATAGGCGAAACTCATGGGGATCCTCTCCTGATATTGTTTGACCGTGATTGTTTGGCGAAGAGACAATCAGGTCTTGGGGGATCGCGCAATCGGCAACTGTCGCGGGGAAGGCCGGTCTTAATGCGGCGGGGTGTTTTCCAGGGCTTCGATGCGCTCGGCAAGTTCCATCCCGACAAGTTCGGCCTCGGTCGGGGCGACCGGTGCACGCACGGCCTCAAAATCCTCGCGTTGCTTTTCGTCCAGTTGAATGGGCGCTGGCGTCCGGGCTGCGGCGGCGGGCAAGGGCGGCGCCGGATGGTTCCATGTCGCTGATGCGCCAGCCGCGATGGCTTCGGTCAATTCGGTATTGAGATTTGCGGCCCTGTCACCAAGCAACTTCAATTGCTGCCCGGCTTCCTGCTGGCGGCTTTGTTGCGCGGTGAGGATGGAGGCGAATTCGCCAAGCTGCTGTTGCAGGGACTGGAGCTTGCCAGTTCGTTCAGCGGCCAGACTTTCGGCCTGGGACAGGCGCATATAGAGACTGTCAATTTCATTGCGCAGATTCTGCGCCTCGATAAGTCCCGCGCTATGCGCCTCCCGGGTGGCGGCCAGATCGTCGCGCAGGCTCTGCGCTTCCATGCGGGCGGTGTTGTGGGCTTCCTGAAGCGCGCTGAGATCGTCGCGCAGCGGTGCGGCCTCGCGTTGGGCTGTTTCATAAGCCTCGCTCAGATTGGCATTGCGTTCCGCCAGCACGGCAAGCTCCTGCTCACGCTGGGTCAGGGCCAATTCAAGATCGGGAATGGCGCGCCCGGCCTTCGTAAAGGCCTCCGCATCGGAATAGGTTTTGACATCAAGGCCGAGACGGCGCGTGGTCTGGGTGACGGCGCGCCGCCAGACGAATTGCAAGGCGACCAGCGCGAACAATGAAGCGACCAGAAAGCCCAGCGCCACAAGAATCAGGCTCTCAACCATATGCTTGTCTCCAGCCCATCATGCATGTTGTTTGTTGTGTTGTGGCTTGTCCGGACCGTGCCAGAAAAATACAAAAGCCGCTACCTTGCGGGAGCGGCTTCTGGCGAAATTTGCGTTGAGTGGGTCAGAAGGGCAACCATTCGCGCGAAGGGGTGTATTTGAGGTAACCGACACTGGCGCCCAGTCGAACGCCGACACCCGATCGCATCGGGGCCAGGATGACATTGCCCCTTTGCTGGTAATTGATGCCAATGCCGCCGATCAGATAGGCGCTGCCTTCAACACCCGGGAAGCGCTGGAAGATGACCTGCTTATTGGGCAGGTTATAGACCAGCGTGAAGACCTTGACGGCATCGCCGCCAAAATCCCAGCCGGCACTCGGTCCCTGCCAATAGACGCGGGTCTTGCTGCCAGATTTCATCATCATATGGCCCTGCCCATAGCGCAGACCCACTACAAATGCGCCGCCGACCTCCTCGCCTTTGATATAGGCATTGGGTTCGCCATATTTCCTGAAGACCGAATGGACGGCATCGGCCAGCCCTTTGGAGACGCCACCGAAGAAATCACCCGAGGCTTTGACGATTTCGTCCTCGCTATAGGTCTGGTTGGCCCGGGTGGTGGTCCGGGGCGCCTGATTGGCATCGGAAGGGGCGGCAAATGCTGCGGGTGCGAAAACCAGCATGGCGAGTGCCAATATCGCCAGATCACTGAGGCGAGGATATCGAATCATGCGGACTGACCTGTCTGAGGGATGAAAAGGCATGTTCATGGGTGGCTCCTGGTGCATGACGGGCTGCCCCATCGTCGATTCGGCCCCCTGCCTGCGGCAATCCTAACTCACATCAGGGTTAATCGTATATCGGGACGATGAAAGGTGATGCAGGGCGCGTTTCATGTCGGCACAATGGCGCGGTTGTTCAGACGGCATGGGCTTTGCAGCTATCTGACCATGGAATTGCTCTTCCGCCCTGCTGCTCAAGCGCGAGGCGGGGCCGGTGCGAACCCCCAACGGTCGGGGGGCCAGTTTGCGGGTTTGCACCGGCCGCTCATTTGAGCGCTTCCACAAGAAAGACCGTGCCTCGACAGCAACGAATCCCCGGAGCGGACAACCGCTTCGGGGATTTTGCTTTCAGGCATTGCGGGCCCCGACTGGGGTGCTTCGTCGTTTCACGCCTCGCAATGACATGGGGTCCCTGATCTTGCGGGAAGGGCCCAGGCGGAAAGCCGGGCCAGGTTCAATGCGCGCCGCGGGCGATGAAAAAGGGGTTGTCGAGGCCACGTTCGGTCTTGCCATAAAGAAGGGGCGCCCCGTCCAGCATGGTGACGCTGCCACCGGCTGCCGAGAGAACCGCATGACCGGCGGCTGTGTCCCATTCCATGGTGCGACCATGGCGGGGATAGAGATCGGCTTCACCGGCCGCGACGAGACAGAACTTCAGGGACGAACCGGCGGCCAGAAATTCTTTCACATTATAGAGGCGGAGATATTCATCGGTCTTTGTGTCGCGATGGGTGCGGCTGGCGATGACGACGAGACCATCGTCGGCCGGTTTGCGCGCGGCGATGCGAATGGGTTCGCCTGCCTTGTCATGCGAGCCATCCGGATTTGGTGCGATTGTCTGTTCATAGGCTTCGCCCGGCGCCCAGGCATAGAACATACGGTTCTTGGCTGGCGCATAGACGACGCCGGCCACGGGCAGGCGGTTTTCGATCAAGGCGATATTGACCGTGAACTCGCCATTGCGATTGAGGAACTCTTTCGTGCCATCAAGGGGATCGACCAGAAAGAAGCGTTCGGCGAATTCCGGCACATGACCTGCGGCGGCGGCTTCCTCCGAGACAACGGGAATGCCGGGCGCGCATTGCGCCAGACCCGCCAGAATGATGGCTTCGGCATCCTGATCGGCGGCCGTAACCGGGCTGTTATCTTCCTTGCGTGTGACGGCAACCTCGGTCGCGTAATGGTCCATGATGGCGGCCCCAGCCTTGAGGGCAATGCCGCGCAGGGCAAGGATCAGGTCCTGGCGATCGTGAAGGGGATGGGTCAAGGCTTTACCTGTCGGCTTGGGGTCGAGGTGGTTTGGTCGGGAGAACAGCATCGCCGGGGTCAGGGGTCAAGTCCGGATCGGTCGGCTCCTGATCAAGGTCTGCGCTCCGGGCTGGCGTCGTTGCGCGGACGGTGCTATCAGGCATGATTAACCAAAGTCAGACGGTTTTGTCGAGCGAATGGGCAGTTTGATATGAGCAAGGCGGACGATGTAAGCGCGTTGGAACTGGCGGCGCTGATGTGCAGCCGCGTATGTCATGACGTGATCAGCCCGGTCGGGGCGATTACCAATGGCCTGGAAGTGCTGGCTGACGATGATGATGATCCGGAAATGCGCGCCCATGCCATGGATCTCATCGCCAAGAGTGCGACACAGGCTTCCGCCAAATTGCAATTTGCGCGACTGGCTTTTGGCGCGGCTGGTTCTGCGGGGGCCGCGCTTGACCTTCAGGATGCGCGCAAGGTGGCCGAAGGCTTGATGATGAGCGAGAAGGCGACGCTCTCCTGGACCGCACCCGTCGCCACCATCGGCAAGGACTATGTGAAGCTCCTGCTCAATATGGTGCTGATCGGCATGGCGGCCATTCCGCGCGGTGGCGAGGTTGCTGTTCTGGTGGAAGGCGAGCTGTCGCGACCGCTGATGCGCGTGACATCGACGGGCATGGCCGCGCGTGTGCCCGAGGAGACGGCCAAGTTTCTCGACGGGCGCGATCCGGACCGTTTTCTCGATGCGCGTGCGGCACAGCCCTATTTTACCGGATTGGTGGCGCGCTCGCTCGGCTTGAATATTTCGGCGCGGATGGAGGGCGAACGCTTCATTCTGGAAGCGTCGTCACCTGCCGTGGGCGTGGCGGAAGCAGTGCCGACTGTTTCCGAATGATCTTTGCGTGATCAAAAGCAAAAAGGGCGCTCCCCCGGAACGCCCTTTTTCTTTTCGTGTCGGTGTGACCGATCAGGCCGACGCCTTGGCAGGCATAACCGCTTCGGAAGGATCACGCAGCACATAGCCCCGTCCCCAAACCGTTTCGATGTAATGGTCGCCATCCGTTGCCACGGCAAGTTTCTTGCGCAGCTTGCAGATGAAGACGTCGATGATTTTCAGTTCCGGCTCGTCCATGCCGCCATAGAGATGATTGAGGAACATCTCCTTCGTCAGCGTGGTGCCCTTGCGGAGCGAGAGCAGCTCCAGCATCTGATATTCCTTGCCCGTCAGATGGACGCGCTGCCCATCGACTTCCACCGTCTTGGTGTCGAGATTGACGGTGAGCTTGCCGGTGTTGATGACCGACTGCGAATGACCCTTGGAACGACGCACCACGGCGTGGATGCGTGCCACAAGTTCGTCCTTGTGGAACGGCTTGGTCATGTAGTCATCGGCCCCAAAGCCGAGACCGCGAACCTTGTTTTCAATGCCCGCCAGACCGGAAAGGATGAGGATCGGGGTTGAAACCTTGCCAAGACGCAAGGATTTCAAGACCTCGTATCCGCTCATATCCGGCAGGTTCAGGTCGAGCAGGATAATGTCGTAATCATAGAGCTTGCCTAGATCGACGCCCTCTTCACCAAGGTCGGTCGTGTAGACGTTGAAGCCGTCTGATTTGAGCATCAACTCAATGCTCTGAGCTGTTGCACTGTCGTCTTCGATGAGCAGAACTCGCATGGTCCCCCACTTCGGCGATGAGGATCAATCCTCAGGGCCTGGCGCCCAGTTAATCCATAATGAGCGAAGTTAAAGCGATTTGGTTAATAAAGATTAACCGGAATGGAAAAATTTGAGAAAATTTTACGGTCATTTGCAAAGCCTTGTTGAGACTCATGAAATCGGGTTTTGACGGGCTTGTGCCGAGGCGGCGACTGAGTCTTTCCGGCAACAGGTGGACCCCGACCTATCCACAATTTCGGTTTTCACGGTTTACGTCGTCTTAAAGTCTTGGCGTGCATCATGGGCAACAGAGGATTTTGTCAGCCCTGTCGCCATTGCGCTCAGGGGCTAAAAATCCGGGTGAGGAGGGAGCGAAAGCTCCCGTCGCAGCGGACAGGAGCCGTCATCACGGTGCAGGCACTTTTGGCTGAAATCGGCGCGCTGGCAGATGTCAAACATTATGGCCGGGTGGTCAGTGTTCAGGGTCTCATGATCGAGATTGCCGGGCCGCTGCATGCCATGGGTGTTGGCAGTCGTGTTCGCGTGGCGAGCCGCACGGGTGGCCATATTCTGTGCGAAGTTGTCGGCTTTCGGGAGGGCCGGGCGTTGTGTCTGCCCTTTGGTCAGCTCTCGGGCATTGGCGTTGGCTGCAAGGCCGAACTGCATGATGAAGAACCGCATATTTATCCTTGCGCCGGATGGCTTGGCCGTGTTGTGAACGCCATGGGCGAACCGGTCGATGGCAAAGGGCCATTGCCGCAAGGTTCGGTGCCTTACAAATTGCGCGCGGCGCCGCCACCGGCGCATTTGCGCCAGCGCGTGCGTGGCAAACTTGATCTTGGTGTGCGCGCGCTCAACACATTTGCGACCTGCTGTCGCGGACAACGCATGGGTATTTTCGCAGGCTCGGGCGTTGGCAAATCGGTGCTGATGTCGATGCTGGCACGCAACACGGCATGCGATGTCGCGGTCATTGGCCTGATCGGCGAGCGTGGCCGTGAGGTTCAAGAGTTCATTGAGGATGATCTGGGGCCTGAGGGTCTGGCGCGTTCAATTGTCGTTGTCGCGACATCCGACGAGCCAGCGCTGATGCGCCGTCAGGCGGCCTATCTCACTTTTGCGCTGGCGGAATATTTCCGCGATCGCGAGCAGGATGTGCTTTGCATGATGGACAGCGTGACACGCTTTGCCATTGCCCAGCGCGAGATTGGCCTCTCAACAGGGGAGCCCCCGACGAGCAAGGGCTATACACCCACCGTTTTTGCCGAATTGCCCAAATTGCTCGAACGCGCCGGTCCCGGCACGGGCAAGGGCACGATTACCGGTTTGTTCACGGTTCTCGTCGATGGCGATGATCACAATGAACCGGTGGCCGATGCGGTTCGGTCCATTCTGGATGGACATATCGTGATGGAAAGGTCAATTGCCGAGCGCGGGCGCTATCCGGCGATCAACATTCTTAAATCTATTTCGCGCACAATGCCCGGATGTAACAACGAAGAAGAGACGGTCCTCATCCGACGTGCGCGTAATCTGATGGCGACATATGACGATATGGAAGAGCTGATCCGGTTGGGCGCCTATCGCCCGGGAGCCGATCCGCAAGTCGACGAAGCGATTTACTACCACCCGGCACTGGACGCCTTTTTGGGGCAACGCAAGGAAGAAGCCTGCGATCTCAGTACCGGTTATGTCGAACTGGCCCGGATTCTTTCCGTGCCGGCACCGGTGATACAGAGCAAAGCCGCAGAAGGGGCTGAATGATGCGAAATCGGGACTCTCTGATCCGGTTGCACAAGTTTCAGGTGGATGAAAAGCGCCGCAAGGTGGCTGAACTTGAAATCATGCTGACCGAGTTTCAATCACGCGAGCGCGAACTGGATCGGCATGTGAAGGCCGAGCAGGAACGGGCCGGCATTTCCGATGTGGCGCATTTCGCCTATCCGATGTTTGCCAAATCCGTGATGCGGCGCCGCGAAAATATCCTGCAATCCATTCAGGGTCTGGAGCGCCAGCTGGAAGACGCCAAGGAGGAACTGGCGGGTGCCTTTCGTGAGCTCAAGAAATATGAGCTGATGGAGGACAATCGCAAGCGCAAGGTGCGCAAGGAAGTCATGCGCGTCGAGCAGATCCAGACTGATGAAGTGGCGCTCAATATCCATCGCCGCCGCTGATTTTATGCAATCTTCTTCCCCTGCCGCTCATCTGGGCTAGAATGCCCCCAGAATCGCGCCTTTCCGCGCGGCCCCCTGATATTTGCGGTCATTCTCATGCCTTCCTTTGACATTGTTTCCAAAACCGATTTTCCTGAAATTGACAACGCGCTGGCCGGTGTCAAGCGCGAGGTCGAGACGCGCTATGACTTCAAGGGATCGCATTGCTCGATCGAGCGCAATGAACTGGAAATGACGATCAAGGCGGATGACGATCTGAAGCTCAAGCAGATGCATGAATTGCTGCAAGGGCATCTGGCGCGACGCAAGATTGAAACCGGTATTCTCGATTACAAGGATCCGGAAAAGGCGGCAGGTCAGAGCGTGCGTCAGAAAGTGCTGATCCGCGAAGGCATCGACAAGGAGCTCGCCAAGCGTATCGTCAAGGACATCAAGGCGTCCGGCATGAAGGTACAGGTTGCCATTCAGGGCGACGAGTTACGCGTCACCGGCAAGAAGCGCGATGATCTTCAGGAGGTCATTGCCTTTGTGAAGGGGCTGCCCATTGAGCAGCCCCTGCAATATGTCAATTTCCGCGATTGAGACCCAGGCCGGGGCTTAGTGGCGGAAGAACAGCCGACGCACGAGATAGATCAGCGAAATGGCAATGAAATAGCCGACGAAGCGGATGGCCACGAGCTTGAGCACGGCGATGTCGGCATAATTGGGCAAGGGGTCCATGTGCTCGATCACGCGACGCGCAATATTGATCAGTTCATGAACGACCGTCGCGCCGAGTGCGAAGGCAAGTATGCGATTGTAGCGGGTCATGATGACAGCGGCGACGAGTGCGATGACAAGACCCTGGATGGAGTTGACCGTGTCAAATCCTTGACGCGCCATGTCCAGCGCCTGATTGGCATAGTCGGTAAGCATGTAGTCCCCCGTTATGGTTTGACTGGAAAGTTCCGGTCATCTGATGCAATGACAGGCCAAGGCTGGCCGATCAGCAACAAACCGAACAGAGGGTAGACCAAAATGGCACAAGGTCTATCTCTTTAGCGCGACACAATTAATTCGTGTGCGTCTCAAAAAAGTCATTTAGTCGTCACGAGATAGCTGCAAGGCCTTCAATTTCCTGGGATTTCTTGAGCAGCACCCCGGCGATTTGCTTGACCGATTCCCCTGATTTTGATTGTGGGTGCCGAAAAAGAATGGGGGTCTGGTGGCGGATACTGTCGCGCACCAGATCGTCACGCGGCACGAAACCCAGCAGCACCGGCTCCATGCTGAGGAAATTCCGGCAGGCATTGGCAAGCGCCGAGAAGGTGCGACGGGCCTGATCCTTGTCGCTCGCCATATTAATGACAACGCATATATCGGCGCCGGGCTCCTGTTGCGTCAGGAGTTTGATAAAGGCATAGGCATCGGTGAGCGAAGTCGGCTCGTCATTGACAACCACAATCGTGGTGCTGCCCGGGGCGCAGAGTGTCATCACGCCCTGATCGAGCCCGGCGGCAAGATCGACAATGACATGATCATAGCTATCGCTCAGCGCCAGCAGTCCGCGTTGCAGACCGAGGATTTCGGGGCGCGTCAAGGCACTCAATACGCCGGAGCCCGACTTTCCTGCCAGAACATCAAAGCGGCCCGCGAGTGATCCGCTGACGGTTTCAGGCGCATAAGATGCAATGGCTTGTGAAAGTTTGACGCGACCGGCGATGACGCTGCCCAGGTCATGACGCGGTGAAAGGCCGAGCTGAACGTCCACATTGGCAAGTCCAAGATCGCCATCAAACAGCAGGACCTTGCGCTGCCGTGAGGCGAGTGCGTCGGCCAGCGTGATTGAGAGCCATGTCTTGCCAACGCCGCCCTTGCCCGAGGCAATCTGGATCAGCCGGTTGCGTTTGGTTTTGGCCGGTGCGGGAGGCGGCTGGGTCATCATGAGGCCATTCCGGTTTTGCGCCTGGTGGATGGGCGCAGGGTCATGTTGTCGGTGAGGGGGGCAAGCAGAAGCTCAGCACAGATGGGTGGCGTGAGCTGGGCAAGACCGCGTGCGAGAAAGGGTGTGACGCTGATTTGTGCCAGAGAGAGTTCGCCGGCATCTGCCGCCGCGAGAACAGGCCCCAGGCGGCGGGCAATATCGAGCTGGGTGGCGATCATCCGGCGCACGCCCCTGTCAGCAAAGCGCTGCGCAATTTCAGAGAGTAACAAGGCATCGCCAGTGGCTGCGGCGACCAGAACCGGTTCCAGGGGCTCAACCTGTCGTCCTGCGGCCAAGAGTGCAGCGAGATCGGACATATCCGTTTCGTCAAAGGGATTGATGCTGGCTGTGTCGATCAGACAGACGGGGGCTTCTCCTTGCGGAGATGATTTTCGGGCCGCGAGAATGGTGGTGAGGTGTTCAGGGGTCTTGATGCCCTCCACGCGCGTTCCCAGCAAGGCCCCATAGGCTTCCGATTGTGCAAGCGCGCCGGTGCGGCGCGTGTCGGCACACAGAATGTCGCAAGTGCCATTGTCGATGATGGCGCGGGCGGCGAGTTTGGCGAGAGTCACGGTCTTGCCGCTACCGGCTGTGCCGATGAGCATCAGGGGTGTGGCGGGAATGGCAGGAATGGGTTCAAAACCGATACGCATTTCCAGTGCGGCGGCAAGTGCCAACACGGCATCTTCATGGTGGAGGGCACCCGCAGCCGACAACAGATCATCGCGAAGCCGGGCGGGCAGGGCATGACTGTCGAGGGCGCGGGCCATGGCGTCGAGATCAAAGGCAATGCCAGAGCCCGGCGCGGGCTTGTTCACGTTGCGTGAGGGGGCGTCGCCGGCGCGGAGTCGTTCGCGCAGCATGGTTTCGAGCTGATATTCAAGATCGGAAAGACCCTGCCAGGCTGAAGGGGCAAGGGCTTCAAAACCGGCGGTCGGCGGTGTTTCGGCGGCACCGACAATTTCGGTCATGCCGTCGGGTGTTTCATAACTCGATACGATGACGGCTTCATCGCCCAGCGCCTGGCGCAATTGCGCCATGGCATCGGCCATGGTCGGGGCGAGGAAGGTTCTCATGCGCATGCGATGTCAGTCCCGGTCAAATGGTGCCCAACGTGCGCAGTCGCGCCCGGGGGTGAATTTCATTCTGCGACATGACAAAGGTTTGCGGACGGAAGCGTTCGATGATTGAGCGCACATGCGGGCGGATGCCAGGGCTGGTGAGCAGCACCGGCATTTCACCCATCTGGGCCGATTCCTCGAAGCGCTGGCGAATGATGGCAATGAACTCGTGCAGCCGGGAAGGCTGCATTGCAATCTGTTTGTCTTCGCCATTGCCGACGAGGGATTCGGCAAAATTCTGTTCCCATTTGGGGGAGAGCGTGATGAGCGGCAGAGTCTGATTGTGGTCGGCGTGGCTTGCGCAAATCTGGCGGGCAAGACGGGCACGCACATGCTCGGTGATGAGTGTGAGGCTTTGTGTGTGACCCACGGCTTCGGCAATGCCCTCCATGATCGTCGGCAGATCGCGGATCGAGATGCGTTCGGTCAGGAGTGTCTGGAGCACGCGCTGAATGCCGGTAATGGTGATTTGCGACGGCACGAGGTCTTCGACAAGCTTCTTGTGTTCCTTGCCCAATTCATCGAGCAGTTTCTGGACTTCTGCATAAGACAGAAGATCAGCCATATTGTCCTTGATGATTTCGGTGAGGTGTGTGGTGAGCACCGTCGGCGGATCGACCACTGTGTAGCCACGGAAGGAGGCTTCCTCGCGCAGCTTTTCATCGATCCATGTTGCGGGCAGACCGAAGGCGGGTTCGGTCGTATGGAGACCTGGCAGTTCGATCTGGCCGCCTTGCGGATCCATCACGAGAAGCTGGTTCACATAGACCTCGCCGCGACCCGATTCAACTTCCTTGACGCGGATGACATAGGCATTGGCCTCCAGCTGCACATTGTCGAGAATACGAACCGACGGCATGACAAAGCCCATGTCGCCCGCGATCTGGCGGCGCAAGGCCTTGATCTGATCGGTGAGCTTCTGCGAGTCCCTGCCATTGATCAGGGGCAGAAGGGCGTAACCGATTTCGAGACGCAGCTCGTCCATCTTGAGGGCGGTGCTGATCGGTTCATCGGCGATGGGCGTATCGGCGACTGTCCTGGCTTCGCTGGCGACGACAGCATCTGCGGCCTTGCGACGCGTATCCCAGAGATAATAGGCAATGCCACCCGCGCCGCCCGACAGCAGGAGAAAGGGAATAGCGGGCAGGCCGGGCAGCAAGGCCATGATGCCCATGACGAAGGATGACATGCCGAGTGCCTGGGGATAGCCCGAGAGCTGATCGAAAAGGGCTTCGTCGGCGGCGCCTTCGACACCGGCCTTGGTGACGAGAAGGCCCGCAGCGATGGAGACGATAAGCGCAGGGATCTGGCTCACCAGGCCGTCGCCGACAGTGAGTAGCGTGTAGGTTTGCGCCGCGTCGGCGAAGGAGAGATCGTTCTGGGCAACGCCGATAATGATGCCGCCGATGACATTGATAAAGGTGATAAGCAGGCCGGCAACGGCATCACCGCGCACGAATTTCGAGGCACCGTCCATCGAGCCGAAAAAGGAGCTTTCATTTTCAAGTTCGGTGCGGCGGGCACGGGCCGTGGTTTCATCAATCAGCCCTGCCGAAAGATCTGCATCAATCGCCATCTGCTTGCCGGGCATGGCGTCCAGCGTGAAGCGGGCGGCGACTTCGGCGATGCGGCCCGAACCCTTGGTGATGACGACGAAGTTCACGATGACGAGAATGGCAAAGACAATGACGCCGATGACGAAATTTCCCTGCATCACAAGGCTGCCAAAGGCTTCGATGACATGGCCTGCGGCGGCGGTGCCGTCGTGACCATGCGCCAGGATGAGGCGGGTGGAGGCGAGGTTCAAGGCCAGACGCAGCATGGTGGCGATGAGCAGAACGGTTGGAAAGGCGCTGAACTCAAGTGGTTTCTGGATGAACAGTGAGGTCATCAGAATGAGAATGGAAAAGGTGATCGAAAGTGCCAGCGCGAAATCAAGGAGCAGGGCGGGCAGGGGCAGGATCAGAACAACGATGATCGCGAGAATGCCAAAGGCAAGCGCCAGATCGCCGCGTTTGGCAATCTGACCCACCATGCCGCCAGCTGTCAGGCCGCCGATATTGAAGCCGGGTTTTGCCACCGTTACATCACTCATTCTGATTTCTTTCCCGCAGACTTCTATCCAGGCATTGCAATATGAAGGCTCTGATCAGCCGAACTGAACGCGGCCTTCGCCCGGCATCGGCACAGCCACGCCGTTGTCGGTATATTCCTTGAGCTTGTTGCGAAGCGTGCGGATCGAGATGCCGAGAATATTGGCGGCATGGGTGCGATTGCCGAGACAATGATCAAGCGTCGAGATGATCAGGTCCTGCTCCACTTCGGCAACTGTCTTGCCGACAAATGTGCGTGTGACCATATCGGCGGCGGCCGCCGCCTGACGCACGACGCCATCCTGCATGGCAGGGGACTGATAGCTTGATCCATCCGGCAGGCGAATGGCATCGATACCGATTTCACTGCCCGTCGTCAGCAAGACGGCGCGGTGCATGGTGTTTTCAAGTTCGCGCACATTGCCGGTCCAGTTGTGGCGCGTCAGATAGGTGCGGGCATCAGCCGAGATCGGACGGTTGTCCACGCCATTGGCGCGGGCATAGCGGGCGGCAAAATGATCGGCAAGCGCCAGAATGTCGGCCGGGCGTTCGCGCAGGGGCGGCAGCTTCAGATTGACGACGTTCAGACGATAGAACAGATCTTCGCGGAAGCGACCGGCCCGGGCTTCGGCTTGCAGATCGCGGTTTGAGGTGGCGATGATGCGGATGTTGACCTTGACCGGGGCCTTGCCACCGACGCGGTCGATTTCGCGTTCCTGAATGGCGCGCAGCAGCTTTGACTGAAGGCGCACATCCATCTCGCTGATTTCGTCGAGCAGCAGCGTGCCGCCGTCGGCCTCTTCAAACTTGCCGATGCGGCGGGCGAGCGCGCCGGTAAAAGCGCCTTTTTCATGACCGAAAAGTTCGGATTCGAGCAGGTTTTCGGGAATGGCGGCGCAATTGACCGAAATGAAAGGCTTGTCGCGGCGCAGGGATTTACGGTGAACATGGCGCGCCATGATTTCCTTGCCGGTGCCGCTCTCGCCGGTGATGAGGATCGAGGCTTCAGAGGCGGCGACCTGATCGGCCAGACGGATGACGTCGGCCATCTTCGGATCCTGGAAGATCAGCGCATGGCTTTCATCCGTCACGGCAGCGAGCACGGCAGCGATGAGCTCGGCATCAGGCGGCAGCGGTATATATTCCTTGGCGCCGGCGCGGATCGCGGCGACAGCAGCGCGGGCATCGGTTTCAACACCACAGGCAACAACCGGCAGGCAGATATGCTCAAGCTGGAGACGCGAGATAAGGTCGCCAATGTCGCAGCTTACATCGACGAGCAGCAGATCGGCGCCGCGTCCCATGCGCAGTGTTTCCAGCGCCTGGTCGATGGTTTCGGTATGCGTGACCTTGGCCCCTTTGTTCATCGCCATTTTGGTGGCGGTGGAGAGCTGGCCGTGAAGGGTTCCGACGATCAGAAGGCGCATGTGCGGCTCCTCTACTTTCTTGCTGGATGAAGCGAATTACGTGGCAGTTCCGGTTAGCCGATGCCGCCCTTGACGATTTCAGTCATGGTGACGCCGAGGCGGTCATCCACCACGACCACTTCGCCGCGCGCGACGAGACGGTCATTCACATAGATGTCAATGGCTTCGCCCACCTTGCGATCAAGTTCGACGACGGCGCCACGACCGAGCTTGAGGAGGTTCGCGACTTCCATATGTGTCTTGCCGAGAACGGCCGACACGTTGACGGGCACATCGAAAACCGCTTCCAGTTCATGGGCGGCGCGGGGATGATCTGCTTGCGCTGGTGCTTCAGGCATGGCAGGCGACACGGGCAGGGCGCTCGCATCGGAGAGATCGGGAAGGTTCATGTCGTCGCTTGGGGTCGCCATCTGGTTCTCCTCAGGTCAATCGCTTGTCAGCTACGGCTGAAAGATGTGTGGGTTCGGCCATGGCCAAACGGTCTGCTTGCCCGCGCGGTGCGGCGCGTGTGGCGATATAGCGCGAAATGATCGCGGAAATGTCGGCTTCGATTTCCCTGCTATCGCGGCGCACGCCGCCATCGGCCCATTCAACCAGGCAATCACCCGGCATCATGCTTCCTTCGCCAAGCAGGATGACGCGACCTGTCAGACCGCGCTCCATCGCCATCTGGTCAACGGCATCTTTCATGCTGTCGACGAGTTCGGGGGCGACGCGCAGCAGGATATGCGGTTCGCGATTGAGATGTGTCAGGCAGTCGCGCAGCACGGCTTCGATTTCGGTTTGCGGACGCGTGGCAATCAATGCGGGCGCGAGCTTGCGGGCAATGAGGGCGGCAAGATCAATGGCCTCGGCGCGCATGGCGGCGCTGGTGGCGTCAAGCGCGGCGAGCAGACCGCCGGCATTGGCAGCGAGCGTGTCGAGTGCATGGCTCAGGGCGTGATCGCCTTGCAGTTTGGCTTCCTTTTCACCAGCGGCAAACCCGTCGCGCCAGGCCTGGGCGCGGGCGTCTTCAAGCGCGCTGTCATCATGCGTGGCAGATGCATGTCGGCCCGGACGAATGTCCTCGCTGCCAAAATGCGTATTGAAGGTGAATTTGACGGCCTGTTTTGTGCTCATGGATCCATCGGGCTCAGTAAATGAGCTCGTCCTCCTCGCTATTGGCCGCAATCATGATCTCGCCCTTGTTGGCAAGATCCTTGGCGATATTGACCATGGTGGTCTGGGCGTCATCGACATCCTTCAGACGGATGGGTCCCATGAGTTCCATGTCTTCGCGCAGGATTTTTGCCGCGCGTTCAGACATGTTGGCGAAGAAGAGATCGCGCAGCGTATCGGATGCGCCTTTGAGGGCGATGCCGAGCTTGTTCTTGTCCACGGCGCGCAACAATGTCTGGATTGAGCCCGGATCGAGCTTGCCCAGATCTTCAAAGGTGAACATCAGGGCCTTGATGCGGTCGGCGCTGTCACGCGAACGCTCTTCGAGGGCGGCCAGGAAGCGGCCTTCGGTCTGGCGATCGAAATTGTTGAAGATTTCGGCCATGAGTTCGTGGCTGTCGCGGCGATTGGTGCGTGACAGGTTGGAGATGAATTCCGAACGCAGGGTCTGTTCGACCTTGTCGAGGATGTCCTTTTGCACGGCTTCCATGCGCAACATGCGGCTGACGACTTCAAGCGCGAAATCCTCGGGCAGGCAGGCGAGCACACGGGCGGCATGTTCCGAGCGGATCTTGGAAAGAACGACGGCCACAGTCTGGGGATATTCGTTGCGCAGGTAGCTGGCGAGCACGGTCTCGTTCACATTGCCGAGCTTTTCCCACATGGTGCGGCCAGCCGGTCCGCGAATTTCGTCCATGACCGACAGTACACGCTCTTCCGGCAGGAATTTCAGCAGCAGACGTTCGGTTGATTCATAAGAGCCGACCAGCGCACCGGTGCCGGATATTTTCGAGGCAAACTCAACCAGCAGCTTTTCAACGGTCGGCGCCTGAACGGTGCCGAGCGACGACATGATCTGGGTCAGTTCGCGCAGTTCGTCTTCGTCCAGCATGTCCCAAAGGGCAGCGGCATCGTCGCCCCCCATGGCGAGCATGAAGATTGCCGCCTTTTGCGGTCCGGTCAGGCTTTTGTCGTCGCGCGGTTTAACGGGTGCCACGGGTCAGTTCCTTAGCGGTTTCGTTACGCAGTTTCATGAAGCCAGCTACGCAGGATCGAAATCGACTCGTCAGGATGGCTGGAGACGAGTTCGCCGATTTTACGCATGGATGATTGTTTGACCTTGCCCGAGACCTGGGCGATGTCGATGAGGCTTTCCTCAGACATATCCGGTGAGGGCAGGGCGGATTGCTGTTCGCCTTCGCTGAGAGCGGCCTGTGCGGCATGACTGCCGGGTTCAAGACGCGCCAGGGCCAGATTGCCGGCAGGGCTGCGACCGGCCAGGGCGATGCGTGTGAACATGGGGCGCAAGACAAAGAGCATGGCAATGAGCGCGAGGATGGAAAGTACGGCCATCTGGCCGATGCGCATATAGTCAGCCTTGGTCAGATCGAGAAAGCCGGGGGCCTCAACCGCCACGGGCTCGACACTGGCCGGGGCGGCAAATTGCAGGTTCACGACTTCGACCTGATCGCCGCGGGATTCGTCATAGCCCATGGCTGAGCGCACAAGGGACTCGATCTTCTTGATTTCCTCGGCTGGGCGCGGCGTATAGGTCGAGACGCCCTTGGCATCGGTCGTGTAATTGCCATCAACGAGCACGGCGACGGAGAGACGCTTCACACGACCTGGCTCCTGCACTTCGGTCTTGGTGGTGCGGGAAATCTCGTAATTGACGGTCTCCTCAGTCCGATTGGATGCCTGCTGCGAGACGCTGCCCGTGTCGCCCGTCTGATTGGCATTGGGCAGGGCGGTGCTGATGGAGGCGGCCTGGTTCTGCTTGCCGTCTGAATTGGTGGATGAATCATCCATGGTCTGGGTCGAGCGCACGACCTGACCATTGGGATCGTAAAGATCGGATGTTTGTGTGACGCGTGTTGTGTCCATCTGCGCGTTGACTTCGACGCGCGCCTTGTCGAGACCGACAACACGGCTGACGATATCTTCGACCTGTGTGCGCAGGCGGCCTTCATAGGCGAGACGGCGTTCGTCAATGGTTGCGGTGAGCATGGTATCGGCATCGTCGCCCATGCCCGTGGCGAGCAGTGTGCCGCGCTCGTCAACAATCGAGACATGGGCAGGCGTCAGGCCCTCAACGGCTGACGAGACAAGATACTGGATTGCCTTGACCTGCTGGGTGGCAAGGGACGAGCGGCTGACCTTGAGCACGATAGAGGCTGTCGGGTCGCGCTTGTCGCGGGAAAAGAGTTCGCGCTCGGGCAGGACCAGATGGACGCGGGCGCCAGAAATTCCGTCAATCGAACGGATGGTACGGGCCAATTCGCCTTCAAGCGCTCGCAGGTGATTGATGTTCTGGAGGAAGCTCGTGGTGCCGAGCGCGTCGGAATTGTCAAAAATCTCGTAGCCGACCGTGCCGCCTGCGGGCAGGCCCTTCTCGGCAAGTGTCATGCGCAGCTTCAGTACCTGGCTTTCGGGCACATAGATCATCGTGCCATCGCCCTTGAGCTCGTATGGCACCTTCAGGGCATCGAGCGCGCCAGCCATTTTCGAGGCATCGTCGGCATTCACGTCAGTGAAAAGCAGCGCCTTTGGCTCGTTGTTGAGCTGCAGCCCCATATAGCCAAAGAAACCGAGCAGAAGGGCCGCGACAACGCCGAGCGATGCCAGCCGAACAACGCCTAGTGACTTGATCAAATTCGAGAAACCGCCCACGGCCCACCCCAATTGTGTCTGCGCGCCTCAGCCTGTCCCTCCAGGACAAACCTCAGTGCAACACAGCCGGTGAGTGACAATTTCTTTGCCCTCTGGCGTCCGGGCAATTTGCCCAACCCGGATACCTCTCCACGCCGCTAGGCAAAAATTACCGCCCATAGCCTAAACAGATGCTTAACGCGGGTCGTTTTTTTCACGGCAGGGGCAAAAAGAAACGCCGACTGGGGTTTCCAGCCGGCGTCAGAGATCAGCAAGTACGCAGATACAGGTCTATCTTGCGGGATCCCGGATCGGGAAATCGGCCTTACTGGCGATATTGCTGGACGCGGGTGGCGCGCAACCCAGCCAGACCATGGCGCTCGATGGAGCGCTGCCAGCTCAAAAACTCTTCGACGGTCAGTGTGTAACGGCGGCAGGCGTCGTCGAGACTGATCAGGCCACCGCGCACGGCGGCGACGACCTCGGCCTTGCGTCGAATGACCCAACGCTTGGTGTCAGGCGGCGGCAGGTCGGCCACCGTCAACGGACTCCCATCGGGACCGATGACGTAGTTGACCTTGGATGTTGGCTGCTCGCTCATCGCGACTTACTCTCCGTGTTCCTTACTAACGGTCATCCTAGCGGACCGGTTTTAAGAAACGCCTAAGCGCCATGGTAAAAATTGTGTGAAATCAATTGGTTAGATGTGTCATCGCGGGACGTTTGCTCAACTTCCGGTTGCACCTGGCTCACGAACGGCCGTAATCCCCGAATAGCGGATCTGGGCCCCATTGACGGTAAGCAGCGGATCGGTGCTCGAAAGGTCCACATTGGTGACGATGCCTGTTGTCTTGGTGTCGGCAGCGACGGATTTGCCATCTGCGGCAAGCGCCGTGATGCGCAGGAAGTAGGTGCCTTCGGGCTGATCGGTGCCGCTCAGGTTCTTGCCGTCCCACGCGAAGGTATTGGCGCCTTCATCACCCTCCACCTCTTGCGAATAAACAGTCGCGCCATCCGAATTGACGACTTCAAGCGTCGTGGTGGGCGCTTCGGTAGCGAGATTGTAGCTCCAATTGGCCTGACCCTCTTTCAGGGTGGCGCCTGTACCGGCACCTTCAACTTCCTTGCCGATCAGGCCAATGGCGCTGTTTGAGTTCTGCATCAGGCTGGTCGCAATCAGGGTTTCCAGATTGGTATTGGACTGGATCTGCTGTTCGACGGACGAGTATTGAACGAGCTGGGAGGTGAACTCATCCGACTTCATCGGGTCGGTCGGGTCCTGATGCTGGAGCTGCGTGGTGAGCAGCTTCAGGAACATGTCGTAATTGGCCGAGAGGGCTGAGGCGGATGACGAGGCGGATGATCCTGTCTGGGCCTGGGCGGCGGCGGTGGCGGCTGCAATATCCATGATGCGTCTCTGCGTCCGGTGCTAAATGCGAATGTCAACGCCGCCATTGGCGGAGAGATTGATGTTGTAGAGCGGGGTGGCGATGACGGGCGTGTCGGCCTTGTCGCTCATGCCGCCGCCATGATTGGGGCTGTTATCGGCCATGCCATTGCCACCATTGCTGCCGGCGTTCTGGTCGCGCAGCGAGAAGTTGAGGCTGTCGGCATCGGCCTGAAGGCCGGCATCGTTCAATGCCTGTTGCAGGGCGCGCGAGTCACGCTGCAGCAGGTCGAGCGTTTCAGGCCGATCGACTGTCATATGCGCGGTGATATGGCCGTCCTGGCGCACCTCCATGCGCACATCAATGCGACCCATCTCGGCGGGATCGAGACGGATCTCGAAACTGCTCGACCCCTTCTGAAGATTTTTCGACATCTGGAGCGCGATGGCCATGGCGGGCACCTGTGTCGGTGTCGTCTGGCCGGGCAGGGTGCCGATGCGAATGGTTGTGGCCGATCCCGTGGCGTTGGTGGCCGAAGCGGCGGCCATGAGCGCATTGTTGCCGCCAGCCGGGGTGGATGTGGCGGTGACGCCTTCGACTTCTGCGGTGGTCATGCTGACCGGTGTGACATTGCGCGCCGTTTGGGTGCTGGCCTGCACCGGAGCGACCGCGGCTTGAGCGAGATCGGCCTTGGCGGCATCGCGTGTTTCTGTCTTTGAATCGGCCATGGCTTTGGCTGTTTCATGGCCGAGGCTCTTGATCGGATTGCCGCCAGCATCCGTCAGATCGGCGCCATCCGTGAGCGCGGCATCGCTCGGCATGTCGTTGCCCGCTGCATCGGCCGCGGCTTGCAGCGCTGGCAATTCAGGGGCTGTTGTTGGCGCTTGCGCCGACTTTGTGTCGAGCGACAGCGCGGCGGATTTTTGCGTGACAGGTTTCTGCATGGCAAGCGGCACCGTCCCTTCGACAACGGCAACTGCATTGGTGTTGTCGTCTGCCTGAGACGCATCAGCAGCTTTTGGCAGCGCATCCTTGTTGTCCGTCTCTGCCCTTTTGGCCACGGGTGTCGTTTCGGCAGCAATGACGGGCTCTGTGGGGAGAACCTCTGTGGCATCAGTCGCCACGGCATCTGTTGTTACAGCCTTTTTGTCGCTGGCCGTTGCAGACTTCTCAGCGGGTTGTTTGGCGGGGGTTGATGTTGGCGCGGCCTCGCTTGCGGCCTCAGCTGAGGAGGCTGAGCTATCGTCGTGCGGACAGGTCTGTGCGGTGGTCGTGGTAGGCTGGGCGTCAGCCTTTGCGGTGTCATTGGCCTTGCTGTCATTGGCGCGCTCGCTCTGGGCGCGGGTGTTGGCGTCATTGCGCTCATTGCGGCTGTCAGCGGCGCGGGCATCGCTGCGGCGCGCTTCCATCGTCTGGTCGCTGGTGGCCGTATCGGCGAGGAAGGAGGCAAAGCCGGTGTCCTCAAGCGTCGTCATGGGTTTGCGCATGGCGGCCGCGAGCAGCGAAAGGCTGTCACTTGTGCTTGAGCGCTGTAGCGTCTGGTTCGTCGATGTCATTTCGGTCACCCGGCTGATACGTGTTACGAGCCATGGGAAGCAAGCGCCGGGCCAGTCGATCTGAACAAAAAATGTCAATATTTACAATGATTTGACGTTTGTGCCGGGCAGGCTGTGGGGGGTCCAAGCTGCCGGGGCGGCAGAAATTGCCGGGCCGTTTGCCGGACGGCCGCTTGCGGGGTGGCGCGGTCTGCCTATATTGCGCGTTTACACCGGGGCCTCGCCCCACGATCCGGCACTCAAGGCAAAACATGCGTCCCGCCTATGACGAAACCACAGGGCTGAACTCGCTCGACCTTCCCGGAAGGCCGCATGAGACGCGTGTTGTCGTTGCCATGTCGGGCGGCGTGGACAGTTCGGTCACGGCGGCGGTGCTGGCCGAGCAGGGCTATGATGTCGTCGGCATCACCATGCAGCTTTACGATCATGGCGTGGCTGTGCAGCGCAAGGGGGCGTGCTGCGCCGGGCAGGACATTCATGATGCGCGCCGTGTCGCCGATCAGATCGGCATTCCTCATTACGTACTCGACTATGAGGAACGCTTTGCCCGCGCGGTGATGGATGACTTTGCGCAGAGCTATGTCGAGGGCGAGACGCCCATTCCCTGCATCCGCTGCAATGAGCGCGTGAAGTTCCGCGATCTGCTCGACACGGCGCGCGATCTCGGCGCCGCGGTCATGGCGACGGGCCATTATATAGCGAGCCGCATCGCGCCTGATGGGCGTCGCGCTTTGCACCGGCCGCGCGATCATGATCGCGACCAGAGCTATTTCCTGTTTACCACCACGCGCGACCAGCTTGATTTTTTGCGCTTTCCGCTTGGTGATCTGACAAAGCCCGAAACCCGCGCCATTGCCGAACGCATGGGGCTGATTGTGGCCGACAAGCCCGACAGTCAGGATATCTGCTTCGTGCCGACGGGACGCTATACGAGCATTGTCGAGCGTCTGAAGCCTGGCGCCAGCGAGCCCGGCGATATTGTGCATCTTGATGGCCGCGTGCTCGGCCAGCATCAGGGCATCATTCATTTCACGATCGGCCAGCGCAAGGGTCTTGGTCTTGGCGCGAGCGAACCCGACAGCGAGCCGCTGTTTGTCGTGAAGCTCGATCCCGCCACGCGCCGGGTCATTGTCGGCCCCAGGGCGGCGCTGCTGACGCATCGTCTCGCCTTGCGTGATGTGAACTGGCTTGGTGATGGGGATTTTGCCGCGCTGCCCGCAGAGGGGCTGGCGGTGCTGGCGCGTGTCCGCTCGACGCGTCCGCCCGTGGCCGCGCGTCTCTTTGCCCAGGCAGATGGCTCTGCCTCGGTCGTTCTTGGCACGGGCGAGGATGGCGTGTCGCCGGGTCAGGCTTGCGTCTTCTATGCCGGGGAGGGTGAGGCAAGCCGGGTTTTGGGCGGTGGCTGGATTGCCCGGGCGCAGGGTGACGGGTGGTCAGAGAGCGGCCTGCTCGCCGGAAGTGCCGCAGCCGAGTAAGACACATCGCCACAGCTTGGCCTTTATTGACCGCTATGACAGCTATCGACGATGCAGACCGTCACTATTCGCTTGCAGCAAAGGCATGGTGGCCCGCATCATTACAGTTCTATGAATTTCGCAGGAGTTAACGAATTGACGGGTATCGCCCGCATCGACGCGCAGTCGGTTCTCAAAGCCTATGCCCGCTGGGCGCCCGTTTATGACTTCTCCTTCGGCGCTGTCGCCGAAGCAGGGCGTAAGCGTGCCATAGAGGTCATCAACCGCAATTCAGGCAAGCTCCTGGAAGTGGGCGTTGGCACGGGCGTGGCGCTGCCGGATTATGGTCCGCAACTCTCGATCACGGGCATTGACCTGTCGCCCGACATGCTGCGCAAGGCGCGCCAGCGCGTGCGCGAAAAGCGCCTGCGCAATGTCGATGGGCTGTTTGAGATGGATGCGAGCCATCTGACGTTTGACGATGCGAGCTTCGACACGGTTGTCGCCATGTTCGTGATGACGGTGGTGCCGGAGCCTGTGGCCGTGATGCGCGAGCTTGAACGCGTGTGCAAGCCGGGCGGCGAGGTTGTCATTGTCAATCACTTTGCGCAGGACCATGGCGTGCGCGGTCGGGTCGAGCGCTGGATGACACCGGCCTCGCGCGCGCTGGGCTGGCATCCCGATTTCAAGATCGAGACGATTACCGACATCACAACGCTTGATCTCGTCGAGACCATTTCCCTGAAGCCCATGGGCCTTTTCACGCTGCTGCGCTTCCGCAAGGCCAGCGAAAGCGTCTGAGACACGGCATGGGGCGGAGATTTCCTTGCCGTTCCGGGACCTTTCAATGATTTAGGGCGGGCTTTTGCCCGGGCTTTGCTTGACAGGGCAAAGCTCCCGCCCTTATATCCGGCACGCCTTTCGCGACGGTCTCTCAGGGCTTCCTGATCCGCCACGCTTCAGGCTTCCCCGCCAGCCGATGTTTGACGCATCCGGCCCTGGCGCTTGGGGCGGAGTAGCTCAGTTGGTTAGAGCAGCGGAATCATAATCCGCGTGTCGGCGGTTCGAATCCGTCCTCCGCTACCAATAAAATCAACAATTTATATGTTTCTCGGTGAGGGGCACGTCACACGACCACGCGACATTGAGCGCGCCCTCTCTGGTTTGATAGGTCCTTCGCCTGATACGTTCGCGCTTGAGCAGGTTGAAGCCGCCGCCCATGTGCGCGTTCAGGCTGAGGTTGATCGTCTGGCGGCGGCGCGCGCTTTTCCGAGCGCTCGACACGTTATTTCCGAAATTGTTTCCCGAAGTTTGAGGTCTTTTGGGAGACGATCAGCCCTTGCCATGTTTGCGCGCGACTTCTGCCCGGCGGTCCCTGGGGCCGCCGTCGGCATTTGATCGCCCGGCATCATTCCTGCATTTTGTCTGACATGAGGTCCCTGAGATGGTTTCGGATGCATATCTGCGCCATTTCGGGACAGTTATGTCGCAGGATGACACAGATGGATCGAGTTTATAAGCACAAGTGGTTGACGCTGGGTGGTGTGACAGGCCTGCTCGTCTGCGCCATGGCCTATGCGATTTTGACGGCAACGCCCGCGCTGGCCTGCGATGCCGGTGAGTATGATTTCAATTCGAATTCAAACTCGAATTACAATTACAACAGCAATTCGAACACCAACAGCAACTCGAATACCAACAGCAACTCGAACACCAACACCAATAGCAACGTCAACAATAACAGCTACAGCGTCACCACCGCCCTGCGTGAGAGCGTGACGCAATAGGGCTCGCCCGGTTCAGGTCGTCGTTGGGGCGGGGGTAAAATATCCGGCCAATTCCCGCTTGAGTATCTTGCCGGCCGCATTGCGCGGCAGCGCGTCAATGATCAGGATGTGACGCGGCGCCAGGGCCCCGATGCGGGCCTGACAATATGCGATGAGCTCTGCTTCGCCAGTCGCGCTTCGCAGCGAAACGGCGGCGACAGGGACATGATGATTTATCCGTGATGGCAACGGAAAAGCCGCGGCTTCGATGACGGCCGGATGGCTTTCCAGGATCACTTCAATTTCGCGCGGATAAATATTGATACCGTTATAGATCATCATGTCATCGGCTCGCCCCTTGAAGACGAGCACGTTATCCTTTGTCAAAAGGCCCAGATCTCCCGGATAATACCAGCCATTGCGCAAGGCGTCGGCCGTTGCCTCGGCGTCGCCGACATAGCCGGAAAATACATTCCCGGTCTTGATGCGCACCAGTCCGACTTCACCGGGCGGCAGGGCTTCATCTGCCGCATTGACGATCTCCAGCGTGACGCCAGGGCAAGGCGCGCCGACACAGCCGGGATGCATGTCCTGCATGGCAGGTGGCGCTGCTGTTGTCTCGCCATATTCATTGGCTCCATAGACAACGGTGAGATGGGGACTGATCCGTTCGCGAAACTTGTGGCGCAGCTCTTCGCTCACGGGTGAGCCGCCAATCAAGGTGGATTTCAAATCCGGGAGCCGATAGGCGCGCGCGTCGGGCGCGAGATTCGCTAACATGTTGTCGGCAAAGAGCGGCACCAGCGAAAGATGATCGACGGCGAAGAAATCGCAGATTGAAAAAATGGGTTCGACGTCATCGCGGAAAACGCTCGTGGCCCCAGCCGCAATCCCGTTGAGGCAGCGACGATGGGCTGTGTAGAAGTTGATGGCCGAGGGTGAGAATTGGCGCTCGCCGGGCAACATGGGTCGCGTGGCGTCATCGCGTGGCTTGATGTCGAGATAGGTTGCTGTTGAAACGGCAATGAGTTTGGGAGTGCCGGTTGTGCCGGAGCCGGAAATCAGCAGATAGGGTGCGTTCACATCCACATGCCGGATGCCGGGATCAAGGGGCTCGGTCTTGAGCAGGAAAGAGTTGAGGATCGGCCTGTGGGTCGGCAATTTCGGGCTTTTGAAGCCAGGGATGTCGGTCAGGAAGGCTTTGATGCCGACCCGGGCAGACAGGTCTTGCAGCGTGTGCGCTGTCGAATTTGTCGAGAAGCCGATCTGAATGGCACCGATGCGGATCATGGCGAGCGATGCTGCGAGATAATCAAGCTGATGCTGGAAGAGCATACCGACGGCATCGCCGGGACCTATTCCCGCTTGATGCATTTCCATCGCGATCTGCCAGACGGCATGTTCCAGCGCCTCAAAGGACAGGGCGCGTGATTTTGTGATGGCCGCAATGCCATGCGGTCTTTTCGCGGCGGACTCACTCAAAAAATCGGCGATGTTCATATTTGACAGGACATTCAGCTGAAAAGATGGATTGCAAGTTCTGGTGAATCCTAGCTTTGGAAGTGCGCGTCTGGCGAGCCTTATGGCGTATTAAAAGGGGCATGGCGCGATGAAGTGACAGGATCGACCGTCTGAGGGATGAAAAAGCGTCAGCGTTTCGGCATGCAGCAGAAGTCTCATGGCGGCGAGACGGATGCTTTCCGGGGCGTAGAAGTGATCCCCGAGGATGGGGTGGCCCATGGCGAGCATATGGACACGCAATTGATGGGAGCGACCGGTGCGCGGCGTCAGGCGCAGCCGTGTTGTCCCCGGCTGGCGCGAAAGCACCTGCCAATGGGTTTGGGAGGGGCGACCCCTTTCGAAGTCCACGCATTGCCGGGGGCGCCTTTCCCGATCCGTGGCAAGCGGGAGATCAATGTCGCCGCTCTCGCCATGCACATCGCCCGACACGACGGCAATGTAGCTTTTGCTCAGATGACGCCTCTCGAATTGAAGACCGAGATGACGGTGCGCCCTGGCATTGCGGGCCATGACAAGAAGACCTGATGTGGCGCGATCAAGACGATGGACGATGCGGGACTCGGGATAGCGCGCCTGAGCGCGCGCCTCCAGACAGTCCGCATGTTCGGCCGGTTTGCCAGCCACACAGAGGAGACCACCTGGCTTGTCGAAGACGAGCAGATCCTCATCCTCGTGGACAAGGGTGAGCCAAGGCTCGGTGGGTGGGTTGTATTCGTAACTGGCGCGCGACATCAAACGGTAAGGCCTCAATAATGCGGGGGTGGCGCTTCAGGGCCGGACGGGGCAGGGACGCTCTCCTCAACAGCCTGAAGGCGGCCTGTCATGCGTTCGAGGCTGCGCGACAGGCGGTCGATTTCGCGCCATTGTTTTTCAATGGTCCGGCTCATCGTTTCGATTGTCTCATCCTGATGAGCGATATGGATTTCAAGATTATCGAGACGGGCGGCGAGATCGGCCATCGGCTTATCCTTATCATTGGTCATGCGTTGTTTTGAGGGGGTGTCAGGGTCTTCTGCGACAATAGTGACCAGGAGAGACTCGGACTTAACGTAAGGTTCTTGTGACAACTGACCAAAATTGTCATATGATCCAGCCAAGTGATAAAAAGTCATTGTCGTCGGGTCGGTATGTCCCGAGCGACGCATAATAGCAAGAAGCGGAGGAAATGAAGATGAGCGGAGCAGCTCGCGACCTGAAGCAAGAGGCCCTTCACGAGGCCTATTCCATCCCCCTCGACAAAATCGATGTCGCGAACCCGGATATCTTCCGCAGCAACCGGATGCTGGGATATTTCGAGCGGCTGCGCGCCGAAGATCCGGTGCATTACTGCGCTGATAATGAATTTGGTCCCTATTGGTCGGTGACCAAGTTCAAAGACATCATGCATGTCGATACCAATCATCAGATTTTTTCGTCCGACTGGAGCCTTGGCGGCATCACGCTGCGCAATCCGGATGCGGATTTTCAGTTGCCCATGTTCATTGCCATGGACCCGCCCAAGCATGACGCGCAGCGCAAGGTGGTGAGCCCGATTGTGGCACCGGGCAATCTTGCCAAACTTGAAGGTACGATACGCGAACGCGCCGGCAAGATTCTTGACAGCCTGCCCATCGGTGAAGAGTTCAACTGGGTCGACAAGGTCTCGATTGAACTGACAACACAGATGCTGGCCACGCTTTTCGATTTCCCCTGGGAAGACCGCCGCAAGCTGACGCGCTGGTCCGACGTGGCGACGGCGACCGAAGAGTCCGGCGTTGTGGCTTCCGAGGAAGCCCGCCGCGCCGAATTGCTGGAATGCGGCGCCTATTTCACCAATCTGTGGAACGAGCGCGTCAATGCACGCGAACCTGGCGGCGACCTCATCTCCATGCTGGCGCATGGCGAATCGACCCGCAACATGGAGCCGATGGAATATCTCGGTAATGTCATCCTGCTGATCGTCGGCGGCAACGACACGACGCGCAATTCGATCACGGGCGGTCTTCTCTTCCTGAACGAGAACCCCGACCAGTATGCCAAGCTGCGTGCGAATCCGGCGCTGATTGAAACCATGGTGCCTGAAATCATCCGTTATCAGACGCCGCTGGCCTATATGCGCCGCACGGCCCTGATGGACACCGAACTCGGCGGCAAGCTGATCAGGAAAGGCGACAAGGTCGCCATGTGGTATGTGTCGGGCAACCGCGATGAAGAAGCGATTGAAAACCCGAACGCCTTCATCATTGATCGGGCCCGTCCGCGCCAGCATCTCTCCTTTGGTTTTGGTATCCATCGCTGCGTCGGCAATCGGCTTGCCGAAATGCAGCTGCGTATCATCTGGGAAGAAATTCTCAAGCGCTTCGACAACATCGAAGTGGTGGGTGAGCCCAAGCGGGTGCATTCGAGCTTTGTGAAGGGCTATGAAGCACTTCCGGTCATCATCCGGTCGCGCAAGCATTAAGCCTTTTCACAAACTGACATGATGGCGGGTCCCTGCGGGGGCCCGCCTTTTTATGCCTTGCTGCATAGGCCTGGCGACAGCCGTTCGCTGTGTCGCTATAACTGTCGCTCGTTTGCGCAAGCGGAGAATGGCGATGCAGTGGCGCGGTCGGCGGCAGAGTGACAATATCGAGGACAGGCGCGCCGGGGGTGGCGTGGGCGGACCTTCCATGGGACGCGGCTTTCGCATCCCGATCGGTATGGGACGTGGCGGCCGCGGCGGTGGCTTGAGCCTTCGCACCATGGTCATTTTGATCGTTGTCATTCTGGTTCTGCGCGCCTTCGGCATTGATCCGCTGGCGATCCTCAACGGGGGGGATGCGGGGCTCACAGGCCAGCAGACGACATCGAGCCATGACAGCGCCGCTGACGATGAGATGAAACAGTTTGTGGCGACCGTGCTTGCCGATACGGAAGATGTCTGGACGGCCATCTTCAAGGCGCGGGGTGAAAACTATCCCGATCCGACGCTTGTGCTGTTCAGTGGCGCCGTGCGTTCGGCTTGCGGCGCGGCGCAATCGGCCATGGGGCCGTTTTATTGTCCCGGTGATCGCAAAGTCTATATCGATCTCGATTTCTATAATGAGTTGCGCCAGCGCTTTCATGCGCCGGGTGATTTTGCCCAAGCCTATGTGTTGGCCCATGAAGTCGGCCATCATGTGCAGAACCTGATTGGCGTTTTGCCGCGTTTCAACAAGATGCGCGCCAGCCTGAGCGAGAAGGCGGCCAACCGCATGTCGGTGCAGGTGGAATTGCAGGCTGACTGTCTGGCCGGTGTCTGGGCGCATTACACGCAGCAAAAAGGTCTGCTGGAAGCGGGCGACATTGATGAGGCGCTGAACGCGGCGTCGCAAATCGGGGACGATGCCATTCAGCAAAGCACACAGGGTTATGTGGTGCCGGACAGCTTCAACCACGGCACATCGGCACAGCGCCAGCGCTGGTTCAAGCAAGGTCTGGCTGATGGAATGATCGCCACCTGCGATACTTTCAGCGCCGATCCGCTCTAGGCGGTTGCGCCCGATTGCATGGCGTTCAGCATCTCGCCCATTCTGGCATGGACGAGGTTGATGGCCTTCAGGGGCCTGATCATGACCTTGAATTCGGTGATCTCGCCCTTGTCGTTCCAGGTGATCATGTCAATGCCATTGACCTTTATGCCGTCCATCACCGTCTCGAACTCCAGCACGGCATGGGGATTGTCGACGATCTCCCTGGTATATCGGAAACTGTCATTGGCAAGCACTTCACCCGCGGCCATCAGGTAGAGCTTGACCATGGCACGGCCCATCTGGGGGGTGTGAACGATGGGCGAGAGGAAGACCGCGTCTTCCGCCAGCAAGGCGTCGAGACCTGTCATGTCGCCTGTCTCGATCATCTTGTGCCAGGTCTTCAGCGCGTCGGGCATTTGTTTTCCTCCCCGGTTCTTGTGGCCGATACCGTATCTTTTGTTTTGTCAGGAAGCACCCACCAGATGCAGCCAAGGGTGATTTCTTGTGCTTTTGGGCGCTTTTGGAGCCCCTGTCTTGATTCTCAGGCTGAAATATCTTAATTATAGACGACCAGTTAAAACGGCACTGAAAGTTACTGTCTGTCTCTTAGGAGCGCAGTTACTCGAAGCTCTCGGTAACTGCGTTATTGCCGGTGGCATGGCGCCGCGGCTCTCAAACTAGGAGGCAAGACTATGGCTAAAGGCACCGTGAAGTGGTTCAACTCCACAAAGGGTTATGGTTTCATCCAGCCGGATAGCGGCGGCAAGGATGTTTTCGTCCACATTTCGGCTGTCGAAAAGGCCGGTCTGCGTGGTCTCGAAGAAAACCAGAAGATCGAATATGAAATCGAGACTGGCCGCGATGGCAAGTCTTCGGCTGGTTCGCTTCGCGTCACCGACTGATTTCGGCGATATTCGCCTGACGTTTCAGACCTTCCGGGGCGACCTGGGAGGTCTTTCGTTTTAAGGTG
>Ga0209066_10001448_pt1 | contig 31310 bp, 28 predicted proteins | sample All_14_2_FD_187198 | JGI IMG/M metagenome (GOLD analysis project Ga0209066, IMG submission 187198) | Freshwater microbial communities in response to fracking from Pennsylvania, USA - Allegheny Zone_MetaG_DW_15 (SPAdes) (version 2) ... | reverse complement strand
CACGTCGACGACCTCGGCGCGCACCGCCGCCGACCACCAGGCCGCGTCGGCAGTGCGGACGACGTGCCCGCCGTCGCCGAGGGTGACGACCGCGGCGCCGACACCGCGGTCGAGCGCCGCGGCGCTGAGCGCGAGCCCGCCGGCCACGGTGCGCGGCTCGGCTCGGCCCAGGAGCGCGTTCGCCTCGTCGACGTTCGTGAAGAGCAGGTCGATCGCGTCGAGCGCCGCGGGCAGGCGTGCGCACTTCGGCACCGAGATCGTGTCGACCGCGAGCCGTGGGCTCGCCGCGCGGCGCCGGTGCGCGTGGACCGCGTCGAGCAGCGCCTCGAGGGCCTCGGCATCGAGGTTGCACTCCGCGAACACCCAGTCGGCCTCGGCGATCGGCACGGCGGTGAGCGCCGCCGCGGTGAGGGCGGAGGTCACCCGCATGTCGTTGACGCCGAGGACGAGCTCGCCGGCGGGATCGAGCACCGCGACGTACTGCGCCGTCGAGACGCCGGCGACGACCGCGGCGTTGGTCACGTCGACGCCCTGCTCGGCCATGCGCGCGAGGAGCGCATGCCCGGCGGGGTCGTCGCCGACGGCCGTGACGAGGGAGGTCGGGGCGCCGAACCTGGCGAGGAGCTCGGCGACGTTGCGCGCGACGCCGCCGAGGCTCTGCGCCGCGGTAGCGATGTTCGAGGTGCCGAGCACCGGCGCCGAGTCCAGGCGGAGCCCGAGGTCGACCGCGGCGGCCCCGATGCAGACGACGCCGCTCATGCCCGGCCCGTCTCGAGCCCGAGCTGGTCGGCGTCGAGGATCGTGAGCACGCTCGAGAGCGCCTCGGAGCTGTACTCGCCGACGCTGCGCAGGCGCAGCAGCTCCTGCCGCTGGACCTCGATGATCGCCAGTCGCAGCTCGCGGTACTCGAGCATCGCCGCGCGCGCCCGCTCGTCGGCCGGGCGCTCGTCCTCGTCGGACTCCATCCGCTCGCGGAGGCTGTGCCGCACGCCGAAGAAGCCGCCGTGGCGCACGAGCTCGATGCTGTCGTGGCCGAACGGCGTGCCGTCGGTGCGCACGAGCGTCGGGTCGTCGAGGCGAGCCAGGGCGACGTCGGCGAGGTCGCGGCGCAGATCGAGCTGCTCGCGCGCCGCGTGCGGCATGGCCTCGTCCGGGTCGCCGGTCAGCCGAAGCGCTCGCGCCACCCAGCCGAGCGTCGCGCCCTGGATGAGCAGCGTGCTGGCCGCGACGACGAAGGCGACGAGCAGCAGGAGCGAGCGGTGCTCGACCGTCGTCGGCAGCGTCTGCGCCGCGGCGAGGGTGACCGCGCCGCGCATGCCGGCCCACACGAGCACGACCCCTTCGCGCCATCCGAGCGACTGCGCCTCGTAGTACGCGAGGTCGGCGCGGCGCCGCGCGATCCCGAGTCGTGCGCGCGCCTGCATCCGCTCGGCGCGCGTGCCGCGTCCGCGCCGGCCGAGGTCGTCCCGCTCGGCGGCCGGTGCGGCCGCGGTCTCGTCGGCCCTGGCGGCCCTGGCCTCGAGGCGCGTCTCGATCGACTGCTCGACGCGGTCGAGGGAGGCGTGCATCCTGGCCGACCGACGCGTGCGCCAGCGGATGAGCGCGAGACTCGTCGCGACGAACCCCGTCCGCGTCACGAGGATGACGACGGCGAGCAGCCCGCCGAGACCGACCGCCACGAGCCAGCTGTCGTGGGTCGCCTCGACGTCGTCGCTGAGGGCGCTGAGCTGCAGCCCCATGACGAGGAACACGCCGCCCTCGAGGAGCAGCTCGATGGTGCGCCACGTGGTCCGCTCGGTCATGCGGTCCTCGGCGCTGAGGTGCTTGGGCGCGCCGTGCCCCGTGATGAGTCCGGCCACGACCGCCGCGACGAGCCCCGACGCACCGAGCGCCTCGGCGGGGAGCGCGGCGGCGAACGGGACGAGGAACGAGATCGCGGTGTTCGCCGTCGCCATGCGCACCCGCGCGCGGATCCAGAGGTTGATCCGGCCGACGAGGTACCCGATGGCGACCGCGACGGCGGCGGCGAAGACGAAGTCGATCACGACGGTGATGCCCGTGCCCACCGCGACCGCCGTCCCGCTCGTCACACCGCCGAACAGCCCGGAGCCGAGCGTGCCGGCGCCGACTGCGATCGCCGACCGGAGCAGGACCAGCGCGGTCGCGTCGTTGAGCATGCTCTCGCCCTCGAGGACCGTCACGATGCGGTTCGAGACGCCGATGCGCCGGACGATCGCCGTCGCGACGGCGTCCGTCGGCGAGACGATCGCGCCGATCGCGACCGCGATCGCGAACGGCAGCGACGGGATGAGCAGCACGAGCAGCACGGCGATGGCGAACGAGGTGATCACGACGAGCGCGACGGAGAGCCCCGAGATCGTCCGGAAGTCCCTCCGGAAGTCCATCGCCGGCATGTTCACGGCGGCCGAGTAGAGCAGTGGCGGCAGCACGACGCCGATGATGAGCTCCGGCGGCACCTGGAAGTCGGGCACCGCGGGGATGAAGCTCACGGCGACGCCGACGACGACGAGCAGCAGCGGCGCGGCGATGCCGAGTCGGTGCGACGCGACGGTCACGGCGACGATGACGGCGACGCCGAGCACGATCGGCACGAGCAGGTCCACGAGTCCTCCGCCATCGATGCTACGGGTGAGCGTATCGTCGGTGCACATGGACGCCGACGTCGCATTCCTCCCACTGACCCGTCAGGCCGAGCTCGTCGCCTCCGGCGCGCTCTCCGCCGTGGAGCTCGTCGCCGGCGCGCTGCAGCGCCTCGCGCGGCTCGATCCGGAGCTCAACGCCTTCGTGACGGTGCTCCCCGAGCGGGCACTCGCCGAGGCGGGGGAGCGCGACGCGGCGCGTGCCGCCGGCGCCCCGCTCGGCCCCCTCCACGGCGTGCCCATCGCGATCAAGGACGAGAACGACGTCGAGGGCACGCGCACGACGTACGGCGGCGCGGCGGTGACGCGGGTCGCGACGCGCGACGCCGAGCTCGTCAGGCGACTCCGCGCGGCCGGCGCGGTCGTCATCGGCAAGACGACGATGCCCGAGTTCGGGCTCTGGCCGTTCACCGAGTCCGCCGCGAACGGGATCACGAGGAACCCGTGGGATCGGATGCGCTCGCCGGCCGGCTCGAGCGGCGGCACGGCGGCGGCGGTCGCCTCCGGCATCGTCGCGATGGGCATCGGCGGTGACGGCGGCGGCTCGATCCGCCTCCCGGCGAGCTGGTGCGGCCTCTACGGGCTGAAGCCCCAGCGCGGTCGCGTGAGCGCCGCCCCCCACCCCGCGCTCTGGCGCGCGCTCGGGACGGCGGGCCCGATCACGAGGACCGTCGCCGACAGCGCGCTCGTCTACGACGTCATCGCCGGCACGGTCGAGGTCGACCGCTATCGCGCCGAGCCGTGGCCGCGCACCCTCACCGAGTCCGTCGACGCGGCCGTGCCGCGCCTGCGCATCCTCGTCGCCGAGGCGAACCCCGCCGGGGGCCCAGCGGCCGACGCCGACACGGTCGGGGCGCTGCACGAGACCGCGGAGCTGCTGCGCGGGCTCGGGCACGAGGTCAGGCAGGGGCGGCTCCCGGCGGCGTCGTTCTCGATCGACTTCATGTCGCTCGTCGCCGCCGGGGTCGCCGACGAGGTCGCCGGGCTCGACCGTCCGGACCTCGTCGAGGCGCGCAACCGTGCCGGCGTGCGCCTCACCGCGCTGCTCGCCAGGCGCGCGGCGGCCGCGGAGCGCGCCGCCGTCGGGCCGATCGCGGCGAAGGTCAACGCGGTGTTCGACGACGTCGACCTCGTCCTCATGCCGACGACGCCGACGGCGGCCCAGCCGATCGGCGCGCTCGACGGGCTCGGGTTCGCGCGTGCGAGCCTGCGGGCGACCGGCGTCGCGTCGTTCACCTCGATCTGGAACGTCGTCGGCAACCCCGCCGCGGCGATCCCCGCCGGCTTCACGGCTGAGGGGCTCCCGCTGTCGGTGCAGCTCGTGGGCCGCCCGCACGACGAGCCGACCGTCGTGGCGGTCTCCGCCGAGCTCGAGCGCGCGCGGCCCTGGGCGCAGCACCGCCCGCCGATCTCCTGAGCGTCCCCGCGCCGTGCCGGGACGGCCGAGCCCGTCGGGCCGGCCCGGCGCGGCGCGCCCTGGCTCAGGGGTGGACGAGGATCTTCACGTGCCGCTCGTTGTGGTGGATGAGCTGCTCGAAGCCGTCGGCGATGAGGTCGTCGAGGGCGATCCTGCCGGTGATGAACGGCGCGAGGTCGACCTTGCCCTCCTGGACGAGCCGGATCGTCGCGGGGTGGTCGTTCGCATAGGCGATCGTCCCCTTGAGCGCGAGCTCCTTGAGCACGATCTTCTGCATGTCCACGGGCGGACGGTGCCCCCAGATCGACACGTTGACGACCGTCGCGGTCGGCTTCACGGCGTCGAGCAGCATGTCGAGCACGACGTCGACGCTGGAGCACTCGAAGCCGACGTCGGCACCGGCGCCGCCCGTGAGCTCGCGCACCGCCTCGGCGACGTCGACCTGGGTCGGGTCGAGCACGTGGTCGGCGACGCCGGTCTCGAGCGCCTTCGCCTTCCGCGCCGCCGAGACCTCCGAGATGATCACGGTCACGCCCTCGGCCTTGAGCACGGCGGCGGTGAGCAGGCCGATCGGGCCCGCCCCGCCGATGATCGCCGTGTCGCCGGCCGTCGCCCCGGAGAGCACGTAGGCGTGGTGCCCGACCGAGAGCGGCTCGATGAGGGCGGCCTGGTCGAGCGGGATGTCGCCGATCGGGTGGACCCAGCGCCGGCCGACGACGATCGTCTCCGAGAGTCCGCCGCCGCGGCCCGCGAGTCCGATGAAGTTCATGTCGGGGCTGAGCTGGTACTCGACGCCGGCGACCGCATCCGCGTCGTCGTGGATGATGTAGGGCTCGACGACGACCGCGTCGCCGACCGCGAGGTCGGTCACGCCGTCGCCGAGCGCGGTGACGGTGCCGGAGAACTCGTGGCCCATGATGATCGGCGCGGCCTCGCCCGAGATCGGGTGCTGGTGGCCCTCGGCGGGGATGAAGATCGGGCCCTCGGTGTACTCGTGCAGGTCGGTGCCGCAGATCCCGCACCAGGCGACGGCGATCTCGACGGTGCCTGGCCGGAGCACCGGCTCGGGGACCTCCTCGATGCGGATGTCGTTGCGGGCGTGCCAGCGTGCAGCCTTCATGGGGCGCTCCTCTGCTCAGTGGTCGGCGCGCGGTCGGCGCGTCACCCCCATTGTCCGTCCGGCGGAGCTCCCCACGCCATGGGACCCCACCTTCAGGAGGCGGTCACCGCGTTGCGCACCGGCCCGCCTGCGGCGATCTCGACCCAGTTCGCGATCGTCGTCTCGACGATCTCCTCGACGGCCTCGATCGTGAAGAACGCCTGGTGCCCGGTGACGATGACGTTGGGGAAGCCCGCGAGGCGCACGAAGACGTCGTCGTCGATGATCTCGCTCGACCGGTCGGTGAAGAAGAGGTCGCCCTCCTGCTCGTAGACGTCGATCGCGAGACCGCCGAGCTGGTGCCGCTTCAGCGCCTGGATGACGGCCTGCGTGTCGATGAGCGGCCCGCGCGAAGTGTTCACGAGCACGGCCGTCGGCTTCATGATCGCGAGGCGCTCGCGGTCGATGAGGTGGTGGGTCTCCGGGGTGAGCGGGCAGTGCAGTGAGACGATGTCGCTGCGGAAGAGCAGCTCCCGCAGGTCGACGCTCGTCGCGATGTCGTCGAGGGCGGGGTTCGGGTAGGGGTCGTGGACGAGCACCTCGGTGCCGAAGCCCTTGAAGATCCGCGCGGTCGCCGCGCCGATCCGGCCGGAGCCGACGATGCCGACCGTCTTGCCGTGCACGGTCGAGCCCATGAGCCCGTGGAGGGCGAAGTTGCCGTCGCGGACCCGGTTGTACGCACGGTGGATCCGCCGGTTGAGGGCGAGGTAGAGCGCGACGGTGTGCTCGGCGACGGCCTCGGGGGAGTAGGCGGGAACCCGCGCGACGACGATGCCGGCCGCCTCGGCCGCGGCGAGGTCGACGTTGTTGAAGCCCGCCGCCCGCAGGAGGATCGCGCGGATGCCGAGGTCGGCGAGCAGCCGGATCACCGGCGCCGAGAGGTCGTCGTTGACGAAGACGCAGACCGCGTCCGCGCCCTCGGCGAGCTTGGCGGAGTGCGCGTCGAGGGCGACCGCATCGAAGACGAACTCGAGCCCGCTGCCCTGGTGCCGCGTCGCGAGGACGTGCCCGAAGGTCTCGCGGTCGTAGCTGTGGGCGCTGAAGAAGTGGATGACGGCCATCAGACCGCCGCGAGCCTGGCGCGCAGCTCGGCGTCGCTCGGCTCGACGAGGTGCGAGCCGTCGGGGAGGACGATCACGGGGATGTTCGTGCGGCCGCTGATCGCCCGCGCGGCGTCGGCGGCCTCCGGCACCGCCTCGAGGTCGATGTAGGCGTAGTCGACGCCCTCGGCATCGAGCACGGCCTTCGCCCTGCGGCAGTCGATGCACCAGTCGGCGCCGTACATGGTGATGGTCGCGGCAGTGGTGGACTCGCTCATGGCACCAGCGTACGGCCGCCGATGCCAGGATGGGCCGGTGGACTTCATCGGTTCGGATCCCGTCCTCGGCGATCCCGCTCGCCCCCTGCTCGTCCTCCTCCACGGCTACGGCGCGGATGAGCGCGACCTGCCGCCGATCGTGGCGCACCTGCCTGAGGGCCTCGACTGGGTGAGCCTGCGCGCCCCGCTGGCGCTGTCGCAGGGCGGGTGGGCGTGGGTGCCGCTCGGCGCGATCCCCGCGACCCCCGATCCGACCGCGCTCGCCGGGGCCGTCGACGGGCTCCTCGCCTGGCTCGACGCGCATGCGCCGACCCGGCCGCTCGTCCCACTCGGCTTCTCCCAGGGCGGGCTCATGACGACGGAGCTGCTGCGGGCGCGCCCGGAGCGGATCGCCGCCGCGGTCGTGCTCTCGGGCTTCGTGGCGCCCCGCGCCGACGAGACGGACCTCGCCCCTGCGGCCCCGCGACCGCCCGTGTTCTTCGGCTGGGGGACGGCCGATCCGATCATCCCCGCCGCCGCGACCCGGCGCGCGGCGGCGTGGCTCGCCGCGCGCACCCGGCTCGACGAGCACGCCTACGAGGGGCTGCCGCACGCCATCTCGGCACAGGAGCTGGCCGACATCGCGTCGTTCCTCGACGCCGCGATTCCCACTCGATAGCCTCGTGCGCATGCGCATCGCCTTCGCCATCATCCGGGTCGTCGTGGCCGTCGCCATCATCGCCGCGGTCGTCGGCCAGCTCACCCTGAGCATCGGCTACTGGACCGACCACGGCGTGACCAACATCGGCCTGAGCATCGTGAACTTCTTCAGCTTCTTCACGATCCTGTCGAACGTGCTCGCGGTCGTCGCGCTGCTCATCGGGGCCGCGCTCCTCGTCACCAGAAGCGGTCTCGACCCCCACGTCTACACGGTGTTCCGCGGCTGCGTCGCGACATACATGATCATCACCGGCATCGTCTACAACCTCCTCCTGCGCGGCATCGAGCTGCCGCAGGGCACCACGCTCGAGTGGGCGAACGAGGTCTTCCACGTCGCCGCGCCGATCTGGCTGCTCCTGGACTGGCTCCTCGCGCCCGGCCGCGGCCGCCTCGAGTGGAGCCGGATCGTGACGATCCTCGTCTTCCCGCTCGTCTGGATCGCCTACACGCTCATCCGCGGGCCGTTCATCCACAACGAGCTCACCGGGCAGCCCTACTGGTACCCGTACCCGTTCCTCAACCCGAACCTGCCGGGCGCGAGCTACTGGACCGTCGCCGGCTACTCGGTCGTGATCGCGATCGCGATGGCCGTCGTCGGGCTCGGCGTCATCCTCGTCTCCCGCCGCATGCGCCCGCTCGCGACGGCGAGCCGCTCGGCACGCTGACCGGCGCCAGGGCGGCCTCGGGCCGCCCTGCGTCAGTCTGGCGCGCCGGCCGGCTCGTCGCGGCCGCGCAGCCGGTCGATCTCGCGCCGCTCGCGCTTCGTCGGCCGCCCGGCGCCGCGATCGCGCCTGGGGATCACGACGAGCCGCTCCGCCTCCGGCATCGGCGGCGTGAGGTCGGCCACCGCGAGGGCGGCGAGCTCCGCACCGACGCGCTTGTCGATCGTCCGACGCACCTCGAGCACGCGGTCGAAGCCGTGGATCCGGAGCCGGACGACATCGCCGACCCTGACCCGCTGCGCGGCCTTGGCCCGGTCGTCGCCGACGCGGACGTGCCCGGCTCGGCATGCCGCCGTCGCCGCCGAGCGCGTCTTCGTGGCGCGGACGGCCCAGAGCCAGACGTCGACGCGCACCGTTGCGCCGTCGGCCTCGCTCACGTCGTCGCTGGCGCCTCTGCCGGACGCCGGCGCGGGAACCACGGGATCATCGGCGAGGTGACGGCCTGGTAGTCGGCGTACTCGGGGTACTTCGACTTCGTGATCGACTCGGTGAAGACCGTCGAGCCGACGAAGAGCACCGAGAGCAGGAGGGGGCCGATGACGGTCCACTGCAGCACCGATCCCGCCGCGACCGCGCCGAAGCCGAACACGATCCACCACTGCAGCTGCTCGAAGAAGTAGTTGGGGTGACGGCTGAAGCGGAAGAGCCCGGTCGTGAGGAAGCGCGGACGGAAGTCCGGCCCGCCGGCCTGCTTCGCCTGATGGAAGTTCCACTGCTGCTGGTCGGCGACGGTCTCGCCGACGAGGCAGCCCACGAAGGCGAGCGTCAGGATCACGTCGAGCGGGCCGAACGGCGTCGCCCGGTACTCGAACGCCGTCCAGGCGCCGAGGGTCATGAGCAGGATGAGCGTCATCTGGTAGATGACGATGAAGAAGAGGTTGAAGAGCTGGAACTGCCAGCCCGTCATCCGCGCGCGCAGGATCGCCCAGCGGTAGTCCTCGACCCCCGAGTAGCCGCCCTTGCGCGCGAAGTTGAAGGTGAGCCTCGCCCCCCAGACGGTCACGAGGATCGCGATCACCATCAGTCGGACGTCCGTGAACCCGGTCGCCGCGGCGAAGACCCACACGTAGACGACCGGGATCACCGACCACAGACGGTCGACCCAGGACGTGTCCTTGGTGATGAGGGACGCGATCCAGGCGAATGCGGAGGCGCCTGCGGCGATGAGGGCGACGACGACGAGCGGGCTCATGTGCGTCAGCGTATCCCGCCGCGCACGCGCCGTCACGACGGGTCGAGCACTGGTGATCGCCACGGCCCGATCGGATAGGCTGTGAGGCCGGAGGAGGACCGCCATGCAGGACGACGCGCACCGCGGAGACGACGCGACCGCACGCTACGGCGACGACTTCGCCGCCCAGCTCGGCGTCGGCGGCAGCGACCTCTCGCCCGAGGAGCTCGAGGCGATCGCCGCCCTGCCGTCCGGCTCCGGCATCCTCATCGCCCGTCGGGGCCCTGGCGCCGGTTCGCGGTTCCTGCTCGACAGCGACGTGACCGTCGCCGGGCGCCACCCTGATGCCGACATCTTCCTCGACGACGTCACGGTCTCGCGCCGTCACGCCGAGTTCGTGCGCGATGGCGTCGCCTTCGCCGTTCGCGATCTCGGCTCGCTCAACGGCACCTATGTCGACGGCGACCGCATCGACACGGTGCCGCTCTCGGACGGCGTCGAGGTCCAGATCGGGAAGTACCGGCTCACCTTCTTCGCGTCCCGGCTCGACCTGCCGGCGGTGCGCTGATGGCGGTCGCGCGCGTCGCATCGGCGCGCCAGGCGGCCCCAGTGCTGCTCTCCATCGGCCAGGTGCTCGCCAAGCTCACCCCGGAGTTCCCCGACCTCAGCCCGTCGAAGTTGCGCTTCCTCGGCGACCAGGGCCTCGTCTCGCCGGCGCGCACCGACTCGGGCTATCGCAAGTTCTCGCCGAGCGACGTCGAGCGCGTGCGCTTCATCCTCACGATGCAGCGCGACCACTACCTGCCGCTCAAGGTCATCCGTGAGCACCTCGACGACTTCGACGCCGGGCGCACCGACCAGCTCGTCGTGCCGATCACGTCGGTCGCCTCGATCCTGCCGACGGATCGGCGGCTCACGCGGGCCGAGCTCGTCCGCGAGTCCGGCGCGACGGCCCCGCTGCTGAGCGAGGCGGTCTCCGCCTCGCTGCTGCCGGCCGCCGACGCTTACGGCGACGACGCGGTGGCGATCCTGCGAGCCCTCGCCGAGCTGCGCCGGCACGGCATCGAGCCGCGGCATCTTCGCGGACTCCGGGCCGCGGTCGATCGTGAGGTCGGGCTCGTCGAGCAGGCCGTCGCCCCGACGCGCGGTCGCCGCGACGGGGCCACGAGCGCGAGGGCCGCCGAGCAGCGGCTCGAGATCGCCGGCCAGCTCGATCTCGTGAGGTCGACCCTGCTGAGATCCGCCCTGGATCGCCTCGATCCGTAGTACGGTCAAGGCGTGGGCTCGGCCGTCCGCCGCGACACGCCGATCATCTTCGGCGGGTCGCCGAGTGCGAGGGCCATCCGCGCGCTACGGTAGCCGAGCACTAAGTCTCAGGTTGAAGATGAAGGTTTGGGGACTGGCATGGACATGGAGCTGCTGTTCACGGACGGCCTGCCCGAACTCGACGAGTCCGCCGGCTACCGCGGCATCGTGGCCGCGCGTGCCGCCGGGATCAGCTACCGCCAGCTCGACTACTGGGCGAGGACCGGACTCGTCGAGCCGACCGTCCGCGGGGCGGCCGGCTCCGGCTCGCAGCGCCTCTACGGCTTCCGGGACATCCTCGTCCTCAAGCTCGTCAAGCGACTGCTCGACACCGGCATCTCGCTGCAGCAGATCCGCGTCGCCGTCGACCAGCTCCGCGAGTCCGGCATCGAGGACCTCTCGCAGACCACGCTCATGAGCGACGGCGCGAGCGTCTACCTCTGCACCTCGGACGACGAGGTCATCGACCTCGTCAGCCGTGGGCAGGGCGTCTTCGGCATCGCCGTCGGCAAGGTCCTCCGCGAGGTCGAGACGAGCCTCGTCGACATCGACGACGCCAAGAGCACCGACCCGGTCGACGAGCTCGCCGCGCGCCGCGCGCGCCGCGCCGCGAGCTGATCACCCGACCCGCGACCGTCTCGGGCGCGGCCAGGCGCGCCGACGCCGGCCAACCTCGCTGACGGGCGCCTCGGCGCGCTCAGGAGCCGATGGGCGCGTCGGCGCCGAGCCTCGCCGCGCGCACCGCGCGCTCGAGGATCGCGTCGAAGCGCTTCGCCATGTCGAGCGCGCTCTCGCCCGGCCAGAGGTGCACGGGCTTCGCCGAGCCCTGCGCCTGCTGCATCGTCGAACGCTCCGGCAGCTGCGGCGAGAGCACGAGCGGCCCGAACATCTCGCGGAGCTCGCGCACGCGGAACTGGTGCTCGACCGACTGCTCGCGCAGCCGGTTCACGAGGATGCCGAGCGGCTGGAGCCGCGGCGAGAGGCTGCGGCGGATCTCCTCGATCGCCCGGAGCGCGCGATCGGCCGCGGCGACGGAGAACAGGCCGGGCTCGGTCACGATGAGGACGCGGTCGCTCGCCGCCCAGGCCGTCCGGGTGAGCGCGTTCAGGGACGGCGCGCAGTCGACGAGCACGAGGTCGTAGTCGGCCTCGACGTTCGCGAGCGCCTCCTCGAGCTTCCAGATGTCGCGGATGCTCGGGTGCGGTCCGTCGAAGTTGATCGCCGAGGGGGAGCCGAGCAGCACGTCGATCGTGCCCTGGTGCGTGCGCGTCCACCCGCTGCGGGCGATCGCGTGGCGCACCGTCCGCTCCTTCGGCGAGCCGAGGACGTCGGCGACGGTGAGCCGGTCGCGGACGTCGACGTCCATCGCGGTCGTGGCGTCCGCCTGCGGGTCGAAGTCGACGACGAGGGTGCGCACACCGCGGGCGAAGGCCGCCGAGGCGAGCCCCAGCGTGACGGTCGTCTTGCCGACACCGCCCTTGAGGGAGCTGACGCTGAGCACGTGCACGGAGGCCACCCTACCTTCACTAGTCTGGAAGGAGCGAGAGTCGCCCTGGGAGGAGTCGCCGGTGTTTCAGAAGATCCTGGTCGCGAACCGAGGCGAGATCGCCATCCGCGCGTTCCGTGCGGCGGTCGAGCTCGGCGCCAGGACCGTCGCCGTCTACCCCTGGGAGGACCGCGGCTCGATGCACCGGCTCAAGGCCGACGAGGCCTACCTCATCGGCGAGCGCGGGCATCCCGTCCGCGCCTACCTCGACGTCGACGAGATCATCCGCGTCGCCCTCGAGTGCGGCGCCGACGCGATCTATCCCGGATACGGATTCCTCTCCGAGAACCCCGACCTCGCCCGCGCGGCCGCGGCCAACGGGATCGCCTTCATCGGCCCGAGCGCCGACGTGCTCGAGATGGCCGGCAACAAGGTCACCGCGAAGGAGCACGCGATCGCGGCCGGCGTGCCCGTGCTGCGCTCCTCGGAGGCCACCGACGACGTCGATGCGCTGCTCGCCGCCGCCGACGAGATCGGATTCCCCATCTTCGCCAAGGCGGTCGCGGGCGGCGGCGGGCGCGGCATGCGGCGCGTCGAGCACCGCGACGAGCTCCGCGCCGCGCTCGAGGCCGCGATGCGCGAGGCCGACAGCGCCTTCGGCGACCCGAGGATGTTCGTCGAGCAGGCCGTCGTGCGCCCGAGGCACATCGAGATCCAGATCCTCGCCGACGGCGCGGGCGAGACGATCCATCTCTTCGAGCGCGACTGCTCGGTGCAGCGTCGCCACCAGAAGGTCGTCGAGATCGCGCCGGCGCCGAACCTGCCCGAGGAGACCAGGCAGGCGATGTACCGCGACGCGATCGCCTTCGCGAAGTCGATCGGCTACGTCAACGCCGGCACCGTCGAGTTCCTGCTCGACACCGCGGGCGAGCGCGCCGGCGAGCACGTCTTCATCGAGATGAACCCGCGCATCCAGGTCGAGCACACGGTGACCGAGGAGGTCACCGACGTCGACCTCGTCGTCGCGCAGATCCGCATCGCCGCCGGTGAGACGCTCGGCGACCTCGGCCTGCACCAGGAGGACGTGCACCTGCGCGGCGCCGCGATCCAGTGCCGGATCACGACCGAGGACCCGACCGCCGGGTTCCGCCCGGACACGGGCCGGATCACGACCTACCGCTCGCCAGGCGGCGCCGGCATCCGGCTCGACGGCGGCACGGTCGCCGCCGGCTCCGACGTCTCGCCGCACTTCGACTCGATGCTCGTGAAGATGATCAGTCGCGGACGCGACTACCCGACGGCGGTCGTCCGCGCCCGCCGCGGCCTCGCCGAGTTCCGCCTCCGCGGCGTCGCCACGAACATCCCGTTCCTCCAGGCGGTGCTCGACGACCCCGACTTCATCGCCGGCGATCTGTCGACGTCGTTCATCGAGGAGCGGCCGTACCTCCTCGGCGCGCGGCACTCGAAGGACCGCGGCACGAAGCTGCTCACGTGGCTCGCCGAGGTCACGGTGAACCAGCCCAACGGCGCCGGCGCCGGGCTCGTCCGTCCCGCCGAGAAGCTGCCCGTCGTCGCCATCGACGCGCCGGTGCCCGCCGGGTCGCGTCAGCGTCTGCTCGAGCTCGGCCCCGAGGGCTTCGCCGCGGCGCTGCGCGCGCAGACGCCGCTCGCCGTCACCGAGACGACCTTCCGCGACGCGCACCAGTCGCTGCTCGCGACCCGCGTGCGCACCGCCGACCTCGTCGCCATCCTCCCGGCGGTCGCACGGCTGACGCCGCAGCTGCTCTCGGTCGAGGCGTGGGGCGGCGCGACCTACGACGTCGCGCTCCGCTTCCTCGGCGAGGACCCGTGGGAGCGGCTCGCAGCGATGCGGGAGGCGCTGCCGAACGTCGCGATCCAGGCGCTCCTGCGCGGGCGCAACACGGTGGGCTACACCCCGTATCCCGAGCAGGTCACCGACGCCTTCATCCAGGAGGCCACGAGGACCGGCGTCGACATCTTCCGCATCTTCGACGCCCTCAACGACGTCGACCAGATGCGCCCGGCGATCGACTCGGTGCGCTCGACGGGCACCGCCGTCGCCGAGGTGGCGCTCTGCTACACGGGCGACCTCCTCGACCCCGCCGAGACGCTCTACACGCTCGACTACTACCTCCGTCTCGCCGAGCAGATGGTCGACGCCGGCGCGCACATCCTCGCGATCAAGGACATGGCCGGACTCCTCAGGGCGGAGGCGGCCGAGCGGCTCGTCACCGCGCTCCGGGCGAACTTCGACCTGCCGCTGCACGTGCACACGCACGACACTGCCGGGGGCCAGCTCGCCGCGCTCCTGGCCGCCTCGCGTGCCGGTGCGGACGCGGTCGACGCCGCCGCCGCGCCGATGGCCGGGACGACGAGCCAGCCGTCGCTCTCGGCGCTCATCGCGGCCCTCGCGCACACCGAGCGCGACACCGGCATCTCGCTGCAGGCCGTGAGCGACATCGAGCCGTATTGGGAGGCCGTCAGGCAGGTCTACCGCCCCTTCGAGTCAGGCCTGCCCGGCCCGACCGGCCGCGTCTACAAGCACGAGATCCCCGGCGGGCAGCTCTCCAACCTCCGCCAGCAGGCGATCGCGGTCGGCCTCGGTGACCACTTCGAGCGGGTCGAGGACCTCTACGCGGCGGCGAACCGCATCCTCGGCCGCCCGCCGAAGGTGACCCCATCGTCGAAGGTCGTCGGCGATCTCGCCCTCGCCCTCGCCGCCGCCGGCGCGGACCCAGACGACTTCGAGGCGAACCCGCAGAAGTACGACATCCCGGACTCGGTGATCGGCTTCATGGCTGGTGAGCTCGGCGAGCTGCCCGGCGGCTGGCCCGAGCCGTTCCGCACGAAGGTGCTCGAGGGCAGGACGGTCTCGATCGAGATCGCCCCGGTCTCGGACGAGGATGCGGCATCGCTCGTCGGCGAGGATGCCGCGGTGCGGCGCTCGACGCTCAACCGGCTGCTGTTCCCCGGCCCGACGCGGACCTTCGAGCAGTGGCGCGACACCTACGGCGACATCGGCACGCTCGACACCGTCGACTACCTCTACGGCCTCAAGCCGGGGGAGGAGCACGTCGTCGAGATGGGGCCAGGCGTGCACCTGTACCTCGGCGTCGAGGCGATCGGCGAGGCCGACGCGAAGGGCATGCGCACCGTCATGGCGACGCTGAACGGCCAGCTGCGGCCGATCAGCGTCCGCGACAAGTCGGTCGCGGTCGAGAGCCGCAGCGCCGAGAAGGCGGACGCCTCGGCGCCCGGCCAGGTGCCCGCGCCGTTCTCGGGCGTCGTGACGCTCAAGGTGGCCGTCGGCGACGTCGTCGAGGCCGGGCAGCCGATCGCCGCGATCGAGGCGATGAAGATGGAGGCGGCCATCACCGCGCCCATCACCGGGCGGGTCACGCGCGTCGCCGTCCCCGCGACGGCGCAGGTCGAAGCGGGCGATCTCCTGCTCGAGATCGGAGCGCGGTAGACTATCGGGCACCCGAAAGGCGGTTTCATGACCGACAAGGACAACGCCCGGACCCGACGCCGGAGCGCTTCGGCACTGGATTCGCTCGATCCCGAGACCACCGGCGAGACGCCGGCGATCACGATCGACGTTCCCGAGCCCGTGATCGAACTCCCCGAGCAGTTGCGCGAGGCACCCGAGGACGAGGTCGCCGTGGCGATCCCCGACGTGCCGATCGACCCCGTGCTCGCGAAGCCCGTGGAGTCGGTGTCGACCTCGACGACGACCATCGTGCTCACCGCCGACGCGGTCGAGGCGGTCATCGCGGCCGAGGCCGTCATCGCGGCCGAGGCCGTCGCCGCGTCCGAGCCGGTCATCCCGGCGCTTCCGACCTCGGACGAGCCCGCGACCCGTCGCGAGCGCCGGCCGCAGGTCGAGCCGGAGCGTCGCTCGTGGCCGGACGTCGAGCCGGAGCCCTCGTCCGCCCTCACGGCCGAGCGGCTCGTCGAGCGGCGCGCCGGCAAGCGCATCCCGCCTGAGGGCTGGCTGCAGCGCGCCGTGTACGAGGCGACGTTCCACCTCGTCGACCTCGGCGACTCCCTCGCCGTGCGTCGGCGCAAGAGCATCGACGCGCGGATCGGCCGCGACCTGCCGGGATCGACGCGGTTCATCGCCGTGCTCTCCCGCAAGGGCGGGGTCGGCAAGACCACGATCTCGACCCTGCTCGGGATGGCGATGGCCGACGTGCGGGAGGACCGCGTGATCGCGATCGACGCGAACCCCGACCGCGGCACGCTCGCGGAGCGCATCACGAAGCACACGCGCTCGACCGTGCGCGACATGGTGACGAACGCGCCCTCGATCACCGCGTTCAGCGAGTTCCAGACCCGGGTGTCGCGCGACGAGACCCGCCTCGACGTGCTCGCCTCGGACACCGATCCGCTCGTCGCCGATGCCTTCGACGAGGGCGACTACAACGTCGTCGCCGATCTCGCGCAGCGCTTCTACTCGATCGTCATCACCGACTGCGGCACCGGGATCGTCCACTCGGTCATGCGGGCCACGCTGCAGCGCGCCGACGCCATCGTGATCGTCTCCGGCGGCAGCGTCGACGAGGCGAGGCTCGCCTCCGAGACGCTCACCTGGCTGGAGTCCAACGGCTACGGGCATCTCGTGAAGAGCGCGGTCGTCGCGCTGAACACGGCGACGCAGGGCACGAACCTCGTCAAGCTCGAGGAGATCGAGGCGCACTTCGCCTCGCGTGTGCGCGACATCGTGCGCATCCCGTACGACCCACAGCTCGCGACCGGTGCGGCGATCGACTACCGATCGCTGCGGCCGCTCACGCGCGAGACGGTGCGCGAGCTCGCCGCCACCGTCGTCGACGGGCTGCCGTCGCGCGAGGGCTGATCGCCCGCGATGACGGTCCGGCCCATCCGCCTCTTCGGCGACCCCGTGCTGCGCAGCGCCTGCGATCCGGTGCGCATCGGCGCTCCCGGCAACGCCGGGCTCGTCGAGGACCTCATCGACACGGTCCGGCTGCCCGGCCGCGCTGGCGTCGCGGCGAACCAGATCGGGGTGCCGCTGCGCGCCTTCAGCCTGAACATCGACGGCGAGGTGTCATACGTGCTCAACCCGGTCCTCGTCGAGGTGCGCGGCGATCCCGCGCCCGTCGACGAGGGGTGCCTGTCGCTGCCGGAGCTGGGGTTCCCGCGCCTGCGCCATCCCTGGGCCCGCGTCACCGGCGTCGATCTCGACGGCACGGCGATCGAGCTCGCCGGCGACGGTCTGCTCGCGCAGGCGCTCCAGCACGAGTGCGACCACCTCGACGGCCACCTGTACATCGAGGGGCTCGAGCCCGAGCGCAAGCGCGAGGCGCTGCGCGCCGTGCGTGCCGCCTCCTGGTACGGGGTCTGAACGAGGATCGGGGTCCCGCGGCTGACCGCGGGACCCCGATCGACGCTCGTCGTCGTCAGCCCTGGACGGAGACGCCCTCCGTCGCGGGCGCGCCGGCCGCGTCGTAGAGCCCGTCGATCACGTCGGCGAAGTCCTGCACGATGATGTGGCGCTTGATCGAGAGCTTCGGCGTGAGGTGGCCGCTCGCCTCGGTGAGCTCGGAGTCGAGGATCGCGAACTTGCGGATCGACTCCGCCCGCGAGACGCGCTCGTTGGCGAGGTCGATCGCCCGCTGCACCTCGGCGAGGACCGTGGGGTTGCGGCGCGCCTCGTCGAGGCTCATCGTCGCGTCCTGACCGTTGTTCGCCAGCCACGCGGGGAGCATCTCCTCGTCGAGCGTGATGAGCGCGGAGATGAACGGCTTCTGGTCGCCGACGACGATGACCTGGCCGATGATCGTGTTCGAGCGGATCGGGTCCTCGAGGAGGGCCGGAGCGACGTTCTTGCCGCCGGCCGTGACGATGATCTCCTTCTTCCTCCCGGTGATCGCGAGGTAGCCCTCGTCGTCGATCGTCCCGATGTCGCCGGTCTTGAACCATCCGTCCTCGAACGCCTCCGCGGTCGCCTCGGGGTTGTTCCAGTAGCGGTCGAACACGCAGATGCCCTTGACCTGGATCTCGCCGTCGGAACCGAGTCGCACCGCGTTGCCGGGCAGCGGCGGCCCGACCTTGCCGATCTTGAAGTTCGACGGCACGTTGACCGAGACCGGCGCGGTCGTCTCGGTGAGGCCGTAGCCCTCGAGGATCGAGACGCCGACCGCGCGGAAGAAGTGGCCGAGGTAGAGGCCGAGCGGCGCCGAGCCGGAGACGGCGTACTGCACGCGCCCGCCGAGCGCCGCGCGCAGCTTCGAGAGCACGAGCCGGTCGAGCAGCCGGAACCGCAGCTTCAGGCCGAGCGGCACGTGCCCGGCGTCGAGCGCCTTCGAGTACTCGACGGCGGTGTGGGCCGCGGTGCGGAAGATCTTGCCCTTGCCGCCGGCCTCCGCCTTCTGCTCGGAGGAGTTGTAGACCTTCTCGAACACGCGGGGGACCGTGAGCAGGAAGGTCGGCTTGAAGCTCGCCATCGACGGCAGGAGCAGCCTCGTGTCCGGCTGGTGGCCGACCTTGACGCCGCCCGTGATCGCGAGGACCGAGATGAACCGCGCGAAGATGTGCGCGAGGGTGATGAACAGCAGGGTGCTCGAGTCGGGATTGACGACCTCGGGGATCGCCGCCTGCGTGTTGCGCGACAGCGAGACGAAGTTCGAGTGCGTGAGCACGCAGCCCTTCGGCTTGCCGGTCGAGCCCGAGGTGTAGATGAGCGTCGCGACGTCGGCGCCCGTCGCCAGGGTGCGGCGGCGCTCGATCTCGGCGTCGGGCACGCCGACGCCGGCGGCGGCGAGCTTCTCGAGGTCGCCGAGGTCGAGCCGCCACACGGAGCGGATGGCGGGGAGGTCGGCCCGGATCTCGTCGAATCGCGCGGCGTGGTCGGCGTTCTCGGTGATGATGCCGACGGCGCCGGAGTCGGTGAGGTTCCAGTGGATCTGCGCCGGCGCGTTCGTCTCGTAGATCGGCACGAGCACGGCGCCGGCGAACCAGGTCGCGAAGTCGATGAGCGTCCACTCGTACCGCGTCTTCGCCATGAGGCCGATCTTGTCGCCGGGCTCGATCCCGCTCGCGACGAGCCCCTTCGCCAGGGCGACGACCTGGTCGTAGAACTCGCGCGCGGTCACGTCGCTCCACCCGCCGTCGTCGGTCGGCAGGGCGAAGAGGGGGCGGTCCGGTGTGGCCTTGACGCGCTCGACCAGCAGATCGGTCGTGTTGGCATCGGGGTCGACGGGGACCTTGATCGGAACCTCGAACTGCTGCACGGTATCTCCTTCGGTACCTGACAGGGGGTTCACGACAGTCTAGGCGCGGGCGGCCGATCCGGGGGAGGGTGTGAGGCCCGGAGGGCGCTAGATTGGGTCGCGATGCTCTACTGGATCATGAAGCACATCGTCGTCGGGCCGTACGTGAAGGCGGTCTACCGGGCGTGGGTCCGCGGCGCCGAGCACGTGCCGGCGACCGGGCCCGTGATCATCGCGAGCAACCACCTCTCGGTGCTCGACTCGGTGTTCATGCCGCTCGCGATCGATCGTCGCGTCACCTTCCTTGCCAAGAGCGAGTACTTCACCGGCAGCGGGATCAAGGGCCTCGCGGTGAAGCTCTTCATGCGGGGCATCGGGCAGATCCCGATCGACCGCTCCGGCGGCAAGGCCTCCGAGGCGTCGCTGAACACGGCGCTCGAGGTCCTCGCCCGCGGCGACGTGCTCGGCATCTACCCCGAGGGCACCAGGAGCCCGGACGGCCGGCTCTACCGTGGCCGCACTGGCGTCGCGCGGATGATCCTCGAGTCCGGCGTGCCGGTCGTGCCCGTGGTCATGGTGGAGACCGACCGCGCGATGCCGATCGGCAGCACGCTGCCGAAGGTGCACCGCGTCGGCGTCGTCTTCGGCGAGCCGCTCGACTTCACCCGCTACGCGGGCCTCGAGTCCGACCGGTTCGTGCTCAGGGCGGTGACCGACGAGATCATGTACGAGCTCGCGCGCCTCGGCGGCCAGGAGTACGTCGACGTCTACGCCTCCACCATGAAGTCCCGAGGCGAGGCGGTCCCCGCGACGCGGTAGGCTCGATCCTCGTGGTCGATCCAACCGAGCCTGTCGTCTCCGCCGATCCCGCCGTCATCGCGGGGCTCGACGCCTGGCGGACGCTCCCCATCAAGCAGCAGCCGCAGTGGACCGACCCCGAGGCCGTGGCCAAGGCCACGGCGACGCTCGCCGCCCTGCCGCCGCTCGTGTTCGCCGGCGAGGTGGATGCGCTCCGCGACCGCCTTGCGGACGCCGCGCGCGGCGAGGCCTTCGTGCTCCAGGGCGGGGACTGCGCCGAGACGTTCGCCGGCGCCACCGCCGACAAGATCCGCAACCGGGTGAAGACCCTGCTGCAGATGGCCGTCGTGCTCACCTACGGCGCCTCGAAGCCCGTCGTGAAGATGGGGCGGATGGCCGGGCAGTTCGCGAAGCCCCGCAGCAGCGACACCGAGACGCGCGGCGACGTCACGCTGCCCGCCTACCGCGGCGACATCGTCAACGGCTACGACTTCACGCCGGAGTCGCGCGCCGCCGACCCGGCTCGCATGGTCGACGCGTACCACACGTCGGCGGCGACGCTGAACCTCATCCGCGCGTTCACGCAGGGCGGGTTCGCCGATCTGCGGCAGGTCCACGCGTGGAACCGCGGCTTCGCGAGCAACCCGGCGAACCACCGCTACGAGCAGGTCGCGGCCGAGATCGATCGCGCGATCAAGTTCATGGAGGCGGCGGGTGCCGACTTCGACGAGCTGCGCCGCGTCGACTTCTCCACCGCCCACGAGGGCCTGCTCATGGACTACGAGCGCCCGATGACCCGCATCGACTCGCGCACGGGTACGCCATACAACACGTCGGCGCACTTCCTCTGGATCGGCGAGCGCACGCGGGAGCTCGACGGCGCGCACGTCGACTACTTCTCGCGCGTGCGCAACCCCATCGGGGTCAAGCTCGGCCCGTCGACGACGCCCGAGACGATGCTCGCGCTCATCGACAAGCTCGACCCCGAGCGGGAGCCCGGCCGGCTCACCTTCATCACGCGGATGGGCGCGGGGAAGATCCGCGACGCGCTCCCGCCCCTGCTCGAGGCGATCAAGGACGCCGAGGCGACCCCGCTCTGGGTCACGGATCCGATGCACGGCAACGGGATCACCACGCCGAACGGCTACAAGACGAGGCGCTTCGACGACGTCGTCGACGAAGTGAAGGGCTTCTTCGAGGCGCACCGCGCGGTCGGCACCTACCCGGGCGGCATCCACGTCGAGCTCACGGGCGACGACGTCACGGAGTGCCTCGGCGGCTCGGAGCAGATCGACGAGGCGACGCTCGCGACGCGCTACGAGTCGCTCTGCGATCCCCGGCTCAACCACATGCAGTCGCTCGAGCTCGCGTTCCTCGTCGCGGAGGAGCTCACCGCGCTCTGAGCTTTGCGCGGGTGGCCGCCGCCGGGCTGCGCCCGGCGTGCGCTCAGAAGAGCTTGATGTTCGTGATCGACACGATCGTGCCGGCCTTGTGCATCTCGCCGACGCCCGGGCTGATCTCCTTGACCTTGAACGTCTCCTTCTGCACGTCGGAGAAGCCGGCATCGGCGACGACGAAGCCGGCGGCCTCGAGCACCTGGATCGCGTCGGCGACCGTCATCCCGATCACGTCCGGGATCGGGAACAGCTCCGGCCCCTGCGAGACGACGAGGTCGACCGCGCCGCCGACGCGGACCGGCCCGCCGTCCGTCGACTGCGCGCGGATCACGGCCTCGGCAGGCACGGTGTCGCTGTACTCGCGCAGGTCGGATCGCGCCACGGTCACGCCGACCTGACTGAGCTGGCTCGCCGCCGACGCGACGGTCATCCCGCCGACCTCCGGCAGTGGACCGGCCGAGACGACGAGCGTGATCGCCTGGCGCTCGAGGTACTCCGTGGCGCCGGCGAGCGACGCGCCGTCGGCCCCGAGGACGTCGAGCACCGTGCCGGCGCTCGCGGCGTCGAACTGTCGGATCGACGTGTCGGCGACCGTGAAGTCGACGAGCTGCTCACGCGCGACCGTCTCGTCGAGCCCGATGACGGCCGGCAGCGGCAGCGACCGCGGTCCGATCGAGAGCAGCAGGGTCACCGTCGCCCCCCGCGTCGCGGCGGTGCCGAGCGCCGGGTCCGTCTCGGCGACGAGCCCCTCGGCGATCACCGGATCGTTGATCTGTCCGGTCTCCTCGGCGACGTCGAAGCCGAGCTCGGTGAGCGCCGCGCGCGCGGCGTCCGGGGCCATGCCCGAGATCGTGGTCGGGATCTCGACGGTGGAGCCCGGTCCGACCCCGAACCAGAGCCCGACGGCGCCCGCGGCCATGGCGAGGATGAGCACGAGGGCGAGCACGATCGGCCAGCGGCGCCGCCGTCGGGCGCTGCGCTGCGCGAGCGCCGCCGTGTTCGTCGACAGCGGCCCGGTCGGCGCCGCGGCGCCGCGGCCGATGACCTGGGTCTCGGCCGTGGCCCCTCGGGCGGGGGCGAGCACGGTGGTGTCGCCAGCGCCGCCGCCGAGGCCGGGGAGCACGCTCGTGCGCTGCCCGGTGTCCGAGCCGGTGCCAGGATGCGCGGTCATGAGCGCGTTGTGCGTCTCGAAGAGCTGGTCGAGGAACTCTCGCGCGTCGGCGGGCCGATCGTCCGGGGTGCGCGCGGTCGCCCAGAGCACGAGCTCGTCGAGCTCGGCGGGCACGCGGGGGTTCTTCGCCGAGGGCGCTGGCACGACGTCGTTCGCGTGCTGGTAGGCGATGTGCACCGGCTCGTCGCCCTTGAACGGCTGCTCGCCCGTGAGCATCTCGTACATCATGATGCCGGTGGCGTAGATGTCGCTGCGGGCGTCGGCGACGCCTCGGGTGACGAGCTCGGGGGAGAGGTAGGCGATCGTGCCGAGGAGCGCCGCCCCCGTCGCGGTGTTCGCGGACGCGGCCCTCGCGAGCCCGAAGTCGCCAATCTTGATCCGGCCGTCGTCGGCGAGGAGCACGTTCTCCGGCTTGAGGTCGCGGTGGACGATCCCGGCCTTGTGCGCCGCGGCGAGCCCGGAGAGCACGGCCTCCATGACGTCGAGGGTCTGCTCGGTCGTGAGCGACTTGTGCTCCTGGAGGAGCTCTCGCAGCGTGATCCCCGGCAGGTACTCCATGACGAGGTAGGCCATGTCGCTGTCCTGGCCCTGGTCGAAGACGTTGACCACGTTGGGGTGCGCGAGCCGCGCGGCCGACCTCGCCTCGCGGATGAACCGCTCACGGAAGAGCGCGTCGTCGGCGAGATGGCCGTGCATCACCTTCACGGCCACTCGGCGCTCGAGCCGCAGGTCGGTGGCGAGGTAGACCGTCGCCATGCCGCCGCGCGCGATCCTCGACCTGACCTGGTAGCGGCCGTCGAGCAGTCGGCCGATCATCGGGTCGGTCGCCGGTTGCTCGGTCACCCCGGCAGTCTAGAGTCGTCCGCCCACCGTCTCCTGGAGACACGGCGGGATGCCCCAACGGTCATCCGAGGTCCGCGAGCCAGGTGCGCGCCGCGGGCTCCCACGTCGCATATGCGTCCGGGTAGCCGGAGATCTGCACCGCCTGGGCGGCGACGGTGAGGGGCATGGCCTCCCAGCCGTCGATGTCGAGCAGGCCGCGGGTCCCGACGTTGGGCCCGGTGGGGCCGCCGAAGAAGAGCCGCGCCGCGTGGGCGGGGTCGGTGAGCGCCTCGACCGTGCCCCATCCGGTGCTCGGACGCTGCTGGAAGAGCCCGACGGAGTCGCGATCGCCCCAGTCGAGGTTCCTGAGCATGGATTCTTGCGCGGCCGTCGCGAGCGCGATCACGATGCCTGCGTCCGGGACGCCGAGCTCGCGCCCGACCGAGATGATCACGCGGGCGTTCGCGCGCTGCTCGTCGTCGAGCGCGGCGGTCGCCTCACCGAGGGAGGCCGGGGCCGGCGCCGGGGTCGGCGCGACGGCGTCCGCGGCGGGCGCCGTCTCGGCGGCGGGTGCATCGGCGGTAGGCACGTCGGCGGCGGGCGCCTCGGCGGGCTCCGTCTCGACGGCGGGTGCGTCGGCGACGGGCGCGGCGTCGGCGCCCTCGGGGATCACGAGCGTCTGCCCGGGGAAGATGAGGCTCGACCAGCCGAGCCCGTTCGCCGCGAGCACCGACTCGGTGCTCACGCCGTAGCCGCTCGCGATCGCCGAGATCGTCTCGCCGCTGGCGATCGTGTGCCGACGGATCTCGGGAACGGCCGGCGCGGGGGGCGCGACCTCGGCGACGGGCCCGGAGGCCGTGAGCTTGAGCACCTGCCCGGGGTGGATGAGCGAGCTCCAGCTCAGCCCGTTCAGCGCGAGCACCGACGGCGTCGACAGCCCGTAGCGCGCGGCGATGTCGCTGACGGTGTCGCCGGGGGCGACGGTGATCGTGGCCGGCGCGGCGATGGCGGCCTTGACGATGGAGGCGGCGGTCGCCGCGACGGCGGAGCCGGCCTCGGCGATCGCCTCGCGGACCGTCCTGCCCCGGTCGACGGCGGCGTGCCGCGGCTCGGGCGGGCGCTTCGCGGGAGCGGCGTCGGCGGGGGCGACGGCGCCGGTGACGTTGATCGCGACGGCCATGGTGCCGGCGAGCATGAGCGGGAGCGCGGGGTTGCGGCGGTCGCGACGCGCGGGCGCGCCGTTCCACCAGGCCGCGCGATCACGTGCGCGGAACCGTTCGATGGCCATGGGATCCCCTCTCGCCGGCCTGAGAAGAGGGCGGTCGCCCGTGTTCACGGTGTCATATCGTGAGGGACAGGTCAAGAGGAGTGACCAATGTGATTTCGTGTTACACGTTCGTAACATGTCGGTGGCGCATGACGACCCGCGATCCGTGGCACGCTGGAACGGTGACGGACCTCGAGGCCCCGGCCTGGATCGCCATCCCCGACATCGCCGAGCGCTACGGACTCAAGCTCTCGCAGGTGCATCGACTGCTCGAGGAGCGCGCGCTCCTGGCGACGCGGATCGACGGCGTCCTGCGCGTGCCCGACTCGTTCCTCGGTGAGGTCGAGCCGCTGCGCGAGCTCAAGGGCACGATCGTGCTCCTGCTCGACGCCGGATTCTCGGAGGAGGAGGCGATGCGCTGGCTGCTCGATCCCGAGGAGAGCCTCGGCACGAGTCCCGTGCTCGCCCTCAGGGCGGGACGCAAGAGCGAGGTCAGGCGCGTCGCCCAGGCCCTCGGGTTCTGACGCGGTCGACGCGCGTGGCGCCCTCGGCCGGCGAATGCGTGCCCGGGCGGATCCTCGCGGGTCTCAGGCGGTCCTGATCGCGACCGCGTCCGCGAGGGCGCCGAGCTCCCGCGTCGCCGCCTGCGCGAGCCGCGCGGTCGCCAGCGCGGCCCGCGCCCGCTCGACGCTCGCCTCGATCGCCCGCTCGACCTGGGCGACCGCGCCGCAGTCGACGAAGGAGCGCCGGAGGACGTCGACCTGCGCGTCCGTGAGCTCGGGGTCGCCGAGCAGCTCGTCGACGAGCGCCCGCGCCGACGACGGCAGCGCCTCGCGGGCGAGGGCGACGAGCACCGTGCGCTTGCCCTCGCGGAGGTCGTCGCCGGCGGGCTTGCCCGTCACGGCCGGGTCGCCGTAGACCCCGAGCAGGTCGTCGCGCAGCTGGAAGGCGACGCCGATCGGCACGCCGAACTCCCGCAGCGCGGCGAGTCGATGCGGATCGGCGCCCGCCGCGAGCGCCCCGATGGCGAGCGGCGCCTCGACGGAGTACTTCGCCGACTTGTAGACCACGACCCGGTGCGCGCGCTGCCTGGCCTGCGCATCCGGGGCGGCGATCCAGGCGTGCTCCTCGCGCAGGTCGAGGTACTGGCCGACGGTGACCTCCGTGCGCATCGTGCCGAACTCCGCACGGACGGCCGCCGCGCGATCGCGGTGCTCGAGCACGGCGAGCCCCTCGTCGAGCAGGTCGGCGCTCCACCCGAGCAGCAGGTCGCCGAGCAGGATCGCCGAGGCGGTGCCGAACCGCTGGGGGTCGCGCGCCCAGCCGCCGCCGCGATGGAGCGCCGCGAAGCGCTCGTGCGCCGATGGCGCGCCGCGTCGGGTGTCGGAGCGATCAATGACGTCGTCGTGCACGAGGGCGGCGGCGTGCAGCAGCTCGATCGCACCGGCGATCGCGACGATCGCGTCGAGGTCGCGGTGCGCGCCGGCGTCGCCGAGGGGGTCGTCGTCGGCCTCGAGGTCGGCGATCGCACGCCACCCCCAGTAGCAGAACCGGGCGCGGAACCGCTTGCCGCCGCCGGTGAGCGCGGACGTCGCCTCGGTGAGCTCGACGAGTTCGGGTGCGATCGTCGCGAGCTCGTCGGTGCGCGCGAGGAGGAATCGGTCGAGCCGATCCTGGATCAGCCCCGTGAGGGGTCGGCTCTCAGCCACCGCTCTAGCATAGGCAAGGGGGGCGGCGTACAATCGGCGCACGCCAACGAGCGGAAAGGCCGGGCATGCCACTCTCGGAGCACGAGCAGCGACTCCTCGACGAGATGGAGCGCAACCTCTACCAGAACGACGCCGACTTCGTCGAGCCGGTCGCGGGGCGCGGGCGCTTCGATGTCGCCATGCTCACGGTCGGCACGCTCGTCGGCGTGCTGGGGCTCGGGCTCGTCGTCGTCGGGGTCGTCATCCGGCAGCCCCTCGTCGGCGTCCTCGGATTCGTCGTCATGCTCGGCGGCGTCCTCATCGCTCTGCGCCGCGCCGGGGAGTCCTCGCCGACGGCCGGGTCGTCCGGTGCGCCGCGTGGCGGCCACGACGCCGGACCGTCCTTCATGGACCGGCTCGAGGAGCGCTGGCAGCGCCGTCTCGACGAGCGCGACCGCCCCTGAGTCCTCCACTTCGTTCTCCGCACGCGGCGGGGTCGGCATTCGCCGGCCCCGCCGTCGTCGTTCCCGGCTGATTCGCGCTCCACCGCGCTCGGATCCACTCCACTTTCCTCCACCATCCAAGAGGCCCGGAATTCCGGGCCTCTTTTGCGTTAGCGGATCGCTTCCGGCGCCCGAACGGGCGGAAAGTGGGGCAATTTCCGCACTTGGTGGAGTGAAGTGGAGTAGAGTGGGGGAAACCAGGGCTCTGGCCGGAGACTCGAGGGGAGGCAGGCATGCTGCTCGGCACGTTCCTGCCCAAGCTCGACGACAAGGGGCGGGTGATCCTCCCGGCGAAGTTCCGCGACCAGTTCGCCTCAGGGGTCGTCATCACCCGCGGCCAGGAGCGCTGCCTCTACGTCTTCAGCGAGCGGGTGTTCGAGTCGCTGCACGAGAAGATCCGCCAGGCGCCCGTGACGAGCAAGCAGGCCAGGGACTTCCTCCGGCTCTTCCTCTCCGGCGCGAACGAGGAGCGCCCGGACGGGCAGAACCGGATCACGATCCCCGCCTCGCTGCGGGAGTACGCCGGCCTCAGCCGCGAGCTCACCGTCGTCGGCGCCGGCGACCGCGCCGAGATCTGGGACACCGCGACCTGGAACGAGTACTACGCCGCCGTCGAGTCCGACTACGTCAACACGGGGGAGGAGGTGATCCCCGGCCTGTTCTAGGCGCCCAGGCGCCGATCTCCAGCCGCCGCGAGCCGACCCCCTTCCCCTGGGCCGGATCGAAGCGGAGGGGGATCAGCACCGGGGCTCCGGCCGGATCCGACCATGGACGACCGAACGATCCACACCCCCGTCATGCTCGACCGCGTCGTCGAGCTGCTCGCCCCGGCGCTCGACCGCGATGGCGCGGTGGCGATCGACGCCACGCTCGGCATGGGCGGGCACGCCGAGGCGCTCCTCACCCGCTTCCCTGGGCTGCGGCTCATCGGCATCGACCGCGACGACGACGCCATCGAGGTGGCGTCCCGCCGGCTCGCTCCCGTCGCGGACCGGCTCACCATCGTCAAGGCCGTCTACGACCGCATCGACCGCGCGCTCAGGGCCGGCGGCGTCGACCGCGTCGACGGCATCCTCTTCGACCTCGGCGTCTCGTCGCTGCAGCTCGACCGGGCCGAGCGCGGCTTCGCCTACGCGAAGGACGCCCCGCTCGACATGCGGATGGACCGCAGCGACGGCCCGACCGCGGCGGCGATCGTCGCGGAGTACCCCGAGTCGGCGCTGCGGAAGATCTTCGAGCGCTACGGCGAGGAGAAGCTCTCCGCCCGCTACGCGCGTCGGATCGTCGAGGCGCGTCAGCTCGCCCCGATCGAGACCTCCCGCCAGCTCGTCGACGTCATCGTCGCCGCGACGCCCGCGGCCGTCCAGCGCGCCGGGCATCCGGCCAAGCGCGTCTTCCAGGCCCTGCGGATCGAGGTCAACCGCGAGCTCGAGGTGCTCGAGCGCGCCATCCCGGCGGCGCTGGACGCCCTCGCGGTCGGCGGCAGGATCGTCGTCCTCTCCTACCAGTCCCTCGAGGACCGCATCGTCAAGCGCGAGCTCGCGGCCCGATCGACCTCCACCGCGCCCGCCGGGCTCCCGGTCGAGCTGCCGCAGCACCGACCGGAGCTGCGACTGCTCGTCCGCGGCGCGGAGCTCGCCGACGACGCCGAGCGCGCCGAGAACCCGAGGTCCGCCCCGGTGCGGCTGCGCGCGGCCGAGCGTCTGCGAGACGCCGCGTGAGCGCCGCGGCCGTCGCGCGGCATCCCGCGCGTCCCGAGGTCATCGAGACCCCCAGACGCCGCATCGAGATCGTCCCGTCGCGCGAGCAGCGTCGCGCCCGGCCGAAGGTCGCCCACGCGCTCATCGCCGTCGCCGGGGTCTTCGCGGTGTTCGCGGCGCAGCTCGGGCTCTCGATCGCGCTGTCGGCCGGCGCATACCGGATCGGCGACCTCCAGGACCGGCAGCGCGAGCTGCAGCGCACGCAGGAGCACCTCGACGAGCTGCTGCAGGTCTCCTCGTCGACGCAGCACCTCGCGGTCAACGCTGCGGCGCTCGGCATGGTGCCGGGCGGGAGCCAGTACTACGTCGACCTCGCGACCGGGGCGGTCGCCGCGGCCCCGGGGATGACCGATCCGTTCGGCTGCGGTGTCGGCTGCTCGCTCGTGCCGAACTCGCTCGCGGCGGGGCTGCCGTTGGCGACGGCGCCGGTCGGCGCGAAGGTCGTGGGGACCGTCGCCAAGCCGGCCGCCGCGGTCGCCGCGCCGGCGACCGCGGGCACCGGCGCTGGCGCCGCGGCGACCGCGGACGGGACTACCGCCGCGGGCGGCGAGACCGCTGCCAGCGCGGTCGTCGGCGGGGGCGCCTCGGCATCGGTCGACTCGCCGGTCGCCTCCGACACCCTGCCGAGCCCCGTGACACACTGATCCGGCACCGAGTTTCGGGAGACCAGGTTCTGGCATGAGGACATCACGCAGCAGGCTGAGGCTCACGGTCGCGGTCCTGCTCGTCTTCGTGGTGTGCGGGGCCTTCCTCATCAGGCTCATCGACATCCAGGTCGTCTCCGCCTCCACCCTCACCGCGGAGGCGGCGGACAAGCGCGGGCTCACCGCGACCGTCTACGGCACGCGTGGCACGATCCTCGACGCCGAGGGCGCGGTGCTCGCGGACAGCGTCGAGCGGTACCAGCTCTCGATCTCGCCGAAGGTCGTCCTCGGGGTCTCCGACTTCGCGGCGACGGTCATCCCGGCGCTCGAGTCGATCGCCGCCATCACCGGCGGCGACCCGTCAACGATGCTCGCCGACATCCAGGCCGACCCCGACTCCGACTACCTCGTGCTCGCGACGGGGCTCACCCTCGACCAGTTCGAGGCACTCGACGCGCTCGGACTCTCGTGGGACTACTACGACCGCATCGCCGCCAGGAGCTACCCCAACGGCGCCATCGCCGGCAACCTCGTCGGATTCCTCGGCACGGATCGCCCGCTCGCGGGTCTCGAGTACAGCGAGGACGAGTGCCTCGCCGCCGAGAACGGGGAGATCTCCTACGAGCGCAGCGAGGACGGCGTCAGGATCCCGGACACCGAGGTCGTGACGACCCCGGCGAAAGACGGCGGCACGCTCCGGCTCACGATCGACCGCGACCTCCAGTGGTACGTGCAGGAGCGGATGGCGAAGTTCGCCATCGAGCGCGGGGCGACCTGGGCCGCCGGCGTGGTGATCCGGGTCGAGGACGGCGCGATCATGGCCCTCTCGGACTGGCCGACGCTCGACCCGAACGAGTTCGCCAGCGCCGACCCCGGCGCGACCGGCTCGCGCGCGTTCGCGATCCCATACGAGCCGGGCTCGATCATGAAGCCGATCAACGCCGCGATCGCGCTCGACTACGGCTCGGTGACGCCGACGACGCAGCTCGTCTCACCGGCGACGATGGACTTCGGCGACGCCGGGGAGATCAGCGACATCGTGTGGCACGCCCCCCAGATCACCGTGACCGGCTCGCTCGTCTACTCGTCGAACACCGGCACCTCGCAGATCGCCGCCTCGGTGCCGGACGACATCCGCCGGCAGCACCTCGAGGCCTTCGGATTCGGCACCAGGACCGAGGTCGACTTCACCGGCGAGTCCTCGGGCGACCTGCCCGACTACTGGGACGCGCGCAGCCGGCTCACGATCGGCTTCGGCCAGGGCATCACCTCGACCATCCTGCAGATGGGTAGCGCCTATCAGACGATCGCCAACGGCGGGGTGAGGATGCCGCTGCGACTCGTCCAGTCGTGCACCGCCGCGGACGGGACGGTGACGACGCCGGATGGCTCGGCGCCGCGGCAGGTCGTCTCCGAGTCGGCCGCCGACCAGACCATCGGGATGATGGAGATGGTGGCCGAGCACGGCGGCGTCTGGGACGCCCTGCAGATCCCCGGGTATCGCGTCGCGGCGAAGTCGGGCACGGCGGAGGTCGCCGAGGGCGGCGTGTACACCGACAAGGTCGTCGTCTCGTACGCTGGGATCGCGCCTGCGGACGACCCGCAGTACGTCGTGATCGTGTCCTTCGGGCTCCCGTACTCCGGATACTCGAGCTGGACGGCCCCCGTCCTCCACGACGTCATGGCGCAGACCCTCACGACCTTCCGGGTGATGCCCTCCCAGGGTGCACCCGCCGAACTGCCGATCGACTGGTGACCCGAGCATGATCAGGATGACCGTGGCCGAGATCGCCGCTGCCGTCGGCGGCCGCATCCTCGGCGACCCCCTCGCCGTCGTGGGCGGCGCCGTGCGCACCGACTCGCGCGAGGTGCTGCCTGGCGACGTCTTCGTCGCGATGCCGGGGGAGTCCACCGACGGACACCGCTTCGTCGTCGCCGCCAGCTCCGCCGGCGCCGCGCTGATCATCGCCGAGCGCGAGGTCGACGCCGACGTGCCGGTCGTGGTGGTCCCGAGCGGCGTCCTCGCGCTCTCGGACCTCGCCCGCGAGGTCGTCGCCCGCGTCCGCGCGG
>Ga0209066_10001447_pt1 | contig 31314 bp, 27 predicted proteins | sample All_14_2_FD_187198 | JGI IMG/M metagenome (GOLD analysis project Ga0209066, IMG submission 187198) | Freshwater microbial communities in response to fracking from Pennsylvania, USA - Allegheny Zone_MetaG_DW_15 (SPAdes) (version 2) ... | reverse complement strand
TGGACTGGAGCCGCGAGATCGCCACCTGCCAGCCCAGCTACTACAAGTGGAACCAGTGGCTGTTCATCAAGATGCTCGAAGCCGGCGTGTGCGAACGCCGCACCCAGACCGTGAACTGGGACCCGGTAGACCAGACCGTGCTGGCCAATGAACAGGTGATCGACGGCAAAGGCTGGCGCTCGGGCGCCACCGTGGAAAAGCGCGAGATTCCCGGCTACTACCTCAACATCACCAAGTACGCCGACGAGCTGCTGGGCGCCGTGGCCAACCCCGAAGACCCGAACTACCTGTCCGGCTGGCCCGAGCGCGTGCGCCTGATGCAGGAGAACTGGATCGGCAAGAGCGAAGGCGTGCGCTTTGCCTTCTCGCACACCATCCAAGGCATCGATGGCCAGTTGATCTCGGGAGGCCAGCTGTGGGTCTTCACCACCCGCGCCGACACGATCATGGGCGTGACCTTCTGCGCCGTGGCGCCAGAGCACCCACTGGCCGTGCACGCAGCCGCGTCAAACCCGGCCCTGCAAGCCTTCATCGACGAATGCAAGACCGGCGGCACCACCGAAGCCGAGTTGGCCACGCAAGAGAAGAAGGGCCTGGCCACCGGCCTGTTCGTCACGCACCCCATCACGGGCGAGCAGGTCGAGGTCTGGGTCGGCAACTACGTGCTGATGTCGTATGGCGATGGCGCCGTGATGGGCGTGCCTGCGCACGATGAGCGCGATTTTGCTTTTGCCCAGAAATACGGGATCGAAATCAAAGCGGTGTATCAACTGCGTAGCAACGTAATCCCTGACCAACCACAGGGCAGGAGCCAAACTGCTGACGACTTGGTCCAGCGCATCGACCCGCAAGGAAAGTGGAAGGATTGGTACGGCAAAAAGCCGAGCAGTGATCCAGCCGAAATGTTCGAGACACTAGAGCGAATCAACTCCGGCAAATACGATGGACTGAGCTTCAAGCAATGCGTTGATGCAGTTGCCTCGGACTTGGCTGCCAAAGGCATCGGCGAGAAGAAGACCACCTGGCGCCTGCGCGACTGGGGCATCAGCCGCCAGCGCTACTGGGGCACGCCCATCCCCATCATCCACTGCGGAACCGACGAAAACCCCGGCTGCGGCCCCGTGCCCGTGCCCGAAAAGGACCTGCCCGTCGTCCTGCCCGAAGACGTGGTGCCCGACGGCAGCGGTAACCCGCTCAAACTGCGCCCCGACTTCCTCAACGTGGGCTGCCCGAAGTGTGGCAAGCCCGCCCAGCGCGAAACCGACACGATGGACACCTTCGTGGATTCGAGCTGGTACTTCATGCGCTACACGTGCGCCGACAACACCGAGAAGATGGTGGACGAGCGCACCGACTACTGGATGGGCCAGGGCGGCATGGACCAGTACATCGGTGGCATCGAACACGCCATCCTGCACCTGCTGTATGCGCGCTTTTGGACCAAGGTGATGCGCGACCTGGGCCTGATCAAGGTGAGCGAGCCCTTCAAGAAGCTGCTCACGCAAGGCATGGTGCTCAAGGGCGCCTTCTCGCACAAGCCCGAGAACGCCGGCAAGAACTACTACTGGGAACACGAAGTCGACGTGGACCGCAATGCGCACGGCCAAATCGTGGGCGGCAAATTGAAGCTGGACGGCACCGTGCTCGACTTCGAGCTGACCACCATGTCCAAGTCCAAGAACAACGGCGTGGACCCGCAGGAGCTGATCGATACCTTCGGCGCCGACACGGCCCGCCTGTTCGTGATGTTCGCCTCGCCACCCGAGCAGACGCTGGAATGGAACGACGCCGGCGTGGAAGGCGCGCACCGTTTCGTCAAGCGTGTGTGGGCCTTTGGCGCCAAACACGCCGAGGCCTTGAAGGCATCCGGCCCGGTCGTGCAAAACGAGCTGAGTGCCGATGCCAAGGCCTTGCGCCGCGAGGTCTTCGTCATCCTCAAGCAGATCAGCTACGACTACGAACGCATGCAGTACAACACTGTGGCCTCCGGCGCCATGAAGCTGCTCAACGCGCTCGAAGGGCACAAGGGCGCGGCGCCCGGTGACATCGCCGTGCTGCGCGAAGGCTACAGCGTGCTGCTGCGCACGCTCTACCCCGCCTGCCCCCACCTCACGCACGTGCTGTGGCAAGACCTGGGCTACGCCGCCCAGCCCGGCCAGGGCGAGCTGCTCGACGCCCCCTGGCCCGCCGTGGTCGAAGAGGCCCTGGTGCAGGACGAGATCGAGCTGATGCTGCAGGTCAACGGCAAGCTGCGCGGTTCGATCAAGGTCGCGCCCAACGCCGACAAGGCCGCCATCGAAGCGGCCGCCCTGGCCAGCGAAGACGTTGCCAAGTTCAGCGAAGGCAAGCCGCCCAAGAAGATCATCGTGGTGCCAGGCCGCCTGGTCAACGTGGTGGTGTGATGGCACACCCACACACCCACACAGGCCTCCGCAGCCGCAGGCAATGGCTGATGGCTGCGGCCCTGGTCGGCCTGATGGCCACCAGCACCGGCTGCGGCTTCAAGCTGCGCCATGGCTACAGCATGGCCTTCAAGACCATCCAGCTCACCGGCTTTGCAGGCAACTCGCCGCTGGCCACCGAGCTGGCGCGCGCCCTGGAGGCCTCCGGTGTCGATGTGGTCGACAGCACCCTGGCGGCCACCACCGCGGCCAGTGCCAGCAGCGTGCCCAGCAGCCACATCGTGCTCGACGGTCTGGACGACCGGCGCGACACCACGGCCGCCACCACCACCGCCTATGGCCAGATCCGCGACCTGACCCTGGGCACCAGGGTGCGCTTTCAGGTCAAGCGGGGAGATGGCAGCGTGCTCCTGCCACCAGCCGATGTGGCCCTCAACAGCAGCATGACCTACAACGAGAAGGACGCGCTGTCCAAGCAGAACGAGTCCGAGTCGCTGCACCGGGCCATGCAGACGGACATCGTCAACCAGATCCTGCGCCGGCTGTCGGCCATCCGCGCCGAACAACTGGTCGCCCCACCGGCACCGCCCGCCGCCACGCTGAGCGCATCGGCCACCGCGCCCTGAGGCTTCATGCAACTGCGCCTGGACCAGCTCCCCGCCCACCTGCAAAAAGCCGCCGGTGTGCTCAAGCCCGTCTACACGGTGTATGGCGACGAGGCCTTGCTGGTGCAGGAGGCGGGCGACGCCATCCGCAAGGCCGCGCGCGCAGCCGGCTACACCGAACGGCAGGTGCACACCGTCTCGGGGGCGTACTTCGACTGGTCCAGCCTGCTGGGCCAGGCCAGTGAGATGTCGCTCTTTGGTGACCGCCAGCTCATCGAGATCCGTATCCCCTCGGGCAAGCCGGGCAAGGACGGCTCGCAGGCCCTGCAGCACTACTGCGAAACGGCCGCGAACAACGACGGTGTCGTCACCCTGATCACCCTGCCCCGGCTGGACAAGACCCAGCAAGGCAGCGCCTGGTTCACCGCGCTGGACGGCATCGGGCTCACGCTGCGTTGTGACCCCATCGAGCGCCAGGCCCTGCCCTTGTGGATCGCGCAACGCCTGTCGGCCCAGGGCCAGCAGGTCGAGCCAGGTGAGGCGGGGCAACGCACACTGGCGTTTTTCGCCGACCGCGTAGAAGGCAACCTGCTGGCCGCGCACCAGGAGGTCGTCAAGCTGGGCTTGCTGCACCCGCCCGGCGTGCTCACCATCGCGCAGATCGAAGAGGCCGTGGTCGATGTGGCGCGCTTCAATGTGTTCAAGCTCAGCGAGGCTGTGCTCTCGGGCCAGGTCGCACGCACCTTGCGCATGATCGATGGGCTGGAGGCCGAAGGCGAGGCCGCTGTGCTGGTGCACTGGGCCCTGGCCGAAGACATCCTGGGCCTGTACCGCGCCCGCCTGGCGCTGGACGGCGGCAAGCCCCTGCCCATGGTGCTGCGTGAACAGCGCGTCTGGGGCCCGCGCGAGCGCCTGTTCGAGCGCATCCTGCCGCACGCCCGGGCGGCCGCACTGGCCCGCCTGGTGGCCTCGGCCAGCACGGTGGACGGCATCGTCAAAGGCCTGCGCCACCCGCAGTGGCCCGAGAACCCCTGGGAAGCCCTGCGTCGCCTGGCCCTGCAACTGGCCAAGGTCGCCACCCCCGACGCAGCCTGATCTGCGCCCCCCTGATCTGGGGCCTGGCCTCGCTGGAAAGCCCGCAAATGGCCGTTGAACGCGCATTGTTATAGTGCGTCAGCATGCTTTGATTGGAACCTGCCTTGAGTGCTGCCGACCTGATCCCGATGAACCGCTCCGAGCACATGTACCTGGCTGGCGAGGGCTACATCGGCTTCATCAACATCCCTTTCATGATCCGGTTTGACGGGCCCGTCCAGGCTGATCAGGTCCGCCAGACCATGCGCGATGTTGTCTCGGCCATCCCCCGCTTGCGTGCGGTCGTCGAGCCCAAGCTGTTCAGCTACGGCCTGCGCATCCTGCCTGACGACGGGGTGGTAGACCAGTTGTTTGACGACTGCTGGCGCGTCACCGCCGGCGTCGACCCCAGTTCACGCGCCGAGCTGCAAGCCTTCCACAACGCCTTCATCAACGAAGGGCTGTCGCTGGAGCGCGGCCTGCCCTGGCGCGCGAGGTTCATCCCGCATGCCAGCCAGCCGGCGCTGATGTTCTCCATCCACCACATTGTGGGAGACGGGCGCGCCATGGTGTTGGCCGTCTGCGCCCTCATGGCCCGCCTGAACGGCCAGCTCATCCCGCCTGGCAAGCTGGACTCGCCCAGCATGCTGCCCGCCACGATGCCGCTCAAATGGTGGCACTGGCCCGCCAGCATCGCACGCTGGTGGGGCAACACCCGGGCCGATGCACGCGAGGTCGAGGGCCTGAACATCGTCACCCTGGCACGCCAGCACAGCACCCGTTTCACGACCAGTGCCGTGCACTACTACGAACCGCCCTGCTCCGCCGAGGTCCTCAAGGCCCGGGCCAAGCAACTGGGCACCACCGTCAACACCCTGCTGACGGCCGTGCTGGGCAACACCTTCCTGGCCCTGGCGCCTGGCGACGACAAGGCCGTGGCCGCCCTTCGCATCTCCGTGGACCTGCGCCGCTACTTCCCCAAAGGCACGGCGCCGGACATCGGCAACTATGTGTCCTCCTTCCGGGTGCTGGCGCGCCGCCAAGCCAGCCTGGGCGAACAAATCGCCTCGCTCGAAGCCCAGATCAAGGCGCACATCGCCCGCTATGCAAGGCGGGACAACGCCCTGCCCCTGCTTTTTTACGAGCTGCTGCCGCTGCTGGGTCGCACGCTCTACAGCCGCCTGATCATCCACAGCAAGCTCAAGGGCACCCTGCCCACCCTGAGTTGCCACATCAGCACGCTGGGCGCAGCCGACTTCATCAACCCGCCCAAAGCCACGGTTCGCCTGCAAGAGCTCTGGCCCACCACCATCAGCTCGGTGTTGCTGGTCGGGGCTGTGAGCCTGAACGACAAGCAGTTCCTCACCATCGTTCACCAGAACGATGAGATCCCCCGCGAAGCGGTGTCCGATTTCATCGCGGAACTCGACCGCCAGTTCCGTACTCTCATGAGTGCATCGCCCGAGCCCGTCGCTGTGGCCGCGTGAAGTCCCACACGAAATGGGCCGTTTTCATCCCCCTCATGGGCAAGGTGCACCCTTCACATACGGGCCAATATGGCCGATAGACAAAGGTCAGTAAGGTCAGACCGGAACTCTAGAGGCTGTATATGGAACGGATCAATCAACAACACGCCAGCACCCATCCGATTCCCGCCATCAGTGAAGCACCGCACCGGTCTGTGTCCGACACCGACCCTGGCACCTCCGCCCAAGACTGGCTGAGCCCCGCCATGGCCATCTGGATACAGGACGACGACAACGCGGCCCGCGCCGCTCGCCAAGAGCGCGCCCCGGCGAAAACTGCCAGCTGATACCAAGGATCGCCCCAGCCCTCTGCCATGCTGCCTGCCTTCCTCAACCCGCAAAAGCTCCAGACCCGCATCGTCGCGGTGTACCTGGGCTTGCTGCTGGTCATCCAGGCAGTGAGCTACTGGTTCATTCAAAACAACATCGACCGCAACGCGCGTGCGGCCATCCGCACCGAGTTGAGCACCGGCGAACGTGTGTTCGTGCGCCTGCTGGGCCAGAACAACGCCAACCTGGACCAGGCCACGCGTGTGCTGTCGGCGGACTATGGCTTTCGCTCGGCCGTGGCCAGCGGCGACCAGGAAACCGTGCAATCGGCCCTGGCCAACAACAGCGACCGCATTCAGGCCAACGTGGCCCTGTTCACGGACGACCAGTTCCAGCTCAAGGCCAGCACCTCCCCCAATGCCGCACACTTCCTGGCCGCGGTGCAGCGCTATGCGCGCCAGACGTTGACCGGTGGCGCCCAACCCAACCAGGTCGAAGTGATCGACGGCGAGCCCTACCAGATCGTCGCCGTGCCGGTGCGCGCGCCGGCCATCATCGGGTGGGTGGGCATGGGCTTCAAGATCGACCGCCGCCTGCTGCAGGACATGAGCAACCTGTCCGGCCTCGAAGTGGCCCTGCTGCTGCGACAGCCCGATGGCGACTGGAAGGTGTCCATCGCCACCATGGACAACAACAAGTGGCTGGCCGTGGCCAATGCCTGGGAAAAGCCCATCAACAACGGCGACACCCACGGGGTGTCCATGCGCGTGTCTGGCGCTGAATACAGCGCCCGCCCGGTGATGTTGCCCGGTGCGCCCGGCCAGTCACCCACCACGGCACTGCTGATGCGCTCGGTCGACAAGGCCCTGGAGCCCTACAACGAACTGAAGCTCACCCTGCTGATGCTGACCGGCGTGGGCGTGATCGTGTTCGCGCTGGGCAGCCTGCTCACCGCGCGCCGCATCACCAACCCCCTGCGTGTGCTGTCCTCATCGGCCCGCCGGCTGGAGCGCGGCGACTACGGCGCCGAGGTACGCGCCAGCTTCAAGGGCGAAATCGGCGAGCTGGCCCAGTCCTTCGAGACCATGCGCCAGGCCATCCAGGCCCGCGAAGGCGAGATCCGACGCCTGGCTTACCAGGACGCCCTGACCGACCTGCCCAACCGCGAACAGTTCCGGCACGACCTGCGCCAGGCCATTGCCAAGGCCAGCGAAGACGGCATCCCCTGCGCCGTGCTGCTGCTGGACATGGACCGCTTCAAACACGTGAACGACGTGCTGGGCCACCGCTTCGGCGACCGCCTGCTGCGCGCCGTGGCCGAGCGCCTGCGCAACGACGCCCTGACCGACAAGGACGTGCTGGCCCGCCTGAGCGGCGACGAGTTCGCCGTGCTGCTGCAAGGCACGGACGCCAAAGGCGCCTACCCCGTGGCGCAGCGCATCATGGCGGCCTTCGAGCGGCCCATCACGCTGGACGACCACACCGTGGACCTGGGCGCCGGCATCGGCGTGGCCAGCAGCCCCGAACACGGCGTCGATGCCGACACCCTGCTCAGCCGCGCCGAGGTCGCCATGTACGCGGCCAAGCAGCAGCAGTCCGGCACAGTTACCTACCACCCTGGCCTGGACTCGACCAGCGAAGAGTCGCTCACCATGCTCAGCGAGCTGCGTCTGGCCGTCGACCAGGACCAGTTGCGCCTGTACCTGCAACCCAAGGTCAACCTGCGGACCGGCGAGGTGCTGGGGGCCGAGGCCCTGGTGCGCTGGGAGCACCCCGAACGCGGCCTGGTGCCGCCCATGCGCTTCATCCCCTTCGCCGAGCAGACCGGTTTCGTGCGCGTGCTGACCATGTGGATGATCGAGCAGGTCGCCCAGATGAGCCATTCGCTCACCGCGCAGGGCATGCGCATGAAGCTGGCTGTCAACCTGTCCACCCGCGACCTGATGGACCAGGACCTGCCCGTCAAGCTCGAAAAGGTGCTGGAGCGCTACTCGGTTGACCCGACCCTGCTGGTGCTGGAAATCACCGAAAGCGCCATCATGGACGACCCCCAGCGTGCCCTGCAGACGCTCAATCGCCTGCACGCCATGGGCCTGAAGCTGTCCATCGACGACTTCGGCACCGGCTACTCCTCGCTGGCCTACCTCAAGCGCCTGCCGGTGGACGAGCTCAAGATCGACAAGTCCTTCGTGATGAACATGGAAAGCGACCTGCAGGACGCCAAGATCGTGCACTCCACGGTCGATCTCGCCCATAACCTGGGCTTGACGGTGGTCGCCGAAGGCGTCGAAAGCGCCAAGTCATGGAAGCTGCTGGCCAGCCTGTCGTGCGACGAGGTGCAAGGCTTCTTCATCGCCAAGCCCATGCCCGGCGCTCAGTTCGCCAACTGGGCACGCCAGTGGACACCGCCCGACACCACGCACGAGCACCTGCCCACCGAGTTCGCCGACATCATCTGATGCCGCTCAAACGGGCAAGCAGGCCGCCAGCTTCTTGAACGCCAGGAACTGGTCTGCCGGCAAGCCCAAAGCCGCTTCACCGGGCACCTGCCCTTGCGCCGCCTGGTCCACTTGCACCTCGACCAGCCGCTGCGCATCGCTCAGGCGCGGCAACACCGGACCGGCAAACAGCACCTGCCCCCCATGGGCCACCAGCAAGGTCGGGAAGGTCTCCACGTCCACATCGCCCAGCATGTCGGCTTCGTCTTCGATGTCGATCCAGCGGTAACGGTGCCCGGGCAGCGCCTGCTGCAGCGCGGCGAAGGTGGCCTTGTAGTCGCGGCAGGTGCCGCACCACTCGGCGCACAGGCAGACGATGTCAAGAACAGGGGTGGACATGCCCGGATTGTGTCACCAGCCCGATACCAGCTTGCTCAAGGCGTCTATCGCCACCCGCACCTTGGGCGTGCGCGCGCTGCGGGGATGCACAACGGCATGCATGTCCAGCGAAGGGGCGACCCACTGCGGCAACACACCTTGCAGGCGCCCGCTGGCCAGGGCGTCGCGCACGTCCCACTCGGACAACAAGGCCACGCCCAGGCCGGCTTCGCACATCTGCTGCACCCACAGCTGGTTGTTGCCGCTGACCCGCACCGGCCAGGCCAGACGGTGCACCTCGCCCTTGCCTTGCCAGCGCAGCGCGATGTGTTGCGGCGTGCCGCCGGTGTCCAGCGCGATCAGCTCGTGTGTGCCCGGCTCATCCGGGTGTTCGGGTTGACCACACCGCGCCAGATAAGCCGGTGAGGCGCACAACACCATGGGCATGGTGCCGACCTGGCGCGCCACCCAGTTGCTGTCGGGCAAGCGGCCAAAACGCACCGCCAGGTCGATGCGCTGGGCCACCAGGTCGCTCATCGCGTCCTCGGCCAGCACGTGCAGCTTGAGCGCCGGGTAGCGCAGCAGCACGGGCGCCAGCGCCTGGCTCAGGTGCGCCACAAAGCCGGCGGGCGCGGTCACGCGCAGCTCGCCGCTGGGCGCGTCCTTCACCACCTGCAGGGCCTGTTCGGCGCGCCGGGCGGCGTCCACCATGGCCACGCATTCGCGGTGGAAGGAGGCACCCGCCGTGGTCAGGCTCACCTGCCGCGTGGTGCGGGCCAGCAGCGCCACGCCCAGCGTGTGTTCGAGGGCACGTATCTGCTGGCTGACAGCCGAGGTGGTGGTACCCAGTGCCCGCGCCGCCGCGCCGAACGAGCCCTGCTCCACCACCGTCACCAGCGTGGCCATGCGCTTGAGTTGGTCAAACATGTAGGCAAACTAAACAATGATTGCCTATTGTGGTGACTTCCGCCCTGATTGTGAAGCCCGTATCGTTCAGACATCGATCACGCCCCGCTTCAAAGGACTTCACCATGCACATCGCCCTCATTGGCGCCACCGGCTTCGTCGGCTCGGCCATCCTCACTGAACTGCTGCAACGCGGCCACCAGGTCACCGCCCTGGCGCGCGACACCGGCAAAGTCCCCGCCCAACCCGGCTTGAGCGTCGTGCAGGCCGACGTGCAGCAAGCCGCGCAAGTCGCCCAGGCCGTCAAGGGTCACGACGCCGTGGTCAGCGCCTTCAACGCGGGCTGGACCAACCCGAATCTGTACGACGACTTCCTGGCGGGCAGCCGCGCCATCACGGCCGGCACCCAGGCTGGCGGCGTGCTGCGCCTGCTGGTCGTGGGGGGCGCGGGCAGCCTGTTCGTGGCGCCCGGTGTGCAACTGGTGGACACACCCCAGTTCCCCGCCGAGTGGAAGGTGGGCGCCACCGCCGCCCGCGATGCCCTGAGCCTGATCAAGGACGAGGCCGAGCTGGCCTGGACCTTCGTCTCGCCCCCTGCCCTGCTGCACCCGGGCGAGCGCACCGGCCAGTTCCGCCTGGGTGGCGACGAGCTGCTGATGAGCGCCCAGGGCGGCCCAGCCGAGATCTCGGTGGCCGACCTGGCCGTGGCCATCGTCAACGAGCTCGAAGCGCCGCAGCACCTGCGCCGGCGCTTCACGGTGGGCTACTGATCAGGCCCCGTTGATCCGTATCCACGTGGTCTTGAGTTCGGTGTATTTGTCCAGCGCGTGCAAGGACTTGTCGCGCCCGTTGCCGGACTGCTTGACCCCGCCAAACGGCACGGTGATGTCGTCTTCATCGTATTGGTTGACGTGCACCGTGCCCGCCTTGAGCGCGCGCGCCACGCGGTGGGCACGGTCCAGGTGCCGCGTCCACACGCTGGCCTGCAGGCCATAGGCCGAGTCGTTGGCCAGGCGCACCGCCTCGGCCTCGTCTTCAAAACGGATCACGCTGAGCACCGGGCCGAAGATCTCTTCCTGGGCGATGCGCATGTCGTTGCGCACGCCATCGAACACCGTGGGTTGCACGTAATGGCCGCCGGACTCGGCATGGGCCTGCGCGCCACCGGCCACGCACTGCGCACCTTCTTGCTGGCCGGCCTCGATGTAGCCCAGCACCGTGCGCAACTGGCCGTCGTCTACCAGCGCGCCCATCACGGTGGACGGGTCCAGCGGGTCAGCGGGCTGGTAGCGCGGCGTCTGCGCGACGATGCGTGCCACCACCTCGTCCGCGATCGCCGCGTGCACCAGCAGACGCGAAGGCGCATTGCACGATTCACCCTGGTTGAAGAACAGCGCGCCGGCCACCGTGTCGGCGGCGCGCGCGATGCTGTCCACATCGTCAAACACCACAAAGGCCGACTTGCCGCCCAGCTCGTTGAACACGCGCTTGAGGTTGCTGCGGCCCGCGTACTCCAGCATCTTGCGGCCCACACGGGTCGAGCCCGTGAAACCCAAGGCGTCCACATCCATGTGCAGGGCCAGCGCCTCGCCAGCTTCATGGCCGAAGCCAGGCACCACATTGAACACGCCTTCGGGCAGACCGGCCTTGAGTGCCAGTTCGGCCAGGCGCAGGGCCGTCAGAGGCGATTTTTCTGAAGGTTTGAGGACCACGCTGTTGCCGCAAGCCAGGGCCGGCCCCAGCTTCCAGGCCGCCATGATCATGGGGTAGTTCCAGGGCACGATGGCGCCCACCACACCCACCGGCTCACGCTGGATCAGGGCCAGCGCCGTGTGCGGCGTGGGCGCGATCTCGTCGTAGACCTTGTCGATGGCCTCACCGTACCAGTTGATGCAGCGCGCGGCCAGGGGCACGTCCACGCTCAGGCTGTATTGAATCGGCTTGCCCATGTCCAGGGTTTCGAGCAGGGCGAGTTCGTCCTTGTGCTGCACCATCAGCTCGGCAAAGCGCTGCAACACACGCTTGCGCTCGGCAGGCGCCTGGCGGGCCCAGCGGCCATCGTCAAAAGCCTGGCGGGCCGATTGCACGGCGGCATCGATGTCGGCTGCGGCGCCGCGCGCCACCTGGGTCAGCAGGCGGCCATCGATGGGCGAGTGGCAGGCGAACGTCTCGCCACTGGCGGCCGCCACACGCTGGCCGGCGATCAGCGCCCGGCCATCCACACGCCCCTCGGCCACAAAGGCCTCGGCGCGGTCGTGCCAGATGCGCGCCTGGGCGCTGGCGGGGGTGAAAGCGGTCATGTGAGGCTCCATCGGGCAATGGCGCTTACTCTAACGAATACTGAGGCTTGGGTCACAATAAGCGCCTCTCACCCAACGAGGAGGACACCATGCCGGTGATCGTGGTCGCCAATCCCAAGGGCGGCGTGGGCAAATCCACGCTGTCGAGCAACATCGCGGGCTACTTTGCCCGCCAGGGCCATGCCGTGATGCTGGGCGATGTCGATCGCCAGCAGTCGTCCCGCCTGTGGCTCAAGCTGCGCCCGGCCAACCTGCCGGTCATCCAGAGCTGGGACATCACCAAAGACCATATGGCCCGCCCGCCCAAGGGCACCACCCACATCGTGCTGGACACCCCGGCCGGTCTGCACGGCAAGGGCCTGGAAGCGGTGATGAAGCTGGCCGACAAGGTGATCGTGCCGCTGCAGGCCAGCGTGTTCGACATCTACGCCACGCAGGACTTCCTGGCCGACCTGGCGCAGAACAAGCGCTCGGACAAGCTGCAACTGGGCGTGGTGGGCAACCGCATCAAGGACCACACCAAGGCCACCGAGCACCTCAAGGAGTTCCTGCAGACGCTGGACATCCCCCTGGTGACCTTGCTGCGCGACACCCAGAACTACGCCCACCTGGCCGCCCACGGCCTGAGCCTGTGGGACGTGGCCGCGACCAAGGTCGAAAAAGACCTCGACCAGTGGGCGCCGCTCACGGCCTGGCTGGCCGCGAACTGAACTGCTGCCTGGTCCTCAGAAGCTGACCACCACCGAGGTGCCCAGCAACTGGTTGGACTTTTTGTAGGTGTCCGATTTGGTGTCCAGGAAGACCGGCCCGCTGGCCCAGTCATAGCGGTATTCGATCTTGAAGGTGGTGTTGAGGTTGAAGGCGTAGTTCAGCCCCAGGGTCAGGGCTGAACGGTTCACGCCCTTGCCGGGGCTGTCGATCACGGTATCGCCATCGGCATCCGTCTGCGCAGGGCCAATGCCGTTGTGGTCGTCGGCTGCCGCGTAGGTCAGCAAACCACCACCGTTCTTGCGGTTGGCGATGTAGTCGATGCGCGCAACCCCTTCCAGACGAGGCTCAAACTTATAGGCGACCAGGGCCGACAGGCCTGACCAATAGGCATCACGCAAGGCCCCTGTATCTGGGTCTGGCGTGATCGACGCCTTTTGCTGGCGCCCCCAGCTCAACTGACCTTGCACGGTCCAGTCGCCCCGGATGAAGTAGGCATCGAATTCGAACAGGTCAACGCGCGAGTCTCGGGTCGAGAACGGCTCACTTGTCACTTGATTCAATGCCGGATCGCCGTTGTCATCGAAAGCTGCCCCGTTGCTCGCCTTGCCATGCACCCCCGCAAAGCCGAAGCCCTGGAACTCGCCCTTGGCATAGTCCACACGGTAAGCGAACACAGGCGTCTTTTCCCGGGCGTTGCGCTTGCTGCCATTCATGTTGGCAAACACGCCTTTGATGAGCCACTTCTCGCGCGCCAGCTCCAGGCCCGCGCCGGTGTAGGCGGTGGGCAAGGTCAGGTCGAACAACAGGTTGTGGGTGATCAGCTTGTTCTGCGTGGCTGGCAGGTACTCGTAGCCAGACCAGTCCGGGATGTGGCCGGCAATGAAGCGCGTCTGTAAGTCTGTCAGAGGGATGGACACCGAGGCCTCGTGCACCGGCGACACACCACCTTCGGCCACGGCCTGCGTGCTGCGCTGCGGGGCCAGGGTCAGACGCCACCGGGTGCCGCTGTCGGTCTCCTTGGTGAAGTCGATCAGCGCCATGCCGATGTAGGAGTTGTCGTAGGTATAGCCACCGTCAGACACGGCATTGAGGAACTGGAAGCCCGCCTGGTCCTGCCGCTGGTTGTAGATGAAGGTCGGGTCCATGTAGCCACTGACCTTCAGGCCCTTGAAGCCCAGCGCATCGCGCGCGTCTTCCATGGCCTCGGTCTTGACCGCGATGCGGTTGAAGTCCTGCTGCTGCTCGGGCGTCATGCCTGGCGCGGCCGCCACCGGGGCTTCAGCGGACTTGCCCGCCTGGGCCTCGATCTTCTTTTCCAGCTCGCCGACACGGGCCTTGAGGGCGCGCAGCTCGTTGAGCAGGTCTTGCGTGGTGTCGGCCATGGCCGGCGCGGGGAAGGCGGCGCAAACAGCCAGCGCCACAGGCATCAGGGACCAGGTCAGTTTGTGCTTCATTTTGCTGTGCTCCTTGTTTCGTTCACGATGGGCTCACGCCCGTGCCGCTTGCGCCGTCTCTTGCGCGCGCCGTCTCTCAGCCCGTGCCAGCGCATAGCTGCCACCCACCACCGCCAGCGCCACCACACCAATGACCACGGTGGCCACGGCATTCACGCTGGGGTCCAGGCCCAGGCGGGCCCGCGAGAAAATCACCATGGGCAGGGTGGTGGACCCCGGCCCGGACAAAAAGGCCGCCAGCACCACGTCGTCCAGCGACAGGGTGAAGGTGAGCAGCCAGGCCGACATCAGCGACTGCGCGATCATCGGCAAGGTCACCAGAAAGAAGACCTGCAAGGGCCTGGCGCCAAGGTCTTGCGCGGCCTCTTCGAGCTGCGGGTTGAGGTCCTGCAGCCGCGCCTGGATCACCACCGTGGCATAGGCCATGCCCACCAGCAGGTGTCCCATCCAGATGGTCAGCATGCCGCGTTCCGGGAAGCCCAGCCAGCGCTGCATCGACACCAGCATGAGCAGCAGCGACAGGCCGATGATCACCTCGGGCATGACCAGGGGCGCGTTGACCATGCCCACCATCAGCGTGCGGCCACCAAAGCGCTTGAACTTGACCAGCGCCCAGGCCGCCAGCGTGCCCAGCAGCACGGCCGCCGTGGCGTTGCAGAACGCGATCTTCAAGGACAGCCACAGGCCGTCGATGATCTCGGTGTCGTGCGCCAGCTTGCTGAACCACTGCAGGGTGAAGCCGCCCCACACCGTGGGCAAGGGCGAGTTGTTGAACGAATACACGACCAGCGCCAGGATGGGCAGGTACAGGAAGGCAAAACCCGCCGTCAGCCAGGCACGGGCCAGCCACTGGCCACGCCGCTGGTAGGCCGGCAGGATGGGTTTGGGCGCGCGGCTCACCGGCGGGCCTCCTGCGCATCGGACTGGGCCTTGTTGAACAGCGCCAGGGGCACCAGGATCAACAGGATCATCACCACCGCCACGCTGGACGCCATGGGCCAGTCGTTGTTGGCGAAGAACTCGTCCCACAGCACGCGCCCGATCATCAGCGTCTGCGGGCCGCCCAGCAGTTCAGGGATCACGAACTCGCCCACGCAGGGGATGAAGACCAGCATCGAACCGGCCACGATGCCCCCGCGCGACAGCGGCACCGTCACCTTCCAGAAGGCGACCCAGGCGGTGGCGCCCAGATCAGACGCCGCTTCAAGCAGGCGCATGTCCATCTTGGACAGGTTGGCATACAGCGGCAGGATCATGAAAGGCAGGTAGGTGTAGACCATGCCGATCACCAGCGAGAACGGCGTGTTCATGTACTGCCCCGGCCCGGGTATCAGCGCCAGGGCGATCAGCACCTGGTCCACATGCAGGGCATCGAGCACCTGTGCCACCCAGCCACCTTCGCTGAGCAGGCCCTTCCAGGCGTACACGCGCAGCAAAAAAGACGTCCAGAAGGGCAGCATCACCATCATCAGCAAACCAGGCTGCACGGCCTTGGACGCCCTGGCCATGAAGTAGGCAAAGGGGTAGCCAATGAGCAGGCACAAGGCGGTGGTGACGGCCGCGTACTTCAGGCTGGCCAGGTAGGTCCTGAAGTACAGGTCGTCCTGCGTGATGAACAGGTAGTTGCTCAGCTTGAGCTGCAGCTGCAGCACGCCGTCCGTCCAGGTGATCAGGTCCTTGAAGACCACGGTCTCCATCTCGGACACACTGATCTTGAGCACGATCAGAAAAGGCAGCATGAAGCACAGCAGCAGCCACAGGTAGGGCACGCCCACCACGGTGCGTGCGGACCAGGACAGATGCGGTGTCTTGCTGATGGCCATGCCTGCGCCCTTACTGCGTCAGCACCACATGGGCGGAAGGCGACCACCAGGCATAGGCCTCGTCCTCCCAGCTCAGGTTGTCGTCGGGGTGGCGCTCGGTGTTGCTCTGCGTCACCTTCAAGATGGCGCCACTGGCCAGCTTGAGGTGGTAGAGCGTGTCACTGCCAAAGTAGACCATGTCCTTGATGCGGCCCTTGACCTGGTTGATGGGCGCGGGCGGGTCGCCGGCCTCCAGCACAGGCGGCTTGCTGGAGATGCGGATTTTTTCAGGGCGCAAGGCCACCGTGACGGGCATGCCTTCGTGGCCGGTGATGCCGTGGCCCACGTAGTGCCGCACGTCGGCGCAGTCGATCTCGACGTGGTCGGGCTCGTCTACGGCCAGGGTGCCATCCATGAGGTTGACGTTGCCAATGAAGTCGGCCACAAAGCGCGTGGCGGGTGTTTCGTAGATCTCGCGCGGGGTGCCCACCTGCAGGATGCGGCCTTCGCTCATGATGCCGATGCGGCTGGCCATGGCCATCGCTTCTTCCTGATCGTGCGTCACCATCACGCAGGTCACCCCGACGGACTCGACGATGTTGACCAGCTCGATCTGGGTTTCTTCGCGCAGTTTCTTGTCCAGCGCCCCCAAGGGTTCGTCCAGCAAGAGCAGCTTGGGCTGTTTGGCCAGGCTGCGCGCCAGGGCCACACGCTGCTGCTGCCCGCCGGACAACTGATGCGGCTTGCGCTGCGCGAACTTGCCCAGTTGCACCAGCTTGAGCATGGCCTCGACACGCGTCGCCACCTCGGCTTTGGGCAGGCCCTCGCGGCGCAGGCCGAAGGCGATGTTGTCCCACACGCTCAGGTGCGGGAACAGCGCGTACGACTGGAACATCATGTTGATGGGCCGCTGGTAGGGCGCCAGCTGGGCAAGGTCCTGCCCGCCCAGCATGATGCGGCCGGACGAGGGCAAATCGAAGCCGCCCAACATGCGCAGCAGCGAGGTCTTGCCGCAACCAGAAGGGCCCAGCAAGGCGAAGATCTCGCCCTGGCGAATGTCCAGCGAGATGTTGTCGACCGCACGGTAGGTGCTGCCGTCCTGGCTGCCAAAGTCCTTGATCAGCCGGTCAATCCGCAGGTAGGCCTCAGCCTGATCGCTGGTGCTCATGCTGCTGCCCTGGCTGCTCACAGGCCAGTCTTGAAGGAGGTGTAGATCCGCGTCATCTGGCGGCGGATGTCGTTGTTCAGCGCATCGGGCTGCGCCATCTTTTTCATCTCCGCGTCCGGCGGGAACACGGCCGGGTCATTGGCGATCTCGGGCTTGACCAGCTTGCGCGCGGCCAGGTTCGGGTTGGCGTAGAACACCTTGTTGGTCAGGCCCGCATGCACCTCGGGGCGCAGGATGTAGTTGATCCACTTGTGCGCGTTCTCGGGGTGAGGCGCATCGGCCGGGATCACCATGGTGTCCATGAAGATCACGCCACCTGTCTTGGGCGTGAGCGTCTGGATGCGCTGCCCGGTCTTGCCCTCGATGGCGCGGTTCTTGGCGATGTTGATGTCGCCCGAGTAGCCAAAGGCCGCGCAGATCGAGCCATTGGCCAGGTCATTGATGTAGCCCGACGAACTGAACAGCGTCACGTAAGGCCGGATGGCCTTGAGCAGGGGCGGCACGGCCTGGTAGTCGGCGATGTTCTTGCTGTAGGCGGGGCGCCCCAGATAGTGCAGCGAGGCCGGCACCACTTCGGTGGCCGAGTCCAGAAAGGACACGCCACAGCTCTTGAGGCGGCTGATGTACTCGACCTTGAAGAGCAGGTCCCACACGTTGTCGGGCATGGGCAGGTCCCCCAAAGCCGCCTTGACCTTGTCCACATTGATGCCCACCGTGGTGTAGCCCCACAACCAGTTGACCAGGTACTGGTTGCCCGGGTCCAGGCGGCCCAGTTGAGCCAGGATGGCCGGGTCCAGGTTCTTCAAATTGGGGATCTTGGCCTTGTCCAGCTTTTGCAACAGGCCACCATCGGCCTGCATCTTGGCCCAGTAGGACGAGGGCACCACGATGTCGTAGCCCGTCTTGCCGGCCACCAGCTTGGCGTGCACGATCTCGTTGGAGTCGAACACGTCGTAGCGCACCTTGATGCCGGTTTCCTTTTCGAAGTTGGCGACCGTGTCGGGTGCGATGTAGTTGGACCAGTTGTAGACGTTGAGCACCTTCTCTTCGTCCGCCTGGGCAGGCGCCGTGGCCGCCAGCGCCAGCATGGCGGCGGCACACAGTGAACTCAGAAAAGCCGGGAAACGCGTCTTGACGATCATGGTGTCCATCTCCTGCAGATTGTGCTGGGCATTGTCAGTCGATCCGTGCGGTCAGGCCAAGCCCGGCCAGGCCGCTGTGTTGCAAATCAGCCCCGCACAAGCGCCAGCAGGATCCGGGCCAAGCGCGTGCGGGGCCGCGTTCAAGCGTCCATCGCTGGCGCGACCCATCCGCGCGCCATCAAGTCTGACCATGTCAAATCCAGACAAGTCCTGATCAGCCACATGAGCTCGTCAATCTGCGCCCGCGTCATCACCAGCGGTGGCGCGATGATCATGCGGTCGCCCACCGCCCGCATGATCAGGCCGTTGCCAAAACAATGCCCTCGGCAGACCATGCCCACCGACTGATCGGAGGCAAAGCTTTCTGCGGGCTGCGCGCCCTGGGCCTTGCGCTTGACCAGGCGGATGGCGCCCATCAGCCCGCAGGTCTCGGCCTCGCCCACCAAGGGGTGGCTTTGCAGGTCCGCAAACTGCGCGGCCAGGTAGGGGCCCGTGTCGTCGTGCACCCGTTGCACCAGGCCTTCGCGCTCGATGAGCTGCAAATTGGCCAGGGCCACCGCGCAGGCCACCGGGTGGCCGCTGTAGGTGTAGCCGTGCGCGAACTCGCCGCCTTGCTCGATCAGCACCTTGGCCACACGTTCGCCGACCAGCACACCGCCCAGCGGGATGTAGCCTGATGTCACGCCCTTGGCAAAGGTGATGAGGTCAGGCTTGTAGCCAAAGCGCTCGCAGCCCCACCAATGGCCCGTACGCCCGAAGCCGCAGATCACCTCGTCTGACACCAGCAGGATGCCGTACTGGTCGCAAATGCGCTGGATCTCGGGCCAATACGTGTCGGGCGGGATGATGACGCCGCCCGCACCTTGCACCGGCTCGCCGATGAAGGCGGCCACCTTGTCTGCCCCCACCTCCAGGATCTTGGCTTCCAGCCAGGAGGCGGCACGTTTGCCGAAATCGGCATGGCTTTCGCCGACGCGGCCGTGCTGCACGTAATAAGGCTGGTCGATGTGCACGATGCCGGGAATGGGCAGCCCGCCTTGTGCGTGCATGTCGGTCATGCCGCCCAGTGAGGCGCCCGCCATGGTCGAGCCATGGTAGGCATTGAAGCGGCTGATGATGGTCTGGCGGCCGCTTTGGCCTTGCAGGTCCCAATAGCGGCGCACCAGGCGCACGATGGTGTCGTTGCCTTCCGAGCCCGAGCCGCTGAAGAACACATGCTCGAAGCCCGGCGGGCTGAGCTGCGACAGCTTGTGTGCCAGCGCGATGGCCGGTTGCGTCGCCGTCTGAAAGAAGGAGTTGTAGAACGGCAGGGTGGTGAGCTGGGCCGTGGCCGCGTCGATCAAGGCCTTCTGGCCATAACCCACGTTCACACACCACAGGCCGCTCATGGCGTCGAACAGCTTGTGGCCTTCGCTGTCCCACAGGTAGATGTTGTCGGCCTTGCTGATGATGCGCGAGCCCTTGGCGGCCAGGGCTTTGAAATCGGTGAAGGGATGCAGGTAGTGGGCGGCGTCCAGCGCCTGCCACTCGGCGGTGCTGCGTTCAAACGTGGGGCTCATGGTGGGTCCTTGTGGTCAGACGTGCAGCAGCAGGTGCTCGCGCTCCCATGGCGAGATCACCTTCATGAACTCGGCATGTTCGACTTCCTTGATCTCGGTGTAGACCGTGATGAAGTCCTGGCCCAGCACTTCGGCCAGGTCGGCCTCGTTGCGCAACAGGTTCAGGGCCTCGCCCAGGCTGCGGGGCAACTGGTAATCGCCCAGGTAGGCATCGCCCCGGCACTCGGGCGTGGGTTCGATCTGCTTGGTGATGCCCAGGTAGCCACAGGCCAGGGTGGCGGCCATGGCCACATAGGGGTTGGCGTCCGAGCCCACCACGCGGTTCTCGATGCGGCGCGCGGCGGGTGTCGCCACGGGCGAGCGGATGCCCACCGTGCGGTTGTCCGTGCCCCACTGGATGTTGATCGGTGCGGCGTTGGAGCGCACCAGGCGGCGGTAGCTGTTCACATAGGGCGCGAACAAGGCCATGGCCGCCGGGATGTAGCGCTGCAGGCCGCCGATGAACCAGTAGAACGCCTTGGAGGGCGTGCCGTCCGGGTTGCTGAAAATGTTCTGGCCCGTGGCCGTGTCCAGCACGCTTTGATGGATGTGCATGGCGCTGCCGGGCTCATTGGCCATGGGCTTGGCCATGAAGGTGGCGTACATCTCGTGGCGCAGCGCGGCTTCGCGGATGGTGCGCTTGAAGAAGAACACCTCATCGGCCAGGCCCAGCGGGTGGGCATGGAAAAAGTTGATCTCCATCTGCCCGGCCCCGACTTCGTGGATCAGGGTGTCCACGTTGAGCTCCATCTTTTCGCAGTAGTCGTAGATGTCCTCGAACAGCGGGTCGAACTCGTTGACGGCATCGATCGAATAGGCCTGGCGCGAGGTCTCGGCGCGGCCACTGCGGCCACGCGGCGGGCGCAGTGGCGTATTCGGGTCCACACTGCGCTCGATCAGGTAGAACTCCAACTCGGGCGCCACCACCGGCGTCCAACCCTGGTCGTCATACAACTGGCACACCCGCTTGAGCACAGAACGCGGCGCATACGGGATCAGCTTGCCCTCGCGGTCATAACAGTCATGGATGACCTGCGCGGTCGGGTCGGTGGCCCAGGGCACGATGCGCACGGTGCTCGGGTCGGGCTGCAGGTGCATGTCCCGGTCCGTGGGCGTGATCACGTCGTAGTACGGGCCGCTTTGCGGGAACTCGCCCGTCACCCCGATGGCCACGATGCCTTCGGGCAGACGCATGCCGCGGTCTTCGGTGAACTTCTCGCGCGGCAGGATCTTGCCCCGCGCCACGCCGGTCAGGTCGGGAACCAGGCATTCGATCTCGGTGACGCGCCGCTCGTTGAGCCATTGCTCCAGTTCGCTGAAGCTGCCGGGTAACTTGCTCTGCATCGCATCACCTAGGTTCGTTTTGCTGTGGTTGAGTGAAAACTACCGTCTCTCAGGCCGCGGAACGGCCTCGACATGATCGGACTGACGCCCAGCCTTGTAGGCCCGGCATGCCGAGCCAAAAGCCTGAAAGATTTTTTGCGAGACAGGGTTGCTGCCCGCCTGCCATTCCGGATGCCATTGCAGGCACAAGTTGAAGCCAGGCACCCACTCGCCGGCGTCGCCCTCGGTGGGCCGCCACGAAAAAGCCTCGACCACACCGTCGGGCGCTCGCGCCTCGGTGCGCGCGCCCGGCGCCAGGCGCTTGACGCCCTGCCCGTGCAGGCTGTTGACCATGAACTGATCGCCTTGCAGCACCGACGCATCCAGCCCCTGCAAGGTGCGCGCAAGCACGCCATCGGGCGTCAGGTGCACGGGGTGGGACAGGCCGTATTCCTGCTCGACGGGTTGGCTCTCGTCGGCGCGGTGGTCCAGCAGGCCGGGCTGCTCGTGCACCGCCTGGTGGAGCGACCCACCCAGGGCCACATTGACCTCTTGAAACCCCCGGCAGATGCCCAGCAGGGGCATGCCACGACGCAGGGCCAGCCGGATCAAAGGCAGAGTCCAGGCATCGCGTTCAGGGTCCAGGGGCAGTGATTCGTCGTAGACGTCTTCACCGAAGTGGCTGGGGTGCACGTTGGAAGGCGACCCGGTCAGCAAGATGCCATCGGCCAGGTCCAGCAAGGCAGACAACTCGGCCGTCTGCGCCGCCGGCACCACCAGCGGCAGGCACCCAGCCATGCGCACGGCATCGACGTATTTTTTGCCCGCCACATGGAAGGGATGACGCCCCAGGATGCGCTGGCACGCAGGCACCAGCACAACGGGGGGGTGATTCAGGTTCGCACTCATGACACCACTCTCTGCAAGCAGTGTGCCAAATGGCGGCCAAGTGTCAACAGGGGCGCACCGTGCACTGTTGTCAAAGGCGTGAATTCGGCCGGCAGTCCGGCAAGCGACAAACACCCTGCACCCGCTTGTGACAGGATGAGGGCACCCCTCACACACCCCTGCCCATGCCCAAAGCACCACGCCCATCCAGCCAGGACACCGCCCCGCAACACGATGGGCCTTCACGCAGAAGCGTGCTGAAAGGCGCGGCTGGTACCGCGCTGGCCACCGGCACCTTCACTGGGCTGAGCAAGCCGGCCACAGCCGCCGAGCTGATGTACGACGTGGTGGTCATCGGCTCCGGTGCAGCCGGCATGACTGCTGCGCTGACGGCCGCCAAGCGCGGGTTGCGCGCCGTCGTGATCGAAAAAGCCGCCACCTTTGGCGGCTCGACGGCACGATCAGGCGCCGGCATCTGGATCCGCGGCAACGAGGTGCTGACCCAGGCCGGTGTGATCGACACACCCGCGCAAGCGGCCACCTACCTGGACCAGGTCGTGGGCGACATCGTGCCCGCAGCGCGCAAGGCCGCCTTCCTGGCACAGGGGCCGGCGATGATTTCATTCATCCTGCGCAACAGCCCCTTGCGCTTTCGCTGGATGGCTGGCTACTCGGACTACTACCCCGAACTGCCTGGCGGCCTGCCCAATGGCGCGTCCATTGAACCCGACCAGTTCAATGGCAAGCTGCTGGGCGCCGAACTCGCCAGGCTGGCCCCACCCTACCTGGCCGTCCCGCCGGGCCTGGTCATCTTCGGTGGCGAGTACAAGTGGCTCAACCTGGCGGCCGTGTCGGCCAAGGGCCTGTCCGTGGCCTTGAACTGCGCAGGCCGCTACATCGAAGCCAAGCTGCGCGGTGAGGTCCCGCTGACCATGGGCCAGGCGCTGGCCGCCGGCCTGCGCGCAGGCTTGCTATCGGCCCAGGTGCCCGTCTGGCTCGACACCCCCATGCAGGACCTGCACTTTGACGCACAGGGGCGCGCCGCCGGCGTGATCGTGAGCAAGGACGGCGTGCCCACGTTGATCAAGGCCTCGCGCGGCGTGGTGATCGCATCGGGCGGCTTCGAACACAACCTGGCCATGCGCCAGGCCTACCAGCAGCAGCCCATCGGCACGGACTGGACAGTGGGCGCCCGCAGCAACACGGGCGACGGCATCCGCGCCGGCATCCGCGCGGGCGCCGACCTGGCGCTGATGGACGACGCCTGGTGGGGCCCGACCATTCCCCTGCCCGGTGCACCTTACTTCTGCCTGGCCGAGCGCACCCTGCCCGGCAGCATCCTGGTCAACGGAGACGGTGCCCGCTTCGTCAATGAGGCAGCGCCGTATACCGACGTGGTACACACGCTGTACGAGCGCAACGGCAGCGGCCAGACCATCCCGGCCTGGCTGATCGTCGACCAGCGCTACCGCAACCGCTACCTGTTCAGAGACCTGCCCCCCATCGTGCCCCTGCCCCAAGCCTGGTACGACAGCGGCGCGGTGGTGCGCGACCTCACCCTGGACGGCCTGGCGCTCAAACTGGGCATGCGGCCCGGTGCCTTGCGCGCCACCGTCCGGCGCTTCAATGGCTTTGCTGAAACCGGCAAAGACCTGGACTTCCACCGTGGCGACAGCGCCTACGACCACTACTACACCGACCCTGCCGTGCGGCCCAACTCCTGCCTGGCAGCCTTGAAGTGGGCGCCGTTTTACGCCTTCAAGATCGTGCCAGGCGACCTGGGCACCAAGGGCGGTTTGCGCACCTATGACAAGGCGCGGGTGCTGCGGCCCGATGGCACGGCCATACCCGGCCTGTACGCGGCAGGCAACGCCAGCGCCTCGGTGATGGGGCGCAGCTATGCCGGCGCCGGCGCCACCATCGGCCCGGCGATGACCTTTGGCTACGTGGCTGCCAACCACATCGCCGACACCGCTGGCTGACCTTTCAGCGGACGATGGGCGGCACCACGCCGGTGTTCATGAAGCCGCGCAACAAGGCAATGTGATAGCGGTGCACGCAATGCATCTGCGCAAAGCCGGTCTGTGAATAGAACACCACGTCGAACTTGTCGGTGAGGTCCTTGAGCTCGAACGAGGCGCGGTGGCGATCAAACGCGTTGCTCACGGCCGCCTGCGGGTGCGCAGAAGGCCAGACCAGCAGCATGTGATCGGCCCGGTACAGCGAGAAGTTGATGATTGACATCACATCCGACAGCAGGAAGTGCTCGATCACGTCCAGCGCCACGATGAGGTTGTGCTGCTCGTCGAAGCCTTCGCGGTAGTAGTCGAAGATGTCGCGGTCGATGACCTGGTGATAGCCCTTGCCCCGCAGGTACTCGGGCTCATCGGCCGCGAACACCTTCTGAACAGCCGTCAACTGCTCGGGCTGGTGCCCGATCTGCTGCAACAGGGCGCCAAACTTGCCCTTGCCGCAGCCCAGTTCCAGAATACGCTGTGGCTTGGTCATATTGACCACCTGGCCAATACACGCGTCGAAAATGGAAGATGAAACACCCAGCATGGTGTGCGACCCTTTGGTGGATTGACGGAAACACTTGCCGGTGTTTATGCCATGCACCCCATGACCGCGAGGCCTGGAAATACGCACCAGCAGGCCCACTGATCTCGCCATCCGCGGGCCCGCAGGATGTCAGCTGGCGTGCTGGCGCGCGCGGCGGCCACGTCGTGAGGCCCACCCGCCCATTGCGGCCAGACCGAACAGCGTCATGGCTGTGGCGCCAGGCTCTGGCACAGCGCGAACCAGGAAACTGCCGTAGTTGGCACTGGCCTGATCGCTGAAGGGGGTCTCTGGCCCGAACTCGGTCGTGCCCAATTCGGGCACCTGTCCAATGGCGCTGAAATGCTTCACTTTACCCACCAGGGCTCGAAACCGATGCCCGATGGGGTGAATGTCCAGCGTCACATCACGGTCTAAAAAATCCGTCCCGACCAAGCCGTAAGCAGCCACCCCCAAGCGGCTGCCCCAGGTGGGGCCAAGCAACTGCAGCAAGGCCAACGCTTCGGCAGGCGCAGAGCCGTTTTGCGGGATGCCCGCATGGTCAAACAAGGTTTGCACCTCAGCCCGCGTGGCATAGCGAAAGCCCTGATCGATCCATTCGCCTGTGCGAACCTGATCAAAGGTCTGGTTGGTCGTCAGGCTCAGATCCAGCCACTGAAAGTCTGTCTCCGAATCGTAGGTCAGCCATTTGTCGCCAGAACCTGGCACGAAGTCGACGCCAGCCAGTCTGGCATTCGAGTTGAAGGCTGTCAGGCTGATCGCCAACAGCACGGCACTGGTGCGCCATCCATGTAAAGTTTTCATGTGAGATCCCCGTTGATGGTTGCGTGGAACCACAACATTCAGGGGACGCGCCAACGGGCGGCACAGCACACGATGCACACCGCACATGGTTGCGTGCGGTGGGTTGTCTGGCTCAAACGCAGCGCATGGCCACGTTTCGCCGCCCCCAAATATTGTTAGTTAGAGGCAGCTTGCCAGCGGGCGATGTCTCAAACAAGTCGAAACTTGCAACACCAGGTAACGCAAATGAGCGTTACCTGCCAGGCAGGACGCCTGGCCAGCACAGCATCAGTGTGTGCGACGCTGCGGAGCCTGGTAACCACCGCGCTCGATGTGGCGGAAGGTGATGCGGCCCTTGCTCAGGTCATAGGGCGACAGCTCCAGCGAGACCTTGTCACCCGCCAGGATGCGGATGTGGTGCTTCTTCATCTTGCCAGAGGTGTAGGCCACCAGTTGGTGCCCGTTTTCCAGCGTAACGCGGAAACGCGAGTCCGGCAGGACTTCGTTCACGACGCCGTTCATTTCGATCAGTTCTTCTTTGGCCATGTGTCTTTACAGTGTGTCAGTCGGGTAAGCGATGCGGATGCCACAGGGCATGCACAGCGGTGAGCCTCTTTACCAGCGACGCCACGGCACAGGGATGCACAACAGAGCCGGGGGCATCAAGCGCCGTGGTGACGGCACGTTGAAGAAGAGGTCAAAAAGGGGTGCCGGGTGGGGCCTGGCACGCAGGGCCAATTTGCTGACACGCGTGCTTTGCCGCCCTAGGCAACATTCCACTGTATCACGCCCCGTTGGTTTGTGGTGAGAAGTTGACGCCCTTCCCCATAGTGCAGCGACCAGACCCCGTCACCTGTTTTGGAAATATTTCTCCCACCGGGATCCAAAAGCGTGTAAGGTACGCCCTGTAGGTATACCAAGACCGTCGTTTCAGAGGTCTGTTCGTCCCCTGCCGTTCTGGCAGGTCAGGTTGAATTCCCCCCCCAGGTGATCATCTTGTGTGTCTCTGCTGCGCTTCGGCATGATGTCGCGCGCATTTTTTAATCACTTGTTTAAGGAAATAAATATGTCAACCAGCCAAACCGGTACCGTGAAGTGGTTCAACGAAGGCAAGGGCTTCGGCTTCATTGCCCAAGACAATGGCGGCAACGACCTGTTCGCCCACTTCAGCGAAATCCGTGGCTCGGGCTTCAAGACGCTGCAAGAAAACCAGCGCGTTGAATTCGACATCACGCAAGGCCAGAAGGGCCTGCAAGCATCGAACATCCGCGTGATCTGATGCTCCGCTGACCCTCACGGGTCAGTCACAGAAAACCGCAGCGCAATCTGCGGTTTTTTTTCGCCTGTACTTGGCGGCTGCACCGATCAGATCGTGGGCCGGCGCGCCACCATGTTGCACAGATTGCGGCCGGTTTCGGTCAGACGCAGACCGCCCCCCGCCCATTCCAGCCAGTCCAGCGCCACGTAATCGGCAATCAGGTCATCGCCGATCAGGTTGGCTCGCCGGGTTTTGAGGCAGTCCAGCGTGTGGGGCAGCATGGCACGCAGCATCTCTGCCCTGGACGAGGGCAATTTGCGGCCTGGCCGAATGGCCGGTGGATCCACCGGCGGCGTCTGGGTGTTCGGCATGATCATTCCTTGGCGCTTTGTGCCTCGTCGGACATCACCTTGGTGTCTGCGTGCATCAACGCAGACCCAGACTAACACCACCTGCCGCCAAGTGGGCCTATTTCGCTGCACGGCCCTTTGGCCTGGGGGTGGTGTGGCACAGTGGCCGCATGAATTCGACGACCGTGCCGAGCAGCGCCCCCGCAGCGCGCGAGGATGCCGCGACCATCGGCCTGATCGGCCTGGCCCATGGCACCTCCCACTTTCACCACATGCTGTTGCCGCCGCTGTTCCCAGTGTTCATCCGGGACTTTGGGCTGAGCTATTCAGAACTGGGCTTGCTGATCAGCGTGTTTTTTGTGATCTCCGGCGTGGGTCAGGCGCTGGCCGGCTTCGTGGTGGACCGCATTGGTGCACGGCCGGTGCTGTTTGCCGCCATGGCCTGTTTTGTGGCGTCTGCCTTGGCCGCAGCCTCGGCGCAGGGCTACGGCGGCTTGATGTTGTCGGCCGGGCTGGCCGGGCTGGGCAACGCGCCTTTTCATCCGGCTGACTTCACCATCTTGAACAAACGGATTGCACCGGCCCGCCTCGGCCATGCTTTTTCCATCCACGGCATCAGCGGTAACCTGGGTTGGGCAGCGGCGCCGGTGTTCCTGATCGGCATCCATCAGGCGTCGGGCAGTTGGCGCGTGGCCTACCTGTGCGCCGCCCTGGTCGGGTTGACGGTGATCGCGCTGCTGGCCCTGAACCGCGAGGCCATCGATGACCACCACCAGGCGGCCTCACCTGCGGGCGACCAACAGCAGGGTGAGGAACATGTGCTGGCCTTCATGAAGCTGCCCTCCGTGTGGCTGTGTTTTTCGTTTTTCTTCTGGAGCACGGCGGCCTTGAGCGCCATCCAGGGTTTCGCCAGCCCGGCGCTCAGCCGCCTGTACGCGCTGCCGCTGTCAGCCACCGCCTTTGTGGTGACGGGTTACATGCTGTGCGGCGCGGTAGGCATGGTGATTGGCGGGTTTCTCGTGGCGCGGGTGGCCCGCCTGGAGCGCACGATTGCGGCCGCCATGACGCTGGCGGCGGTGTTGTTGTTGCTGACGGGCAGCGGGCTGGTGCCGCCCTACCTGGCCGCGGTGGCCGTGTCGCTGGCCGGCTTTGGCACGGGGCTGGCCGGCCCCTCACGCGACATGCTGATCAAGCGGGCCGCACCGCCTGGCGCCACTGGCCGGGTGTATGGCATGGTGTATTCGGGGCTGGATGTCGGCTTTGCCGTGGCCGCGCCGGTATTCGGCTCCTTGATGGACCACGGCCTGCCCGGCGGGGTGTTCCAGGGCGCAGCGCTGACGCTGTTTCTGGGTGTGGCCTCGGCTGGACTGGTTGGGCGCAGGCTGACTCAATGAGGCTTGCGCGGGCCCTTGAAGGCATCAGGGGTATAGACGTTGCCGTCCTTGCCCACCCGATGACGGGCACGGTTGATGACCTCCTGGGCTGCCTGACGGGCCTGGGCTGCCGACTGGCGCTTGCTGCGCCAATGCCATAGCGCCAGGGTCTGGCGGCGTAGCCTGAACCACCCTTTGATGAAGATCTGGTCAAGGCGGCGGCGACGCTGGTCGCCCAACACCAGGCGGACGAGCAGGGCCAGGCACACGGCGGCCACCACAACATGAAACAACTTGTCTGCGCCCATAGGGACTGGTCCGGCAACGATCAGGTTTGATCAACTGGTGTTGATGGTAGCCTTTTGCGGCCCTGCTTGTCCTGGCGAAATAAACCCCCATTCAGAGGAGCCTGCGTCCATGCCCACCACTTCGCCCATCTTCCTGCCCATGGCCGTCCTGGCCTTGTGGACCATGCTGGTCCTGCTGCTGGTGCCGATTGCGCGCTTTCGAGCCGGTGGCAAGGGCCAGGTCGACTTTGATGATTTTCGCTATGGGGAATCTGCGCGGGTGCCCGATTCCGTGCGCCTGCCCAACCGCAATTTCATGAACCTGCTGGAAGTGCCGGTGCTGTTTTACGTCGCCGGGTTCATGGCTTTTCTGACCGGCCATGTGGACGGGCTGATCATGGGCCTGGCCTGGACCTACGTGGCCTTGCGGCTGGGCCACTCCGTCGTACACCTGAGCTACAACAATGTGCCGCACCGGCTGGCGCTGTTTGCCATCAGCAATGTGGTGGTGTCGGTGATCTGGTGGGTGATGCTGTACCGTCTGCTGATGGCTTGATGCGGCGCCGGGCGCCTGCTTGGGCGCTCAAGCACCCTCGCGCTGAGCACGCTCGCTGCCGCCTTCACTGTTGAGCAACTGGCCCAGGGTGTCGGCGTTCAAGCTGGGCACGTCAAAGCGCACGGCGTTGGGGTCGAAGACCACGCCACGGCCATCACTGTAGTAGTCCACCGGCACGGCCAGGTTCAGGCCCAGGTTGCTGCCGATTTCGCGGCGGGCCAGGTTCCAGTCCTTGCGCCACAGGGTGAAGCTGGTGACAAAGGCATCGGCCACGACCTCGGCGTAACCATTGAGGTTGAAGGCCAGACGTGGGCTGAGCGAGGCGTTGAGATCGGCGTGCAGGTGCAGGCCCGCGTTGGGTCGCCAGTCGACGTCGACATGGGGCGTGACGTGCGCGGCCAGGGCCGCTTCCGCGCTGACGTTGAGGCCCGCTGTGGCACGGATGACGGCCGCCCCCAGGGTGACGCCCGCATCCAGCGAGGCCTGGACACCCGCCTCGGCAGCCAGGTCGAAGGTGGCGCCGCCGGTGACGTGCAGGGACTCGGGTTGTGCGGGGTTGAAGTCTTCGACCTGCAATTCGGTTTGCGTCAAGCGACCAGGGCCGACCTGGGCATGGCCGGTGACACGGCCGTTGATGGTGAGTGCCAGGCCCACGGTGCTGCCGCCCACCGACAGGCCCACCAGGGGCACGGACACCGTGGGCATCGAGAACAGCGTGCGGCGCGCGCGTTCGGGCGAGGGGTACTGATCAAAGACGGTGACAGGCTGGGGGATGCCGATGCGGCCGTTGATGAGGATGTCGCCATTGGGCCGCACACGCAGGCCCACGCCACCTTGCAGCCAGTCGGTGAGGCGCACGTTGACGGTGCCGTTGCCGAAGGGGCGCAGCTCGCCGCCCGTGCCTGAGCCGGGTGTGGGCGGGGTATCGAGCAGGCGGCCTTCGTCGTCGACCTGGCCGTTGGTCAGGCCCAGTCGCACGCGGCCGCTGACGCGATCACCCACGTTGTAGGGCGCGTCTGCCGCGAAGAGGAACAGGCCGTTGCGGTAGCTGGCTTCGAGCTGGGCGGTGAGGCCCGCGAAAGTGGCTTCGGCACCGCCGCTGGCGGACAGGCTCCAGCCGCCCGAGGCTTCGGTGAGCGTGGCCTCGATGTGGCCGTTGCGCATGCCCGGGCGGTCACGAAAGCGCGCGCTGCCGGAGATGGTCGTGCCGCCTTCGGGGGTGAACTGCACGCCCAGGCTGGCAGACTCGACGCCGGGGATGTCCAGCTCGGCGCTGCCCTGGATGGACCGGTTCTCGCCATCGAAGTTGGCCTGCACCGTGGCGCTGCGCAGGCCGCGCACCCTGCCCTCGCCGATGTGGACGGTGCCCCCGCCAGAGAGCTTGCCCTCCGGTGCGTCGGGGCCGCGCGCATAGGCCAGGCGCACGCTGGCATCGGCATCGAAGAGGCAGCGGTCGAACTGGAAATCACCAGCGACGCGGAAGCCATCGCGCGAGCCAGCCTGCCCTTCGAGGCGGCCTTGGCCAAGTCGCTGGATCTCGAAGGCGGCGCCGCCCAGCACACGGAAGCCGCTGCGCGTGCCGATGGACACGGTGAGATCGCTGTTGGTGACGCGGAAAGGGCCGCCCAGGTTGAGTTCGCCGCCGGAGAAGGTCTTCTCGGCGCGCAGGTCGTCGCCTTCGATGACGAGGTCGATGGCGCTGTTGCGGATGATGCTCAGCGAGGGTTGGATGCGGCCGCGCAGCACGGCGCCTTTGTCGTCTTCGATGTCAAAGCCCAGGATGCTGACGGGGCTGGCGCCGGCCACGCCTTCCTGGTTGAAGATGGACGTGATCTGGCGCTGGATGTGGGACTTGTTGATGAAGCCGGCATAGGGCATGCCGCTTTTGCGCTCGATGGGCACTTCAACCGGAATGCCGTTGAAGGCCAGGCGCGGGTTGTTGGCGAACAGGGTGCCGCGCAGGAAGCCGGCCTGGGGCTCGGTGCCGGCGGTGTTGAACTGCACGCTGGTGATGTGAAGGCCGTCGATCCAGTCGTGGATGTTGACGGTGCGGGTGTGGCCCTCCTGGTCGGCGGGCCAGTCGATGCCGCGTGGCATGCCGCCGCTTTGGCGCGGGTAGAGCACGACGCGGGTGGCGCTGCCGGTGAAGTCGCGGGGGTTCAG
>Ga0209066_10001446_pt1 | contig 31348 bp, 27 predicted proteins | sample All_14_2_FD_187198 | JGI IMG/M metagenome (GOLD analysis project Ga0209066, IMG submission 187198) | Freshwater microbial communities in response to fracking from Pennsylvania, USA - Allegheny Zone_MetaG_DW_15 (SPAdes) (version 2) ... | reverse complement strand
GGCCGGGACGGTGCGGGCTTTTCAGGCCGCGCCGGAACTCCTTCGCGGGCCTCGTAATGGTTCTCCGTCGCGTGCCGGGAGTGTCCGGGCTGACCAGGGCGCAGGGCGACGGACAACCAAACGATGCCTGGCTCAGTCAGACAGCCGACGCGGCCTGAAAAGCCCGCACCGTCCCGGCCTTGGCGCATGGCGACTGAACCGAAAGCTGGCCAAACTTGACGGGACAGGATATATCTTCAAAATTTCAAGTGGATAGGGGTTGAAATGAACGAATACGATCTCGATATCCTGCGCCTGCATACGCAGGGCTTCTGTTGCGCCCAGATCATCGTGCAGATGGCCCTGGAGATGCAGGGCGTGGAGAACCCCGGGCTGGTTCGGGCCATGTCCGGGCTGTGCGTGGGGTTCTCGTCGCCCCAGGGCGCCTGCGGGGCCCTGACGGGCGCGGCCTGTCTCATCGCGTCCTACGCCGGCAAGGGCACGGCCGAGGAAGTCGCCAACGACAGGCTGCCTCTCATGCTGTCGGAGCTGGCCGAGTGGTTCGAGGAATACGCCACGGCGCGTTTCGGCGGCATCAGCTGTTCGGCCATCGTGCCCGACGGCAGGCCTGACGCGTCCGTCTGCGGCGGGCTGGTTTCCGAGTGCTACGGCAAGGTCCTGACCATCCTCGTGGAGAACGGCATCGACCCGAGCGCGGCGCATGAGTAGAGTTGTCGGCACGGTCGGCAGCGTGTGCCCCGAGTGTCTGGGACGGATCGAGGGGCGGCTGGTGGAGGATGGCGGGTGTGTGCGGCTGGTCAAACGCTGCCCTGAGCATGGCGAGTTTTCGACCGTGGTCTGGCGCGGTGAGCCGGCGTTTTCGAACTGGGCGCGGCCCAAGATCCCCTTCGGCGGCGGGCCGCGCGAGGCAGTGGGGCAGGGGTGCCCTTACGACTGCGGCCTGTGCGCCCGCCACAATCAGCGGACCTGCACGGCCCTCGTGGAGGTCACGTCGCGCTGCAACCTGGGCTGCCCCGTGTGCTTCGCCGACAGTGGCGGTGCGGGGCGGGACCTGGACCACGACATCCTGGCGCGCATGTTCGACCAGATCATGGCCCGCACGGGCGGCTGCAACCTGCAGCTCTCGGGCGGCGAGCCCACGGTGCGCGAGGACCTGCCGCAGATCGTGGCCATGGCCAAGCGGGCCGGCTTCGGCTTCGTGCAGCTCAACACCAACGGTCTGCGTCTGGCGGAAACCCCAGGTCTGGCTTGCGAACTGGCCGAGTCTGGCCTGTCGTCCATCTTCCTGCAGTTCGACGGGGTGCGCGACGAAGTCTTCCGTTCCCTGCGCGGCCGGGACCTGTTCGAGATCAAGGTTCGGGCGGTGGACAATGCATCGGACGCGGGCCTGGGCATCGTCCTCGTGCCCACGGTGGCGCGCGGCGTGAACACGGACCAGCTTTGGGACATCGTGCGCTTCGGCTTGGACCGCCAGCCCTTTGTCCGCGGCGTCCATTTCCAGCCCATGAGCCATTTCGGGCGGTACCCCGAAAATTTCACCCCGGATCACGTCACACTGCCCGAGATCATGACGGGCTTGGAGACGCAGAGCGGCGGCATCGTCAAGGTGTGCGATTTCCTGCCTCCGGGCTGCGAGCATGCCCTGTGTTCCTTCTCGGGCAAATACATGACGCGCGAGGACGGCAGCTTCACGCGTCTGGGCAGCGCCTCCTGCGACTGCACGCCCAAACCCGCCGAGGCCGGCGCCCTCAAGTCCATCGGCGTAACGGCCCGCCAATGGTCCTCCCCGGCCGCTCTTTCCCCGCATCCCCCTTGCACGGGTCAAGGGGCCGAGCTCCTTGCGGGGCGCGGGGCAGCGCCCCGCATCTCTTCGTCCCCCACCCCCGACAACGACCTCGACCGCTTTCTGGCAAGGGCCAGGACCCACACGTTCACTATCTCGGCCATGGCCTTCCAGGATGCGTGGAGCCTCAATCTGGATCGTCTGCAGGGCTGCTGCATTCATGTGGCGCAGCCTGACGGGCGTCTGGTGCCGTTCTGCGCCTTCAATCTGACGTCCCGCGACGGGCGCAGCCTGTACCGGGGGCGGGGATGAGGGTCAGCACCGTCGACGGGCTGACGTCCCGCAGGCTGGGCATCTCCGGGCCGCTGGACCGCGCGCGTCTGCAGGAGGCGCAGATGGCGGCTTTGCGCGCGACGGTCTTGCACTCGAAAGCGGGCAGTCCCTGGTACCGTGAGCGGCTGGCGGGGGTGGAGGCGGAATTGCTGCGCCGTCCGTCCGATCTGGTCCGGCTGCCGCTGATGAGCAGCGCCGATGTGTCCGCCCAGGGCCAGCGCATGGTCTGCGTGCCCCAGGGCGAGGTGGCGCGCATCGTGACCCTGCAGACCTCGGGCAGCACCGGTTCGCCCAAGCGACTGCACTTCACGCGGGACGACCTGGACGGGACTCTTGATTTCTTCCTGCACGGCATGTTGAACTTGGTGGGGCAGGAGGACCGGGTGCTGGCCTTGCTGCCCTTCAGCCAGCCCGACAGCACCGGGGACCTGCTCATCCGCGCCCTGACCGGCGGCGGGGTGCACTGCGCCGGGCTTTGGCCCCCTGCGGAAGCGGTCGAACTGGCGGGATTCATCGTGGCGGGGGCGTATTCGTGCGTCGTGGGCCTGCCCCAGCATCTTCTGGCCCTGTCCGAGACTCTGCCCTTCGGCGCGGTCAGGACCATGCTGCTGTGTTCGGATTACGCCCCGCCGGCCCTGCGTCGGCGCATCGAGGAGGCCTGCGGCTGCGAAACCTTCCTGCACTACGGCACCACGGAGACGGGTTTGGGCGGCGGCGTGGAGTGCGAAGTCCATGACGGCTGCCATCTGCGGGAGTCGGACCTGCTTTTCGAGATCGTGGACCCGGACACGGGCGAAGCCTTGCCCGACGGGGAAGCCGGCGAGGTCGTCGTGACCACGCTGGGCCGCCGTGCCATGCCCCTTTTGCGCTACCGCACGGGCGACCTGGCCCGCCTGGAGACGGGGTCGTGCGCCTGCGGCGGCGTCACGGCGCGGCTGTGCGATGTGGCCGGGCGGGGCAAGGCGTGCGTTCTCGGCGGCGAGTTTCGCCTGACCAGCCGGGAACTCGACGACAGGCTTTTCGACGTGGAGGGACTCCTGGACTATCGCGCCACGCTGGACTGCGGCGGCAGTTCGGACCGTCTGGGCATTGAATTCCTGGCCGGGGCCGGGCATGACCATCTGGAGCGGGATTTGGGGCCGGCCCTGCGGCGCGTTCCGGGCGTGGCGGCAGCCCTTGAGCTCGGCACCTTGGCCCTCGGCCCCATGCGTCGGGTCGACGCCTTTTCGCCGTCCCACACCGTCAAGCGAACCATTTTCGATCAACGCGGGAGCACTTCGTGAAGGATATCCTCGAATCATTGCTGGAAACCCTGGAACAGGGCCGGGACGCCGTCTTCTGCGGCATCGTAGAGAGCTCGGGCTCGGCCCCGCGCACATCCGGGGCCAGGATGCTGGTCCTGCCGGACGGCGGCATCCGCGGCTCCGTGGGCGGCGGTCCCGTCGAGGGGGCCAGCCTGGCCAGGGCCAGGAAGATGCTTGAGAGGGGCGAGTCGCACGTGCTGCTGCCCTTCGACCTGAATTCGCACACGGCCGCCCAGGCGGGCATGGTCTGCGGCGGGGCGGTCAAGGTGCTGCTGCAGCGCGTCACGCCCGAGCGTCGCGGTTTTTTCGAGAAGTTGAAGGACCTGCATGACGCGCGACAACGGCCGGCCCTGGTCACCGTCATGGGGGCGGAACGGGAGCCCGCGCTGGCCTTGTGGTCCGCGGCGGCGGGCCTGGAGGGCGCGGAACTGCCCGAAGGCATGGCTCTGGAGCTGGCTCGCAAGGCGTCGAAGACGCGCCGGAATTTCAGCCTCGAAGGCGATGGTCTGCGCGTCTTTGCGCAACCTTTGGTCGCGCCTACGGTGCTGCACCTCGTCGGCGCGGGGCACGTGGCCCTGGCCACGTCCAAGGTGGCGGCCTTCGCCGGGTTCGAGGTGGTGGTCATGGACGACCGGGCCGAGTTCGCCAGCCCGGAGCGCTACCCCGAGGCCCGCGAGGTGCGGGTGCTGGAGAATTTCAACCAGTGCCTGAAGGATTTGGGCCCCGACGACTACGTGGTCATCGTCACCCGCGGGCACCTGCACGACCGTGACGTCCTGGCCCAGGCCCTGCGGACCGAGGCGGGGTACGTCGGCATGATCGGCAGCCGCGGCAAGCGCGACGCTGTCTACCGCTCCCTGCTCGAGAACGGCTATGCGCAGGCCGACATCGACCGCGTCTTCTGTCCCATCGGCCTGTCCATCGGCGCGGACACGCCGGAGGAGATCGCCGTCAGCATCGTCGGCGAGATGATCGGGGTGCGTGCCGGGGTGAAAGGATGACGGTCGGGAGTTTCGGCGCCGTCATCCTGGCGGCCGGTTTCTCCTCGCGCATGGGCGGCTTCAAGCCCCTCATGGATCTCGGCGGGATGACGGTCCTGTCGCGCTGCGTGCATGTGTTCCGGGAGGCCGGCATAGGCAGCCCCCTGGTCGTGACGGGGCATCGCGCCCCGGAGGTCGAGGCCGAGGCGGTCCGGCTGGGCGTCAGCGCCACGCACAACGCCGCGTATGCGGACGGCATGTTCTCGTCGGTGCGGGCGGCTGCGACCGCCTGTGCAGGCCTGTCCGACATGGACGCCTTCTTCATTCTTCCGGTGGACATTCCCCTTGTGCGGCCGGCCACGGTTGGCCTGATGCTCGACGCCTACGACGGTCGCGTGGCCTACCCGGTCTTCGCTGGCGAGCGGGGCCACCCGCCGCTGCTCCCGGCAGACCTGATCCCGCGCATTCTGGGGCATGACGGCCGGGGCGGGCTGCAAGGTCTGCTGGCAGACGCGCCATCCCTCGACGTCCCGGTCTGGGACCGGGGCATCCTGCTGGACGCCGACACGCCCGGCGATTTTGCCGTCCTGCAGCGGCGCGCCTCCCGTCTGCATGTCGGGGAGCGTGACGAGGCCCTGGCCCTGGCCGGGCTGTCCATGCCCGAGCGCGGTGTGGCCCACGGCCTGGCCGTGGCCGCGGTGGCCCTGCGCATGGGGGAGGAACTGAACCGCAAGGGCGCGGGGCTCGATCTGGATCTGGTCCACAACGCCGCATTGCTGCACGATGTGGCCAAGGGCTGGCCTTACCACGAGGCCGCCGGCGGCGAGTTGCTTGCGCGTCTGGGCCTGGGCGGACTGTCGGGGATCGTGTCCGCCCACCGCGACGTGCCGCCTCCGGCATCGGGCCTGCTCACGGAAAAGGAGGTCGTCTGCCTGGCGGACAAGCTGGTGCGTTGCGACAGGCGCATTTCCGTGGAGGACCGTTTCGGCGAGAAGCTGGCCCTGTATGCCTGCGACGAAAACGCCTGCGCCGCCATCCGCGGCCGCATGAGCAACTCCCTGGCCCTGCGGTGCATGGTCGAGAAGGCCTGCGGCCGCGGCCTGGAGGACATTCTGGCCGGGGTGCTGCCGTGAGCGAGGTCTATCTCATCCGCCACGGGGAGATCACGCAGTCCGCTCCGCGCCGCTTCGTGGGCCGGACGGACCTGCCGCTGACGGACGCGGGCCGTGAACAGATGGCGGCCGTGGCGCGGTTTCTGACCGGCAGAGGCGTGGTACGCCTGGTGTGCAGCCCCTTGGCGCGCTGCGTGGAGAGTGCGGGGATCGTCGGCGCAGTTTTGGGGCTTGTGCCAGAGACGGCTGTGGATCTGCGCGAAATCAGCCTGGGCACCTGGGAGGGCCTGACCGTGGACGAGGTCCGCGAGCGCTTTCCCGGCCGCTACGAGGCCAGGGGCCGCAACCTGGCCGGCTTCCGCCCGCCGGGGGGCGAGAGCTTCGCCGACGTGCAGCGCAGGGCCTGGCCCGCCTTCGAACTGGCCGTCGCGGACATGGACGAGCCCCTGGCCATCGTCGCCCACGGCGGCGTGAACCGCGTCCTCCTGTGCCGCATCCTGGGCATGCCCCTGGAGAACCTTTTCCGTCTGGAACAGCACTACGCCTGCGTCAACGTCCTGCTGCACGCCGACGGTGAATACCGCGTCGCCGCCATGAACCTTTCCGCGCTGTGAGCGGACCGCCCTGAACGCTCCATCAAAAAAGGCCGCCGGTGTTGTTTACCGGCGGCCTTTTTTGATGCGAAGCGGAGCCGCCCTAGAAGCGGTACGCCAGGCTCAGGCCGAGCAGGTGGGCGTCGCCGTTCTCGAAGTCGGCGGTTTCGGACGTGCCGCCGCTGCCGTAGATCGTCGCACCCTTGCGGTCGTTGATGAGCAGGTAGGTGTAGCCAACGTCCACGCTCCAGGCCTGGTCGTGCCAGCCAAGACCGGCGCAGAAGAGCTGGCGGTCGTTGGCAGGGACCATGTAGTCGGCCCGCTCGGTGCGGATGGGCGTCTCGTCGTAGACGTAGCCCGCGCGCAGGTCCCAGGCCGAAGTCAGGGCGTATTCCGCCCCGATGCCCAGGCGCCAGGCGTCCTTCCAGTCCTTGACGATGGCGCCGGACGGGTTCACGCCGTTGATGCGGATGTCCAGTTCCTCGTATGACGACCAGCCCGTGCGGGTCACGTCCACCTCGACGCTCAGCTTGTCCGTGGGGGTGATGCACAGGCCCAGGGACCAGGAGTCGGGCAGGGTGATCTCGCCGTCGGCGTCGCCGTTCAGCAGGTCGTCGTAAGGGGCCGGTACGTCGCTGTCCGCCTCGCCGCGCGGGTGCACGTCGATGGCGCTGCGGTACATGAGCCCCAGGGACAGCCAGTCCGTGGGCGCGTACCAGGTGGACAGGTTGACGCCCACGCCGACGTCGTCGCCCTGGACCTCGAGATCGTAGGCGCCGCCGAGGACCTTCTTCTTCTGCGTGAATTCGAAATAGTTGGCCTCGGCGCCCAGGCCGATGGACCACGTGTCCGTCAGGCGCATGCCCAGCACCGGGGTCAGCGACACGCTCTTGATGCCCGCAAAGTAGACGCTGCCGCTTCCGGCCCAGTTCTCGTCGAACTCCGTGCCCAGGCCGAAGCGGTTGAAGGCGCCGACGCCGAGCCAATAGCGGTCCCCGAACTGCCTGACCGCATAGGCGTGCGGCAGCAGCCACACGTTGGATTCCCCGTCGCAGCTTTCCTCGCCTTCGATGGACACGGTGGCCATGGGCGCCACCCCGACCAGGCCGGTCATGATCTGCGTGCCGTTCAGGCCCGTCATGGCCGCAGGGTTGGAGGCCACCACGGACGCGTCGGGCCGCCTGGCCATGGTCGTTCCGCCCAGCGCGATGCCGCGCGCGCTCCACTCATACACGGCGAATCCGGCCGCCAGCACCTGCTGTCCCGTCAGCAGCAGCGCCAACACGACAGCGGCAACAATTCTCCCCATTGTTCCTCCTCATCTGCCAAGGTTCATGCGCGCCCGGCCGGACGCACGACAACCTCGGGCCTATAAGGCGAAGCATCTGTCATTTCAATGGGAAGTGATAAAGTGAGCGCTCAGCCGCGCGTTCCGGCAGGCAGCGCTGCCGTCGGGATTTCCCGGTGTGCCGGGGTTCAGGGATTTGAGCGGCGACCGCGGGCGATTTTGGCTGCGCAGGTCGGCCGGTCGTCTTGCGAAGCCGGCATGACCGCCGCCCCTATTCGTTGCCGGCGGATGGAGCGGCGTGCCGGATTGCAGGATGGCTTCTCCGCACGTGTTCCCGATCAGGGGATGGGAGGCCGGATGCGGGGCTCAGAGCTTCGCCCCGGCCTGTCGCAGCAGGCGGACGCTCTCCTCGTCGGCCGTGGAGGAGGTGATCTGAAGCGCGGTGCGGCCTCTCCGGTCACGGCCTTCCGGGTCCGCACCATTTCGCAGCAGCCACTCCAGGAGTTCATGCTTGCCGGACGTGCCCGCGCTGTAGGTGACATGGAAGCCGGCCACCTCTGCCAGGAGCTTGTCCCCGTCGGCGGTGGTGGCGTTGACGTCGGCGCCGATGCGCAGCAGCGCGTCGGCATCGTCCAGTCTGCCTTTCCGCAACGCCTCCCGCAGCGGGAGATCGTGGCCGCCGGCGGGCGCGTTGAGCGCCGCCCCCTGTTCCAGCAGCAGCGGCACGACGCTTCGCTTCGCCTGAGCCGCGGCCACGGTCAGCGCGGAGCGTTCCCTCAGATCCCGTCCGTTGGGGTCGGCGCCGGCCTGCAGCAGCGCCTTGACCATGGGAACGTCGTCGCGGGCGACGGCTTCCAGCAGCGGAGTCTGCCTGCTCTGGTCCGGGGCGTTCACATCGGGGTCCTTTGCCAGCAGCGCCGTGACGTTCTCGAGCCTCCCGGCGCGCACGGCCAGAATGAGGGGCGTGTTCTGCCAGGCGTCACGGGCGTCGGGGGCCGCGCCCAGACGCAGCAGCTCGTCGACCACATCCCGCGAACACTCCGCCGCGGCGGCGTGCAGGGGAGTGACGCCCGAGCCGTCCGTCGCGCGGGCGTCGGCGCCGTGCTTCAGCATGGCCATGGCCAGTTCGTCCAGGCCGAGGGCGCAGGCCCGGACCAGGAAAGGCCTGCCGTGCAGCCCGCGGTAATTGCAGTCCGCCCCCCGCTGCACGAACTGGAGCGCCACGGCGGCCTTGGCCGCGTCGGCAGGCGCGGCACCGCCTGCCTTGCGCATTTCGAGCTCCTGCAGGGTGGAGTGCAGTTGCGCTTCGAGGGGGTTGCCGTGCCGGCGCCACATGGTCTGCACCTCCCGGTCCAGCCCTGAGCCCTGAACGAAAAACCAGGCATGCACCCCGGCAAAGATGAGAAAGTAGAGATAGATGAAGGGCTTGGCCAGCGAAGGGCCCTGTTTCCAAGTCGCATGCAGCGCAACGGGCCCGAGGAGCAGGTGCAGTCCGAGGACCGCCAGCCAGGGGACGATCAGCGCGAGCCCGCCCGGCCCTTCGAAAAGGGGGGCCTGACTGACGAGCAGCAGGGCGACGCTGCCGGCGACGCAGACCAGGGTCAGCCGGCCCGGGCGGATGGGGCGATTGGGGATCGGGAGCATGGTGCGGGTGTCCTTGTTTCGGGGTGCGATGATCGCCGGAATTCACCACGCACGGCCTCTCCCGTCAAGGACATGGGAGATGTTGCCCAGAGGAAGTCCGGCCGGCGCGCGCGAAGGGGAAGCATGAGCCCCGGGCGCGGTCGGCGGAGTACGATTTTTGCTTGTGGTGACGTTTGACCGGTATCGCGGCAATACTTTCCCACACAAGGGGGCGATATGAGAATCGACGGCGCCGCTTCACTCGCCGACATGTACCTTTCCGGGCAGACCAGGGGCCGGGGCGCCGGCTCCAGCCAAACGGACCAGGGTGACACGGTGACCCTTTCGTCCGAGGCCAAGCGTCTGTTGGAACACTTCCGCAACATGCAGTTCGAAAAGGACAAGGGCGCGCCCACCGGTTCCGGGCAGTCTGCCTCCCCGGGCGATTCAGCCGGGCGGGTGGAGGAAGGCGCGACGCCGGACAGCTCCGCGGGTTCCGTTGCCGGAGCGGGCTCCTCGGGCGGTTCCGGGACGGGCAGCCAGGTCGAGGACATCAGGAAGCGCATCAAGGACCTGATGGACAAGGTCAAGCACATCATGGACAGCGACCTGCCGCCCGAGCAGAAACAGAGCGCGGCCGCGCCCTATCTGCAGCAGATCCAGGAACTGCAGCAGCAGTTGCAGGAACTGACGGAGGCGGGAAAGGAGTGATGCGGGACACGGGCCCACCTCGCTATCCGGGGCCATCCCACACATATTGTTTCACTTTTCGACACGAAGGGCGCACGATGGCCCATGGTCCGACATGCCTTGTCCCGAATGTCGGCGATGGCGTTGATTATGCGTGATATTTGAGTCAAAAATCAATGTTGAGCGAAACATGACTGACATCTGGGTCAATGGGGCAACGGCCCCCTCGTGATGAGGCGGTGTCCGGCTTCGCGCCGGATGACGTCCGCTTGACTGACAATATCTTTCACCTGGGAGAACCATGCTGATCCACTGGCACATCGATCCGGTCATCGTTTCCTTCGGCCCGTTCGCCCTGCGTTGGTACGGCCTGCTGTTCGCCGCGCCGTTTCTGGCAGGCCTGTCCTTTTTCAAACGCGTTTTCCGCGAAGAGGGGATTGCCGAAGATGGCCTCGACCGGCTGCTGCTGTACGCCGTGCTCGGTACGGTCATCGGGGCGCGGCTCGCGCACTGTTTTTTTTACGACCCGCAGTATTATTTCACCAACCCGCTGAAGATACTCGCCATTTGGGAGGGCGGGCTGGCCAGTCACGGCGGCATCGCCGGGCTGGTCTGCGGGTTCTGGCTGGCCGGGCGGAAGTTTTCCCCGCCGGTTCCCTTGCTGTGGCTCCTCGACCGGCTGGCCCTGCCCGGGGCCTTGGGGGCGGTCTGCATCCGGCTCGGGAATTTCATGAATTCGGAGATCGTCGGCAAGCCCACGTCGGGGTCGTGGGGCGTGGTCTTCGACCTCATCGACCAGGTCCCCCGGCACCCGGCCCAGCTCTACGAGGCGGCAGGGTATCTGGCGACCCTGGGCGTGCTCGTCCTTCTGTACGCGCGGCTTGGCAGGCGCACGCCCCATGGCCTGCTGACCGGGTGGCTGCTGGCGCTCGTCTTTGCGGTGCGCATTCTCGCGGAGTTCGCCAAGGAGCCGCAGGCCGCCTACGAGGCCGGGCAGGCCTTCAGCGTGGGCCAGTGGCTGAGCGTTCCGTTTCTCGCGCTGGGCATCGGGCTGATCATTCGCGCCGTGAAGCGGCCGCAGACCGCTGTCGGCAGGACGGAGCGGCGCAAAGGGAAGCGATGACGCAGCCGGCGCGACAGTGCGCGCGTCCGAAAAACCATCTGCGCTTGTCAATGCTCCCGGTTCGGGGCTAAGCTCGCGTCGAGTCCTTCCTTCTTTCCCATTCAGTCGGCGGGGGCGGCGCATGAAACGGGTTGCGATGTTCAGCGTGGCGGCGATGGTGGTCGCGCTTTGGGGGTCGGCCTGGGCCGGCTCGTACGAGGGCAGGCGCATCCTGTGGGTGGAGTCGTATCACGAGGGCTTCGCCTGGTCCGACGGCGTGGCGCGGGGTGTGGCGAAAATCCTGGACGGGTCGGGGGCGCAGCTTCGGGTGGTGCGCATGGACACCAAGCGCAACGCCTCGCCGGACCATGCCCGCAAAGCGGCCCAGGATGCCATGCAGGTCGTGCGGGAGTTCGCTCCCGACGTGGTCATGGCCTCCGAGGACAATGCCCAGCGCCATTTCGTCGTGCCGTTCCTCAAGGGAGGGGACATTCCGGTCGTCGCCTGCGGCATCAACTGGGACGCGTCGGAATACGGCTATCCCGCGCCCAACGTGACGGCCATGGTGGAGGTCAACCTGCTGGGCGAGGCGCGACGCGTGCTGCGCACGTTCGCTCATGGGGACCGCACCGGATACGTCGCCGCGGACACCGAGAGCGAGCGCAAGAACCTGGAGATCTACAACTCCAGGGATTTCAAGGGCACCCTCGATGGGCGCCTGGTGTCGCGCTTCGCGGACTTCGCTTCGGCCTTCGAAGAGGTCCAGGCCCGGTCGGACATGCTCATCATGGGCGGCAACGGCGGCATCGAGGGCTGGGACGACGCGGTGGCGCGGGACTTCCTGCTCGGCCATACCCGCGTGCCCACGGGGAGTTTCGACGACTATCTGGCGCCTTACGTGATCTTCACCTTCGCCAAGGACCCCGAGGAGCAGGGCGAGTGGATGGCGGCCGCTGCGCTTCGCGTGCTGGACGGCGAGAGCCCTGCGGCCATCCCCATGACCGAGAACAGGCGGGTGAGGCTCATCGTCAATCTCAAGCTGGCCAGGGCCGCAGGCATCGTCCTGCCGGTCTCGATCCTCAAGACGGCCACGATCATCGGCAGGGACGAAAACTGATGCCGGGGCGCTCATGGGAGTGAAGTTTCGCGTCAACCTGACCGGGTTCATCCTGGTGGCGTTCATCACCCTGACCGTGTCCGGCATGGCCGTGTGGACCATCGACCGGTTGTCCCTGTCCCTCAACCATCGCCTGCTGACCAAGGAACTGGACGAATACGGCGGGAAGATCGCCGAGGCCGTCGACGTGCTGAGGGAGAACGGCCTGTCCGGCGTGCGCGAATACGTGGACCGGGCCAAGGCCGATCTGGTCGCGGACTTCGCGCGACGGGCCGACGGGATGTTCGGCGCGCTGACGGTCGTTTCCACCGGGGGCGAGGTGGTATACCACGGAGGGACCGGGAGCGTGCTGGAACTGTCCTGCCTCCCGGAGATGGTCGCCTCCGGACAGGGCGAGATGACCTGCTCCATGAACGGCGAGCCGCGATTCTGCCGATTCGCGCTGTTTCCGGAATGGGACTGGGTCGTGCTCGTGTCGGTCAGCGCGGAACAGATGCGGCAGACGCGCAATCAGTTCCTGTGGCGGGTCGCCATAGTCTTCGGCCTGGCCTCGCTGCTGGGCTGGTGGCTTTTCGTGCGCATGGCCCAGGGAGTGATCGGCCCTGTCCTGGAACTGTCGGCGGCGGCCGCTGACATCGGCCGAGGAAACTGGGAGACGCTCCCTGAACCCGTCGAGCGCGCGGACGAGATAGGCGAACTCAGCCGAAATTTCGTGCTCATGGGCGGGAAGCTGCGCGAGGCCCAGGCCGACCTGACCTCCCAGGCCGACCGCCTGCGCCGGGCCAACACGCGGCTGGAGGCGGAAGTCGCCGAACGCGTCCGCGCCGAGAAGGATCTGCGCAAGGCCACCGCCGCCTTCGAAAGGATTCTGGATTCCATGCCCTCCCTTGTCATCGGGGTGAACATCGACTGCCTGATCACCCATTGGAACAGGACCGCCCGCGATCTGACCGGCATGGAGCCGCAAACCGTCATCGGCCGCCCCCTGCACGAGGCCGTGCCGCGTCTGGCGGGCCTGGTCGACACCGTGCGGCGGTCCATGGCCGAGGGGAGTCCGGCCAGGCTGGACAGGGTTTCGTTCACGCGGGACGGTGAGCAGCGCCAGGAAGACATCCTTATTTTTCCGCTCGTCAGCGAAACGACGTACGGCGCGGTCATCCGCCTGGACGACGTGACGGAGCGGGTGCGGCTGGAGCAGATGATGATCCAGTCCGAAAAGATGAACTCCCTTGGCGGGCTGGCCGCCGGCATGGCCCACGAGATCAACAGCCCCCTGGCGGGGATCGGGGCGAACGCCTTCAACATCAAGAACCGCATTTTCGGCGACTTGGAAAAGAACGAGGCCGCGGCCCGCGAGTGCGGGGTTTCCCTGGCCGGGGTGAGGGCCTACGCGACGAAGCGCGAGATACCGAAGATGGCCGATTATATTGCCGAGGCCGGGGCGCGCGCCTCGAAAATCGTGGCGAACATGCTCAAGTTCAGCCGCAGCGCCGAGTCGGCCCTGGCGCCCCAGGACATGGCCCGTTTGCTGGACGCGACCCTCGAACTGCTGGCGGGGGACTATGATGTGAGGAAATGGCTCGACTTCGGCTCGGTCCGCATCGTCAGGGAGTTCCAGGAGCACATGCCCCAGGTGCAGTGCGAGGGCAGCGAGATGCAACAGGTCTTCTTCAACCTGTTCAAGAACGGCGTGCAGGCCATGGCATCGAAGGAGTACCCCGCAGAGGGGCCCTGCTTCGTGATCCGCCTGCGCGAAGAGGAGGGAACGGCCCGCATCGAGATCGAGGACAACGGGCCGGGCATGACCGAAGAGATACGCAGACGCGCCTTCGAACCGTTCTTCACCACCAAGCCCGTCGGGCAGGGCACGGGCCTGGGGCTGTCCGTGTCGTACTTCATCGTCACGCGCCAGCACGGCGGGACCATGGAGGTCCAGTCGGCCTCCGGCGAGGGCACGAAATTCATCATCCGCCTGCCGGTGATCCAGGACGGGGTGCGCGGGGCCTGAACCCGGCCGCCGGCGATCTCATCCACCTCGTCCGGCCTGCGGACCCGCCTCATTCCCCTCGACAAATTCAACGCCGGCGCGGCCTGCGGATCCGCCCCCCATGGCGGTATTTCCCTGCCGGCGCAGATTGCCATGCCCACGCGCACTTTCGTGGAACATCCGACAATTTGGAATTCCGGCCATGATAATTTGGAATGAGGGATGTGATTTTTCGGAAATTCGATTCCGATGAGTCGGTTCGTCGCGCCGCTGGAAGAATTGCAGGTCCCCATGTGCCGAAATGGGCAACGCCGTCCGGGGTGCTCCGAACGACGATTCACGTGACGTGCGCGACGGGTCTCGGTGGCTCGGTGTCGGCAGGCGACAGCATCTTGGGGCGATTATCCGCCTTGCTTTGTTTTATGCATTTGGCAAAGTCCTTCGTCTGCACTGTGCTGAGAGCGCAAACAGGTTGGTCCGGCACGGATCAGGATAAGGAGCATCGATGAACACACAAGAAACCCGCACCCTCGGCCGCGCCCTGTGGCGGCTGGTGCGTTTCGCGCGGCCCCATGCGCGGCGCATCCTGCTGGGCCTGGCGGCCAATGCGGGGGCGCGGTTTTTCGACCTGCTGCCCATGATCGTGGTCGGCCGGGTGGTGGACACGGTGTCCGTGGCCCTGCGGGACGGGCAGGCCCTGGCCGCGACCGATTTTCTCTGGGCCGGGTTGCTGGTGCTGGGCACCTTCGCGGGGCTGGCCGTGTTCCAGAGCGTCAGCGACTACACCCTGGACAGCGCGGCGCAGATGATACGCCACGACCTGCGCGTGGAACTCTACACCCACGTGCAGCGCCTCGACGTGTCGTACTTCGAGTCCCGCCAGACGGGCGACATCATGGCCGTGCTGGCCGGGGACGTGGACAACCTGGAGCGCTTCTTCTCGGACACGTCCACGAGCATCGTGCGCCTCTTCATCACCTTCACCGGCATCTACGGCATCCTCTTCTGGCTGGACTGGCACCTGGCGCTGCTCCTTTTCGCGCCCATGCCCATCGCCGTCTGGGCCGTGCGCTTCTTCGCCACCCGCGTCTCGCCCCAGTACCGCAAGGCGCGCAAGGCCGTGGGCGAGATCAACTCCATCCTCGAGAACAACCTGCAGGGCATGCACGTCATCCAGGCCTACTCGGCCCAGGACCACCAGACGGGCCGCATCCGCCAGCGCTCCGAGGAGTACCGGGACGCGGCCGTGCGCGCCGCCCTGGAGCGCTCGCGCTTCGTGCCCCTGCTCTACGGCGTGGCCGGCATGGGCTACGCCCTGCTCATCGGGATGGGCGGCTGGATGACCTTTTCGGGCATCGGCCCCAGCGTGGGCGACTTCACGACCTTCGTGCTCCTGGCCATGCGCCTCATCCTGCCGCTCTTCGTCTTCGGCATGCTCATCAACCAGATCCAGCAGTCCGAGGCCTCGGCCCTGCGCATCACCGAGATCTTCGACACGGCCCCGACGGTCCGCGACGAGGCCGCCGCCGCGCCCCTGCAGGGCGCCCTCGAACGCGTCGAGGTCCGCGACATGTGCTTCGCCTACCCGGACCGCGGCAAGGTGCTGTGCGGCATCGACCTGACCCTGGAGCGGGGCAAAGTCCTCGGCGTGGTCGGGCCCACGGGCGCGGGCAAGAGTTCCCTGGCCAAGCTCATGCTGCGCTACTACGACCCCATGGACGGCGAGATACTGGTCAACGGCCGGCCTCTGGCCTCGGTGCCCCTCGACAGCTGGCGCGGCCGCATCGGCTACGTGTCCCAGGAGGCCTACCTCTTTCACGGCACCGTGGCCGAAAACATCCGCCTTGGCTCGCCGAATGCCGCGGATGACGACGTCCGCCGCGCCGCGCGCCTGGCCGGAGCCGCGGAGTTCATCGATGCCCTGCCCGACGGGTACGGCACCCTGGTCGGGGACCGCGGCATGAAGCTCTCGGGCGGCCAGCGCCAGCGCATCTCCCTGGCCCGGGCCATCCTGCGCGACCCCGAGTTCCTCATACTCGACGAGGCCACCGCCAGTGTGGACACGCGCACCGAGGAGGTCATCCAGAACAACCTCAAAGAGCTGCGCGGCGACCGCATCACCTTGGCCATTGCCCACCGCCTGTCCACGGTGCGGCAGTGCGACGAGATCGTGGTCATCGTCGACGGCGTCATCGTGGAGCGCGGGACCCATGCCGAACTGGTCGGTGCCGGCGGCGTCTACGCGGGGCTGTGGCAGGTGCAGAGCGGAGAATAGGGGGCAGGCGCGGATATTGCATTTCACTTGAAAAGCCAGGTGACGGTACGCAGCCGCTGTGACGGTTTCGGCATGTGCTGCGTATATCTTTTCTCAAGGAAAAGAGCATATTGGCCTGGGCGCACATACCCAGCCGTTTGGCGGTCAGCATGGCGGAATGAGATGTTTGTCCGGAAAAGGTGGACTCTTTGTCCGCCGGCAGGCGCGCCTGCAAGGAGTCGTTATGAAGTTCGTGTCTGGCATGTCGTATGTTCGCCGGGACCGGTTCGTGTTCGCGCTTTTCGTCGCCTCGTTCCTGCTGAGCTGCGGGGTGGCCTTTGCCGACAAGGTGTTTGTCGAGAACGATGTCGTCATCATCGGCAAGAATTTCGTCATATCGACGCCCTACGATGACGGCGTCGTGCTCGAAAGCAAGAAGGGCGCTTTCGCGCCCACGAAGTTCTTCGGCGCGGAAGGCACCGCGGCCATGCTTTTTCTCTACAACAGGATCACCCGCGACATGGGTGTGGATCTGGTCATGCGGACCTACAAGGGCAGGATCGACCGTCGGGAAGCCGAAGAGAAGGTCGATTCCGTGCTGCGGTTCTACCGTGAAAACGAGCTGATTTTCAAAAGCAGATTCGTGGAGAAGCCGGCGACGAAGGTCGGCATCTGCAGATTCCGGGTCTGACGACCCTTTGCCGGGCTTCCCGCACCGCCGTGACAGGAGCGGTGCGGGAGGCACATAAAAACGCCTCCTGCCGAGACCGGCCGGAGGCGTTGTCTTTTCCGCTGAATCCCGCCTTCAGTATTTGATGGACGAGAAGCGCATCAGCTTGTCCCACTGGTGGGTGGAAGTGATGCGCCGGATGGTGCCTGTCTTGCCGCGCAGGACCAGGGAGTGCGTGGTCGCGCCCGTGCCCGTGTAGGTCACGCCGCCCAAAAACGTGCCGCCGGAGATGCCCGTGGCCGCGAAGAAGACGTTGTCGTCGCGGATGAGGGTGTCCGTGGTCAGGACCATGTTCAGGTCCAGGCCGAAGTCCAGGACGTTCTTCCTCTCGTCCTCGGACTGCGGGTCGAACTTGGCCAGGATCTCGCCGCCCAGGGCCTTGATGGCGCAGGCCGCCAGCACCCCTTCGGGCGTGCCGCCGGTGCCGAACATCATGTCCACGGACGAGGCCGGGTCCACGGCCATGAGCGCCCCGGCCACGTCGCCGTCGGTGTGCAGCTGGATGCGCGCCCCGGCGGCCCGGATCTGGGCGATCAGGTCCTTGTGGCGGGGCTTGTCCAGGACGAAGATCATCAGGTCCTCGATCTTCTTGCCCAGAGCCTTGGCCGCGGCCTCAAGATTGTGGCCCACCGGCGCGTCCATGTCGACCACGCCCTTGGCCGGGGCCGGGACCACGAGCTTCTTCATGTAATAGCTCGGGCCCGGGTTGAACATGGTCCCGGCCGGCGACAGGCCGACCACGGCGATGGCGTTGGGCCGGCCGTAGGCCAGGAGGTTGGTGCCTTCCACCGGGTCCACGGCCACGTCCACGGCCGCGCCGCGGCCCGTGCCGACGCGTTCGCCGTTGTAGAGCATGGGGGCCTCGTCCTTCTCGCCCTCGCCGATGACGATGCGGCCGTCGATGTCCAGGGTGTTGAAGGACAGGCGCATGGCGTCCACGGCCGCGCCGTCGCCCTCGTTCTTGGCGCCCTTGCCGAGCCAGCGGGCCGAGGCCAGGGCCGCGGCTTCCGTGACCCGGACCAGGTCCATGGCCAGGTTGCGTTGCGGTGCTTCCATCATTCCTCCGGACATCACTCGCCCTTGATGAACGCTATGAGGTTCGCGGCCGTGAAACCGTATTTCTCCTTCAGCACGCCCGCCGGGGCCGAGGCGCCGAAGTGGTCGATGCCCCAGACCTTTCCGTCCAGGCCCACGTACTTGTACCAGATGTCCGAACGGCCGGCCTCGATGGCCACGCGGCGCGTCACGGAGCGGGGCATGACGGATTCCTTGTACTCGGCGCTCTGCTCGTCGAAGAGCTCCATGCTCGGCACCGAGACCACGCGGATCTTCAGTTCGGGCAGGGCCTTGGCGGCCTCAACGGCCAGGTGCACCTCGGAGCCCGAGGCCAGGAGCAGGGTTTCGGGCGCGGCGCCCTCGGGGTCGCGCACCACGTAGGCGCCCTTGGCCACGTGCGCCTCCAGGGGCTGGGGCAGGTCGAGGACCGGCAGGCCCTGGCGGGTGTAGACCAGCACCGACGGGCGGGACTTCTGCTTCAGGGCCACGGCCATGCAGGCCGTGCTCTCGCGGGCGTCGGCCGGGCGCAGGACCAGGAGGTTCGGGATCAGGCGCAGGGAGCTGACGTGCTCGATGGGCTGGTGGGTCGGGCCGTCCTCGCCGACGAAGAAGGAGTCGTGGGTGAAGACGTGCAGAACGGGCAGGTGCTGCAGGGCCGACATGCGGATGGCGTTTCTCTCGTAGTCCGAGAAGACCAGGAAGGTCGCGCCGAAGGGAACGATGCCGCCGTGCAGGGCCAGGCCGTTCAGAATGGCGCCCATGGGGAACTCGCGCACGCCGAAGCAGAGGTTGCGGCCCGTGGGGTTGGTGGTGGCGTTGAAGATTCCGGCGGCGACGCGGAACTTCTCGGTCTGGTTGGACGGGTCGAGGTCGGCCGAGCCGCCCATGAGGGTCGGCAGCTGCTCCATCATGGCGTTCAGGCTGGCCCCGAAGGCCTTGCGCGTGGCCACGCTGGCGCCGGTCTCGAACTCGGGCCAGGTCAGGCTGCGTTCGCACACGGGCTGTGTGGCGTTCCGCCATTTGTCGGCGAAGGCCGGGTCGGCCAGCTTGGCGGCCAGGGTCTTGTCCCAGGCGGCGCGGCCGGCGGACAGGTCGGCGAAGCGGGAGCGGAAGTGGTCGAGCACGTCCTGGGGCAGATGGAATTCTTCGTCCGGCAGGCCGAGCTTGGCCTTGGTGGCCTTGATCTCGGCCTCGGGCAGGGGCGAGCCGTGGGTGGACTCGCTGCCTTCGAGGGTGGCGCAGCCCTTGGCCATGGTCGTGTGGCCGATGATGATGGTCGGCTTGGTCGTCTCGGCCTGGCCGGCCAGGATGGCCTGGCGGATGGCCTCGTGGTCGTGGCCGTCGATCTCGATGACCTGCCAGTGCATGCTCTCGAAGAGGGCCTTGTAGTCCACGTTGTCCACGCGGCAGGTGGGCCCGGCCAGCTGGATCTTGTTGCTGTCGTAGTAGGCGATGAGCTTGCCCAGCCCCCACTGGCCGAAGAGGGCGGCGCTGCCGAGGAAGATGGGCTCCTGCACGTCGCCGTCGGACACCAGGACGTAGGTGTGGTGCCCGGCGGTCTCGGCGTCGAGGTAGGAGCGCAGGAAGGTCTCGGCCACTGCCATGCCGCCGGCCATGGCGAAGCCCTGGCCCAGGGGGCCGGTGGTGGCCTCGACGCCGTCGGTCATGTCGTGCTCGGGGTGCCCCGGCGTCTTGCTGCCGAACTGGCGGAAGGCTTTGAGGTCATCGACGGTCAGGATGCCGCGCAGGGTCAGCAGCGCGTAGAGCAGGGCGGACTCGTGGCCGGCCGAGAGCACGAAACGGTCGCGGTTGAACCATTTGGCGTCCTTGGGGTCGAAATTGAGGAATTCCTTGAAGAGGACGTATGCGTAATCCGCCGAAGACATGGCCCCGCCGGGGTGGCCGGAGTTGGACGCGCGGACCGTGTCCATGATCAGACCCTTGATGACGTTGACGGACTTGAGATCGATCTGTGAAGCGTTGGTGGTCATGGTGTTTCCCGTGATATTCTCGAAAAAGGAGGCGGTTATGGTTGATGCGGCGAGTCGATGAGGTCCACGCGGCGCTGGTGACGGCCGCCCTCGAACCCGGTGGCCAGGAAGGCGTCGGCGATGGCCTTGGCCAGGTCCACGCCGATGATGCGCTCGCCCATGCACAGGACGTTGGCGTCGTTGTGCATGCGGCTCATGCGCGCCATGTACTCGTTGGTGCACAGGGCGGCGCGGATGCCGGAGAAGCGGTTGGCGGCCATGGATACGCCGATGCCCGAGCCGCAGATGAGGATGCCCAGGGCCTGGCGGTTCAGGACCTCGCGGGCCAGGTTGCCCGCGATGAGCGGGTAGTCGCAGCTGTCGAGGGAGTGGGTGCCGACGTCCACGGCCTGGCAGCGGTCCTTCAGGTGTTCCATCAGGATGTTCTTGAGGCCGAAGCCGGCGTGGTCGGAACCGAAGACGATGGTGCGCATGCTATTTGCCCTCGCCGGTGCGGCCCCTGACGTATTCCGCCCGGGTCGCTTCCAGGTCCTTCTCCAGGTGCGCCAGTTCCTCGCGCAGGAAGGCGACCTGCTTCAGGGTCAGATCGTTGTCGCTGGTTTTGGGGTCGAAGACCTCGCCCTTGGCCTGGCTCTCGGCGAAGCTCTTGCCCAGGTTCTGATATTCCTCGGCCAGGCGCTTTTCCATCTGGCGGATTTCCCAACGCCGGAAGCCCCTGATGAAGACCCATCTGGTCTCACTGAACAGGAGCCTGAATCCGGTTGTGACGGGTTTGACGATATCTGCGAGCATGCACTCCCTCCGATGGTTGATCAGTTGTACTGGGGTTTGGTCGTGATGCGCATCCACTGCACATCCTGGGGCAGGGCCAGGTCCAGGTCCGTGGCGCGCCAGTCTCCGCCGGGCTCCAGGGATTTGACCCGGAGCACGGCCTTGCCGTCCCTGGGGGAAGAAAAGGTGTACCTGTCGTAGAGCTGGCGGTCGGGGAAGGCCGGCGAGGCGTAGGGCTTCTCGCAGGTCAGGGTCCAGCCGCCGCGGCCCGTGAGTTCGAGGGTCTGCAGGTCCTCGGAGGCGACCAAGCGGACAACCGCCCCTTGGGCGAAGGTGAAGCTGATGCGGCCGTCCCTGGTGCCCTGTACATCGGCGTACTCGCCGCCGAGGACCGGAGCCAGGTCGCCGGTCAGGAGGCTGCCGATCTGCTTGGCGTTGAAGGGCACTGGGATCTCGAAGAGCCTGAGGCCGGCCTGGGCGCTGGGGTGATGGTAGGCCTTGTTCTCCGAGGGGATGTAGGCCAGCCAGAGTTCCGGGGTCTCGCGGATCATGGCCACGGAGGCGCCGGTGCCGGAGGCGAGGTCGAGCCGCACGAGGCTGGCGGCGTAGCCCCAGAGCTGGCCGACCAGCCGGCCGTTGCGCTGCGGGGTTTCGATCTGCAGGGAGAAGCGGGCCGTGACGCGGTCGGTCTCCGAGGTGAGGGGCCGCAGGACGGACCAGACGCGGGATACGGCCTCGGGGTCGCGGACCGGGATCTGCGGCGCGCAGCCGATCAGGACGGAAAGGAGCAGGGCGGCCAGAAGGGGGGGGAGTATTCTCGTCATTCTCGTGGGTTTCATCGTGTCCGGCCGAGTTCATTCAGTTTGGCGCGAACGCTCTCGGCGTTGTCCCCATCCAGATCCAGGGAGCGGGAGTAGCCCTTGCGGGCCTCGGCCGGGTAGTTCAGCGCGCGCGCGATGTCCCCGTAGTGCTCCCAGATGACCGGATCCGAGTCCACGAGTTCCACGGCGCGTTTGATTTCAGCCCAGGCCAGCCGCAGCTTCTTCTGCTTGAAATAGACCCAGGCCAGGGAATCGACGAAATAGCCGTTGTCCGGCTTGACCTTCAGGGCGCCCTGCACGAGCAGCAGGGCCCGGTCCAGGTCCCGTTCCTGCTCGGCCAGGCTGTAGCCCAGAAAGTTCAGGGCGTCGGCGTGCTCCGGGTCCTTGGCGATGACCCGCTCCATGATGGCCATGGCCTGCGTCCGGTCTCCCAGGCGGTCGTGGACAAGGCCCGTGCGGTAGAGGATGGTCATGTTCTCGGGCCATTGAGCGGCGGCTAGGCGCAGCACTTCCAGAGCCTGTGCGAACTCGTTCTCCCGCTCGTGGAGCTCGGCCATGACGATGCGGAATTCCGGCTGCTTGGGGAAGATGCCGATGGCCGTCTGGCAGAGCTGCCTGGCGCCGTCCTTGTCCCCGCCGTGGTAGAGGAGGTGGATGCGGAAGATCAGGCTGCGCTCGTGGTGCGGGTGGTTGACCGGGATGGCCTGCAGATACTTCATGGCCTGCTCGGGGTTGTCCCGTCCCTCGTATTCGAGGATGGCCAGATAGAAGAGCGCGTTCTCGGGAATGGGCGTCTGCTGCGCCAGCGGGTCCAGGAGCTGGGCCGCGTGGTCGTAGAAGGACAGGTTCAGGAACAGGTTGGCAGCCTCCAGGGTCAGGGGCAGGTCGTCGCCGAACTGCTGGACCAGGGCCAGGGACTTGTCGGGGTTGTTGAGCTTGAGGTTCAGGTCCACCAGGCGGAAGACGATCTGCTGGTTCTCGATGCCGGCGTCGAAGAGCTGCGAAAAGACGCGCTCGGCGTCGACGTAGTCCTTCTGGGCCTCGTACGTCAGGCCCATCTCGATCCAGGCGTCGTAGTATTCGGGGTCTGCGGCCACGGACTGCTGGTAGGCGGCAATGGCCTTGTCGTACAGCCCCAGACCGAAATACCCCTTGCCGAGGAGGAAGTCCGTGGTCGGCGTGGCCTGATCCTCGGGGATGGCCGACAGACGGTCGACGGCTTCGCCGTAGTTTCCCTGTTCCATGCGGTACACGGCCGCCTCGTGGACGAGGTCCAGGAGTTCCGGGTGCTTCTTGCGGTAGTCGTCGAGGACGATGACCGCGTCGTCATAACGGCCCTGGGCCGCGTAGGTCTTGGCCAGGGTGCTGAGGAGAAGTTCGGATTCGGGGTATTTGTCCAGGCCCTGGCGCAGGAGCAGCAGGGCGTCGGCGAAGCGGGACGAGCGCCAGTAGAGATTGCCCAGGTCGATGTAGAGTTCCGGGGTCGGCTCGATGGCCACGGCCTTTTCCAGGGCCTGGATGGCTTCTTCGGGCCTCTGCTCCTTCAGCAGTTCGCGTGCGGCGAGATAGGAGTAGATGGCCTCGGCCTCGGCCGACGGGGTCGGCCTGTTCGCCGGGGTGGATGCGCCCGGAGACTGGCGTCTGGAGTCCGGCACCGTTGGCCGGGCGGCGCATCCGAGCAGCGCGGCCAGGAGGACCGGAAGAAGAATCCGTATGGCAGGGGTGATGGTCATGGAACGAGGCGTCCGGAACAGTCATTTTTCTGGCAAAATGACTGTATTATCAGATAGATTTTTCTGCCCATGCTCAGGCCGAGCTCGATGAACTCCGGCCCGTAGATCTTGCCCGCCGGAGTTCGGAACGTGTTCTGCACCGCCGAGACCATTTCGAGGCCGGCCGGGAACTTGTCCAGGATCTGCTGCAGGGTCCATTCCTGGTAGTTGCAGATCTCCCACAGGGTGGTCATGAAATTGTCGGGCCCCCAACGGAACTTGTCCGCGTCGTAGAGGGCGTCGGCCAGGAACTGGGTCCCGGCGTGGCCGAAATCCATTGTCGGGGTAAAGGCCTCGTGGCAGCGCACGGCCGCGGCGATCATCTGCTTCTCGTCGTCCGTCAGTGGGTAGTCGCGCAGGATCATCAGGGACAGCTCGGCGCCCCGCGAAGCGTGTTCGCCCTCCAGCCGGCAGGTGTCGTGCAGCAGCCCCGAGAGCATGGCCATGAGGGCAAGGCGCCTGGCGGTGTCGAAACCCAGGGTCTTGGCCTCTCCGAGGATGAGGGCCGAGGCCTCGATGGCCACTTTCTTGGAATGCTCGATGCCGTGCCCGAACTCGTCGTTGAGGAAGGGCAGCACGTCTTCGCGGCAGCGCAGGACCATGGGGTGGGAGAAGAACGTGTCCCTGGCGGAGGCCAGCTCGGCGCTCATGGCGGTGTAGAAGCTGGGCAGGGATTCTGGCGTGACCGTGGCGCTCTCCTGCTTGATGCGGCGTAGAATCTCATTCTTCATGTTCGATCCATTCGGCGGAAAAGTCCTGGATGGTGCTGGACATCTGGTTCTTGATCTTCTGCAGGAGCCTGGCCTCGATCTGGCGCACGCGCTCCCGGGTGATGCCGTATTTGTCGCCGATCTCGCGCAGGGTGATGGGCGTGTCGGCCAGGAGGCGCTGTTCCAGGATGTCGAGCTCCTTCTCGCTCAGCCCGTCCCGGATGGCCTCGATATTGTCGTGGATGAGCACGCTGATCTCGTCGGCGGCCATCCGCTCCTCGATCCCGGCCTCCAGGGCGGGGATGAAGTCCATGGGCGTGAAGCTCGAATCGTCGCCGATCTTCATGTCCAGGGACACGTCGTGCTGGCCCAGGCGCTGGCCCATCTCCACGATGTCGGCCTCGGAGACCTGCAGGTTGTCGGCCAGGGTCGAGGTGCTCGGGTCGAAGCCCTGGGCCTGCAGGCGCTGGCGCTCCTTGCCCAGGTTGTAGAACAGCTTGCGCTGGGCCTGGGTCGTGCCGATCTTGACCATGCGCCAGTTGTCCATGATGAATTTGAGGATGTAGGCCTTGATCCAGAAGGACGCGTAGTAGGAGAACTTGATGCCCTTGTCGGGGTCGAACTTCTGGACCGCCTTCATGAGCCCCACGTTGCCTTCCTGGATCAGGTCCAGGACGTTCTTCATCCAGCGCCGCTGGAAGTCCATGGCGATCTTGACCACCAGCCGCAGGTTGGAGGTGATGAGGATGAAGGCCGCCTGCTCCTCCTTCTCGTCGCGGTAGCGGCGCGCGAGATCGAACTCCTCGTCGGGCTCCAGGGCCCGGAATTTCTTGATCTCCTGGAGATAGATGTGCAGCGGGTCGAGGGTGGCCACCTCGCGCCGGGCAGGCGTGGCCAGCACCAGCGGGCCTACGGCCGGCGGGGGCGTCTCCTCGAATCCGTCATCACCGGAGGCGTCGTCCTCGCCGATGTCTTCGATGATCTCGACGGGTTCCACTTCGAACTCCTCGTCCAGGTTTTCGTCTTCGAGTGGCTGCTTAAACTTCATGATGGTGCGCTTGGGGGCGATCCTTAGGCGTCTGAGGCCGAAAATGAGGAAAAAATCGGTATCCGGGGGGACGCTTCGAGTACGAGGGTGCGCCGAATCACTCCGCTATTTCAAAGTATACGATCATAGAGTTTTTGTTTGTCCTTTTCAATGATTTTCAGTAGGGCACTTCGTTCAAACCGGCGCCGACACGGCCGTGACGCGAGGTGTACAATGCGCGATTTTCGCCGTTCCCTGAAGGACGGAAACGTTCTGATCTTCGATGGTGGCATGGGCAGCCTGCTGCAGCGCCGGGGGCTGAAGCCAGGCCAATCCCCCGAGGAGTTCGGCATGGCGCGCCCGGAGGTTGTGTCCGCCATTCACGGCGAGTACGCTCGGGCCGGCGCCCGTGTCGTAACCACCAACACCTTCGGCGCGACCCGCCACAAGCTTCCCGCGGGCCTCGACGTCTTCGAGGTCAATGAGACCATGGCCCGCGCCGCGCGTCAAGCCGTGGGCGAGGGCGTTTTCGTGGCCGGCAGCGTGGGCCCTACGGGCAAGATGGTCGAACCCCTGGGCGACATCACCTTCCGAGGGCTCGTCGAAATTTTCAAGGAGCAGATCCGCGGCCTCGTGGCCGGCGGCGTCGACCTGATCCTGGGCGAGACCCAGTTCGACCTGGCCGAGGCCCGCGCCGTGGTCGTGGCCGCGCGCGAAGTCTGCGGGCTGCCCGTGGGCATCAGCATGACCTTCGAAGGCGGCGTCAGTCTGACTGGCACCAGCCCCGAGGTCTTCGCCCGGACCATGGAGAACATGGGTGTGGACCTCATCGGCTCCAACTGCAGCGCCGGCCCCGAGGAGCTCATCCTGGTGGCGCGCGCCATTCTCGCGTCCTGCGACACGCCCGTGCTCATCGAACCCAACGCCGGCCTGCCCGAGCTTGTCGACGGCGCCACGGTCTTCCGCCTGCCCCCGGACCCCTTCGCCGCCACGGTCTCCACCCTTGCGGCTGACGGTGTGGCCTGCCTGGGCGGGTGCTGCGGCACCACGCCCGAGCACATCAAAGCCCTGTGCGCCCTGTGCGGCGACCGGCCCGTGGCGCGCCCGGCCTTCGATGACCGGCCCTGCCTGACGGTTACCTCGCGTTCGGTTGCCGTGGACTTCGGTTTCGACCGCCCCTGCCGCATCATCGGCGAGCGCATCAACCCCACGGGCAAGGCCGAGCTTGCGGCCCAGCTGCAGCGGCTTGAAACCCGCCAGGTCCTGACCTTCGCCGAGGAGCAGATCGCCGCCGGCGCCGATCTCCTGGACGTCAACGTCGGTGCGCCCATGGTCGACGAGACCCGCATGCTGCCCCTGGCCGTGCGGGCCCTGACCAGCGCCCACGCCGCGCCCCTGTGCCTGGATTCGAGCAACCCCGACGCCATCCGCGCCGCCCTGGAGGCCTACCCCGGCTCGGCCCTGGTCAACTCCATCAGCGGCGAGGCCGATCGCATGGAGACCCTCGGCCCCCTGTGCCGCGACTACGGCGCGCCCTTCATCCTCCTGCCTCTCAAGGGCCGCAAGCTGCCCGTCACGGCCGCCGAGCGCCTGACCATCATCGAGGAACTCCTCGTCAGGGCCGAGGACCTGCGCATCCCGCGCCGCCTCATCCTCGTGGACGCCCTGGCCCTGACCGTGTCCTCCAAGCCCGAGGCCGCCAGGGCCTGCCTGGAGGTCATCCGCCACTGCCGCGAGCGGTGGGGCCTGGGTTCGACCATGGGCCTGTCCAACATCTCCTTCGGCCTGCCCGCCCGCGACCTCATCAACTCCACCTTCCTGGCCATGGCCATGGGCGCGGGCATGACCTCGTTCATCGCCAACCCCAACACCGCGCGCCTGCGCGAGAGCTTGGCCGCGGGCGAGGTGCTGCTGGGCCGCGACCGCCAGGCCTCGTCCTTCATAGCCGCCTATTCCGGCTGGACCCCTGGCGCCGCGGCCGGGCCCGTCGCGTCCGCGGCCGCCGAGGAGGAGGGCAGCCCGGTCTTCACGGCCGTCATGAAGGGGCAGAAGGACCGCATCGCCGACCTCCTGGCCGCCCGCATCGCCGAAGGCGCGGACCCGTTCGCCCTGGTGGACGGGGAGATGATCCCGGCCATTGCCAGGGTCGGCGAAAAGTACGAGAGGAAGGAATATTTCCTGCCGCAGCTGCTGCTGTGCGCCGAAACCATGCAGACGGGCTTCGACTCCATCCGGCACCTGCTGGTGCGCGAGGGGCAGGAGGCCCGCGACACCGTGGTCATGGCAACCGTCGAGGGCGACATCCACGACATCGGCAAGAACATCGTCTGCCTGATGCTCAGGAACTTCGGCTACAACGTCGTGGACCTGGGCAAGGACGTCGCCGCCGCCGACATCGTGGCGGCGGCCGCGGAGCACGGCGCGTCCGTTATCGGCCTTTCGGCCCTCATGACCACGACCATGGTGCGCATGGAGGACACCGTGCGCCTGGTGCGCGAGCGGGGGCTCGCCTGCAGGGTCATGGTCGGCGGGGCCGTGGTCACGCGCGCCTACGCCGACATGATCGGAGCCCACGGCTACGCAGACGACGCCGTGGCCGCGGTGCGGGTGGCCACGCAGCTGTGCGCCGAGGCCCGGCAGGGCTGACATCACATCGACATCACGGGATCGTATATGGAAAGATTCGTACTCAGAAAGGCGACCATCGCCGACGTCAAGGCCATCCACCGCCTGCTCATGGACTGCGCCACCAAGCGCCTCCTCCTGCCGCGCTCCTTCGGGGAACTCTATTCCCATCTGCGCGACTTCATCGTCGCCGAGGATTCGCAGACGGGCGAGGTCGTGGGCTGCTGCGCCCTGACCATCACCTGGGAGGCCCTGGCCGAGGTCCGCTCCCTGGTCGTGGCCGAGAGCGCCCAGGGCCAGGGGCTGGGACGCAGGCTGGTGGAGTTCTGCGTCAGCGACGCCCTGACATTCGGTGTTTACAAGGTCTTCGCCTTGACCTATCAGGTCGCCTTTTTCCAGAAGCTGGGATTCAAGGAAGTGAGCAAGGACATTCTGCCCCAGAAGGTCTGGGCCGACTGCCTCAAGTGCCCCCAGTTCCCGGAATGCGACGAAGTGGCCATGATGATTGAATTGTAAGAGAGTGGAGTGCTCATGAAATTCGTCCAGCTTTTCGACCGAAACCAGATCGAGGCCCGCGCGCGCGAACTCGGCCGCCAGATATCCGAGCATTACGGGAACGAGCCCGTGGTCTGCGTCTGCGTGCTCAAGGGCGCCTACGCCTTCTTCACGGACCTGATGCGCAACCTGACCATCCATCCGACCATGGATTTCGTCCGCCTGTCGAGCTACGCGGACCAGACCTCGCGCAAGTCCAAGATGGTCTTTTCCAAGGACATGGAGATCGACATCAGGGACAAGCATGTCCTCGTCGTCGAGGACATCGTCGACACGGGCCACTCCATGCAGTTCCTGACCAAGGTCCTGGAGGCCAGGGGGCCGAAGTCCATCAGCATCGCGGCCATGATCGACAAGACCGAGCGCCGCGAGGTCGACATCCGGGTCGATTTCGTAGGTTTTCCTCTGGATAAAGGCTACATCGTCGGCTATGGGCTTGACTACGCCGAGCAATACAGAGAACTTGACGGCATCTACGACCTCAAGTTCTCCGAAGCGTAGTCCTTTAGCCAGATTGACCTTTTGCAAGGACAGGCCATGATCGTTCAATGCCCCGAGTGCACGACAAAATACAATCTCGACGAAAGCAAGATCGGCCATGACGGCACCAAGGTCCGGTGCGCGCGCTGCAAGAGCGTCTTCACCGTTTTCCGTCCCAAGCCTGCCGAGCCGGTACTGCCGGTACAGGAGGCTCCGGCCGCTCCCGCCCCCAAACCCCCAGTCGACGATTTTTCCGATGACGGGTTTGGCGACATGTTCAAGGACGCGTCGGCGACTGCCGAGCCGAAACCCGCCGTCGACGACTTTCTCGAAGACGACTTCGGAGGCATGTTCAAGGATGCGCCGGCCGCTCCCGCTGCCAAACCCGCACCGCGGCCTGCCGTCGCCGATTCCCTGGAGGACGAGCTTGAGGCGCTGCTCGATGCCGGTAAGGCCAAGCCCGCGCCGAAACCCGCCGCACGGGATTCCATCGAGGACGACCTGACGGCCATGCTCGAGGAGCGGATGGCCAAGGCCGCCCCCGCGCGTTCCGTGGACAGGGAGATGGTGGCGGATCTCGAGGGGGCTTTTCAGCAGCCCCTCGTCGGTTCCTCCGACCGCGACCCCCTGCGCGATGAGGATGCGCCCGCCGCCAAGGGCAAGAAGTCCGGAAAAACCGGACTGGTGCTTGGCCTGCTTGTGGTGCTGCTGGTCTGCGCCGGAGCCGGCGTCTACTTCTTCCGCCCGGCCCTGCTGGGCCTCGGCACCGAGCCCCCGGCCCCTCCGGCCGCATCGGGCGCCGCGCCCCGCGAAGGCGCGGCCCAGATCGCCCTGGAAAACGTCCGCCAGTACTTCGTGCCCAACGAGAAGGAAGGCCAGCTCTTCATCATCGAGGGCAAGGCCGTGAACCGCTTCCCCGAAGCCCGGGAGCTCATCCGCCTCAAGGCCTCCCTGTTCGACAGCCAGGGCAAGGATGTCGCCTCCCAGGAGTTCATGTGCGGCAACGTGGTTTCCCTCTATCAGCTGCAGGTGTCCTCCAAGGCCGACATCGAGGCGGCCCTGACGGCCAAGGTCGGCATCCTGACCAACAACACCAACATCCAGCCCGGGGCCTCGGTGCCCTTCATGACCGTCTTCTTCCACGCGCCGGAATCGGTGGAGGAGTTCGGGCTGGAAGTGATCCAGTCGACGCTGCCGCAGCAATGACGACCAACCCGAACCCCACGAGGCAGGCTCCGGCCTGCCTTTTTTATTGCCCATGAAGACCAGAACCGCCTATGTCTGCTCGGCCTGCAAGGCCCAGAGTCCGCGCTGGCAGGGGCAGTGCCCCAAATGCCAGGCCTGGAACACCCTTGAACCGGTCCAGGTGCAGTCGGCTCCGGGGGCTGCGCCGACTGCTAATCGCCCGGTGGATCTGCGCGACATGCCGCAGTTTCAGGAAGACCGCATCAGCACCCACCTTTCGGGCCTGGACCCTGTCCTGGGCAGCGGCTTCGTGCCCGGCGGCGTCATCCTCGTGGGCGGGGAGCCGGGCATCGGCAAGTCCACGCTGCTGCTGCAGGTGGCCTCGGCCATGGAGAATTCCGGCAAGGCCGTGATCTACGTCTCGGGCGAGGAGTCCCTGTCCCAGATCCGCAGCCGGGCCGAGCGCCTCGGGATGCTGGGCGGCAGGCTCACGGCCATGGCCTCCAATCAGGCCGAGGACATCCTGGCCTGCATGGAGGACCGGCCGGCCCTGGTCGTCGTGGATTCGGTCCAGACCATGGTCTCGTCCAAGGCCGAGGGGCTGCCCGGTTCCGTCAGCCAGGTCCGGGCCGTGGCCACGGCCCTGGTGGAGCGGGCCAAGCAGACGGGCGTGACCGTCATCCTGGTGGGCCACGTGACCAAGGACGGGCAGATCGCCGGGCCCAAGCTCCTGGAGCACATGGTCGACACCGTCCTCTATCTTGAGGGCGACAAGGAGCATCTTTTCCGCATCCTGCGCGTGGTCAAGAACCGCTTCGGCCCGTCCAACGAGATCCTGCTCTTCGAGATGAAGGAGCAGGGCATGAGCGTCATCGAGGACCCCTCGACCTTCTTCCTGCAGGCCCGCGACACGGCCCTCTCGGGCACGGCCCTGGTCATGTCCATGGAGTCCCAGCGGCCCTTCGTGGTCGAGGTGCAGGCCCTGGTCACGCGGACCTTCCTGGCCTTCCCGCGGCGCACGGCCCTGGGCTTCGACTCCAACCGCCTGCACCTGCTCATCGCCGTCATGGAGAAGCGCCTGCAGGTCAACCTTGGGCAGGTCGACGTCTACGCCAAGGTCGGGGGCGGGCTGCGCATGAAGGACCCGGGCCTGGACCTGGGCATCGTCGCGGCCATCCTGTCGTCGCTCTACGACAGGCCGTTGCCCGAAGGCGCGGTCTTCTGGGGCGAGGTGGACCTGAACGGGCAGATCAGGCCCGTCACGGGGCACGACGTGCGGCTGAGGCAGGCGGCGAACCTGGGGTATGCGCCCATGGTGCATCCGCGTGCCGGGGCCAAGGGGGACGGGTGGTCGAGGATTTCCGATGTGCAGCGGATGCTGTTCGGGGAGATGGGGAAGAAACAGGGGGCTTGAGCTTGGGCGGCCGCTGTCCGGTCCGGGTCCGGGCGGGGGCGCAGA
>Ga0209066_10001441_pt1 | contig 31461 bp, 21 predicted proteins | sample All_14_2_FD_187198 | JGI IMG/M metagenome (GOLD analysis project Ga0209066, IMG submission 187198) | Freshwater microbial communities in response to fracking from Pennsylvania, USA - Allegheny Zone_MetaG_DW_15 (SPAdes) (version 2) ... | reverse complement strand
CAGCAAATACATTCCGCAGATGGCGGACCTGTGGGTGGTTGCGGGCAAGACCAACGACACGATGATCCTCCGCCGGCCGGTGCGTCCGATCACGCTCCGGCACCTGCTCTCGCATACGTCCGGGCTGCCGTTCCTCACGCCGATCCTGAGCGCCGACCTCACCTCGCAGCCGCTCGACCAGCAGGTGCTGAGCTTCACGATGAATCCGCTCGAGTTCCAGCCGGGCGAGGGATACCGCTACTCCAACCAAGGCATCGACACGGTCGGGCGCGTGATTGAAATCGCGAGCGGTATGCCGTATGAGACCTTCCTGCAGAAGCGGCTCTTCGATCCGCTGGGCATGCGCGACACCTCGTTCTTTCCGACCTCCCGGCAGGTGAAGCGCTTGGCCAAACCGTACGGCGCCAACAAGGAGAAGACCCGCTTGACCGAGACAAGCCTACCGTACATGAAACCGCCCTTTGACCGTCCCGGCCGGTATCCTGAACCGGGCGGCGGCCTTTTCTCCACCGGCGCGGATCTGGCGCGGTTCTGCCAGATGCTTCTCAACAAAGGCCTGTTCAAGGGCCGGCGCCTGCTTTCCGAACAGGCGTTCGCGGAGCTGACCAAAGTGCAGACCGGACAGCCCGACAAGAAATACGGACTCGGCTTCAGCGTCAATCCGGACGGCGACGGCGCGTTCGGCCATGGCGGCGCGGCGGCGACGAACATGACGGTTTATCCAGAGCGCGGGCTCGCCCTGATCTGGCTCGTGCAGGTGTCCGGCGGGTATCCCGGCCATGGCGGCGCGGCGCAGGGCGCGTTTAACGCGGCGGCGTTCACGCTGGGGACAGCCGCGCCCTGACGCTCAGCTCCGCTGAACAGCCCGTTTATCAGGCAGCCACCTATTCACCTGCCTCCGCGCCATTCGCCCGCGAGGCGGAGCGGCGTTCCTTGATGTCGCCCAGACGCTTGGTGGCGGCCTCACCGTTGTTTACGTGGCCCCATACAAACACTCGGCTCCATAAGCGGCAGGCCTCCTGAGCGAGCCGAAAAAACCGAAGCCTGAGGGTCCTTTTTAACTTGTCCCGTCCACCATTTCAGCGTATTTTTATATAAAACATTGATGTCAATAGACAGGAGAAGACCGCGCATGCTTTCGCGTGTATATTCAGGTTCCGTTTACGGGGTCAATGCGTTTGCCATCGAAATCGAGGTCAATGCTGGCCGGGGCGACTCGCAGTTCGTCATCGTAGGGCTTCCGGACGCGGCCGTACGGGAAAGCAAAGACCGGGTTTGGACAGCGATGAACAACTCCGGGTTCCGACCAACCCTCGGGCGCACGACCATCAATCTCGCTCCCGCCGACATCAAGAAAGAAGGGCCCGTCTATGATCTGCCGATCGCCGCAGGGTTGCTCGCGGCAACCGGCGAGGTTGAGTTGCCCAACCTCGACCAGTATGCCCTGATCGGAGAACTGGCGCTCAGCGGCGAGGTCCGGCGCGTGCGCGGCGTATTACCCGTCACCCTCGAGATGCGCCGCCTAGGCAAACGCGGCATTCTGGTTCCCGCCGACAACGCCGAGGAAGCCGCAGTCGCCGAAGGCATCGACGTCTTCCCGGTTCGCCATCTCCGCGAGGCGATCGACTTTCTGGCCGGCAACCTGGAGCTCTCACCGTTTAAGATCGACATCGCCAACCTGATCCAGCGGGAGCGCCAGCACACAGAGGACTTCGCGGATGTCAAAGGACAAGAGACCGCCAAGCGTGCCATCGAGGTGGCGGTCAGCGGCGGCCACAACATCCTGATGATCGGGTCTCCGGGCACCGGCAAAACCATGCTCGCACGCCGCATCGCCTCGATCCTGCCGGAGATGACGCTGGAGGAGGCCCTCGAGGCGACCCGCATACACAGCGTGGCGGGAACGCTGAAAAGCCACCAGGCCTTGGTGTTGCACCGCCCCTTCCGGGCGCCCCACCACACGATCTCGGACGCGGGCCTGCTGGGCGGCGGCACGCACCCGCTGCCGGGCGAAGTGAGCCTGGGCCACCGCGGCGTGCTCTTCCTCGACGAACTGCCGGAGTTTCACCGCAACGTCCTGGAGGTGTTGCGGCAGCCGCTCGAAGACGGTCACGTCACCATTTCGCGCGCTGCGGCGACGCTCGACTTTCCCTCGCAGTTCATGCTGGTGGCCGCGATGAACCCCTGCCCCTGCGGGTATGCGGGTGACCCCAAACGCGAGTGCCGCTGCACCTCACAGAAAATCCAGACCTACCGCAACAAGATCTCCGGACCGCTGCTGGATCGCATCGACATCCATATCGAGGTGCCGCCCGTGCACTACCACGAGCTCCGCGGAGCCGCGTGCGGCGACGCGTCCGCAACGATCCGCAAACGCGTGGCCACTTGCCGCGACCGCCAACGGGCCCGCTTCAAGGCCCACCCGCGCGTCACCTGTAACGCCGCGATGGGCACGCGCGAGGTCCAGACCTTCTGCGCGATGAGCACCGACGCGGCCGAGCTGCTGAAGATGGCGATGAGCGAGCTCAACTTCAGCGCGCGCGCCTATGACCGCATCGTCAAAGTCGCGCGCACGATCGCCGACATGGCCGACTCGGACACGATCGCGGCCAACCATATTTCCGAATCGATCCAGTACCGCTCGCTCGACCGGATGATGTGGATCTGACCCGTGGGGCATGGGCCTAAAGCGAGACGGGCGTACGCTGGGGCAAGCGAGTTTCTTCCCTTGGCAGCCCCTACATGCCGCAATCCTATCCCACCACCACCAGAACAGCGATGCCGGGTCAAGCCGCGCCCGGTTGAACAAAAAAAAGGAGCGTCCGCTCGGACGCTCCCCGGCAAGTTCAGCCCGCGCCGTTACTCCCTGATCAACATCACCGTTCCCCGCGGCGGCGCCCAAAGCACATGTAGTCGGGTCCTGGCGTCTCCGCCGTTTTCCGATCCAGGCTTGTTCAGGATGAAGGCGAATCTCTCGTCATTTGTGACCTCGAAGTTGCGGACTCGAGGAAGATTCGGCTCCCCGACGAGCGTTTTGATCTCAGCCGAAGAAAACCGCTTAACCAACTCTCCGACCGATTTACCGTCCGCATTGAGGTTGTAGACGTAAAGGGTTCCGTCGTTGCACTGGATGTAGAGGTGCATCTGCCCTAAACCCACACCGCCCACTTTGACGTTCATGATGTCCACGTCGGGGTACTTGCCGGAAACCGGAGCAATCACCTCGCCCGTCCGGTCAATGGATACCAGCGTTATCGCCTCATTTAGGTCAGGGTCATACACGCAGACCGCTTTGGTTTTTATCGTCGACTCCTCGTTTCCCTCTCCGTAGTAGACCAGATCTTTGCCTCCGATATAATAGCTGCTCACATTTCGGATACGGACAAGAGAGGTCACGAAAACCGTATTCGTCGTCAGCCCAATCCCGTTGTTGAGAAGATTGGTGACATTCCATTTGACGATCGAAGTATATTTGGGAACGCTGGCGTTAGCGCTGCCGTAAACATCCGAAAACAAGAACTCGCTGGTGTGCCCGAAATCGCATCCGTCGAAGTAAACATTCAGCGGATCGTTGGTCACGTTGAATGTGTTCACGTTCCTGACCCATGAGCCGGTTACGGGAAAGCTCGTGTGATCCGGTTTGTTTCCTGTCTGCCCCGAAAAGACACGCCCAAGGTCGTCAGAGACTGCGATGCCCTTCCAAGCGGTGCTCCAATAATTGGTCATGTCCCCTTGCGCAATCGGAGCAACGTCGTTCGACGATGCGCCTGCGATCAGCGCAGGAATGCTATACAGATAGATGGTCCCGCCGCCGGACCCCGTTCCAAACGCCAGATACTGGTCGCTCTCGTCCTTGTTCATATAGTGCGGGTCAACCGCGCCATAAATGCCGGTGAGATGCTCATCATATTTTAGGGTCGGATCCTCCCACCACGGTTTGGCCTCAGCAAGGCCGAAGAACCCAGCGCATGTCACAAAGAAGAGCCTCTCGAACATCATTGAAAACTTCATTTGCACGATTTCCCGATTGGTTTGTTTGTTCAGCCGTCACGCATATCTGGCGTGGCCGATGACTTCCCCTATAACCGAAATCGACCTTTAAGGACGACCCCTTAACTTGCAGGCGTTCTCCAAAACACCTGCACAGTCTTTAATGTGCCATTATCATTAGCCGAATGCAATCGGTTTGTCCACGTCGTCGGAAACACTCGCACTCCACACGCAAGGTCCTGCCCAACGAAACAAGCGCGATGACGGTTGCCTGGCGCAACAGCACTTCTTGTTTGGACAACGATTGCTTCTCGTCGATGCGAGCGCCCGCCACTCATGTTTAGAACCGGTTAAGGCGCTCCCATCTGGACTGGGCTCACGTCTTGGGACAATAACTCTCATCGCCGCACGGTCAACGCGCAAGGCCGGAACGGCGACCTTGCGCGTTGGGTGTTCAGCGTTGAACGTTTGCTCCTGATGTTCAGCCCGCGCGATCAGTAGTTGGTCGCGATCAACTCGAAATGGGCCTTCGGGTGGGCGCAGGCGGGACAAACGTCCAGAGCCTCCGCGCCCGTGTGGATGTACCCGCAGTTGCGGCAGCGCCAGACGGTCTTGGGCTCATCGCGCTTGAACACGATGCCCTTCGCGATGTTGGCGGCTAGCGCGCGGTAACGCTCGCCGTGGAACTTCTCGGCCACGGCGATCGACTCCATCGCCTTGGCGACATCCTCGAAGCCTTCCGCGCGCGCCACCTTGGCGAAGTCCGGATACATGTGCTGCCACTCGTACTCTTCGCCTTCGGCCGCATGGTTCAGGTTGTCCATCGTCTTGCCGATCACACCCGCCGGCAGACTGATCGTCACCTCAACCTCGCCGCCTTCCAGGAATTTGAAAAGACGCTTCGCGTGCTCCTTCTCCTGATTAGCGGTTTCCTCAAAAATGGCCTCGATCTGAACATACCCTTCTTTTTTGGCTTGGGCCGCCCAGAAGGTATACCGGTTACGCGCAGCCGACTCACCCGTAAACGCCGTCATCACGTTTTTCTCTGTTTTTGTCCCTTTTATAGATGCCATACGCCTCCTCCTTTTTTGTGTTTACAGTATAGCAGAAGCGGAATTTCGCAACAATACCCCCAGCCGACTGCGCCCTCCCGCCTCTCGACTTTATTTACACACCGTGTATGATATGCGCGACCGAAAGGAGCGCGCGTGATCAGGCTCGGGCTTTGCTGCAAATTCCATAAAGAGGCCATCGCGTTCAAAACCGCGACGGCCACGGCTCTGCAGCGTCTGCCGCGCCGCCAGCAGCTCGCGAAACTCGCCCAGCTCGCCATCGCCAACGCCGAGGCACTGCAGGCCGCGCTGAACTTTTGCGCCGCGCACGGAATCGGCTGCTTCCGCGTGAACAGCCAGATCCTGCCGGTCAAGACGCATCCCACAGTCGGCTACGCTACCGGCGAGCTGCCGGACGCCGCTGGAATCGTGGCCGCCTTCACGGCCTGCGGCCTTTTTGCCAAAGAGCATGGCCTCCGGCTCTCTTTCCATCCTGACCAGTTCATCCTGCTGAGCACCCCCGACCCCGATATCCTCCGGAAGTCGCTCCGGGATCTGGAGTACCAGGCCGAAGTCGCCGAGTGGGTCCACGCTGACGTGATCAACCTCCATGCGGGCGGCGGATACGGCAACAAGCCGGAGGCCCTTGAGCGCCTTGCAGCCGTGATCGGGACGCTTTCTCCTGCGGTTCGCTCACGCCTGACACTCGAGAATGACGACCGCATCTACACCCCCGCCGACCTTCTGCCCTTGTGCCGTGCGGTCCGCATTCCCTTTGTTTACGATGTCCACCACCACCGCTGCCTGCCAGACGGACTCTCCGCCGAGGAGGCCACCCGGCAAGCCCTTGCCACCTGGGACCGCGAACCGCTCTTCCATGTCTCCAGCCCAAAAGAGGGGCCCGCCTGCAAAAACCCGCGTCCGCACCACGCTTTCATAACGCCCTCCGACTTCCCCGACGCGTGGCATCCGCTGACGCTGACCGTCGAGGTCGAGGCCAAAGCAAAAGAAGAGGCGATCGCCCGCCTGCGACAGGCGCTCGCCCGCAAACGCGTGCGCCTCTGGCCGGGACCCCCCCCACGCTGCCGTCGGCCGCCAAGCGCCCGCCTGCCTGATCGATTTGTCTGTTTGCCGCATCACGCGGAAAACGCTATCATGAAAAAGACTTTTAGTTGAAAAGGCTGTGGTTTGGTCTGCCGAACCGGTCTGATAGCCTTCAGCTTAAACCCCTTCTCATGGAGTTTTCGTATGGAACCGATCGACACCCTGACCGCCCTCTCGCCGCTTGACGGACGCTACGCCGGCAAACTGGGCGACCTGCGCCCGATTTTTTCCGAGGCCGGCCTGATCCAGCGCCGCGTCGCCGTGGAGATCGCCTGGCTCGAAGCGCTCTGCGACACCCCAGCCATCCCCGAGGCCCGCAGCCTCACGGCTGACGAGCGCGAATTTCTGCAACACCTCGTCGACGGTTTCTCCGTGAACGACGCGCGCCGGGTCAAGTCCATCGAGTCGGTCACCAACCACGACGTCAAGGCGATCGAGTACTTCATCAAAGAGAAGCTCACCGGCACGACCCTCGAAGCGCTCGGCGAGTTCGTCCACTTCGCCTGCACCTCGGAAGACATCAACAACCTGGCACATGCGCTGATGCTGCGCGACGGCCTGCGCGTGTTGCGCGGCGCCCAAGACAAGCTGACCGACACGCTCGCGGCCTTCGCCCAAGAAACCCGCGACGCCGCGATGCTGGCGCGCACGCACGGCCAGCCCGCCTCGCCCACGACGCTGGGCAAGGAGCTGGCGGTGTTCGTCCAGCGCCTGCGTCGTCAGGCTGCCCAGCTCGACGCGATCGTCCTACCCGCCAAGATGAACGGCGCGGTCGGAAACTTCAACGCCCACCTCGCCGCCTATCCCAACGTGGACTGGGAGGCGCTGGCCCGGTCGGTCATCGAGGGGCGCTTCGGCCTGAGCCAGAACGTGCTCACCACGCAGATCGAGTCGCATGACGGCATCGCCGAACTGTTCGACGCGCTGACTCGCTGGAACACGGTGCTGATCGACCTCGACCGCGACATCTGGGCCTACATTTCTCTGGGCTACCTCGGGCAGAAGACCGTCAAGGGCGAGGTCGGCTCCTCGACCATGCCGCACAAGGTCAACCCCATCGACTTCGAGAACAGCGAAGGCAACCTCGGCATGGCCAACGCCGTGCTGGAGCACATGGCGCGCAAGCTGCCGGTCTCGCGCCTGCAGCGCGACCTGACCGACTCGACGGTCCTGCGCAACATGGGCGTGGGCTTCGGCTACTCGCTGACCGCCTACCAGGCCACGCTCAAAGGCCTCGGCAAGATCCGGCTCAACGCCGCGCGGCTGGCGCAGGATCTGGACGACGCTTGGGAGGTGCTTGCCGAGCCGGTCCAGACCGTCATGCGCAAATTGGGCAAGCCCACCCCTTACGAGCAGCTCAAGGAGCTGACGCGCGGCAAGAAGATGAACGCCGAGCTCATGCGTCAATTCATCGATGGCCTCGATCTTCCGGCCGAAGAGAAACAGCGACTGCTGGCGCTCACGCCCGCCGCCTATACCGGGATCGCCGCCAAACTGGTGGATGCGATCCAGTCCTGACGCGGATCCGTGTCATTGCGCCCGGCGCGCGCCGAAGGACGGTTCGAGGAAACGACCCTGCCACTCCGCGCTGCCGTGCCTCTTGCCGGCCGCGCTAGAACGTGGCCGGCTCCGGCTCCATGCGCAGCGGAGCGGTCGGGTAGACGGCCTCGTTCGGCACCCCGAACGCGATCCAGCCCAGAACCTGTTCCAAAACCGCGCCGAGCCCGAACGACTCCGACGGGCTGAAGACGATGCGCACCCGCGCCGCCGAGTCCGGATCGGCCTTCTCCTTGCGCGACACCTCCAGCGCGAAACCGGCATAGGGCTCGTTCTGCCGGGTCAGGTTGATGAGCGTCGTCGTGTTGCGGCTGTCGTGATAGAGACCCTTGCCGTCCGCGACCGTCGCGGCCACGCCTTTGAAGACCTGGAGCAGCTGGCAGAGGTCGCCGAAGTTGAGCTTCACGGTGATGCGTTTCTGCCAGTCGAACGTGGCGTGCTGCCGGTTGCCGTGTTCGGCTGAGCCCGAGGCCACGCTCTTCTGCTGCGCAAGGGTCAGGAAGACCGCCCCGTCCCGGTCGCCGCAGGCCGGAACAGCCTCGAAGCGCGCCGCGCTGCCGCTCCCCTTGCCGTTGGCGTGATAGAACGAGAGCCGCGGCCGGTAACTCCGGGCCTGCGTATCGTTGTCGGTTGTCCGCTGTGCCGTGTCAGGAATCGCTGTGCCGTTTGTCATGTCAGCCTCCTCGTGTGACGTGTCGTTGATGAAGGGTTCGCGTTCCACGATCCGCTCGTGAAAACGCCGACACCTTAGCACACGCGGCGGCGCGACATGTCGCCTGCCGGGCGACATTTTCTCCGTTTGGGCTCACACCGTGAGCAACGGCTGTTCAAACGCGTACAGCGCCTCGTTGATCTTGAACAGGTCGTACACGCCCCGTTCGACGAAAAACCGGATGATCAGGTCGGCGGGCGCGCTGGCGGAGAGCGCGTAGCCTGCGGAGGACAACAGGTCGCGCGTCTGTTCCAGCGAGAGGCGCAGGGCCAGCGCAAAGGCGATGACCGTCGTCTTCTTGGGCTGGTAGTGCGGGTCGCTCCGGATCTTCGAGAAGAGCTTGCGGTCGACGTGCGCGCGCTTGTAGATCTCCACCTCGCTTTGACCGCTCGCGCGGATCAGTTCCAGCAGGCGCCGGGAAAAAGGGGCCCCCGTGCGCGCGAGGTACGCGGACAGCTCCGCCGGCGGCTCGCAAACGCGGCCGGCGGATTCCTCCGCCTCCGGCGCGTGCCGCTCCGCGAGAAACGTGCGGAGAGCCGTCAGCGTTTCCTCTTCAAGCCGCTGTGGCAGCGGGGCGTCACACCGGCCATCTGTTTCACACGTCATCGCCATCACCTCACGCGCCGATCTCCGGATATCGCCACGCGCCGCGATAGGGGCGGCGCAAGAGCGCATCCGCCGCCGCGTCGCCGGTCGTCTCCTTCACGCCATCCCAGGCCACACTGCGGCCCAGTTTCATCGAGAGGTTGCCGAGCAGGCTCATGGTCGTGGCGCGGTGGGCGCCCTCGATGTCGCAGAGCGGCTTTCGGCCGGAACGGATCGCGTCCAGGAAATCCGCGAAGAGCGCCCGGATATTCTGCCCGTCGGGCTGGTCGAGCCGCGCGTCCTCGTGAAGCACGGTCTCTTTGCGGTCCGCCGGGTAGAAGGTCCAACCTTGAGTCCACCCCAGATGGAAGACGCCCTTCTGCCCGTGGAAGTAGACGCCGACGTTCTCCCCTTTCTCGTGCGGGTTGCCCGCGAACAGGCGATGCTCCCACGTCACCGTCGGGCCGCTCGCGAAGGTCCAGGTCGCGACTTGCGTGTCGGGCCCGTCGCTGGTCTGCTCCTCGGCGGTGAGCACCGCGGGGCCGCGGACAGGCCGCCCGCCGGCCGAGTGGCAAGAGGCGGGATGCTGCAGGCCGGTGATCCAGAGCACCTGGTCAAGCCAGTGGATGCCCCAGTCGCCGAGCTGGCCGTTGGCGTAGTCCATGTAGTTGCGGAACCCGCGCGGGTGGATGCCGCCGCCCCACGCGTTCTTGAGGTCCCCGCAGAAGGGGCGCAGCGGCGCGGGCCCGCACCAGAAATCCCAATCGAGTCCCTGCGGCGGCTCCGTGTTGCGCTTCGGAATCTCGGGGCCGCCGCCGTAGGTGACGAAGCAGCGGATGAGCCCGATGGGCCCCAACTTTCCGGAACGGATGAACTCGCGTGCGCTCTGATTGTGCGGCGAGGCGCGGCGGTGCGTGCCGACCTGCACCACACGCCCGTATCGCGCAGCGGCGTTGACCATGGCGCTGCCTTCCATGACCGTGTGGCCGATGGGCTTCTCGACGTATACGTGGGCCCCGTGCTTGCATGCCTCGATCATGATGAGCGCATGCCAATGGTCGGGCGTGGCGACGATGGCGATGTCCGGTTTCTCGACGGACAGGCACTCGCGGAAATCCTTGTAGCGTTTCGGACAGGCCGCTCCGCGTTTCGCAAGCGCCTCGGCGCACGTCGCCAGCATCCTTTCGTCCACATCGCAGAGCGCGGCAAGGTCACACGCGCCGCTGTCGAGCGCGGCGTTCAGGATGTTCGTTCCCCACCAGCCCGCTCCGATCAGCGCGAGGCGGAAACGCCGTTCGCCCTGTGCGCGCGCGATATGCGGGGCACTGTGCGCGGCGAGGATCGCGGCGAGCGAGGTCTGCGAGAACGTTCGGCGTGTCAGCATCATGACGATTCCCTCACCTGTTTTACAGCGCGCCTGCCGGCACCGGCAAAGCGTTGGCCTGATGTTTGAAATTTAGCACACCGCGACAGCCCTGTCACCCCGGTGAGCCCCATTCCGACAAAACCGCCGCCGCGAAAGCGGCGAGGTCGGGATAGCGGAGCGCCGCGAGCCGGTCGAGCGGCGTGGGCTGGGCGTTCACGAGCACCAGTTCGCCGCCCGCGCGCAGGGTCAGGGGCGGAATCGACGCCGCCGGATGAACCGTGAGCGAAGAGCCGAGCACCAGCATCAGGTCGGCCTGCTCCGCCAGCGCGACCGCCCCGCCGAAGGCGCGCTCCGGCAACAGCTCGCCGAAAAAAGTGATGTCCGGCTTGAACGCCTCGCCGCACACCTCACAACGCGGCACCGCCTCAGACTCCAGCAGCGCGCAGACCGCCTCGAAACTCTTCTCGCGGCCGCACCCGAAACAGTGGTGCAGCAACGGCGACCCGTGGACCTCATAGACCGTCCTCGAGCCCGCCTTCTGGTGCAGCATGTCGATGTTCTGCGTGATGACGCCTTTGACGATTCCAGCCCGCTCCAAACATGCGACGGCCTCATGCACCGGGCCGGGCTTGAAGCGCCGCAGCCCGTACACCAGCTCCCGGCAGCCTTTGTAGTAAACTGACGGGTCACGCCGGAACCAGTCGATGTCGAAGAGACGCTCGGCGTCCGGTTGCCGGTACAACCCCTGCGGCCCGCGGAAATCCGGAATGCCGCACAGGGTCGAAACCCCCGCGCCTGTGAAAACCGCCACCTGCCGCGCCAGTCTGATTTTTTCGATCACCCGTTTCATGTCAAAAGGGCCACCCCCACCGCCGAACGGCCGCACACGCGAGCAGGGCCGAGGTTTGCCACCCTTCGCCTCAGATCAAGACTTCGACACGCGTCCCGTTTATGGCGCCGTCTTCTTCCCCTTGCCTCTCCGTTTCCCTCTCGGGAAATCACCCCCTGCCGCCGAAGGCGAAAAGACCAGCGCCTGCAGCTCCTGCGCGGGGACGAGATGGCGCCACAGAAAAGCCTGCATGCGGTCTTCGGCCGCCACGACATCGCGCACGATCGGCACTCCGGCGTTGGTCGCGACGCCTTGGATGATCAGCGGCACCGGCCCGTCAGACTCGGCGAGGGTGGTCTTGACCGTCACCGACGCGACCGTCTGCGTGCCAACCAGCGCCCCGCCCTGGACCGAGAAGCCTTCGGCCGGCTCTTTGAGCTGGAAACGGATGGGGCCGTCGAAACCGTCTTTGCGGATGACGTGGATCGCGAGGCTGGCCGAGTCCTTGCCGCGCATGACCACGCGCGAGGGCACGGCGCGCAGGGCGAAGTCGGGCTGCGGCGCACTCAGGCGCAGGCGGTAGGCGTATGCCTCGCCGCCTTTCTGCTGGGCGTCGGCCAAGTGCACCGTATAGCGGCCGTCGGCGGGCAGCTTGACGCGCAGGTAGGAATCCGCGTGATGGGTGTTCATGCCCGAGCCGAGATCCTCCTGGTCGTCGTTGAGCGCGAGCACCGCGCCACGGTCATCGGTCAGCTTGAGCGTGGCGTCCAGCGGCGAGTCCAAGCGGCGCGCGTTGACCTCCGCGACCACCTCCTGGCCGGCGCGGCCGTCGAACTGGAAGAGATCGCGGTCGCCGGGCATGCCGATGATGCCGTTCACGATGACCGGCAGCGAGACCCGCTGCGCTTTTTTCGGCGTGTCGTTCGGCTCGTCGTCCAGCCCGTCCGGCAGCGTGTCCGCCGCAAAGGGAATCGGGTTGGAGAGCAGGCCGCCTTTGCCGCGGGCGGTGAGAGAGAAGATGCCGGGCGCGCGCTCTTTCATGTCCGGCGTCAGGCGCGTCTCGACGAGGTTGATCCCCTTGACGTCGACGACCGTGTCCAAGCCGATCTGGCCGCCGAGCGGATAGGCGCTGGTGATGAACGGCAGTTCGCCGAACGTGATCCGGTAAACGAAATCCTCGCGGCCGCGGAAGATCGCGTCGTGGATCGCCAGGATGTACTCGCCGTTCGCGGGGATCTCGCACACGAGGACCGGGTCGGGCTTGAAACGGTAGTCGTCGTTGTAGGCGACCTCCTTGCCTTGGGCGTCGCACAGCACCAAGACGGGCTGGAACCAGCCGGGCACGGCGTCCGCCATGTAGGGCACAAGGGCGCGCGCCTGCACGATGGCGACGAGCCGCTGGCCGCGGCGCGCGGCAAAGCGGTAGCGGTCAACCGTGCCCGAGGCGATCTGGCCATTGACGGTACAAGGGAGGCGTATGAAGACCTCGTCGTCGTCCACATCGGACTGCGCGCCCGGCCCGGCCATGCCGGTGGCCATCTGCATCATCTCCATCTCCATCATGTCGTCCTTGCCGCGCCGGCCCTTTCCCTTCTCCTTCTCCTTTTCATTCTCTTTACTGCGCTTGCGCAAGCTCTGCGCCTCCTTGCCGAGGATCTGCAGCGGGCTGGTGGAAAGCGGCTCGCCCGAGATTTCCGGCAGCACGCCGATGTGGAAGGCCAGCGGGTTAGAGAGCCCGCGCGGGGTAGCCAGCCGAAGCTCGCGCGCGCCCGGCGGCGCGTCCTTGTCGACGGTGATCTCGACGATGGCGAGGTTGGCGATCGCGGCGCTCTGGGGCTGCTGCACGTACTCGCCGATGAATTTCTCCAGGCGCGTGATGAGGTTGGAGACGGAGTTGCTGCGCTTGGACGCGGGCTGGACCTTCAGCTCGCGCAGCTGTTCTTGCAGCAGTTGCATCTCCTGCGGGTTCATCCGCTTGTTGTACTCGACCACGCGGCCCTCCACGCCCGCGCCGGAGACCGAAACCTCGCAGACGCCTTCGAGCCCCTGCCCGCCCAAGGTGCAGCGGAACGTCGTGCCCTGCTGCCCGCCCGCAGGATAAACAAAACCGATGTAGGTCTGCTGTGCCCGCAAGGGAAGCAGGAGACAGAGTGAAAGAGCGGCCGATATGGGGAACACAGGGGACATAACAAACTCCATTCCCGTTCTCACATGATCTCTTTCAGGCGCCCGGCGGTCTTGGCGCCGGCCTCGCGGACGTCGAGCACGCGCGCGTCGGCGCCCTCGGGGTGCGGCAGTTTCGCGTCGGTGTCGATGCCGGCCAGCTCGTAGATCGAGCCCAGCAGGTCGATCGGATAGACCGGGCGATCTTTGGGCTCCTCGCCCTTGGCGTCCGTGGACCCGACCAGCTGGCCGCCTTTGAAGCCGCCGCCCGCGACCAGCACGGAGAAGACGTTGCCGAAGTGGTTGCGTCCGCCGTTCCAAGGCGGTTGCCAGTCGACCTTGGGCGTGCGTCCGAACTCACCGCAGCACCAGACGACCGTGCTTTCCAGCAGGCCGCGGTCGGCGAGGTCCTGCAAGAGCGTGGCCAGCCCCTGGTCCAGGTTCGGGCACTGCCGGTTCATGGTCTGGAAATGGTTCGAGTGGGTGTCCCAACCGCCGGGGTAGTTGATGGTGACGTACGGCACGCCGGCTTCGATCAGGCGGCGGGCGGCCAGGCAGTCCTGCCCGAAGGTGTGGCGGCCGTAACGGTCGCGCAGCTTGGTGTCCTCCTTCGAGAGGTCAAAGACGTCCTTGCCCTCCCCGAGGATCAAGGAATAGGCCTGCTGTTCGGCATCGCGCGCGAGAACCAGCTCCGGCTGACCCGGCTGGGCGTTACCCAAGGTGTTGAGCGACTGAAGCAGGTCGCGGCGGGCCTTCTGCCGCTGGTCGGTGATGCCGCGGGCGATCACGCCCTCGACCTCGAAGCGGGAGGCGTTGGGGTCGCCCCCGGTCGCGAAAGGCTTACACCGCGAGCCGAGGAACCCGGCTTCGGAGAAGCGCCCCTGCGGCTGGGTCAGCACCACGTAAGGGGGAATCAGCCCTTTGTAGCCGGCGTTGTAGCCCTTGAGCAAGGCGAAGACCGCGCCGATGCAGGGGTAGGCCAGGCGCTGCCCCGGCATGTGGCCGGTCTGCATGAGGTACGCCGCCGTCTCGTGCCCGTTGTTGCGATGCGTCATGCTGCGGATAATCGAAAACTTGTCGGCCTGCTTGGCAAGATTCGGGAAGAGCGCGCCGAGGCGGATGCCGTCCACATTGGTGGGGATCACCTCCCTGAACTGGCCCGTGTAGTCGTACCCCGCGTCAGGCTTGGGGTCCCACGTATCGGAGTGAGACATGCCGCCCCAGAGGAACACCTGAATCACGGACTTGGCCTTGGGGGTGACGGAAGGTTTCGGTTGCGCGCGGGCCGAAGTCAAAAAACGGTCCGCCAAAAGGACACCTGCCGCGCCGCAGAGCCCCTGTCGCAAAGCCATGCGCCGGGTTAAGCGCGATCCCGGAGGGACCGGATTGAGACTATCCCCGTTTTTTCCGTTCATTGCACGCACCTCACAGAATAATGACTGGTAACTGATAAAACGCGGCGGCGCGGCTTTTATTGTTCGGGGCCGCACCTCTCCCTCAGTGCCGATACAGAAACTCGTCGCTGTTGATCAACGCCCAGGCGAGGTCGAGGCCTGCTTCGCTGCCGTTCACCACGCCGGAGCGCATATAGGCCTCGACCTTCGTCACCTCTTCGGAAGTCGGGAAGCGAGAAAGGATGGTCAGGTAGAGCTCCTCGATGATCTCCTGCTGCTTGCGCATGGGGTTGAGGATCTGGCGCAGGACCGGTCCGGACTCGAGTTTGCGCTGAATGTGGCTGGAATTCAAAAGGTGCATGCGCTGGGAGGGCATCGGGCGGTTGACCCGCTCATTCGCGAGGCCGGTGGCGCGCGCGGGTCGCCCGAAGAGTTCGAGAAAGGGGCTTGTGATGGAACCGTCCGGCAGAGCAATGGCGGGTTTATTGGCGGGAATGAAGGTGAAAGGTTCGGGAATCGCGCTGGTGTAGAGATCCGAGGTGCCGGTGACTTTGTTGATGGCGTCGATCAGCACTTCCGCGTCGAGACGGCGAAGCGGATAGTAGGCAAAAAGCGGAGCCGCCTGTTCGATCTTGTCGGCGGGAAAACTCGAAGAGAGCTGATAGGTGCGTGAAACGAGGATCAGGCGGTAGAGCTTCTTGATGTCATACCCGCTCTTGACGAACTCGCGCTGCAACAGGGCGAGCACGGCCGGGTTGCTGGGCGGATTGTCGGGCCGTATGTCGTCTGGCTCGTGGATCAGCCCGCGGCCGAGCAGCCAGAACCAGACGCGGTTGACCAGCGCCTGGGTGAACCAAGGGTTCTGGGGAGAGATCAGCCAGTCGGCGAACACCTCGCGCGGGTCGCGGTCGGGCGGCAGCTTGACCTTGGTCTTGTCGGGCAGGAGCCCGACGAGGGGGCCTTTCTGCGCGAGCGTCGCGGGACCAGGCTGGGCGGCGGCGTTGGTGGCCGGGGCGGCGGCGAGGAGAGCGGCGGCGAGAGCCTTGTCGGGGTTCCAGTAAACGATCTCCTCTTTCCACTCGCGCGTGGGCTTGTAGCTGACCTGCGAAAAAAAGGCCGCCATGCCGGACAGCGTGTTGGAGGGCCAGTGTTCGGCCCTCACCCCCATGAAGGTGAGCGCGACCGTAGCGGCAATGCCTTCGGGCGAGCGGTCCTGCATGGCGCGGTAGAAGTTGACGGGGCCGATGCGAAAATTGCTGCCGTTGGACGTGAGCAGCTCGCGCGCGAACCGGTCGTAGGGCTTGTTGTCGCGGATGGAGGCGCGGATCCAGCGGTGATAGGCCTGCGCGGCGTTAGGCCAGAGGTTGACGGGGAATTCAGCTTTGACGCGCAGCAGGTCGCTCCACTTCATGGCCCAGTAATCGGCATACTCGTCGCGCTCCAGCAGGCGGTCCACCAGCGCGCAACGCTTGTTCAGCGAGGGATCGTTGAGGAAAGCGCGCGCCTCGTCGGCGGTGGGCAGCGTTCCGATGATATCGAGGTAGGCGCGGCGAAGGAAGACCGCATCCGTGCAGTACGTCGGGCGGATGTTTTTTTTCGCCAGCCCGCGGAAGATGAGCACGTCGAGGGGCGTCTCCGGCGTGGCGATCCGGGCCTCTTCGAAAAGCGCGGCTTTCGGCTCCGGCGCCGCGAGGCCGTTCGAAGCCAGCCACCCCACTATGATCGGAAACCAAAACCGTTTCATCTATAACGCCCCCAGCCCAAAGTCACCACAGGCCGACACACAGTAACCACCGATGGCGGAATATCATACCGTTCTGCGGGTTGCCGTCAAAGCTATTTCCGTAGAGGCCACAGGAGCGCCAAGAACCTACCCCCGTTCCCGTCAGCGGGCCTTCTTTGGCCGCAGGTCGAGACAGACGACCTCGCCTTGCGCGTTGCGCGCGTAGAGCAGGCCGTGCGACAAGACGGGCTGGGTCCAACAACGGCCGGTGAGAATCTGCGCCTGCGCGAGCGGACGATAGGCCTCCGGGCTGGCCTCGGCCACCACGAACTTTCCCCTTTCGCAGAGCAGCAGCAGCTTTCCGTCCGCCGCAATCAGCGCGCCCCTGCGGAGCGAGGGCTCGGACCACTTCTTGATCCCTGTCGCCCACTCCACGCACGTCAGGTCTGTGTCGTTGAAGCCGAACACATGTCCCTGCCAAAACACGGAACTGTTCATTTGCGTCTTCAGGTTCTTGTTGCGCCACAGTTCACGCGGCGGGTTCGCCGTAATGTCGAACAAAGCGCAGCCCACCCCGTTCCCCGAGGAGACGAACATCGCGCCGTCGCGGATCAGCGGGTCCGCCGCGTTGAGGTCCCACTCCGTCTGCCAGGGAACGGACCAGAGCCGCTTGCCGGTTTCGGCTTCGGCGCCGATCACCGCATGCCCCGAAAAGAAAGCGAGCGCCGCCGTCGCGCCGGAACGGAAGGGCACCGGCGAAGAGTAGCCGGGATGTCCCGCCGGACTCTGCCACAGCGTCGCCCCGTTCTTCTTGTCGAGCGCCATGCCCGCTTGCCCAAGGCTCATGTACACGCGTTTGCCGGCGACCAGCGGCGAGCCCGCGTAGCGCCAGTTGTTCTTCCAGTCCGCCTCGTGCCGCGGCCACAGGTCGAATTTCTTGAACCAGACCACCTTGCCGTCCTGCGCGTCGAGGCAGAAGAGGTGGCCGTCTTTGCTGAAAGTGAAGACCTTGCCGTCATCCACGGCCGGTGTGGCGCTGGGGCCACCCTCGTACGAGAGCGGCTGAGGATCGCAGGGATAACTGTGCCGCCAGAGGACCTTCCCAGACACGGCATCCAGGCAGAACACGGTGTCGGTCTTGTCCGTGTTGCCGAGCGTGTAGAGGCGTCCGCCAGCGACCGCGAACGACGAGAATCCCTTGCCCACCGAGCCCCGCCAGAGAACCGGCAGACCGTTCGTGCCCGCCTGACAGGACCAGCCGGTCTCCCGCGAATGCCCGTTACGCTCCGGTCCGCGCCAGCAGGGCCAGTCCAGCCCAGCCGCCGCGGCTGAAGCCAGCCGCGCCAGCACAACGACCGACAGAATCAGTGACACCCGCCGCTTCATGTATATCCACCCTCCTTCTTGAGCACCTTCTGTCTCAGCGTCCGCCCGACCCAGAGGGGGGCCGCGTTATGCCTTCAAACCGGCCCCGCGCGCGAAGACCTCGTCGAGGTGCGCATAGCGGAAACGGTACCCTAAAACCGACCTGGCGCGCCAGGGCAACACTCGTTGACTCGTCAGCAGCAGGCACGCGCGTTCGCCCAGCGCGGCCCGCAGGAGCCAAGCCGGGGCAACCGCCAACGCCGGGCGGCGCACCGCGCCCGCAAGCGTCGCGGTGAAGACCGCATTCGTGACCGGTTCCGGCGCGGTCAGGTTGAATGGCCCGCTGGCATGGGGATCGACCAGCATATGCCGGGTGAGCGCGACCCAGTCGTCGAGGTGGATCCAGCTCATCCATTGCCGGCCGTCGCCTAGGCGCGCGCCCAAACCTAACCGGAACGGTGTGAGCATGCGCCCGAGCATCCCGCCACTGGCATGGAGCACCAGCCCCGTGCGCAACAGGCACACCCGCACGCCCCGCACCTCGGCTTCCTGTGCCGCCTTTTCCCATGCGGCGCACAGCGTTCCCAGAAAGTCCCCTGCGGCGCCCGCCTGCTCGCCCACAACCGCATCGCCCTGGTCTCCGTAAAAACCGATGGCGGAACCGCTGATCAGCAGGGCTGGCGGGCGGCGCGCCCGGCTCAGACGGGCGACCAGCTCCTGCGTCAGCGCCACCCGGCTGTCCCACAGCCGCTGCTTGCGGGCGGCGGTCCAGCGGGCGTCAAAGATCGGCTCGCCCGCCAGATTGATGACCGCATCGAAGAAGCAATCGTCACGCCACTCCGCCAGCGTGCGCCACGCGGTGACCCCGGCACCGCAACGCGCTCTCACACACTCCGGACTGCGGCTCAGGACCGTCAGGTCATGCCCGTCTTCCGCGAGTGACGCACACAGATGACGCCCGATGAAACCTGTGCCTCCGGTGACGAGGATGCGCATTGTATATTCCCCTCAGCGGCGTTTCCGATCGCATCACCGTCTCTTCGAATGAGGGCCGCGGGCAGGCCTCCCGCCCGAGGCTCCACTCCTCCTGTTGCCGGCCCCCGCTTTGGGGCCGCCCCCTTCGGACCGGCGCCTTCCGCCCTTTTGTTTTTGGACGCCGGCCTCCGGCTGACGGCTGACGGTCTGCGGCTTCCTTCCCCTGACCTCAGTCCGCTGGACCTCTGAGCCGACCAGCACGAAATCAGCGCGGCGCTGATTGAAATCCACGGTCGCCACCTGAACCTGCACCACCGTGCCGACGCGGTAGGTCACCGAGCCCGCACTCAGCGACTCGTTGGCCGGGTTGAAGCGCACGAACTGTTTGGAGAGGTTGGAGATGTGGATCATGCCGCCCATCGCCAGATCGGGGATGTCGATGAAAACCCCGTAGTTGGTGCATTTCGCCACGACCGCGCGGTATTCGATCAGCTTCTTCTCGTCGAGTTGCTGCTGCAGAAACCGGAATTTCTTGATCTCGATCAGCTGCCGCGACGCGTCGTCCGCCACCTGCTCGCGCTCGGTCGCCAAAAAGGCCGTCTGCATCAGATAGTTCTGCGGCATCTTGCCGCCCTTGCCGTCGAGGTAGTCGGCGAGCTGGCGGTGCAACACCAGATCCGGATAGCGACGTATGGGCGAAGTGAAGTGCGCGTAGAAATCCTTGGCCAGGCCGAAGTGCCCGATTTTTTCGGCCGAGTAGCAAGCCCGTTTCATGCTGCGCAGCACCATCGTATGCGCGTGATACCGCAAAGGATGCTCCTGCGTGTCCTTAAGGAATTTCGCGAGGTTCTTGGGGTCCGACAGATTGCCCGGATGGAACCCGAGAATGGCCAGGTTGGCCTGCAGCTCTTCAAGCTTCTCCTCGTCCGGCGGCTCGTGCAGGCGAGCCAGAATCTTGATGCCGCGCGTCCACAGCTCGGTCGCGACCGCCTCGTTGGCCGCCACCATGCACTCCTCGATGAGCTGATGCGACTCGTCGTAGGGACGTACAAGCATTCCCGTCATGCGGGCTTGCTCGTCCAGCACCACTTCGACTTCCGGCACCTCCAAATCCAATGCCGCCATGGAGAAGCGCCGCGCCCGCATCTGGGCCGCGAGCTGCCACGTCTCCTTGAGAAGCTTGCGTGCCTCGGACGGCACCACGGATAACCCTTCCGGCACCTTGTCCGAAATGATCGCCATGGCCTGCTCGTAGTTCAGCCGGAGCTTGGAGCGGATGCGCGTCTTCGCGAACCGCCGCGCAATCATGCGGCCCGACGCGTCGAAGGTCATGAAGGCCGAGAAGGTCATGCGGTCCTCGTCCGGGCGCAGGCTGCACACGCCGTTGGAGAGCTGCTCCGGCAACATCGGGATCACCTTGTCCACCAGATACACGCTGGTGCCGCGCTGCCGCGCCTCCTGGTCCAGCGGCGAGTCAGGCCGCACGAAGTGGCTCACATCCGCGATGTGCACGCCCAACACGCGGTTGCCTTGAGCGTCGGTCTCCAGCGAGACCGCGTCGTCGAAATCGCGCGCCGTGGCCGGATCGACGGTGATGATGTACTTGCCGCGGATGTCCTCGCGGTTGCCCGGCCGCGCCAGCCGCTGCGCCACCTTCTCCGCCTCGTCGATCACCGCAGCGGGAAACTCTTCCGGCAGGTCGAACTGCTTCATCACGACCAGTGTGTCGAGTGAGGGCTGGTCGGCCGGACCGATCACGTCGACGATCTCGCCCTCGGGCGCAACGTAGCGATTCTCCCACCCCGTGAAACGCACCACCACGCGGTCGCCGGGATTGGCGTTGTTCGCGGAGGGCACATAGAAGTCTTTGCGGTAAACCGGGTTGAGCGGCACCACATACAGGAACTTGCCTGTGGTCATCAGCGTGCCCACGATATCGCGCGGCGAACGCTCGACGATCTTGATCACTTTGCCTTTGGACTCGCCGCCGCTCCGATAGAGGCGGACCGTCACGATGTCAAAGGGCAGCGCCGTGCCCAGGTCTTCGGACTCCACCCAAATGAACTTGCCGGTCTCCCGGTCGGTGACATTGCCCGCGCCGTTGCGCACCATGCGCAGCGCTCCGGTCACGAGGTCCGCCTGTTTGCCGAGCGTGTAGGCGTCGCCCTTGCGGATCTGGACGATCTCGCCCTCCAGCACCATCTCTCGCAGGAGCACGTGAAGACGGCTGATCTGCTTGCCGCGGAAACCCAGCGTGCGGCTGATATCCTTTGCCGTCCACGCGTGTTCCGGTTCGGATTCAAACAAGTATTGAATCGCTATTTTCTCTTTATTATTTTCTTTCATTGGCACCCATTTTACCGCACCCGCACTGAAAAAGTCTGTAAAAAAGGATCACCCCTCCATGCCGAAGTCCTTCCACTTGCCTTTGTCGAAAGGCGCCCGCCGCGACGGACAGTTCTCGCGGTGGCAAACCTCGCACTCGCGAAAGTCCTTCGCCGTCGGGAACAGGAGGCCGGAGGCGGTCTTGTTGGGAATCATCAGGAAGGAGTCGGTCAGCGTGACGCCGATTCGACCGGCCGCCTCGCCGAGCAGCGCGAACACGCCCTGCTGCTGTTCGATCGGCCACACCGATACGTCGCCGGAGCCCGGACGCATGACCGCCGTCTTGGTCAGCCGATAGGTGCGGCGCAGATGCGCCTCAAGCGCCTGGTCGGCGGCGAAGAGCAGCTCGGTCTTGATCAGATCCCACCAGTACGTCTTGAGCACATCCCCCCGCTCCTGAAAGGCCTCGTCCATTTCCACGCCGCAGGTCGTGAGTACGGGAAAAACGCGCTCGACCGCCTGCAGGTTCCGGCCTAACACCCGGCTCGTGAAAGTGACCCCGCCGATCTCCACGTCGTCCCCCTCCCTGCGCCCGATGAACGACACGGCATAGGCCGCTTTGGGGCAGCCGACACGCCGGGCCAACTCGACCAAGGACTGAAAGTCGGCCGCGTCCTCGCTTCCCGGCGTCACATGCGCCTCACGCATCAACCGGTCGACGTCCAACGGAAAGGGGATCTGATTCAGAATGTTCATCGGTCACCTTCTTCACTTTCTTGGTAAAAAGAATATCGGATGACGCCCGGCGACACAAGCCAAGGCGAAGCAGAACAGGCGGCGGCGCCTCCCTTTACAACCCCAGCCGGATGGTATACCGTACTATTCGAAAGGACTTCCATCATGCCCCAAACCAGTGACCGGACCCGTCACTTCACCGAATCCGTGATCCGCCGCATGACGCGTGTCGCCAATTCCCATGGGGCGGTGAACCTCTCCCAAGGGTTTCCGGATTTCGATCCTCCTCCGGCCCTGCTCGAGGCGGCCGAGCGTGCGGCCCGCCAAGGCCCGCACCAATATGCCGTCACGTGGGGCGCGGCGAACTTCCGCCAAGCCTTTGCCCGTAAGCAGTCGCGTTTCATGGGGGTGCCCGTGGATGCGGACGCGAACGTGGTCGTCACCTGCGGCAGCACCGAAGCCATGATGGCCGCGATGATGACCGCCTGCAACCCCGGCGACAAGGTGATCATCTTCTCGCCGTTCTACGAGAACTACACTGCGGACACCGTCTTGACCGGCGCGGTGCCGGTCTACGTGCCGCTGCGCCCGCCCGACTTCGCGTTCGATCCCGCCGAGCTGCGGGCCGCGTTCGAGACGCACCGGCCCAAAGCGCTGATCCTGTGCAATCCCGCCAACCCCTCCGGAAAAGTTTTTACGCGCGGCGAGCTGGAGTTGATCGCACGCCTCGCGCAGGAGTTCGACTCGTTCGTGATCACCGATGAGGTCTACGAGCACATCGTCTACGCGCCGCACACGCACACCTATATGGCTTCGCTGCCGGGCATGTTCGAGCGCACGATCTCGTGCAGCTCGCTCTCGAAGACCTACTCCATCACCGGCTGGCGCTTGGGCACCGTGGTCGCCGCACCCGCCGTGGTCGACGTGGTGCGCAAAGTGCACGACTTCCTCACGGTCGGCGCGGCCGCGCCGCTGCAGGAGGCTGCGGTGACGGCCTTGGGGTTCCCGGACAGCTATTACCGGGAGCTGACCGCGAAATACACGGCGATGCGAGACCTGTTCACCGGCTGGCTCGACCGAGCGGGCCTGCGCTATACGCGGCCTCAGGGCGCCTATTACGTCATGGTCGACGTCGGCGAGTTCGGGGTGACAGACGACGTGGCCTTCTGCGAGTGGCTGACGCGCGAAATCGGCGTGGCGGCGGTACCCGGCTCCAGCTTCTTCCGCGAGCCAGTCCTAAACCTGATCCGCTTCCACTTTGCGAAACGGGACGACACGCTCAACGCGGCAGGCGAACGTTTGTTGCGCTTGCGCGAACGCGCAACGGCACACACCAGATAAAGAGAGAGACAGCCAAGCCTCTGCTAAGCCGTTGCGCGCCGCCTTTGAGCGCTCTTCAGACAATCTCGTCCCATTTGACCGAACCGCAGACCGGGCACTTGTCCGGATGGCCATCTGCCACCGTGTGGCCGCAGACCGGGCAGACATAGAATTTCTGCGCGGCAATATCTTTACCGCTCTGGGCGGCAGCGAGCGCGGCGCTGTAGAGATCAAAGTGCGTCTTCTCAACCGTCATGGCGTAGGCGAACGAGCGTTCGGCAGCGGCGTTACCCTCCAGTTTGGCCTCTTCGACATAAGGAGGATACATTTTGGTGAACTCGAAACTCTCGCCGCCGACAGCGTCCTTCAAATTCGTCACCGTGTCGTTGACGCCGCCCATGGCGCGAAGGTGGCTGTGCGCATGAACCGTCTCGGCGTGGGCTGCGGCGCGGAACAATTTGCCGATTCCGGGAAACTTGTCCTGTTCGGCCTTCTTGGCGTAAGCAAGATATTTGCGGTTTGCCTGACTTTCACCCGCGAACGCGTCTTTCAGATTGTCGTGAGTACTCATGGTGTAAGTTTCCTTTGTTTGAAAAGTTCAAATATAGGGATTGGCCCGACCCCTTGCAAGCGCATTCTCCGAAGGGATCGGCGGCCAGGCGCGTTTCGACTGTTTGCAGTTGACACATGCGGTTGGATTGGGTCATTCTTTCAACATTATGGAAGATACAAATTCTTATCTTGCTTTGTTCTTCGAGCCGATCCGGCAATATCTTCAGGACGACGCGGTTTCGGAGATTCTGATCAACGGGCCGAACCAGGTCTTTATCGAGCTCAAGGGCAAGCTGAAAGCCACGGACGCTCGTTTTGTCAGTGAGCCCGCCCTCAAGGCCGCGGCTGTGAACGTGGCCAAAAATGTGGGCCGTCTTCTGAACGAGGACAATCCGAGGCTGGACGCGCGTCTGCCGGACGGCTCGCGCGTGCATGCGGTCATTCCGCCGCTCGCGCGCTGCGGGACGGTCGTCGCGATCCGCAAGTTCAAGAAGGAAAAGCTGACCATCGACCAGCTGGTCGAGTTCGGCAGCATCACCGCAGCCGGAGCCCAGCTGATCGACACCATCGTCAAGCTGCACAAGAATGTGATCGTTTCGGGCGCGACCTCTTCCGGCAAGACCTCGGTGCTGAACGTGCTCAGCGCGTTCATCCCCGAGAACGAGCGCATTCTGGTGATCGAGGATGCCAGCGAACTGCAGTTGCAGCAGCCGCACACGGTCTGTTTCGAAACGCGCAAGCCGGACAAGAACGACAAGGGCGAAGTGACGATCCGCGACCTGATTCACTCCGCGTTGCGTCTGCGCCCCGACCGGCTGGTCATCGGCGAGATCCGCGGCGGCGAAGCGCTCGACCTTTTGCAGGCGCTGAATACCGGCCACGCGGGCAGCATGTCGACCATCCATGCCAACAGCCCGCTCGACTGCCTCTCGCGCATCGAGACCTGTTCGCTCTTGAGCGGGATCGATATTCCGCTCTCCGCACTGCGCGCCCAAGTCGCCTCGGCCGTCAACGCGGTTGTCCACACGGCCCGCCTCTCGGACGGGTCACGCAAAATCACGGCGGTCTCCGAGGTCCTGGGGCTGAAAGACGGGGAGTATGTGATGCGCGACCTCTACCTTTTCCACGTGCAGGGCATCGGTCCGGACGGCAGCCTCGACGGCGTTTTCACGGGCACGGGCCAGAAACCGACCTTCCTGCACGACGCTCAGTTGCGCAAGCTGCCCCTCGATGAGACGACCTTCGAGCTAGCGCCCGGCGTCCAGCTCGTGTGACCATGGACCGCATGACCCCAGAGCAGCGCCACCGCTGCATGGCGAGCATCCGCAGTCGAGACACGGCCCCCGAGTGGGCTGTGCGCCGCATGGTTCACGCGATGGGGTTCCGTTACCGCTTGCATGCGAAAGGGCTGCCCGGCAGGCCCGACCTCGTGCTGCCGCGTCACCGCAAGGTCATCTTCGTGCATGGCTGTTTCTGGCATGCGCACGGCTGCCGCACCGGCGGCCACACGCCCGCCACGCACAAACGCTTCTGGAAAGCGAAGTTCGCCAAGAACGTGGCCCGCGACCAAGCCGCGTTGCGGCGGCTGTGGCAAGAGGGCTGGCAGACCTTGGTGGTGTGGGAGTGCGAAACGAAAGATCCCGACCGCCTCCAGACGCTTCTTGCTGCGTTTCTCGCTTCGCCCTCCGGCGCGGTCAACTACGCGCTCGCCGACCAGCATGCGCTGTACGGACTGGCGGCCGAACCGCCTCAGGAATACGGGAAGTGAAAAAAGACGGCTGCCGACGTGCGGCAGCCGTTTGGCTTTGCTATAGAGAATCCTTGTCCCTTTTCGACAATCGCGCTAATGCAGCTTGATCAAGGTGCCGGACTTGTCGTGCAGAACGGTCAGGACACCGGTTCCTGCGAAGTGCTCGGTGTCAACCACCGCGGCGCTCGCCGCGCTGTAGGTGCCCGCGCGCATCATCTTGTCGCCGAAAAAGAGCCAGCTGACCGTCTCGTTCACACCCGCCGCCAGACTCACCTTGGCCGAACCGCCATTCGCGATGCGAAGCGTGGCGGCATCGGCGAGGCCGGTCGAGGTCTGAAGCGTCAGCGTGCTCGTCCCCGAGGCCGGGACCGCAACCGTGATGTTCGTGCTGTTGCCCAGCTTTGAGGCTGCGGCCACCACGAGCGTGCCGTTGCTCACTACGATATTGCCTCTGGTATTGCTCAAAGCGTTGGAAAGGATCAGCGTGCCGGTTCCGCCTTTGACAAGGCTGAGCGCACCGTCCAACTGCCCGTCGTACTTCATGGCCGTGTTCAGGTTGACCGTCAGCGTGGCGGGAAGAGCGCTGGTGACGACAAGCTTGCCGGGGTTGGGTTCAAACCGCTGGATACCGGTAACGGTCTGGTTGAAGCCGTTCAAGTCGACCGTGCCGTTGGGTGCCCACGAGATGCCGCCGATTTTGAGCGTGGTGGTGGGCGGCAACGCGTTGGCGACGTCCGTCCGTAAGGTGCCGTTCGCGACCATCGTGTCACCCCACGTGTTCGACGCCACCCCAATGACCGTCAGCCCGCCGGTGTCTGTCCAGAACAAACCCGTCCCGAGAGTGAGGGGCATGGTGGTGAAGGCGATCACCCCGGCGGCGTTGATCACAAAGAAGGGGTTCGGCCCCGTGACGCCGCCGGTGATATTGAGGCGCGATCCGCTGCTGGCAAAGAAGCGGCCGCCTGACGTGATGATCGATCCGCTGAGGGTGTTGGTGCCGGCGCCGTTAATCAGGCATGATCCGTTGGCTGACCCGCCGACGACGGTGATCGGCTCCGCGAGCGTGATGCCGCCATAGAAGCTGAGCCAAGCGCTACTGCCAGAAGGCGTGACGGTACTGATGACGGTCCCGCCCGCCGCTGTGCCCAGCGCGTTGGAGTGCGCGACTTGGATGCCTCCATGCGCAACCGATGTGACGCCGTCGTAGGTGTTGCTGCCGGAGAGAACAAGTGTTCCGGGGCCGGTCTTTGTGAAGCCCAAGGTCTCGACCCCGTCACCGATGCGACCGGAGACCGTCATGGTCGCATTCGTGACACGCCACGTCTGATTCTCGAAAAGGGTCACATCTTCTGCCACCGTGTACGCACGGGCTGTCGCCGTCGGCGCGGCGGCATCGATTCCGCCCGCTCCGAGGGTCAGCGCACCGTCGCCGTTGGCGAGCGAGAAGTTGCCGTCGCGGTTGAAGGCGAGTCCATACAGGCTGACAGGGGTGTTGACGACCGCCGTAACGCCATTGCTGCCGAAGAACACATAGGAGGTGCCATTGAACTCGGGCACCGTGTCGTCCGCCCAGTTCGTCGGGCTGTCAATGTTGGTGTCGGCGGCGCCTGCGTCCCAGATGTAGTTGGTCGGGGTGACCGGCGGATTGAGCAACACGCGGATCTTCCCGCTGCCGCTGAAGTGCACGTCATCGATCGTGGTCGCGCCGCTGCCGCTGGCTCCATAGATGCCTCTGGGCTGCTGCGCGCCGCCCAGATACAGCCGGTTTACCGTTTCCGTGAGGTTGGTGCCGACCTTTACCTGCGCCGCGCCGCCGTCCGCGATCATCAGGCTGGCGCTGTCTGAAAGCGCCGTCTCCGTCTGCAGCTCGAGCGTGCCGCCCGCGACCAGAAAGTTCGTGCTGTTGCCGAGGTTCGAAGACGCAGTCACCACCAGCGTGCCGTTGCTGACCGTGATGTCGCCCGTGGTGGTGCTCAGGCTGTTGGTCAGTGTCAGCGTGCCCGTGCCTGTCTTGACCAGGCTCAGCGCACCGGTCAGACGCCCGTCGAACGCCGTCGCGTCCGCCTGGCTAACGGTAAGGGTTGCCGCTGCCGCGCTGGTTACGATATTCGTAAACCCTGCCTGGGCGATGCTGCCGCTCAACTGGCTGACCGTCTGGTTATAGCCGTTCAGGTCGAGCGTCGCGGTCGCGACGGAGTACCAACCCGTTGCGCAGGCCATGGCGACTGGGACCAGCGGGTTAAGCGTGCCCGTCGCGCCGAGTTTGACAGTTCCGTTGACGATGGTTACACGCCCGGTGAAAGCGTTCGCACCAGAAAGCGTCCACGTGCCCCGATCACTTTTCATGAGCGCGTTGGCACCGCCCTCGCTGATGGCACCGCCGATCCCTCCGGCGCCGGCGCCACGCAAGTAAAGCGTGCAGTTGTTCAGGTCGATGGGTCCGTTGAGCGTGACGGCTTCCCCGCCCCCGTTCGGCAAGCCCACGAAAATGGGCGAGTCCAGAAAGAGGCTAAGCGGATTGGTTTGGGTGGTCGTGCCGAAGAAGATCAGCCCGCCGGGGGAGGTCAAGCCCGTGCCAAGGGAGCCGCCGTAGAGGCTGACGGGACCAGTCCCCATGGCACCGCTGGCATACACGTTGGCCTTGTCCCAGTCAGAATTGGTGGCACGAATCGTCAGCCCCCCCGAAAAACTGTTGGCCCCATTGTACAGACCAATGCCGCCGGAGCCCGTCTTTTTGTCAACACTGCCCTCGCCCGAGATCACACCTTTGAAATCCACGCCATAGGTGCCAAACTCCATGTTGAGCGTTGTGTCGGCTGGAATATTGACGGCGTTGTTGATTACGCACACGGCCTCTCGAGTCAATTTAACCGTCGGGATCGTCGCTCCATCGGCGACGAACTGTAACGGACCTCCATTCAGTTCGAATGCCCCCTTACCGCCGGCAGCCGGGCCATTGAGAAATTCCAGACGGTTCAAAACGAAGGGATTTGCGATATCCTGTACCGGGATTATGCGAACGATGCCGTCCAGCTTCACCGTCGTGTTGCTGGCGCTCAGCGGCGCAGCCGTGTCCGGGTTCCAGTTGGTTAGGGTGCTCCAGTTGTTGTCGGCCCCTCCGCCGTCCCATGTGTACGTTTCCGCACAGACGACAACTGCCAAAGACACGGTCATAACACCCACGATCATGCGACACAGGTTCATACGCACCTCTTAATTTTTTGCTCTTATTGTGACACGGGCGTTCCGCCCGTGAAACTTCTTTTTGAAAGGCCAGGGCGGGTTCTCCAAACCCGCCGCGTACACCGCTGCGAGGCGTTCCAGCCCCTGCCTGGCTACTGCACCTTGAGCAGCGTCCCGGACTTGTCGTGCAGAACGGTCAGGACACCGGTTCCTGCGAAGTGCTCGGTGTCAACCACCGCGGCGCTCGCCGCGCTGTAGGTGCCCGGTCGAGGTCTGAAGCGTCAGCGTGCTCGTCCCCGAGGCCGGGACCGCAACCGTGATGTTCGTGCTGTTGCCCAGCTTTGAGGCTGCGGCCACCACGAGCGTGCCGTTGCTCACCGTGATGTCGCCGCGGGTGTTGCTCAAGGCGTTGGAGAGGATCAGCGTGCCGGTTCCGCCTTTGACGAGGCTGAGCGCGCCGTCCAACTGCCCGTCATACGTCATGGAAGGCGTGTTCAGGTTCACCGTCAGGGTGGCGGGCACGGCGCTGGTGACAACGATGGTGCCGGGAGTGTTCTCATGACGCGACAGGCCTGCGACGGTTTGGTCACAACCGTTCAGATTGATCTTGCCGGTCGGGGCCCATGAAATTCCGCCGATTCGAAGGACGGAATTGGTCGGCAGCACATTGGGGAGATCCGTGCGCAAGATGCCGGTCGCGATCATGGTGGTGGTCCACACATTGCCGGTAACGCTCAGCACCACGGTTCCGCCCTGGTCTGACCAGAGCGTACTGCTTGCGCCTAGTTTGACCGGCGTGGTGGTGAACATTAGCATCCCTCCGTTGTTAATCGCGAGCGTGGTGCTGTCCGAACCCGTAACGCCCCCGGCGATGTTCAGAAACGGCGCCGAATTGTTGAAACGGACGCTTCCTGTGGTGATGGGGCCGGTGATCGTATTGGAGCCTGAAGACGCCAGCAGGTGCGTTCCGTCCGTCGTATATCCGATAAAGCTGAGCGGCTCGGCCAGCGTGATGCTGTTTTTCAGTTCAAGCGTGGACTTGGCCGTCATCACCGTGCCTCTGTCCGGCGAGCCCAGCGCATTGGGGTGCGCTACCGTAATGGTGCCCAAGTGGTTGCTGACCACCCCGGCGAAAGTGTTGCTTCCCGACAGAACGAGAGTGCCATTACCGGTTTTCGTAATGGTTGCCGCCGTGAGACCATCAGCGATGGTACCCGAGAACGAGAGGACTGTGCCGCTCGAAGCGTTGGTCGGGCACCACGTCTGGTGGGCGAGCAAAAGCACACTGCCCGCCAGCGTGTAGACGTTGGTCGTGGCTGCCGGAGCAGCCGCGTAAACGCCCCCGTCGCCGAGCGTGATCGTGCCGCCGCCGTCGGCGAGGGTGAAGTTTGTCGCGTTGTTGAAGGTGATGCCGTAGAGATTCGCGTTCGTGTCGACCGTCGCCGTACTGCCGCTGCTGGCGAAAAAGACCCGTGACGTGCCGACGAAGTCCGGCAACACGGCACCCTCCCAGTTCTCCGCCGTGCTCACATCCGTGTCGGCCCCGCCGCCCGCCGTCCAGACGTAATCGACCGGTGTGACCTGCGGGTTGCTCAAGACGTTGAGGATGCCGGTCCCGTCGAAATACCCGCTGACGTACGTCGCTCCGCTTCCCGTCCCGCCATAGGTACCGTAGACTTGCGGCACCCCGCCCAGAATCAATCGGCTAATCGTATTCGTAAGCCCGGCCTTGATCCTGACCTTCGCGCCGCCGCTTAAAATCGAGAGGGTGGCGTTCCCCGAAAGCGCCGTGGCGGTCCGCAGCTCCAGCGTTCCTCCCGCCACGGTCACATTCGTGCTCGCGCTGAACCCCGCCGTGTTCTCGACAACCAAGGTCCCGTTGCTCACGACGAGATCGCCCGTCGTAGTGGAGACCGCATTGGTGAAGATGATCTGGCCTGTTCCGGCCTTCACCAAGCGGACGGCTCCGGCGAGCGAGCCGTTGAAGGTCGTGTTCGCGGTCTGGTTCAGGGTCAGCGTTGCGCGCGTGGGGGAGGTCACCGTGCGGGTTCCCGCGTTGGTTATGTCCGTGGCCAACGTGCCGATCGTCTGGTCGCAACCGTTCAGATCGAAATACCCGGAGGGGTTATAGCCGACGCCGAGATAGACGGCCGACGTCGCCGATAGAGCGTTGGTCACGTCGGTCCTTACCGTTCCGCCTCCAGCGGAACGGATACTGCATGTGTTCCCCGCGACGGCGATGACCGCTAGGCCCGACTGGTCGGAATAGAGGTAGGCGCCGAAGTTGAGGGGAGCCGTGTTGAAATACATCTTGCCGCCGCCCAAATTCAGAACGACATCGCCGCCGCCACCACCGGATTGCTGGATGCCGCCGGAAAGAACCAGCGTAGAGCTGGAGGAGGTGACGAAGCGGACGCCGTGCGTCTTGGAGATCGGACCGCTCAAGGTGTTGCTCCCGCTGGAGTTGATAATCGTTGCCCCATAATCTGGGCGTGATCCATTCAGCGCCAAAGGTTCTGCAACCGTGATGTTCCCGCTGAGCTTGAGCTGTCCTCGCGACGAGTTGTCGACCACCGTGTTCGCATTCGTGCTGCTCAGCGCATTGCCGTGGGTGATTGAGAGGGCCCCTTTGGTGATGGTGGTCACGCCCTCGTAGGAGTTGCTGGCCGTAAGCGTCAGATCCTTAACCCCGCAGGCATTCAGACCGCCAACGCCACTGAGAATGCCGTTGACGGTGATCGCGCCGTTTGAAGCGTTGAAGTCGCGCGTACCGCTCAGAGT
>Ga0209066_10001440_pt1 | contig 31491 bp, 30 predicted proteins | sample All_14_2_FD_187198 | JGI IMG/M metagenome (GOLD analysis project Ga0209066, IMG submission 187198) | Freshwater microbial communities in response to fracking from Pennsylvania, USA - Allegheny Zone_MetaG_DW_15 (SPAdes) (version 2) ... | reverse complement strand
GTTGGGGTGGGGTCGCTCCCTTCATTGGGAGCGTGGATTGAAACTTGTTGTATTGGATGAATTGCAAAAGGCGGTAAGTCGCTCCCTTCATTGGGAGCGTGGATTGAAACAGCAGCAAGCCCGTTCATGGGTCGAAGAGAACAGGTCGCTCCCTTCATTGGGAGCGTGGATTGAAACACGAACGGTCGGGGGCTTGCCAGTGGTTCCGGCGTCGCTCCCTTCATTGGGAGCGTGGATTGAAACAAGGTGAAGGTGACGATCGAGCCTGACCTGGAAGTCGCTCCCTTCATTGGGAGCGTGGATTGAAACATTTTCTTCGACATTGGCACTCAAAAAAAGATGTCGCTCCCTTCATTGGGAGCGTGGATTGAAACACGCATCCACTCTTGGAAGTAATGCGGGTTTGAGTCGCTCCCTTCATTGGGAGCGTGGATTGAAACTCGTTCAGTGCTTTCGTCAGGGGGTATCCCATAGTCGCTCCCTTCATTGGGAGCGTGGATTGAAACATCGATGCGAATCCCTTTACAAAGACGCGATTAAGTCGCTCCCTTCATTGGGAGCGTGGATTGAAACGCCTCGTTCGTAGATAAATAATATTGATCCGCGTCGCTCCCTTCATTGGGAGCGTGGATTGAAACTCGAAACCTCCCGCTTTGAAGTTGAAAACTTCGCGTCGCTCCCTTCATTGGGAGCGTGGATTGAAACAAGCCGTACAACATGCAGTTGATCCGCGCCATCGTGTCGCTCCCTTCATTGGGAGCGTGGATTGAAACATTGATAGAGTGTGTGCGCGGAGATTGCCCATTGGTCGCTCCCTTCATTGGGAGCGTGGATTGAAACAAGGCTGCGACCCGCATCGACCCGACCCCCGAAGGTCGCTCCCTTCATTGGGAGCGTGGATTGAAACATCGACTGTCATTTTGTCGTTCAAATGCCAGTCGTGTCGCTCCCTTCATTGGGAGCGTGGATTGAAACAATGCCACCCCCAACGCAGCCTCCGGAGCCGTAGGTCGCTCCCTTCATTGGGAGCGTGGATTGAAACGCCTGCAAGACTTTGAAGCCGTGAACCACCGGACGTCGCTCCCTTCATTGGGAGCGTGGATTGAAACACCTTTGACAGCAAGAAGGAAGCCGCCCGTTATGGTCGCTCCCTTCATTGGGAGCGTGGATTGAAACGTTCAATGCGCCAGGCGTCACGCCATCAGCAGGCGTCGCTCCCTTCATTGGGAGCGTGGATTGAAACCTTGCGCTTCTCCCCGTCGCCCTCCTGCTGTTCTGTCGCTCCCTTCATTGGGAGCGTGGATTGAAACAGTTGTAAAGGTGCTGATTGCCGTCCCTCCTGGCGTCGCTCCCTTCATTGGGAGCGTGGATTGAAACGACTATGCAACCGGATCGGTGATCAAGTTTTTCGTCGCTCCCTTCATTGGGAGCGTGGATTGAAACAGCAGAAAGGGTGTCCATCCCCAAAGGTTCGGAGTCGCTCCCTTCATTGGGAGCGTGGATTGAAACACTGAGCAGACATTGATGGCGTTGTGGCGTTCGCGTCGCTCCCTTCATTGGGAGCGTGGATTGAAACAACCTTGGTCACACCTGCGCTGCGATAACGCTCAAGTCGCTCCCTTCATTGGGAGCGTGGATTGAAACATCGTTGGTTGGTTGGGGATGCCGAGCGCGGTGTCGCTCCCTTCATTGGGAGCGTGGATTGAAACATGTGTGTGGCTAGTTGTAGTGGTGTGGTCTTTTGGTCGCTCCCTTCATTGGGAGCGTGGATTGAAACATCGATGTATGCGTTGGCAGTTTGGCTTGTGTAGGTCGCTCCCTTCATTGGGAGCGTGGATTGAAACAAGTCGCAGATATGGTGCGTAAGGAACGTAGGGTCGCTCCCTTCATTGGGAGCGTGGATTGAAACTCGCCATGGTACGACCGACTGCATCCCAACCGAGCTGTCGCTCCCTTCATTGGGAGCGTGGATTGAAACTCTCGGTTCCATACAACTCCTCGACTACCAACCAGTCGCTCCCTTCATTGGGAGCGTGGATTGAAACAATGCCACCCCCAACGCAGCCTCCGGAGCCGTAGTCGCTCCCTTCATTGGGAGCGTGGATTGAAACGGTGCTAAATGGTAAACAAGGATAAAACAGGCGGTCGCTCCCTTCATTGGGAGCGTGGATTGAAACTCGTTCAAGATATCGCGGTTCAGGTCAGACCCGTGTCGCTCCCTTCATTGGGAGCGTGGATTGAAACAAACGCAAACGGAAATTCCCTGAGCGTGCCGTCAGTCGCTCCCTTCATTGGGAGCGTGGATTGAAACCCTGCTGATCATTATAGTGTGGACCCTGAAACGAAGTCGCTCCCTTCATTGGGAGCGTGGATTGAAACAATTTTGGGCGCGAATATCAAGTGAGCGGATAACGTCGCTCCCTTCATTGGGAGCGTGGATTGAAACTCCCATGCCTCCAGCCTATCGCGTGGGTAAACATGTCGCTCCCTTCATTGGGAGCGTGGATTGAAACTGCAGCAACGATGGAAATCGGCAAAAAGGGCGGTGTCGCTCCCTTCATTGGGAGCGTGGATTGAAACACTGATCGTGGAACTTTAGGACCCGGATGAGAGGTCGCTCCCTTCATTGGGAGCGTGGATTGAAACATCCCCATGCAGCGCGGCGCGGCGTATGTCAAGGTCGCTCCCTTCATTGGGAGCGTGGATTGAAACATCCTCGATGCGTCGTGCTTGGTTCGGGGTCATGTCGCTCCCTTCATTGGGAGCGTGGATTGAAACTTCATATCTAGCGCGTTCGTATCGAAATATTCGGTCGCTCCCTTCATTGGGAGCGTGGATTGAAACTGCGAGATCTCGCCTTTGACCTTGAGATGCTGGCGTCGCTCCCTTCATTGGGAGCGTGGATTGAAACAACTTTTAAACCGTCGAAGTCTTCGAAAATAGACGTCGCTCCCTTCATTGGGAGTGTGGATTGAAACTTATATTTTTGATTGTGATAGTAGAACTTGATCGTCGCTCCCTTCATTGGGAGCGTGGATTGAAACGTTCCATTCCGTCCAGCGTTCGGACATGCGGTAGGTCGCTCCCTTCATTGGGAGCGTGGATTGAAACATTCATAATAGTACGTTGAGTCATATAATCTAACGTCGCTCCCTTCATTGGGAGCGTGGATTGAAACGCGCCATTGGCGGACTGTTAGCAAGTTGCCGGCGTCGCTCCCTTCATTGGGAGCGTGGATTGAAACACCGCGTTGAATATGTGGAAGGTCCGCGGGCTTCAGTCGCTCCCTTCATTGGGAGCGTGGATTGAAACTCCGACGTGTGGACGGATGAACGCTACGACTACGTCGCTCCCTTCATTGGGAGCGTGGATTGAAACACGTTTTGCAGCCATTGCAGGTCCACGTTGAACGTCGCTCCCTTGATTGGGAGCGTGGATTGAAACTCGACGAAATCAAAGAGAACCCGAATCATTCCCGGTCGCTCCCTTCATTGGGAGCGTGGATTGAAACAGAGACAACTATGGCTTCGAAGCGCCGGAGACGATGTCGCTCCCTTCATTGGGAGCGTGGATTGAAACAACAACACCACCACCGGGACCCAAAAGGTTATTCGTCGCTCCCTTCATTGGGAGCGTGGATTGAAACTTCTCGTTCGTCAACCCATAGCGCAAGGTATCGTGTCGCTCCCTTCATTGGGAGCGTGGATTGAAACGATTGCGCCGTCCACTTGTGCCCGATAACACGCGTCGCTCCCTTCATTGGGAGCGTGGATTGAAACAACTTTACTGGTAAATGGGCTGCGGCAAACACATGTCGCTCCCTTCATTGGGAGTGTGGATTGAAATGATGGAACAGTAGAGACAGATTGGATGCACGTCTCGTCGCTCCCTTCATTGGGAGCGCGGATTGAAACCCAAGTCACCGACTCAACAGGTCGCAGATTCGGGTCTCTCCCTTTGTTGGGAGGGTGGATTGAAACAAAGCCGAGATCCAGAAATCTGAAGGCCAACTCGGCCTATCTCTTTGTTAGGAGAGTGGATTGAGGTAGAAAAAAGTTTCATAGAAAGAAAAAATTATTTCTTTACGACAATAATAGTGCTCCCTTGTCATACCACTTTCATTAGTTAATCAAATTTACTTAAATAAAAAAGCACCTGATTGATAATCAGGTGCTTGCTATCTATATAAACCTAAACCTTACCAGGTAATGTTGCAGTCTTTCGTGCGAGATCACCCTTCCGCTGTAGTCTTCCCGCCACGACCCATCTTCCTGTGGTATGTACACCAGCGGCTTTCTCGCCGGCAATATCAATCCGCATTGGAATGGTAATCGGGTCTCGAACAATCGTCGGCGTTCCTCTCTACGTCTGCGGAATAACTCTCTCTTGCTCAATCCCTTCTTTGGCAAATCACCCGTGAAAATGGGTGCTTGCACCTGGATCAGTGTCTTGTCAGAATAAGCCGTGCGAGAACCAGGTTTGCTCTGGACACGAACACATCTCGCAGAGGTGGACTTGATCCCCGCACACTTGGGACCCATGCCGATTGCAATGCTCAGAGGAGATTTCAACCGCCGACCACATTTTTTGCATCTTGGTTGTTTTTCCATAGTAACCTCCATCATAGGATAGCGCAGTCCGGGCTACACACCCGGACTGCTGTCGTTTCCCTGCATTCTTCATATCTTATTGCGATTGTAGAATGCAGTGTTTAGAAAAGGGACACTTGATTTTGCGCTGTTTGCTTGGGACGTGCTCTGCCGGCAGCTCTTCCTACAACACCTTTGTTGGTCATCCAGTCAGACCAGGAAACCGTTTTGGGCATTTCTGGGACAGGCAATCGCACACTTGGAGCTGTCGGACACCCCATTGGTGAATTCGAGACGACCACTTCATCGGCAAAGAGCGATTGCAGATCAGGTAGGTCTGCCGACTCCAGTGCCTCACGTGCCAATTTCATGAGAATGTCACCTTCATCTTGCTCGATGATGGCTCCCCCGACTTCATCCCCATACAGGAGTTGGGCTGCTTTCATTTTTTGTCCCATCAAAGCGAGTGCTCTTGCTTCCATTGCTTCACTGTATACAGAGAAGATTGCCTTAACAGGCTTGGTCTGTCCCAGCCGCCATACCCTGCGCACTGCCTGCCACAAGGTGTAGAGACTGTACTCAATTTCGGCGAAGACTACAGAAGAGAAGGCAACCAGATCAAGACCAGTTTCCACTAAGCGTGGATTAACCACCAGTGCATCGAGACCCACCACACGCTTGGCAATCCATTCCTCGCGTTTGCGTGGGTTGACACCACTGGTTAATACTTCCGCACGCACACCACCATCTCGCAGGACTTTCAAAATGCGATCCTGAATGTCGCGGGTTCCTGTCTGGCGCAGGTAGATCAACACTTTGCGCCCCTGTTGCCGTTCGGCACGGCAGAAATCCACCAGCCAGGACTCCTTGGGCATGGCTTCACCGTCTACTACCGCTGGCAATTCCATCAGTTCCTTTCGTCGGATTACTTCTCCTTTCTGGTTGACTTCATCCACCTCCACCACTTCATCCCGGAAGGCAGAGTTTGGACGCGCAAGAGTCCATTGCAGCCAAGTCGAGAGATAGCGTCGATTTTTGATGGCAAGGTCATACAATTTATTCGCCATCACACGATATTGGCTGCTCTGTTCATCGGTCATCGGCAGTGTCACCACTTCTTCGGCGTAGTGAGGTAATGCCAGTCCCAGATCCTTCAAGGACAGGAATACGGTGGTGTCCAGAAGGCGGTTCACGATGGCTGGGGAAATGCCGGGTTGTTCTTTAGCTTGATTCTGATATCGTCGATTGCCGGTAAACCCATCTTCATCCCCATCTTCCTCGGCATGTTTGCTCTTGCGGGTCATCTCCAATACGCCATATAAACGTGCCCAGCGTTTTTCATCATTGAAGGCGAAGTCCTTGCGGACGCCGGTGTTCAGGCGATGGAGCAGCCAGAAGATGGAGGTGCTCTTTCCTCCAAAGAATGTGCCAGTCAAAGTTAGGGTGTATTTCGAGGCTTCGACAAGTTGGTGGAAGGCTATCCCGCGATCCGAAGCTTTCGCCTTGAAAGAGTGACACTCGTCCGCGATCAACAACTTGAATTCACCCTTGGCATGTTTGGCAATGTAATCGGCAATTGCCCAACGGCGACCTGTGAATTGGAAGAGCGGTGTTCCACATATTCGCTTGCCCCATATTGGGTTTCCATGTTCATCCCGCTTCAAGCGTTTGTGATCATCCATCTCGTAGCCGGAGATTTCCACATCACAGAAGCGTCGCTTATCTCCAAGATCATCAAGTGTGGTTGCCAGCTTGACAAACCCGCCCGGCAGATTGATCTGTATCGGCGAACCGCAAGTTGGACAGCAGAGAGCCTCAAACACCCGCCTATCCTCATCATCTACACATTTTTTTCGCACCACAGCATGTTTCCAGCCAGCGCCATATTTTGCAGAAGTATGGGCAATTACAGCGACAGGCTTTTTGCCAAGCTCGCCTGACTTATAAAGTTGCAAGAACCTGCGCACATCATTCACATCTCCGTGATCGTCTGCATTACGACCGATGCGAGTGATCTCCGTTGCCTTTGCACCTGGGATTGTTTCTTCGATTTCCCGAATCCACTTCGGAACAAGATGTGGCGGGCAGAGTACGATGGCTGGATAGGCATCCAACAACTCCACAACACCAGAGCCAATGGTTGTGTTATGGGTGACGATATACTCATCCGTCACATAAAGCTGGTTTTCGCTATCCAGCATGATGCATTGGGCATAGTCCTGCCCTACATGTTCAATCTTTACAATTGAACGGTGGGGCTCATACTTGCCTTGTGGACGATAGGCGTTTGCCTTTCGGGAAAGCCGAAAAGGCATAATATGGGAAGGTAGTTTGATGTAGATGCGGTGGGCAATTCGACCTGTTCGTTTTTCTCCTTTATACATATAGGTGGGTATCTTGGTTCGAATATGTACTGTACCTCCAAGCGACTGCACTAATTCCTTCATATCTTGCGCTAACTGTTCGGAAATGGTGACAAATTCAACCCTTGCTTTGTTGTCTACATATCCATCTGTATCAAGCAGTCCCTGTAAAAGAGATATGCGATCTTCAATACATGAGTAGAGATATTGTTTTGGAATAAACTTGTTGTTTGCAGTCTTATCGTCGAGTTGAAGATCGCGAAGTGAAAGCCGGATATGATTTTGACCATTTCGAGATGTTGATACCAATTTCCATGTATACCGATCGCAATGTTTTAATACTATATTTGGATGAGACAGCCTTTTTACTTCATCCAATATCTCTTGATCGGCACTGGTAATGTTTGCGCTTTTCATATGCCCATCTCCTAACAATGCTCCCAAAACATAAGGGTGAATAAGCAACAGCCTTTTTTGAAATTCGACCGGTTTTGTCATTGGTATAAACACTTGGTAATTGCCCGTTGTTGAGTGCATGAGTGGTTCTGTCATAATTTGGCTAAGCGGTTTGATGTACGCTGGTCTTCCTTTCCACTTCCGCAATGGGGAACGCACTTTCCATAGATGCTCCGCTGTACAATCTGTGAAGCTACCATCGCTGAATGTAACCCTGTAGATATCCATAATCCCCTGGGGAAAAACTCCGATCACATTGGCGTATCCACCATCAGGGTTGACGACTTGGTCGCCAATTCTTATTTCTCCCATTAGCTTATACCCTGTAGGTGTGTAGATTTTTGACGATAACCTTTGACTCTTGCCGACACCCATCTCACCTTGGATATTGCCAACACCATTCCTTCGAATTGATCGGGCAATCGCTGCCGCCGTATGTCTCTGCGCAGGCAACAATCCCGCTTTCTCCTGTCCGGGCAATGGCTTCCGCTTTGTTCCCAACGTATCCAAGACCGCAGTTTCTTCCGGAGTAGGATCAAAGTTGTACAAAGGTCTGTAGGTGGACAAGATGTGCGCCCCAATCTGATCCCCATACTTATGCATGAACTTGGAGAGTGGATCAACGGTATCAATGATCTCGATCCCGCTTTGGCGCAAGACGGCAACCGTGGAAACGAAGCGGTCACGGAATACCTCGGAAGTCACTTTCCCTTTCTTGTCTGTGTTTTCCTCGACCTTCTCCGTGATCTTCACGACCCGACCTTTTACCAACATCGGTTTGTCGTCTTCATCGGTCAGCCGCAGTGTTCCCATCATGCCGGACGCCATCAGCATCGCGATGTGTCCCTTCTTCAAAGGCATGACCGGTTGCTTCAACTCACCCAAGCCGCGCGATGGATTGAGCAGGTCCAGCCATTCCTTTGAGGAATGCAATCCACGCTTTTGTGTTGCATCTACAATCTCTTCCGGTTGCCAATCCAGACGGGAGAAGCGGATGGGCTGCCCACCTGCTCCTTTGTCAGATGCAGGAAGCAGTTCATACAACGGTTCATCCACTTCCACCAACATGGGCGGTTCGACATCTGCCGATGCCTGCACCTGATGGACTTCTTCATGAGATGGGATCTTGTACTTCACACGCTTGGTCGCCAAGACAATGACCTGATTGAATCCGGTCTCGGGATAGCGATAGATGCGGATGTTCTCGTAATACCCTGCCAGATGGGATGCCACATCCAGATCTCGGAGCAATGGATGCGGGACGATATAGATCAATACCCCGCCACGAACCAGTTTGGGTGTGGTGGATTTCAGGAATTCCAACTCCAAACGCTTCTGGTCACCCAGGCGATCATGGCTATAGGGCGGATTGAGGAACAACAGGGTGATGGACTCATTCGTCAGATGACAGGAACTCCAGGGCGTATTGAAGAGGCGGTCCATCTTTTCGGCAGCAAGGGCTGCACGGGCTGGGGAAAGTTCTGCACCCCAACTCTGGCAGTTCAAGGCTTTTGCCAGGATGGAAGCAGCGGTGCCTTCACCGGCGCAGGGATCAAGAAGCCTGCCAGAGTCGGCAGGCTTGAAATAGGTTTTGAGCAATTCAGCAACATGATTTGCGGTTGGATAAAATCCAAGTCGTTCAAGAGCGGGGGGACGCATGGTAATCTCCTTTTGGAAAATAAAATCCCCCACACCAAATGGCATGGGGGATCAAGTTGAATTTTGTTTGCTTACTTCACCTTACATAACAACCGCCCGGCGATGTTCACAAAGCCGAGCGGTTCATTCTTATCAAGGTTCACAAATTCCGGTGTGCCGCATGACCAGTCGGCTTCCGAATGCCGGAACTGGATCACCAGCGTGCGATGGTCACGACGTAACTCATTCCACATCTGCCAGACCTCGCCGCGTCCATCACAGTAGGTGAACTCGAAATGCTGTAGGGCAGCTTCTGCAATATGCTGCTTGCGGGCTTTGGCGGACATCTTCACGTCCACGAAGTTCAGCAAGTACAGCCAGTCGGCTTTGCGCAACTGCGCCAACCAGTATGCTGTGGGATCGTTTGAATTCAACGCCCTGTTCATGTCAAATATTTCTTCTGCTTGAATGGTTAGAAACATCGCTGCCTCCTATATCTTCAAAATATTCTGATCCAACAACCCCTGCACCAGATCCACCCAGGGCTTGCTCAGATCAATCCACACACCACCGCGACAATCGCCGCCTGTCTCCAGACGTTGGATGTACTCCGCATCGAGGGCGTACTCCCAGAGAGTCTGTGCCCAATCATCGGGAATGGGGAAAGCGAGTGTCTCCTGCAAGCGCTTCAAGGTCAGGAATTTCAAATTTTCCTCTGCAGCTTCACTTTCAAAGACAAGGGCATAGGCGACATCATCCTTCGCTTCCCACTTACCAGGCAGTGCTTTGCGGCAAACGATCCCGGCGTGTAATACATTGAATTCCGGTAGGGGATGGGTCATCATCTTCACGTCACCGTCGGCGAGCACGGACGTGCCTTGCAAGGAACTGCCGCCCTTACCGCGGATCAGAGATGCCCAGAGACTTTCTACACTGGTCTTGTGCGCGGCGATCCCGACATACACCAGCGTGTGTTGATAGGGTCGATCCTTCAAGACAGCATAACCAGTCACGTCGGCACGGGTATGAGAATTGCTCAGGATCGGAATGCGTCCGTCCGGGTAGAGATGTTGGACGGGAACTGCATTCTGGATCGGTTCGATACGATAGAGATAGACGCCTGCTTTGACCCGCACCAGCTCACGATTGATCTCCCTCAAGAGTTCTGCCGCGCTCTGACTGATATTGATACTGGTGAAGGTCACTTCGACTTCATCGGATTGGATCTTCACCATGCGTGCGTTCAGATCCACGATCCCGGACCCGGCTTGCCACTCGCGTTGGTTCGTCAATAGGACTGGCAATTCTGTACCGGGCTTGGGGGTGAACCAGAGTGCGCCGTGGAAGGGGGTTCTTGGCGCGGCATCGAAGGTGCCATACGGAGCGGCATAGTGATCGCGCCCTTGATAGTCCACATCGGGCAGATCATTCAAGCAGGGCAACCAGAATTGTTCGTAGGAGGAGACGAGCACCTTGCCGTGCTGTAGTGCTTCCTGTTGGGCAGCTCTCAATTCTTCCATACGTTCCTTGATGTATTCATCTTCATAGGGTTCGGTCCAGGAGTTCATTGTGGTTTCTCCAATGTTTTGTATTTTTCAAAATGGATCTTGTGATCGGGTTGATTCAGGATGTCCCGCTTTCCTTGTCATCCAACCAGCGTTTCAATGCTTCTCGTTCCTTCTCGATCTGATGTGTGAGGTCGGCACGCACCTGGCTTTCATCCCAGCCTGCATTATGTGCCTGTTCCAGTTGCTTTAGGAACTGTGCGATGTCGCGCTTTGCTTCAGGGACGGGATCAAAGATGGGGTCCGTTGTGGACTCCACCTGAACAAATTCATGCCAGGGATGATCATCTTCGCTAATCACAGCGAAGAAGCGTTCCTCAAGTTGCACCTGTTGGGCGATGAAGAACAAGCCCTCCGAAAGCAGGGAAAGGATCTGTTGATCAATTTCCTCAAGAGTTATCTGCGTTTCATTCGAGAAGATGACTTCGCCATGCTGCTTGTAATTGCTGGCATCGCGGTACAGGTAAATGAAGCGGGTGTTAGTCATGCGAGACCCTGCCTCCCTCCACCCAACCCTGTGCCTTGATATTGCGCGCCCACATGCTTAGGAAGGAAGAAACCTGCTTGTGGAAGTTCGTGTCGATATAGGTCTGTCCATCCCGTTCGATGAACTTCGTGCGATAGCCAAAGTAGGCTTGCGTGATACCGGTCGGCACCCAGGAGGGATAATGCAACTCCACATCCGGGTCGGCGATCAGGTCGCCGTTCTGTTCGAAGTAATGCGCGACCGAGATCATCTCGCCGTGGCGTTCGATCACCAGCGGCTGATAGCCGGTCTTCTCAAAGCGTACATGGAAGGAGTCCTTGGTTTGGAAATCCTCCAAGAGGTTATGGGAGGCAAGCAGGTGTTCGATGGTTTCTTGAAAGAGTGTGGTCATGTTGGTGTCTCCAGTTGGTATTTGTTTTATTCATCCCAACCGCTGATGCGGTCTTCGTAGGCATAGTCCAGCCAGTTGTCATCGCCGAGGTGCGCGGCATTCTCGTATTGCTCGACCAAGGGTCCCTCATCGGGTTCATCGTCCACTTCCTGGTACTCATGATCCGGGCGCAGGATGACATCGGCGGGGAAATCACCTGCCTTCCAGATCGGGAGCGTGTGCGCCAGTTCGTATCCTGGCTTGCAGAATTCCTCGGGGTCGAGTTCCGGCGAGACGATCACGACATATTCATCGGAGTCTGAGATGTAGTGCGCCAGGAGATAGGGACCATTCTCGGAAAGAATTGCCTGTCTGTATTCAAAAGGGGGTAGAGGCACATTGGCTTTGGCGAACAACCAGGTGATCTTTTCCTTGAGCCACTCGATATCCGCATCGCGGTTGAAGATCGTGCGGCGGTGGAAATCGTGGGGAATGGAGGTCAGGTTGCAGTACTCGTCCGGCTTTTGATCCGCCAGGGCATAGGCGCTGGTCTCGATCTCCAGCGCCACGATGGACTCCTCCTCCCATTTCCAATGCACGCTGCCCACATACTCGCAGGGCTTGGAGAATGCGCCGGAATTCATCACGATGCCATTCCAGCCTTGGGGATGGTCCTGTGGGGTACACCAGACTTGAAAGCCGCCACTGCCGGCTTCGAAGATCGCGGCGGGATGAGGGTTTGAGGCGATGTCGAGTTGACGTGCCAGGTCGAGCACGGGTTGCATGCGTTTGTGTTCGGATTGCATATTCATTTTCTTTTCTCCTTATCCGCCGCAGCGGACCGTCGTATTCGTATTGATGATGGAATTCTTCACACCCCTCAGACCAGCGGGCATGCCCGCTGAAGCCCATGCCGCCTTCAAAGTATTTCAACTCGAAGATGTGATCGGGGAACATGGATGCAAGTTTTTCGATCACCGGGATCGGCGGACTCCAGGCGGTATCGAATTCCAGGAATGCCTGGATGGGTTCGGCATCTGGCAGGGGACTGCCGCATTGCTGACAGGTCAGGACGATCATCGCCTCAGTCTTATGGACTGTCTGGCAGTAGGCACATTTGGCAGTCTTGTGGAGGGGTTTGGAGCAGTCAGCGTGCGTGGTGAGATGAACATTGCACGGCTGCCACTTTGTGCCCCACGAGGAGCAGCACCATTCATAGCCACCGGAATTGAAGCCATCCTTGATCCACGGCGCGCCGGGTTCCACACCATATTCCGCGCCGAGCGCTTCGAGTTTCTGCTGGCGCTCCGGATCATCGTTTGCAATGGCGTGCAGTTTTTCCCGATACTCTTCCGCGCGCTTGTCCATGTCGCGATAGATCTGTGGATAGGGGATGATGCGGTTGAAGTCCAGGATGCGCATGTCCTGATCGTCAATGGAGTCAGAGCGGATGGTTTCGAGCACTTTATTGACATCGGGACCCGTGATGGTCAGTTCGTTTTCTGTCCAGTTCGGCATGAGATTATTCCTTGGGGTGTTGATTTGATTGGGATGGAAAATCCTGCAGGAGACCCAGCAGGATGAGGTGATCGCTTTCCTCCACGTGCAGGCGCAGGCTGCGTTCGACAAAGTGACCGTGCAGTTTGTCGTTGTGGAGATAGTCAAAGGTGAAGGACAGGGAAGGGCGTTGGTCAAAGACCAGATGGTGATGGGCGAGCCAGAGCGCGTCATAGAGCTGCTGGTCGTGATCGTCCTCGTCGCCATGATCCAAGGCGTCACTCAGCGATTGGCTGATCTCCACTTTTTTTGTGAAGCCGATGCAGGCGGTTGCCCAACCGGCATTCAGCCAGGGGATGGGGCGGATCAGGTTCCGAGGTGGAGCAGGGGTGAAGTCCAGGTTGAAGGTCAGTTGCATGGTTTCCTCCTACCCAAAGCCCAGCCCGCGTTCTTTGAGGCTGACCCATTTGCCTTGTCCAATGACCAGATGATCGAGGACATCGATGTCGAGCAACTTGCCTGCCTGCACCATGGCGCGTGTTACGGCCACATCATCGGGTGAGGGAGTTGGATCCCCGGAAGGGTGATTGTGGACCACGATGATCGCGCAGGCGGTGCGGGTGACAGCGGGCTGGAAGATCTCGGCGATGCGCACCTGCGAAGAGTTGACCGAACCTTGATAAACCTCGACGATCTCCAGTACACGGTTGCGGCGATCCAACAGCAGCACGCGCAGGTGTTCCTTTTCCAGGAGCGCCATCTCGGATTGAACGAGGGCGGCGGCATCGGCGGGGGAGTTGATCGCAATGCGTTCATCGGTAGGCAGGCTCAGACGCAGTCCAAGATGGAGTGCCGCTTTGATGCGTATAGCCGTCGTTTGGTTGATGCCGCGGACCTTCGCCAATTCCTGTGGGTGGGCTTGATAGATGCGGCGGATGTCGTTGCCAAAATGCGTCAACAGATCCTCGGCGATCTCGATCTGTTTCTGTCCGCCGATCAGGGCGGCGAGCAGTTCGGTCTGATTGCAGGCGGCTGCATCCTGGGTCACGCGATAAGCGGGTTGTTCACGCAGCGGCATGGTCTTGAGACGCGGTGGGGTATAGGGGGATGGAACGTGCAGTAGGGTGTTCATGAAAGGCTCCTTGGGAAATGAAAGACGGCGCACCCAGCGGTGCGCCGTCTTTGTTGATGTGGGTTATGCCATTGCCATCTCTGGCAGGCTGATCGCGATGGCTTCCTCTTCGGGGAAGGGATCCTTGAAGCCATCGGAGAGCATCGGCATGATGACCGAGGTGAAGTTGCCTGCTTCGATCATGAGCGGCTTGGTGCTGCCCGTGATGCGCAGGGTCAGCTCGCCCTTGATCGCCTCAACCGCGTGTTTGAGGAAGAGCGCGGACACCCAGGCTTGGGTGTTCTGCCCGCTGACGGTACCTTCCAGGATGTTGCGCGCCTGGCCGGTTTCGGTTTCTGCGGAGGCGATCTTGATCGCGCCATTGGATACCTTGAGGAAGGTGCTTTGGGTGCCCATCGCATTCACCATGCGGATCGATTGCAGCAGGCTCGCTTGTGGGACCTGTAGTGCGGCAATTGCATTTGTGCGGGCATCACCGATCAAGGTCTGGATCTGCGCGGCGGGGAAATTGCCATGGACCGTGACCGAGGCAAGCATCAAGTTCTTGGAAGACTCTGGGTTGCGGATCTGGAACAGGGCGCGGTTGCTGCCAAGTGTGCCCATGCGCACGGTGTCGCGCTCTTCGATCAGGGTGGACAACAGGCGCACGCAGCTGACGGGCAGGGAGAGGGCAATCGAGTCGCGCGGTCCTTCCAGGGCTTCAAGCACCTGACCGGCGGTGAAACCATCGGCAGCCAGTGACACGGCTTGGGTCTTCTCCAACATGAGATGCATGACCTGTAGGATGGCGCGCGCCTCATCGGTGGAGGCAAAGGGCAGGACGCGCAGCAAACTGCGGAAGGTGCCCCCGGTACAGGTGGCAAGTGGATGCAGGTCGTTCTCGTCCAGCATCGGCAGGGCTTCGTCCACGATGCGCAGTGAGGTGCGGGTGGTGGCGCCTTGAATGACGAGCGCTGTGCCATCGACATGCAGGCGGATCTGCCCGACCAGAGTCTCCACCACGGCTTTGAGCGTTGCAGCATCGACACAGACAGCAAGGTCTTCATTGCAGTCGACATTCAGGGTGGCGCGCGCGGCGATCTCGCCGTTGAAACAGGACAGGTGCAGGATGCTGTCGGTATTGACGTTCAATTGCACAAGGGCGAAAGCGGCTTGCAGGCTGTTCCTGGCGCTGGCACGGGTTACGGCATTCAATGCCGATTGAAGCAGGTCTTGTTGCAGGGTGATCATGAGCTGGGGTCTCCTTGTTGTTGGTTGAGATAGTCTTGCAGGATCAGGATGTCGCGGTAAATGTGGGCATCGCGTTCCTCTGGGGAACAGGCTTCGAAGTGCTTCTGTTCATCCTCGGTGACATAGTCGAGCAGGCGGGCAAGCGAGCGTAATTGTTCGGCGTTCATTTGCAGATCTCGCGCAGGCGCTGATCGATCTCATATTGACCGGAACGGATGTAGTGGATCAGCCGGATGATGAACCACAATGCCCAGAGGATCATCAGGGCGAAGAGGAAGATGGAGATGAAAGTGAAGATGGACATGCGATTGCTCCTTGTTGGAAAAAGAAACCGGGGAGCGATCTTGATCGCTCCCCGGTTCAGGGAATGGGTGGATTTATAGAATGGACGGCCACCAGCCGTTCAGGATGGCTTCGTCCGGATCGAGCGGGGCGGGAGGGTGCAGGGCTTGCACACTTGCTCCGCCTTTTTGAATGGCATCCGTGAGATGTCCCGTCCATTCGTCTCCGGCTTTATCCGGGTCGCTGAGCAGGACATACTCGTACTGGTTGTGTTCACGGAACCATTGCAGCATCTTTGCCGAAGGGCTGGCGCCGTTGGTGTAGACCGCGACCGCCTCGCCGTCCCGTCCCAGTTGATGGAGCTTCTGGGCGGTGATCAGCATATCGAACAAACCTTCCAGGACGATGATCGTGCGCGTATTAGGTGTGATGCGCCAACTGCCAAGCGGCTGCAGGCGGTTGCCCCAGGACTTGTGGTTCTTGGGCGGCGTGAAGTTGCGCGTGCCCTTGGGTAGTTGCTCTTCCGGGATGTAGCGCACGTTCATCACGGCAGGCTGGGTCGGCGGGTCGGCATACACCACCCCGCCTGCCCATAACCAGGTGCCGTCCCGGCGCACCATCATGGATTGTTTGGCGGCATCCATGATCTCGCGATGCACACACGGAACGGGGATGCCGTAGCCGAGTCCATAGACCAGGGCGGTGTAGGGAGTCACACCGCGTTGTTTGAGATACGTCCAGGCGGGGGAAGTCTGCACACAGGTACGCGCTTCCGACACGGCTTCATCGAGCAGCTGCACCTGGGTCGGCGGTCGTTTGGGGCGGGTCGGTTTGGAGTCCGACACGGGTGGGATATAGCCCCGACCCAGTTTGTCCTGCAGCGATCGGAGTGAGCCGCCGCTGGCGCCGCAGCGCAGGCACTTCCAGTAGCCGCTTTGCAGGTTCACGCCGAAGTTGGGTTGCCCTCCGACACCTTCCCGACTCGCGTCATTATGGAAGGGGCACCAGAAGATGGCCCAACCCCGATGATCCTCCACGCGAACCGCCGTTCCGAGGATCCCTTCGGCGATGGATAAGATGTCTTGCATGGGTCTTTCTGCGACCTCCTTTTTTACGGATTAGTGGATGATGAAGTCTGCGATGACCGCCAGCCAGCGATGGGGCTGGGAAGCGGCGATGGCGACCAGGATGAGAAGGAATGCGAGAGTTCTCATGGTCCGTCTCCTTGTTGGAATGGATGAAATGGTCCCAGGGAGAAGGCATGATCACGCATCCGGGGAGTCCCCTGCGCCAGCTCATTCCACCTCCACCTGTGCCCAACAAGGGGCGCTGGTCTCCAGCACGGCATGCTCGTCCAGCAGTGTAATGTCGGCTTGATACAGGTGGTGCTCTCCCTGTCGCTGGGCGATGTCGGCGACTTTGAGGGGCTTGCCGTCTGCGAAGATGATGCGCTCGCAGGCTTTGAGGGATTTGCTTGCGGAAATCTTGACGGTTTTTACAGTTGTGATATGATCGGGCTTGAACATTCTTGTTTACCGAAACCGTCCAGACGCTAACTGGGCGGTTTCACTTTTAATCTACCGGGCCTTGCACCCCGGTGAGTCCTCGCTGTCGGAAACAAAAACGGGCGCCTGGCATGGAAAGTCCATGTCGGGCGCCCGTTTGGCGTGCGTGGGAAATTTGGTTATTGGATTGGGTCTGGTTTACCTCCTAGGTTGAGCGCAGACCGACACGGGGATGGGTGTGTCGGCTTGAACGTGGGGCTGGTTCGGGAAATATTCCTTTGTGTTTAGGGCACAAAGATGGTTCCCATTTCCGGTGTACTGTCTTGGTTTTCCGAACAAGCCTTGATGTGATATGGAATGGATTTGTTTTGATCTTGATTTGGCTCCTTGAATGGGGGATTGGGATACAACAGGAGAAGCCCGGCGTGAGCCAGGCTTCTAAAAAAAGGGGAACAGATTGTGGAAAGGTTGAACAGTGGGGATTATATGGATGCGGGGGAAATTGTCAAAGCACGTAGGCGGCAGGGGCTGCTCTTGAATACCGGAAAACACGCCCCTATTCTCTACGGGCGAACTGCAAGCAAACAACGCCAGGGATCATGATATGACAGGCAGGGTATTTGATATATCCCCTTGCAGTCTCTTTGCCGGAAGGTGCATTTACCAGTCGTTAATCCGTAGTTCAAATGGGGTTAAGTGTCGATACGTATAATCCCACAACCTTAGATGAACTTCGCATCGGTTCCCCATTACTTCAATATCTTTCCGACAGGCAATATTCCTGTGCCGGTTTGCATTGGCGACCTGCCCATGTCGGAATACAACGTTCCGCAATATACGCTGACGGAGGAAGTTGCCGGTTATCTTGAAACCAATCCACTTGTGCCGGGCGTGATCGTGACCCGCAATGGGAAGATCAGCAGCATGATCTCACGCCACAAGATGTTTGAGCGCCTTGGACATCGCTTTGGTGTGGAATTATTTTTGCGAAAACACATTGTGGAGTTGGAAGGCGAGCTCAAGGCGGAAGCCTTCCGGTTAAAGAGCCACATTCCCATTAACATGGCTGTCAAGGTAGCCTTGAGCCGCATCCAAGAGCGCATCTACGATCCCATCATTGTCGAATTTGAAGATGAGTCGTTTCGCCTGTTGGATGTATACGTACTGCTTTTGAGCCAATCGCAGCTCTCACAGAACTTGAACAGCATTGTAAGCTCGCTCAACACCATTGAAATGATGCTTGGCAATGAGCAGGCTAATCCTGCTTCCACTCTGGAATTGATCCTCGAGAGTATGGAGAAAGTGTTGCCTGCCCATCATCTTCGCATCATCCTCAAGACCGAGTTCGATGCGGACATCCTGCCGCATCCCGCCTTGCTTTATCAGAATGAACCCCTTCAAGGAAACAGCATTTATCGCTCGGTTCTGATGATGAATCAGCCGATCGTGCTGGAGGATGTGCATGCCGTGCCCGCCTGGTCGAACTGGGATACGCCGGACAATACCCGTTGTTGGCTGGGGGCTCCCATCACCAATCAATATGGAGCCATAGGTTTGGTCTCTCTGGCACGCAAAACCTTTTCCCCGTTTAGCCATCATGAAAAGGAAATATTACTGGCCTTCTCGCGCCATCTTGGGAATTTATTCGAGAAGGCAATTCGCAGTGCAGAGAAACGCCGTGTGCTTGAAAAAAAATATTCCGTTATCTAATGTGTTCTTTCGGGGGAGCGGGTTCTGGAAAACCCTTATACGATCGCTGTGCAGTTGGTTGTTGTGGAGGACCCATCATGAAAATAGTTCATTTCATTCTGTTCATCCTTCACGGGGTGAAGGCGATCGTCCTTTTTGATAAAAACCAGATCGCGTATCTGCACTATCTATGGCGGGATGTGTTTGCCGCGAAATGAACCAGGACCCGGAACCGTCGCAACGTCGGGAAAGGGGATCCTTCCCTGCTGAATCCCGGAACCACTAGGACAGCAGCCCAGGATGAAGAGGAATGAGCCCCTCTAATTTATTGGGGTTCAGCGGGCACAATCGGATGGCTATTCTTCCTGATCACGTTTCTTTTCTTTTTTCTTCCCTTTTTTCTGTTTTTCACCCCAGGCATATATGTTCTCAACAGGGATCTTCAGGGTCAGGTTCTTCTTTTTATTGGCGGAGGATTTTGCGTCTACTACTACGACACAATCATCCACCACCTCCTCGAAGGTTCCGTCCACAATAATGCCTGCCAACACCAGGGAGATTTGATCCCCTTTTTTGAATTTTCGAAGATGGTCAAGGGCGGTCGTCATGATGTATCAATCCTTTCAGCGGAAGGATTGTATAGTGGATGTTCCGAAAGGACGAAATATTTAAGAAAGGTTTAACATGAGCAAAAGTAGGGTATAGATCTGAAACCCACCCTGTCCACCAGACATTTGCATATCGTGGGCTTCCGTTTGCCATTTGCCTTGACATGATGGCTGATGGGATCAGTGACCAAATCGTGAGCCTGTTTTCCTGGAGGTGACCATGCACGTAACGACGATCTGATGGCACGGCTTGCCCCGTCCCATTCTGCCTATCCCGCACCATGACTTTCGACATAGTGATAATCCCCCTTCGGAGACTGGGGCAATGCGGTGTGTTGCCCTATCATAGCTTCATTGCAAAGCCCCGCTCATCCCTTGAAAAGGGAGAATCGAAACGAGCGGGACCAAGGAGTGTAAAACATGTCTCGAACGATGATCGGTGCACAAAATTTGACGGCTGCATATGGCGCCACACTTGCGCTTCAGGGGGTGAACTTGAGCGTCGAGAAGGGCGAAATATTTGGACTGCTCGGTCCGAACGGTGCGGGCAAGTCGACATTGCTGGCCTGCCTGGAAGGATTGCATAAACCCATTCAGGGTAGTGTTCAGGTGGGTGGAATAAATGTTGCCGTTGATCCCACGGCGACCAAACGTCAGTTGGGGATCCAACTGCAAAGAACCGCGCTCATGGACGACCTGACGGTCGCCGAACTGCTGGAGGTCTACGCCGCACTCTATGAGGTGTATCTCACATCCAGCCAAATCAACGCGCTTCTGGAACGGTTTGATCTTGGGGAGAAGCGAAATACATTGGCACGTCGCCTCTCCGGCGGGCAGCAGCAGCGTCTCGCACTGGCTGTTGCGATTGCCAATGATCCACAGATCGTCCTGCTCGATGAACCCACCTCTGCGCTCGATCCGCATGCCCGCCGCGCGGTTTGGGACATCGTCCGCCAGTTGCACGATGAAGGACGTACGGTCATTCTCACAACGCATGCGATGGAGGAGGCGGAGGCGTTGTGCGGACGCATCGCCATCATTGACCGCGGTCAGATCGTCGCCTGTGATACGCCTGCCACCTTGATCGCCAGCCTTCAGTTGAACTCGATGTTGAAAGCCACTGTGGAATTGCCATTGGACCAGGTGTGCTCATTGCCGGAGGTGAGTCATGCCCGCTACACCGGTCAGCACCTGGAAGTGGAAACGGCCCGCCCCGAGGTGACTCTGTCCGCCCTTCACGAATTGGCGGCGCGTTCCGGACGCTCGATCCGTGATGTGATGTTGCGCCAGCCCAATCTGGAAGACGTCTTCCTGAAATTGACCGGTCATGCTCTGGCTGAGTCCAACCCATCCGCTTAATGTTGAAAGGAATTACCTCATGAAACGCTTTTTGATCCTCACCAAAGCCATGTCCCTGATGCACCTGCGCAACGGATATGTGTTGTTCTGGAATTTTGCCTTCCCTGTTCTGCTCATGCTCATTTACGGCGCGGTCATGAGTCAGTATATGAACTATATGACGCCCGGCGTGATCGTGCTCAACGCCCTTAGTTTCGGGCTGGTCAGTAGTTCCACCATGATGCTCGAGATGCGCGAAAAGAGCGTCCTGCGCAGACTGCAGGCGACACCTTTGCCGGCCGTGCAGTTGATCGGTTCGTACCTGTTGGTCAATGTGATCATTGGTGTACTGCAAAGCACGCTTATCATCCTGACGGGGGTGGTGCTCTACGATCTGCCCGTGACTGCCGCCAGTTTGTTTCTTGCCTATCCCATGATCCTGGCGGGTTTGCTGGCCTTCATGGCACTGGGCGGCATCATCAGCGGCATGGCGGCAAAAGCCGGGACCGCCTCCGCCGTCGGCATGACGATCTATTTCTCGTTGATGTTCATTAGCGACATGGTCTTTCCATTGGATATGTTGCCGGAATGGTTAAGGAAGATCGTGCCCTATCTGCCGGCGTACCCGGTGGTTCAGCTGGTCCGTTCCGCCATGTTGGAAGCCACCCTGGATCCCAAATGGCTGACACACCTGTTCCTGCTGGTTGTCTATGGCGTCGGCGCGACCTTGATCGCCGCCCGGTTGTTCCGTTGGGAGCCGAAGGCGTAATTGTTTGGGGTGAGGGCGGCTTGCCTCACTTTCCACTTGCCCTCTTCCAGAGTACACTTTCCATATGACGGAAACGCGTCCATCTCATTTGGCGAATAGCGAACTCCCAATCCCTGCTCAATACTTTGCGCTCTATGGCAGGTTTTGGGATGTCGCTTCCTTATTGATATTCAGCCTGGCTGCCGTCGCGGTTCTGGTTGCGAATGCGAACGACCTTACCTGGCGCGAGTGGACGGTTGCCGTCCTGTCCATTGGGCAGGGGTTGTTATATTTTTTCTGCATCACACGTGGCGGCTGGCCCATATCACGCCAAAATCTTGCCTTGTATTTTGTCGGGGGGATTTGTATGTGGGCGGTGGCGTGCTGGCTCAATCCATTTGCATGGTGGCTGGGTTTCACCTACTTTGGACAGATGTTCGGATTATTACCGCTTCAGGCGGTCCTGCCTGGAACAGCCATTGTCACATTTCTGATCGCCCTGATCACATCCGATTGGAACCTCAGGCAGATTCCGGTTGGCGCCGTGATCGGATTTACGTTCCAATGGCTTGGCGGCATGACGATCTTCCTCTTCATTTCCGGCATCATCCATACCAGCCGCGAACGCGCGAAACTCATCACGACATTGGAAGCTGCCCAAAAGGAATTGGAACTCGCGCATCAACGCGATACCGAACTTGCAGCTCTTCAGGAACGCGAACGGCTTGCCCGCGATCTGCACGATAGCCTGGGACATGCACTCGTGGCGCTGTCCATTCAACTGGAGGCCATCCAGCGTCTCTATAAGGTCGATCCCGAACGTGCCTCCGCACAGGTGGATGAACTCAAGACCTTGACGCGCGCAAGCATGGACGATCTACGCCGCTCCCTCGCGGGGTTGCGCACGCCTGGTTTGGGCGAACGGCAATTGGGCGAAGCCCTGCAAACTCTAAGTGTGGATGCGGGACAACGTGCACATCTTGAAATTACGTGTCATGTTGCGGAAGGCGCGAATCAACTCTCTCCCGCGCAGGCAGAGACCCTTTGGCGGGTCGCACAGGAGGCAATGGCGAATATTGAGCGACATGCCGCCGCGCGCACGGTGGGACTACAACTTGATATCGAATCCAATTTCGCGAGGCTCTCCATCCAGGATGATGGCATTGGGCTTCCGCCTGATGCAGAAACGCAACCGGGTCATTATGGTTTGCGTGGAATGCGCGAACGCGTCGAAGGGCTTGGCGGCGAGTTGACCTTGAGCAGCAATCGACCAGGCGGTACACGTGTGGATGTAAAGCTGCCCATCCTTTAAGGCATATCTTCAACTCATGAAAAATACGATTCAAATTCTCCTCATCGAAGACCAGACCCTGATGCGCCAGGGTCTCAAAACGATCCTCGATCTTGAGCCGGGCTTGCGCGTGATCGGTGAAGCAGGTGATGGTGAAAGCGGAGTGCAATTGGCGCTGAAAATGCGCCCCGATGTGATTTTGATGGATGTACAAATGCCCCGCTTGAATGGTGTGGATGCGACCGCCCAGTTATGCCGACAGTGGACCGAAGCAAAGGTCATCATCCTCACCACATTCGACCGCGACGATTATGTCTATCAAGGGGTGCGGGCAGGGGCGTTGGGTTATTTGCTCAAGGATGCCCCCGCGAATCAACTCATTGAAACGATACGACGTGTGCATGCAGGCGAAGTCTTCATTCAGCCCGAGATCGCGTCGCGGGCATTGCGCGAAATGATGCGCTCCACCACGGCTGCAACGGAGCCGCTTTCCGAGCGCGAACGGGAAGTGCTGTTATTGCTCGCGCAGGGCGCATCCAACAAAGACATGGCAGAAAAACTGTTCATCACCGAAGGAACGGTGAAAAACCATGTCTCGAACATTCTCGCCAAACTGCAAGCGGAGAACCGCACTCAAGCCGCCGACATCGCGCGGAAGCAGGGATTGGTGTGAAGCACCCGATTGGCTGCCCGAAATATGGAGAACAAAAAGAGACTCGTTGCATGATGAGTCTCTTTTTTATTTATAAAGGGGATTGCCTGACTATTCTTAATGGTTGAATAACCGGTTGTAATTGACCTAATATATTGCTATACTGATTCCAACAGATTTCCAGTTTGAAAGGCTTGAAGAAATCCAAATGGGGGTGGACTTGATGCCATGTCTGCGGCAGTGAACCAATGCTTTGAGATGGTCGCTTATCCCGTCTGTACGGGTAAGAGCATTGGGGAGCCAATAGCGAAACCGGCTTGCAGAAGCCGGATTTTTGTTTAATTTGGAGGAAAAATGTCCGCGAATGTTTTCAATACATGCATAAGATTTTTGTTCAATTTTTCGATCATCGTCCTTATGATATTAACGGTATCTTTTGGAGGGACACAGACCGTTGAGGCGGCTCCATTCCTTCAAACTTTTGATTGTTCCGTGGTCCCCCCCTTGATTTCCCTTGAGGAATGTCAGGCCTTGGTGGCACTTTATGACAGTACAGGCGGAAGCAGTTGGGCGAATCAATCCAATTGGCTGGTGTCACCGAATCCGGATGACTGGTATGGCATCGTTGTTCGTAATGGTCATGTGGAGGAACTCCTTCTTGGGAATAACAACCTCTCAGGCAGTATGCCGACCGCGATCGGAGATCTAACCGGGTTGAGATCCATGTATCTATGGGATAACCAGATAACCGGCGAGATGCCTGCTTCCATCACCAATCTGGTCAACCTGACGGAATTTGGGTACGACTGTACGATATCTTCCTCCGACCCGCTTGTTGTGGAATTTCTGGATGGATTGGTTGATAACTATTGCATCTACATTGATCCCACGATGGGGGATGATAATTGGATATCCGTTTCCGGTTGGCCTAGTGGAACCACGTCCTTCCAGATCACGATCGATGATCCAGGGACCCCGGAAGCGCCGGATTTCACGACCAACCGACCAGCGGATGGAGTGGGATCGTTTTTCCATGAATTACAGGGCGACTACAACATACATGGCGGGGATCTGATCACGGTAACCGGCGGTGGCTTTTCGAAGCAGGTCACCGTGGCGGACATTGAGGTCACGTCCATCGATGTTGAAGAAGATATCGTCCTGGGACGTGCTGGTGATGGGATTAACCGCGTCTGGGTCCGGATGTGGAGCACTCCCTACCTCATTTCCCGCTGGGCGGATGTTCAACTGGATGGTACCTGGGCGGCAGATTTCAGTGTGCCTGGCACCGGACCGGAGGATAGTCCCGGCGATAACGATGTTTGGGATCTTCAACCTGGCGATAATGGCATCGTGCGCGTGTCGGATGCCGGTCGAAATACAACCAGATATTACTGGGCGGTGACCGACCCAATTCTCGCACTTCCTGATGTTGTTGCAAGTTTGACGTATAACCAGATCTACTCAGAAAACTGGATGATTGGATCCAATGTAACACTCACCATCGATGATGCATCGAATGGTCCTGGAATAGATTTTACAGACTCCGGGGTGGTTGGTCCTGCACCTTGGGGCGATCCGCAATATACATGGGTGGAGTTCTTCCCGGATACGCTTGAACTGGCCCCCGGCGATATCGTTATTCTTAGTGGAAATTCGGTTACAAAAGAACTGATCATCCAACCGTTGGGAATCACGGGGTATGACGTAGTTCTGGATACGGTGTCAGGCACAGCAGAACCTGGAGAGACAGTTGCCGTATTTTCCAAAGGCGGAAGGCGGGATGCCATCGCAGATGCGAATGGAAATTGGGAGGTCAATTTTTCGATTGCTGGCAGTCAAACCTATGAACAAAGGATTGTCGACCTGACAGCCGGGACCATTGTTGGGGGAGATCTATTCGATTCGGATGGGGATTACACGGAAGCGGAATTGCGCATTCCGAGGCCTTCAATCAATGTACTGGTGAACAGCGACCGCGTGGGGGGCAATGAATGGCCGCTTGGAATAACGTTAAACATTGAGGTCGATGACCCGGCAACCAGCGGTCTGACCCCCGATTTTGCGGCAGTATCCACCGTTGGTGTTGCGGAATGGGATCCTAATCAAACCTGGTTTGAGATCGGTTTGGATGGGTACGACCTAAAAACTGGAGATGTGGTTACCATCACTGGTGGTGGTTTTTCAAAACAACTCACAGTCCAGGAACTTGTGATCACTGAGGTAGATCTGGATACTGATACAGTATATGGGGTAGCTCCCCCCAATCAACAAGTCGAAGTAGTTACTTGTTACACCATATGTATCAACCAGAATGTAACTGCGGATCAGGATGGGAACTGGTCTTCCAGTTTCTCGTCCATATCAGACGAATCGGCAAACATTCGTGGCGGCTCTTGGGTTGCTGCAATTGTGTATGATGAAGACTGGGACATCACCCGATTTGCACATGGTATCCCCAACCCAGCCTTTGGTGTCCGCGAGAACGACAATCGGATCGAAGGCTGGCAATGGCCGCTGGGTGCAACAGTCACCATTATGATCGATGATCCATCCACCCCGACGAACAACCCGGATTTTAGTGGCAGCACCACCGTTGTGATTGCGGATTGGAATCCGAACGAAACCTGATTCAGTCTCGATCTGACCTCCTACGATATCAAAGCCGGCGATCTCGTTACCGTAAGCGACGGGAATACAAACAAACAGCATACGGTTATGAACTTTTCGATCGAAAGCGTAGATCTTGGTTCGGACACAGTGCAGGGAACGGCATCGTCAAATCAGACTGTCCAGGTTTGGACCTGTTGGGAAAGCGAACCATGTATTGACCGTGAAGAGACAGCAGATCCCGCCGGCAATTGGACGGCGAGCTTTGCGGTTCCCGGCGATCAGCCCTTTGAACAGCAAACCGCCGATCTGCGAGTAGGATCATGGATCGACTCTTCGATAAACGACGAGGATGGCGACAGCACCTTGTTTGGATTGACTGCTGAGCCAATCCGATGCCAGCCTGGAAATTCGGTTAGCGGCACCGTATATGAGCATGATGGCACGACCCCGATCACAATTGCCCAGCTCCAGATCGAAGAGTATGCCACTGGCAATCTTCTGTTTACAGCAAATGTGGATCAGAATGGACACTTTGGATGTGCACTTCCAGACGGTAATTATCGCATTCTTGCCCTTGCAGAAAACTATTCGCAGGAATATTTCGATCAGACCAACGCCACCAATGCCACACTCCTGACCATCTCTACCGGAACACAATTGGCAAATATCAACTTCACCCTCTCGCGGTTACCTGCCATCGAACACTACACCTTCAACCTGGATAACATTCTTTTGCAGGAACTGGCTGTCCGGCAAGCGATTGCGCTTGGCACCGACCGTCAACGCATCCTGAACCAGGCGTTTCTGCCTTCCAACCTATTCGGGTTGGTGTCCAATTCCATCGTTCCACCAGAGCATTGGGCGGCTGCCCCTGCCTCGGAACTGACCGTGTATCCCTATGATCCGGTGCAGGCTCAATCCATTTTGGAAACAGCTGGCTGGATCAACCGCGATGCCGATGTGTTCCGTGAGAATGCTGGCGGAACGGAGCTCGCCTTCACATTCAAGACAACGGATGCTGCCTATCGAGTGGAAGCTGCTGAGATCTTCCGCCAAAACATGGAGCAGATAGGCATTCGCATCACGGTAGAACATATCCCATCCGGAGAATTCTTTGGTGCAGGTGGGGTGGTGGTAAACGGCAATTTTGACATTGCCGAATTTGCGTGGGCGAACGCCTACGATGACGAAACATATCTGGAAAGTTATGTAAGCGGGCATACGGAGAATCATGGCAACTACACCAATTCCGCTTTCGACATTGCAATGTCTAATGCGGAATCTGCAACCAGTGACGTAGAACGCCTGCCATATCTGTATACAGCGCAGGGTATCCTGACTCAGGACCTGCCAATCCTGCCGCTCTTCACACGCATCAATGTTGCCCCAGTGCCAATCTCCACAGGTGGCAATGTCACTGTTTCACCGCAGAACTATCTTGATATACACTTCAACAACGTGACAGAGGGTGGGGTTACGACAGTGCTCGAAACGGATGTCAATCCAGCCGACCTGCCTCCAAACTTCCAACTTCTGGGACAGGTCTATGATGTCGGCACGAGTGCCATTTTCGACTCTGCTCAGGTTTGTTTCAGTTACGATGCTTCGGGGCTTACCCTTGGGCAGGAGACTGGTATTCGCCTGTTCCATCTTGAGAATGGTACCTGGATGGACGTGACTGACAGCGGCTACCCGGATTTGGTCAATCATGTTGTCTGTGGCACAGTAACAAGTTTCTCGCCATTTGTGGTCATGTTCCCGCCCGACTCAACCCCGCCGGTCATCACCTGGATCAGTGAGATTGAGGATGGAGATACCTTCCACTTTGGATTTGTACCCGCTGCGCCAACGTGTGTTGCCACAGACAATGGTTCTGGCATGAATGGCGAGTGCGCCATAAGCGGATACTTCACCTCGGTCGGTTCACATACCTTGATCGCCACGGCTTCCGACCTTGTGGGGAATACGGTCACCAAAACCCGGGTCTATACCGTTCTGGCGTGGACGCTCAAGGGCTTTTACCAGCCTGTGGATATGAATGGCATCCAAAACCTCGTCAAGGGTGGCAGTACAGTGTCTTTGAAGTTCGAGATCTTCGCTGGTATGACTGAACTGACCGATCCCGCCTTCGTCGGAGGTTTGAGCTATGCAGAAACCTCATGCAATGCAAACGCAATCACTGACGAAATCGAACTCACGACAACAGGCAATACAACCCTGCGCTACGATGTGGACTCCGGGCAGTTTGTTTATAATTGGAAGACACCCAGGTCTCCAGGAAAGTGCTACCGAGTGACTTTGATCACTGACGATGGGACAGCACTGCACGCCTACTTTAAATTCAAGTAATACCTCAAGGTAAAAAAATAAATCAAAACGCTGGCAGGTCATTGACCTGCCAGCGTTTTGATTTATTGCTCATGCTTTTTTCTATTAAATAGATCTCGAAAGTTTGCCCGATGGATAATAGGTTAAATAATGCATGAAGCTGATCCTAACTAGTCTGTGTCCAGATGAAATTTTGCGCTTGTTTGTTCCGTCCCATTGATCTGAATGCTGACTCGATGTTCGCCGGCATAATATCGGCGTGTGCTGATGGGGCGAAAGGAATGGCGTTTGGAGAGTCGGATGGTTTCGCCTGCCTCCAGCCTCTTTCGGGTCAATTTGAATACCTTAGGCGCAAGTTTGCCATTCGCCTTGACGTGATGGATGACATAATCGATGACCAAATTCTGTGCCTGTTTTGATCGTGATTTGACCTCGAAGGAGAAAGTGACACTCTCACCAAGCGTCACGGCGGCGTTGTCGAGCTGGATCTTCGAAACTCCGATATTGATCTTCGGATCGAATCCCAATACTGTGAGAACTTCCTTGTTGCCTTGTTTGACCAGGGTGCGCGCAGCGTGGCGGATGAGCCATTGGGTACCCTCATCATGGATCGTGTTCCAACGCCGCAGAGTCTTCACCACCAGATCCGGATGGTCCTTGGCAATGTCGTTCAAGTTGTTTGCCACAGACCGTCGTACCATCAAGACCGGATCGGTCTTTAGTGTTTCGAGCAGCTGCAAGACGGGACGCGGATCCTTGATGAACGGTTTCAATTGAATCGTCCAGGGCAGGCGCGGACGTGTCCCTTCGGAGACCAGCCGGCGTACATGCGGATTTTCATCCTTTGCCCAATCTGAAAGGATCGCCAGGGTCTGTTTGGGATAGTTCAGGATGAAAGTCCGGATCGCTCCTTCCGCCGTGAAACGTTGGGTCATCTGATACAACGCCTGCATGGAGAGGTCGTAATGCTCGAGCCCATACTTGGCCACAAAGTCGTTTTGCGGCATGACGATGAATCCATCGTATCCCGTCAGGTCATCTTCGATCATCCCGGCTGGCAGGGCCTTAAGGAGGATCTCCACAGCGCGCGGATACTCTCTGGGCAGGAACTCCCATAAGCTGTCGCGGATCAAGGCGGCACGTTCACTAAACCGCAACGGTTTCAAGCGTGGGTTGATCGCCTGACAGAATCCCTTCTGATCGAATTCCGGCCAGGCGCCAGCCAAATTTGCCGCCAACCGGGTGACAGCATTTTCATTGAAGACATCGCGTACTTGAAAGGATTGTTCCATGAGGACAGCCTCCGATGGCTAGAACATCGTGGAAAGCAGGATTTTCACCCCGCCGCCCACGGCACCCAGAATGATGCTGGAGACGATCAATGGCACCAAATGTCCATATTGTTTTGGAAGGATGCTGAGGTTGATATACCAGGGTAGATTCAAGAATACGGCAAGCAATGCTCCGAACAGATAGGCGGGCAGGGAGGAATCGACCATACCGATCATGAAACCACAGGTGAACCAGAACAACACACTTTGGATATAGATCCAAACACTTAATTTTTGTCTGGCACTGACAAGAATGCCATATTCCAGCAGTCCCAGGACGATCCCGATCAATAGGGCTTTGATGATCATGCGGTCATCCCCTCATTGCTGATTTGTTGGTTCATGTTGATACTCCTGAATTGGATTTCCCCATAGTCTACAAGACCGGTGTGACAACCCTATGTCAACAAGTCTGCCAGGTTTTTGGCAATTTCGCTCAACCAGTGTGTATGGGATAAACGCGATTTACCCGTACCAATAACCTAACTAAAATAGCAAGCACCTCCATCTGTATCTCTGGAGATGCTTGCGTTCTTACTTGACTTCGATCAATACCGCTCTTACAACTCTTCTGAAGCGGTAGGATTCATTGATGGGAGGGTGAGATAGGAATGATCCTGCAGAGACTGGATGGCAAAGTTGGTCGTGTAAGGAAGCGCCAGTTTGGACTCACGAATTTCATATATGTACTTCACATCTCCCAGGTGGATGATAATCTGGTCACCATATTGCAGGGACTTCAATGCCGCGAATGGATCATCCAAACCGTTGGCATTAGCGACGTGCGTTGGTCAACGACTTTCTTGATTGGTATACAGAGAAAGACACATCCGTGATTTCACTGAACACCACGGATGTATTATCCATACTCTCCTAGTTCTTTTTAAATTCAATCGGCACGAACCATGCACACAGTCCGCCAAACAGAGCGGTCGAGAGCCCTACTTCCCAAAAATGATACAGACTTACTTCGGCTGGCATAAGCGGATTTGGGAACGCCAGTTGGGCAGTGGGTAGAAGTCCCAGCACGAGGGCAGAAAGGGAGATCAGTTCAAATCGTCCGCCTGTGAAAGCTCTCATAAGCGGGATCAGGCACAATATCCAGAGCGAGCCGCGGAAAAATTGAAAGACGGGCAGTTCCGGTTTGCCGATCAACGCCATCGAGAATTGATCAAAAAACGAGTTCAACTCCGCGGGTCCGCCGTAAAATGTGCGCAACTCTTGTGATTGCCAGGCAACAAAATAACCGAACAGCATATACAGGACAAAATACACGACCGACAGCCAGGCACCTGCCTTCACGGTGCGATCAGACTGAAGAGTGAAGCGTGACGTCTCGCGCTGTGCCTTGGAAAATCCACCCACCATGAGCGTTGCCAGCAAGACAAAAAGTGCTGAAGTCATCGCCCCACGCAAGATGAGTCGATAGACCTCGAGGTTGCCATGCAGGAGCGGGAAGGCAGGCAAAAAATAAGCGGTCTCGATCTGAGTCTGGAATGTCTGGGTTAGGAAGGAAACCAGAAACAATTGAAGCGCCAACGCAAAACCGCGCAGGTTGGAACGGCGCGCCATCCAGACCAACAGCAAGGCATTTACCGCGCCATTGAACATGGTCGCAACCGCCAGCGACATAAAGCCGGTGTCGGGAGTTTGCTCGAGAATGAACTGCGGAAGCGGAAGAAGCAGATCGGTGAGGATCATGGCAATGATAAAGGCAAGCGACGCGCCGAGCCATTGCAGCGATACGGTTGAGATGGACTTTAAGGTTTTCATATGTTT
>Ga0209066_10001438_pt1 | contig 31529 bp, 28 predicted proteins | sample All_14_2_FD_187198 | JGI IMG/M metagenome (GOLD analysis project Ga0209066, IMG submission 187198) | Freshwater microbial communities in response to fracking from Pennsylvania, USA - Allegheny Zone_MetaG_DW_15 (SPAdes) (version 2) ... | reverse complement strand
GACCGTGTGCGTCCGCCCCAAGGCGTGTTGCCCGACGCCATGCTGCCCCCGCTCGACGCCGTGGTGGCCGCCGCCGACGCGTGGTTGGTCCACCTGTCGGGCATGGCGCGCACGCTGAAGGCCGAAATCAAAGACAAGCCCGAAGACGCCCGCCGCCTGTCCAACCTCTATGCCCACATGGGCACCCTGGCCCCCCGGCTGGAGGCCGTGGCCGACACCGCCAAGCTGCTGCTCAGCGGGCACGAGCTTGCCGCCCCGGTGACCACCTCCGGCTTGATCAACCCGGACGAAGCCCTGCCCGAGCCCCGCGCACAAGTGCCCGTGGCCAAGTGGTTCACCTTCGACGCGGTGGGCGACGGTCCGCAGGCCACGCTGCACATCAAGGCCTTTGCCTGCCCCACGCTGCCCGGCACGGTGCTGCGCCAGCACCTGTGGCCGCGCGTGCGCTCGGCGGTGCTGACCTCGGCCACGCTCACCAGCTGCGGGCGGTTTGATTTCTTCATGGCCGAGTGCGGCCTCAGCGGCGACCCCGACGCCAGCGCCCTGGCGGTGCCCAGCCCGTTTGACTTTGCCGCCCAGGGCCGCTTCGAGGTGGTGGAAACGCGCAACGACCCGCGCGAAGCCGCCGCCTTCACCCGCGAAATGATCGCGTTGCTGATGGCCGACCTGGCCGAGGTGCAAGACGGCGCGCTGGTGCTGTTCACCTCGCGCGATCAAATGCGCCAGGCCGTGGCTGCGCTGCCCGACCGGCTGCGCCCCTACGTGCTGGTGCAGGGCGACTGGCCACGCACCGTGCTGCTGCAGCGCCACCGCCAGGCCGTGGCGCGGGGCGATGCCTCCATCATTTTTGGCATGCAGTCGTTTGGCGAGGGGCTGGACCTGCCGGGCAAGCTGTGTGCCACGCTGTTCATTGCCAAGCTGCCCTTTGCGCCGCCCGACGACCCGGTGGGCGAGGCCCGTGCCGAGTGGCTGGAGGCCCAAGGCCGCAACCCGTTCAACGAACTGGTGGTGCCCGCCACCTCGGTGCGCCTGGCCCAGTGGGCGGGCCGTGCCATCCGCACCGAGACCGACCAGGCGCGCATCGTCTGTTACGACCGCCGCCTGCTGCGCACCCCCTACGGCCAGCGGCTGATGCAGGGTTTGCCCCCTTTTGCACAAAGCCAGCGTGCGTCAAACTTTTGACCAAATCAGGCCTTGTCGCTTGATGGCATTCAAAAGTTTGCTGCGTTTGTTTTGTGAAGGTTTTTCCCCTATGACCGCTGTTTCGAAGCCCCTGGCCCGTGTTCTGGCCACCGTTGCCACGGTGTGGGCCCTGTCCGCCCACCCGCTGCACGCGCAACCCGCCGAGCTGGAGGGCGTGAAACTGGCCCCCACGGTGCAGGTGGCCAGCGCCCCGCTGGTGCTCAACGGCGCGGGCTTGCGCACCCGGGCGTTTTTCAAGGTGTACGTGGCCGCGCTGTACACCCCCCAAAAGGCCTCCGACGCCGCCGCGCTGCTGGCCCAGAAAGGCCCGCGCCGCGTGGTCATTTCCATGCTGCGCAACGTCGATGCCGACACCTTTGCCGGTGCGCTGAGCGACGGCCTGCGCGACAACCACACCGAGGCTCAGGTCTCGGCCCTGAAACCGCAGATCGACGCGCTCATGGCCACCCTGAAGCAGGCGGGCGAGGCCAAAAAGGGTGACGTCATCCATTTCGACTTCGACCCCGCCACGGGCACCCAGGTCAGCATCAACGGCCAATCCAAAGGCGCTGTCATTGCCGGGGCTGACTTTTACACCGCCGTGCTGCGCATCTGGCTGGGCGACAAGCCTGCCGATGGTGGGCTGAAAAAAGGCCTGTTGGGCCACTGATTTCCTGCCGCTCGGTTCCGGCGACCGAGCTTGCAAGGGGCTCAGAAGTGGGACAGGTAGCCCCCGTCCACCGCCAGCACCTGCCCGGTGACGTAGCTGGCCGCGTCTGAGGCCAGAAACACCGCCGCTCCCACCAGCTCGCCGGGCTGGCCCCAGCGGCCCAGCGAGGTGCGGGCCCGCAGCCACTGGGCCACCTCGGGGTTGGCGGCCATGGCGGCGTTGGCCTCCGTGGCGAAATAACCCGGCGCAATGCCGTTCACGGTGATGCCCAGCGGCCCCAGCTCGGCCGCCAGGGCGCGGGTCAGCGCGGCCAACCCCCCTTTGGCGGCGGTGTAAGCCGCATCGCCCGCCCGCGCGATCGGCCCGGCAATGGAGGTGATGTTGACGATGCGCCCGCCCGGCTGCGGCATCAGCGGCAGCGCGGCGCGGCACAACTCAAACGGTGCGACCAAGTGCGACTCCAGCAGGGTGCGCAGCGCGGGTGCGTCCAGCTCGGTGAAGGGGCGGCGGTCGCGCAAGCCCGCGTTGTTCACCAGCACGTCTAAACGTCCGCTGACCTGCGCCACGGTGTCCAGGGCGTCGCGCAAGGCGGAGCCATCGGTCACGTCGCAGGGCAGGGCGCGCACCTGGGCACCGGGGGGGGCCACCGCTTGCACCTGCGCCACGGCGGCGGCCAGGGTGTGCGTGTCGCGCCCGTTCAGCCACACATGGGCCCCGTGGGCCGCCAGCCCTTGGGCCATGGCCAACCCCAGCCCACGCGAGGCCCCGGTGACCAGCGCCGTGCGCCCACTCAGGTCAAACAACGTGTGGGGTGTGCCCGGCGTCATCAGCCTTTGCTCACGTCAATCGTGTACAGGCCCCAGGGGCATTGGCCGAAACGGTCTTTCAGGGGTTTGTCTTTGAGGTGGGGCAGGCGGTCGGCATCCCACACGGCCCACTGGGGCCCCAACCCGCCCAGTGGCATGGGCTGGCCGTCGATGTGGGTGGCCACGATCATCCGGGCCGTCGTGGCCTCGGCCAGGCTCAGCGTCACGTTGTAGCCGTCCACCGCCCGCAGCCCGAGCTGCACCTGGGGCCCGGTGTCCGCGCCGGCTGCCGCCAGCACATCGGTCAGCAGCGGCCCGCTCAGGGTGTGCACCTTGCCGTCGTATTCCAGCGTGGGCGCAATGGTGACGGGCGGCAGGCGTTGCAGCGCAGCGGCATCGAACGCAAACGCCCGGGTGAACGTGACGCCGTGTTTTTCCATCATCTGGTCCAGCACGGGGTCAAACGCCCCCCGGTTGACCGTGTTCACGGCCCCCGTGACGGTGAGCAAGGTGGGCCCTGCTGCGGCGTCGGCTGCCCGCGCGGGGCCGGAAAGGGCCAGCCATCCGGCGGTGGCAGCCCCCACAGAGGTGAGAAATTGGCGTTTTTGCATGGTGAGCCTCCAGGCAGTCCATATTGGGCAGGCCATGGTACCTGTGGCAACGAGAATAGGGCCTGAACCCTTTGATTCCACACATGACACCACAGCAATTGGGCCTTGGATTTGAACTTGACGGTCCCGCAGAGGCCCCCCCGCTCCCTCGCCCTGCGCGCGCCCGCTCTTCGCCAAAGGCGCGGGTGCCCACGGCCCCCGCGGCACAGGCGAGCGTGGCACTGTCCGACGTCGAGCGCATGGCCCACCTGTTGGAGGCACACCCCGATTACCGTGTGTTGCGCCGCCTGGTGCCCACCCTGCATTTCGGGCGTGCCCCACAAGGCCCTGTGCGCACCCTGCTGGTGCTGGACACCGAGACCACCGGCCTGGAGGCGGCCAAAGAAAAGGTCATTGAACTGGCGCTGTTGCGCGTGGCCGTGGACACCGCCACCGGCCTGCCCGTCGGCCCCGTGCAGGTCTACGACGGGCTGGAAGACCCTGGCCGCGCCATTCCGCCCGCCATCACCGACATCACCGGCATCACCGACGCCATGGTGCGCGGCCAGCGGCTGGACGAGGCGCTCATCGCGCAGATGATGGTGGGCGTGGACCTGGTGGTGGCCCACAACGCCGGGTTTGACCGCCCGTTTGTGGAAGCCCGCCTGCCCGAATTCGCCCGCCTGCCCTGGGCCTGCTCGTTTGCCGATTTGGACTGGAAAGCCCTGGGACAGTCCAGCGCCAAGCTCGAAAGCCTGGCCCTGGCCTGCGGCTGGTTCTACGACGCCCACCGCGCCGAGACCGACTGCCACGCCCTGCTGGCCGTGCTGGCCCAGCCGCAGGCGCGGTTTGGTCACGCCAAGCCTTCAGAGGGCTCTGACCTCGGCCCCACAGGCCTGAGCTTGCTGCTGGCCGCTGCCGACCAGACCCACCACCGTCTGCAAGCCACAGGCGCGCCGTTCGAGGCCAAAGACGCACTCAAGGCGCGGGGTTACCGCTGGGATGGTCAGCAGCGCGTGTGGGGCACCACCCTGCGCAGCGAAGCGGCCCTGGCCGACGAACTGGTCTGGCTGGCCGACGCGGTGTACAGCGGCCCCACCCGCGTGCGGGTGGAGGCCTTGAGTGCCCTGCAGCGCTACTCCACGCGGGGCGGGGCGCCTTCCCTCCGCACCGTGGGCACTTCCGCGCTGGGGCTTTGATGCGACCGCCGCCCGATCAGGGGCGGGTCAGGTCCAGGGTGGCGCGCATGCGCCCGGCAAAGGTGATGTCGAGCTGCGCCCCGTCGTCGGCCTGGGTCAGCACCACACCGGGCTGGGCCTGCGGCTCGGTGCGGGCCAGGGCCAACAGGCCTTTGGGCCAACCGAACGAGAGTTTGGCCTGCATGGGCAGGTAACCGTCCAGGTAACGGCGCATCAGTGGCCCGGCGTGCAGCCGCCAGCCGGTGTCGGTGGCGTCCAGCGCGCGCGAGGTGAGTTGCACGCACACCGAGCCACCGCGTTTCACATCTTTCAGTTCCACGCGCTGGTCCACCACTTCAGCCGAACCCACGCCCTCGGCCGATGCCACGGCAATGTCTTGCACCCGCTCGCGGTTGAACGCGATGACGGTGCGGTGCGTGGGGTCGAGCCGGTGGTGGCAGGTGTGAAGCCGCACCAGGCCAGTGGTCAGGCTCTCGGCGTCCAGGGTCACCCGCGACTCGTACCAGTAGCCTTGGGGGTCGGGCCGCAGGGCCAAAAAGCGCAGCTCGGTGCCCGTGACCACGTCCGACAGTTCCATGCCTTGGGTGGGCAACGCCGCCAGGGCACAGAGCGCGAAAGTGACGGCGGTGAAGGGCGTGCGGAAAGGATTTTTCATGCCAAGTCCTTGTCTGGTGCGAAACTGGCCCAATGTGGTGTCAACGGGCGCGTTCCGGCGTCCGTTGGAAATTCATTGTGATGGTTTTGCCTGTTTCATCTCCGTCAGGCCAGAAAGGACCCCCCGCTGTGGCCGACTTTGTTGCCCGCCTGTTTCGCACCCTGTTCATGCTCGCCCTCGGGTTTTTTGTGCTGGGGTTGGCGGCCTTCCTCCTGTTGGTGACGCTGGCCCTGGTGCTGGGCAGTGTGGTGTGGGGGCTCTTGACCGGGCGGCGCACCACCGCACGCGACCAGTGGGGGCGCTTTCAGCAATCGGCCGCGTCCACCGTGTGGCGGCGTTACCGCCAGACCGCCACAGGCCAGGGCCGCACCGCCGAGCGTGCCGATACGGTGGAGGTGGAGGACGTGGTGTTCCGTGATGTGAACACCCCACCCCCTGGGCAAGACCGCTTGGGGCGCTGAGCCTCAGTCGCCGCTGTCGCTGGCCTGTTTCCAGCGCAATGCGGCTTGGTACAGCGTGTTCTTCGGTTCGCCGGTGATGTCGGTGGCCAGGCGCACGGCGGTTTTCAAGGGCAGCTCGGCCAGCAGCAGGCGCAGGGTTTTTTCGGCCGCTGCGGGCAGTGAGCCTTCGGCCAGCGCCTGAAGGGGCTGCGGGTGCAACACCAGGGCAAATTCGCCCCGGCTGCGCTGGGGGTTGGCGGCCATCCAATTGCCCAGTTCGGCGCATGTCAGGGTGTCGATTTCTTCAAACTGTTTGGTCAGCTCGCGGCCCACGGTCAGCGGGCGCTGGCCCAGCACGGCCAGCGCCTTGGCCAGCTCTGCCATGCGGTGCGGGGCTTCCAGCAGCACCACGGCGCGGGGGTCGGCGGCCAGCACTTGCACGGCGCGTTCGCGCTCCTGTGCCTTGGACGGCAAAAAGCCCACAAACACAAACCCCGCAGCCGGTGTGCCGTGCAGGCTGGCGTCCAGCCCGGCGGCACACAGGAGGGTGGTCACGCTGCTGGCACCCGGCAGCGGCAACACGCGCAGCCCGGCGGCGCGCACGGCTTGCACCAGGCGTGCGCCGGGGTCGCTGATGGCGGGCGTGCCCGCATCGCTGACGTATGCCACGCGTTCGCCCAGTTGCAGCCGGGCCACCACCGCATGGGCGGCTTCGGCCTCGTTGTGCTGGTGCACGGCCAGCAGGGGCTTGTGCAGGCCGTATTGGCCCAGCATGCCTGCAGTGTGGCGGGTGTCTTCGCAGGCAATGGCGTCCACCGTTTGCAGCACCTGCAAAGCGCGCAGGGTGATGTCGGCCAGGTTGCCAATGGGGGTGGCCACCACATACAGGCAGCCGGTGGGGTAATGTTGCTCACCCGCAGCGGCTTGTGCCGCCTGCAGGGCCAAGTGAAACGAAGAACCGACAGGGGAGCTCAATGGCAGTGTCCAAAGGTTTGGGGTCTGGTGCGCGACCCACTTCGCGCCCCACCACACGTACCGTGGGCGGGCAGGGCGAGGCGCGTGCGCTGGCCCACTTGCAGGCGGCAGGGTTGGCGCTGGTGGCGCGCAACTTCAAGTCGCCCGGTCGGGGCGGCGGCGAGGTCGATTTGATTATGCGGGAGCCCGACGGCACGCTGGTGTTCGTCGAGGTGCGCCAACGCGCCGGCGCCGCCCACGGCGGCGCGGCGGCCAGTGTGGGCTGGGCCAAGCAGCGGCGCGTCATTTTTGCCGCTCGCCACTACTTGGCGCGCCTGGGGCAACTGCCACCGTGCCGGTTTGACGTGGTGGCCTTGCAAGGCGTGGCCGACGGTGACACGTGGAGCGTGGAGTGGCTGCGCGGTGCCTTTGATGCCAGCGGTTACACCTGACGGCATGCGCCCGGCAGGCCAACCGATATCATCCGCGCCATGCTTGTACAACGTGTTCAGCAACAGTTGATTGACCGGGCCGACCTCACCTACCAGTGCGCAGACGCCCTGGGGGATGCCGTGGCCGCTGCGGTGGGGGCTGTGCTGGCCACCGTGACGAATGGTGGCAAGGTGCTGGCCTGCGGGTCGGGCAATGGGGCCGCCCTCGCGCAGCTTTTCGTGAACCACTTTCTGGGGCAATTCGAACGCGAACGCCCGGCGCTGCCCGCCGTGTGGCTGGCGCTGGCCGATGCGCCCCGGCACCTGGGCGCGCTGGCCGCCGCTGACGATCTGCTGCTGCTGGTGGCCGAGACCGGCACCGACCCCCATCTGCTGGCCGCCGTGGCCGCCGCGCACGAGCGCGACCTGCCGGTGCTGGCCTTGACCGGCGCAGGCGGCGGCCCGCTGGGCCGTGCGTTGCGCGACACCGATGTGCACCTGTGTGTGCCCCCTGCGCGGACGGTGCGCATCAACGAACTGCACCACGTGGTGCTGAACTGTGTGTGTGACGGTGTCGACATCCAGCTGCTGGGCGACACCTCTGAAACGGAGAACCCGACATGACCGCTTTTCGCTGGCAACGTGCCACCCTGACGACTTTGTGCGCCGCAGCCCTGGCCTCGGTGCTGGGCGGGTGTGCCCCTTTGCTGGTGGGCGGCATGGCCGCCGGTGGCGTGCTGGTGGCCAGCGATCGCCGCACCTCTGGCACGCAGCTGGAGGACGAGGGCATCGAGCTGCGCTCGTCCAGTCGCTTGCGCGAGCTGCTGGGCGATCGGGGCCACCTCAATGTCACCAGCTTCAACCGCCAGGCCCTGCTGACCGGCGAGGTGCCTTCCGAGGCCGACAAGGCGGCGGCAGAGCAGGCAGTGGCCAAGGTGGACAACGTGCGCACGGTGATCAACGAATTGGCGGTGATGGGCAACAGCACGCTGGCCCAGCGCTCGACCGATGCGCTGGTGTCCGGGCGTGTGAAGGCCGCCCTGATCGACGCCCAGGACCTGACGGTGCATGCCTTCAAGGTGCTGACGGAGCGTGGCACCGTGTACCTGTTGGGCCGCGTGACCCAGCGCGAAGCCAACCGCGCCACCGATGTGGTGCGCTCGGTGCAAGGCGTTCAGCGTGTGGTGCGGGTGCTGGAGATCATTTCCGAAGAAGAGCTGGCGCGCCTGACGCCCAAGCCTGCCGCCAGCACCCCAGCCCCAGCCAGGTAAGCGCCTCGGGGGTGGGCCGGTGGCCGCCCTCGGCGTCAGTCGGTTTTCTTTTGCAACCGCTTGATCAGGCTGGACGTGTCCCAGCGCTGGCCGCCCATGCGTTGCACGTCGGCGTAAAACTGGTCCACCAGCGCGGTGACGGGCAGGCGGGCGCCGTTGCGGCGGGCTTCGTCCAGCACCAGCCCCAGGTCCTTGCGCATCCAGTCCACGGCAAAGCCGAAGTCGAACCGGTCGGCCACCATGGTTTTGCCCCGGTTGTCCATTTGCCAGCTTTGTGCCGCGCCTTTGCCGATGACGTCGAGCACCAGGTTCATGTCCAACCCGGCGTGTTGGCCGAAGGCAATGGCCTCTGCCAAGCCCTGCACCAGTCCGCCGATGCAGATCTGGTTGACCATTTTGGCCAGTTGGCCGGCCCCCGCGTCGCCGATGCGGGTGAAGGCTTTGGCAAACGCCATGCCCACGGGGCGGGCGGCATCAAAGGCGGCCGGGTCGCCGCCGCACATCACGGTCAGCACGCCGTTCTCGGCGCCGGCCTGCCCACCCGAAACGGGGGCGTCCACAAACGACAGGCCCAGGTTTCTGGCGGCGGTGTAGAGCTCGCGGGCCACGTCGGCTGAGGCGGTGGTGTGGTCCACGAACACGCAGCCGGGCTCCATGCCGGCAAACGCGCCGTCGGCCCCCAGGGTGACGCTGCGCAGGTCATCGTCGTTGCCCACGCAGCAAAACACCACGCTGGCACCCTGCGCGGCCAGCCGGGGCGTGGCGGCCATGCGGGCCCGCTGGGGCTCGGCCATTTCGGCCAGCCAGGCCTCCGCTTTGGCCGGGGTGCGGTTGTAGACCGCGACGGTGTGGCCTGCGCGCAGCAGGTGTTCGGCCATGGGGTGGCCCATGACGCCCAGGCCCAGAAAGGCCACGCGCTGGGGCGTGCAGGGGTCGTAGGCTTTGGGTGCTGTGCGTGAGGTGGTCATGGATTTGTGTAGCTGTCAACGCAATGCAGTATTGCGTTTTGGGTTGTTTTTTCAATGAGTTTCAGACGATCGACAGGTGCTCGGTGCCCGCCGACAGGTCTTGCGTTTTGGCGCGCTGGCTCTGGAGCTTGATCTGCAGGCGCAGGTCGTTCACCGAGTCGGCGTTGCGCAGCGCGTCTTCGTAGGTGATGCTGTTGTTTTCGTAGGCATCGAACAGTGCCTGGTCAAACGTCTGCATGCCCATGTTGCGGCTTTTCTTCATGATTTCCTTGATGCCGGCCACTTCGCCTTTGAAGATCAGGTCGGCGATCAGCGGGCTGTTGAGCATCACCTCCACGGCGGCGTAGCGGCCTTTGTGGTCCTGGCGGGGAATCAGGCGTTGCGAGACCATGCCGCGCAGGTTGAGCGACAGGTCCATCAGCAGCTGGGCACGGCGCTCTTCGGGGAAGAAGTTGATGATGCGGTCCAGCGCCTGGTTGGCGCTGTTGGCGTGCAGCGTGGCCATGCACAGGTGGCCGGTTTCGGCAAATGCCACCGCGTGTTCCATGGTTTCGCGATCGCGGATTTCGCCCATCAGGATGACGTCGGGGGCCTGGCGCAGGGTGTTTTTGAGTGCGGCCTCCCAGCTGTCGGTGTCCAGCCCGACTTCGCGTTGGGTGACCACACAGTTCTTGTGGGCGTGCACAAATTCCACCGGGTCTTCGATGGTGATGATGTGGCCATACGAGTTTTCGTTGCGCCAGTCCACCATGGCCGCCAGTGTGGTGCTTTTGCCAGAGCCCGTGGCCCCCACCACGATGCACAGGCCGCGCTTGGTCATGGCCACGTCTTTCAGCACCGGTGGCAGGGCCAGGGTGTCGATGGTGGGCAGTGTGCCGGGGATCACCCGCATGACCATGCCCACCTTGCCCTGCTGAATGAAGGCGTTCACCCGAAAGCGACCGATGGCCGCCGGGGCGATGGCGAAGTTGCACTCCTTGGTACGTTCGAACTCGGCCGCCTGCTTGTCGCTCATGACCGAGCGTGCCAGCGTGAGCGTGTGGCTGGCGGTCAGGGGTTGGGGGCTGACCTTGGTGACTTTGCCGTCCACCTTGATGGCGGGTGGGAATTCGGCGGTGATGAACAGATCGCTGCCGCCGCGGCTGACGAGCAGGCGCAGCAGGTCGTTGATGAATTTGGTGGCCTGGTCGCGTTCCATGGTGGCGGTGTTGGTCTCTGGCGCTGCCGTCAGGTCTTGCGTCCGCCCAGGCGGGCGCTCACGACGCGCAGGCGCAGCGACAGCTTGCGGGCGAGCAGTGCCATGAGGGTGGCGGCGATCTGGGGTTCTCCTGCAATCATGTGGTCCAGGCCTTCGGCGGTGATGACGGCAATTTCACATTCGCTGCGGGTGACGCAGGCTGAAAAGCGCGCGCCGCCGTCGAGCAGCGACATTTCCCCCAGCATTTCGCCAGCGGTGACGTTGGCCAGCACCAACAGCTCGCCCCACTCCTGGCGACGCACCACCGAGATGTGGCCGCGCAGCAGCACCAGCATGTAATCGCCGAGTTCGTCCTGCTTGATGATTTCCCGCTCCGCCGGCACGCTGGCGAATGTGATGAAGGGTGCCATGCGTTCGATGTTTTGCCCCCCGAGCGACGACATCATGGGGTCGGCCTGCCAGAGCTTGCGCAGCTGCGGCATGCCTTTCTTTTCGTCGACGGGCGTGGCTTTGACCTGTTGGGCGCGCGCGCTCCAACCGGCGGTCTGGGGCAGGGCCGCCGCCTGTTCCGGGTCCAACGCGAAGAACCGCGATTCGCCGTCCTGGTGTTCCAGGCCTTCTTCGCCGGTGTTTTTCAGCAATCCGAAAAAACGGCTCTTCACGGTTTTCATGGGGTGTCTCCCTGGGGGGCGAGGTCAGCCGGGGAAGTTGTCGGGGATTTTGGCTTTGCTCCGTGCCTCGGCCGCGCTGATGATATTGCGTTTGACCAGTTCGGTCAGGTTCTGGTCCAGCGTCTGCATGCCCATGTTGTTGCCGGTCTGGATGGCCGAGTACATCTGCGCCACCTTGGCTTCGCGGATCAGGTTGCGGATGGCGGGCGTGCCGATCATGATTTCGTGCGCGGCCACGCGGCCCTGGCCGTCCTTGGTTTTGCAAAGGGTTTGCGAAATGACGGCCTGCAGCGACTCGGACAGCATGGCGCGCACCATCTCTTTTTCTTCTGCCGGGAACACGTCGATGATCCGGTCGATGGTCTTGGCCGCGCTGCTGGTGTGCAGCGTGCCAAACACCAGGTGGCCGGTTTCGGCAGCGGTCATGGCCAGGCGGATGGTTTCCAGGTCGCGCATCTCGCCCACCAGGATGGCATCGGGGTCTTCGCGCAGGGCCGACTTCAGCGCGGCCGCAAAGCTCAGGGTGTGGGGCCCGACTTCGCGCTGGTTGATCAGGCACTTCTTGCTGTCGTGCACGAATTCGATGGGGTCTTCCACCGTCAGGATGTGGCCGTACTCGTTTTCGTTCAGGTAGTTGACCATGGCCGCCAGGGTGGTGGACTTGCCCGAGCCCGTGGGCCCGGTCACCAGCACCAGGCCCCGGGGTTTGAGCGCCAGGTCGGCAAAAATCTTGGGGGCGTTGAGCTGCTCCAGCGTCAGGATCTTGCTGGGAATGGTCCGGAACACCGCGCCCGAGCCCCGGTTCTGGTTGAAGGCGTTCACGCGGAAGCGCGCCAACCCCTCGATTTCGAACGAAAAGTCGACTTCCAGGAACTCCTCATAATGCTTGCGCTGGGTGTCGTTCATGATGTCGTACACCATGGCATGCACCTGCTTGTGGTCCAGCGCGTCCACGTTGATGCGGCGCACGTCGCCATGCACCCGGATCATGGGCGGCAGCCCGGCCGACAGGTGCAAGTCAGAGGCCTTGTTCTTGACGCTGAACGCCAGCAGTTGGGTGATGTCCATCCCGGGTTTTCCTCACAGGTTTGCAGGGGCGGCCGCCCCTCTTTTTCAAATTCATTATGACCACGATTGCAGCCCAACTCCAGCTCACCCGGCAACGTCTGCAGCAGGCCTGTGCCGCCGGCAGCCGCGCCGCTGACGCGGTGCAACTGCTGGCGGTGTCCAAGACCTTCGGCCCCGATGCCGTGGCCCAGGCCGTTGCGGCCGGTCAGCGTGCGTTTGGCGAAAACTACGTGCAGGAAGGGGTCGACAAGATCCAGGCCCTGCGCCTGTCCCACCCGGGTGTGGCGCTGCAGTGGCACTGCATCGGGCCGTTGCAGACCAACAAGACGCGGCCGGTGGCCGAACACTTTGACTGGGTGCAGTCGGTGGACCGCCTGAAGGTGGCGCAGCGCCTGAGCGATCAGCGCCCCGCGCACCTGCCCCCGCTTCAGGTGTGCCTGCAGGTGAACGTGGACGGCGGCCCCACCAAATCGGGCGTGTCGCCCGCCGGGTTGCCCGAGCTGGCCCACGCCGTGGCGGCCTTGCCCCGCCTGCGGTTGCGAGGGCTGATGTGCATCCCGGAGCCCGCGCCAGACTTCGATGCGGCCTGTGCGGTGTTCCGCCAGGCCCAGGCTTTGTTTGACGCCCTCAATGCCGAGGGCCTGGGGCTGGACACCTTGTCCATGGGCATGAGCGACGACCTGGAGGCCGCCGTGGCCTCGGGCTCCACCCTGGTGCGGGTCGGGCGTGGCATTTTTGGGGGGCGGCCCCCCAAAGGCTGACGCTCACCTGAGCCTTCACAGCGGCAAGCGCGTGGTGCACTTCACCTCTTCCATCACCGCGTAGGTGCGGGTCTCGCGCACGCCGGGCAGTTGCCACAGCACGGTGCCGGCAAAGTCGCGGTAGGCGGCCATGTCGGCCATGCGGGTTTTGAGCAAATAGTCAAAGCCGCCGGCCACCATATGGCACTCAAGAATAGCGGGGTGCACCTGCACGGCGGCCTTGAACTGCTCGAACACGTTGGGCGTGGTCTTGTCCAGCAGCACCTCCACAAACACCATCATCCCCCGCCCCAGCTTCAGCGGGTTCAGCCGCGCCTCGTAGCCCAGGATGTAGCCTTCGCGGGTGAGCCGCTGCGTGCGCGCCAGCACGGCGGTGGGCGACAGGGCCACGGCCTCGGCCAGCTTTTGGTTGGACAAGCGGCCATCGGCTTGGAGCGCGGCCAGGATTTTGAGGTCGATGCGATCGAGGTCGTCAGTGGGGGGCATGGGTGGAATTATTCACTGCCAAAGGCATTGAAAACAGTGAAAAGCTCAACACGAATTGCGGAATCATGCGGGGATTCGCCTGTTTTGCACGAGGTTCCCCATGTTTCTTCCCAGTCCTTACCGTCCCGAAACCACCGTGTTGCCACAGCGGCTGGCCGCGCTGGAGGGCGCGTTGAGCTGGTCTGCCGTGGTGGCCGATGCCGCCCCCTGGGTGCAGGCCGTGCGCGACAACCCGCCGCCGTTCTGGGCCATGGAGAGCTTGCTGAAGGAATACCCCATCTCCAGCGCCGAGGGCCTGGCCCTGATGCGCCTGGCCGAAGCCCTGTTGCGCGTGCCCGACGCCGAAACCGCCATGGCCCTCACGGCCGACCAACTGGGCCGCGCCGACTTTGGTGGCGGCGAGCACGCCGGGGCCGACGGCCATTCCGACGGCATCAGCCGCAGCACGCTGGCCCGGTTGTCGAACAGCGCGATTGCGTTGTCCAAGAAGTTTCTTCCAGAGGCGGGCGAACAGCCCGGCCTGTTCGTGCGGCTGGGGGCCCGCACCGTGGTGGCGGCCACGCTGCGCTCGGTGCAGTTGCTGGGCCGCCAGTTTGTGCTGGGCCAAACCATGGCCGACGCGCAAAAAGAAGCGAGCATCGCCCGCCAAAAGCAACCCGGTTTGCGGTTCAGTTACGACATGCTGGGCGAAGGGGCCCGCACCGACGCGGATGCACAGGCGTATTTGGCCAGCTACACGCGTGCCATCCAATCCATAGCTGCCCACGCTTTAGCCTCAAACGCTAGAGGCCAAAATGGTGCTGAAAACGACGGCATCTCCATCAAACTCAGCGCACTGCACCCGCGCTACGAAGACGCGCAAACCCAGCGTGTGCTGACCGAGCTGGTGCCCCGCGTGTGGGGCCTGTGCCAGTTGGCCGCTCAGGCCAACATCAACCTCACCATCGACGCCGAAGAGGTGGACCGGCTGGAGCTGTCGCTGCGCGTGTTCGAGGCGCTGGCCCAGCGCGTGGCGGCCGAGTGCCCGCAGTGGCAAGGCTTTGGCCTGGCCCTGCAGGCCTACCAGACGCGGGCGCTGGAGCTGGTGGCGCACGTCATTGGCGTGGCGCGCCGCTTGAAGCTCCGCTTCATGTGCCGCCTGGTGAAGGGCGCGTACTGGGATGCGGAGATCAAACGCGCCCAGGAGCTGGGCCTGCCGCACTACCCCGTGTTCACCGAGAAACACCACACCGACGTGAGCTACCTGGCCTGCGCCCGCGCCCTGCTGGCCGCGCCCGATGCCATCTACCCCCAGTTCGCCACGCACAACGCCGGCACGATTGCGGCCATCCTTCGCATGGCTGGGACGAAGGCCCCCAAGCGTCCCGATGGGCCGGGGCTTGCACCGTCCGGTGCTGCGCTGCCCCCCGAGGGGGCTGATTCGCCTTGGGGCGGCCCGGCGGCGAATCGCCTGAACGAGCGTTTCGAATTGCAGCGCCTGCACGGCATGGGCGAGGGCATTTACCGCGAGGTGCTGAAAAACCCGGCGGTGCGCTGCCGCGTGTACGCCCCCGTGGGCCAGCACCGTGACCTGCTGGCCTACCTGGTGCGCCGCCTGCTGGAAAACGGCGCCAACTCGTCGTTTGTGCACCAGCTGGCCGACGAATCGGTGGGCATGGACGTGTTGTTGGCCTCGCCCATGGCGCGGGCGGAGGGCTTTGTGCGCAGCCACCTTCCGTTGCCACCCGAGATTTTCGGTCCCGCCCGCCGCAACAGCCGGGGCCTGGACCTGACCGTGGCCGAGCACCGCGCCCCGCTGTTGGCCGCGTTCGAAACGGTGCAAGTGCCGGTGGTGACGGAATTCAATGTCAAAAATGCCTCCAGCGCTTACCAGTCAAGCGCTGACAGCTACAAAATGTGGTCAATCACGCCGGTCGAACGGCGCGCCGCCGCCCTGCGCCGCACCGCCGATGCCCTGGAGGCCGACATGCCCCGCTTCTGCGCCCTGCTGGTGAAAGAGGCCCACAAAACCTGGGGCGACACCGTGGCCGAGGTGCGCGAGGCGGTGGATTTTTTGCGCTACTACGCAAACGAAGCGGAGCGCATCCTGCAGCCCATCGCGCTGCCGCAGGTCGATGCCGTGCACACGCCATTTCAGTGGGGCCTCACGGGTGAAAGCAACACCCTGCGGCTCACTGCACGTGGCGTGTGGGTGGCCATCAGCCCGTGGAACTTCCCGCTGGCCATCTTCCTGGGCCAGGTGGCCGCCGCCTTGGCCACCGGCAACACGGTGCTGGCCAAGCCCGCCGAGCAAACCCCCGGCGTGGCGCTGGCGGCGGTGCGCCTGCTGCACGACGCTGGCGTGCCCGAAGACGCGGTGCAACTCGTTCACGGCCCTGGCGAAACGGTGGGGGCCGCGCTGGTGGCGCTGCCCGGCGTGGCCGGTGTGGTGTTCACCGGCTCCACCCAGGTGGCCAAGCTCATCCAGCGTGCACTGGCCGCGAAAGACGGCCCCATCGTCCCGCTGATCGCCGAAACCGGTGGCATCAACGCCATGCTGGTGGACAGCACCGCCTTGCCCGAGCAGGTGGCCGACGCCGTGGTGCAAAGCGCCTTCCGCAGCGCGGGCCAGCGCTGCTCGGCCCTGCGCTTGCTGTGCCTGCACGAGGCCGTGGCCGACGGCATGCTGCACATGATCGCGGGGGCCGCCCGCGAACTGCGGGTGGGCCACCCGGCCGACCTGGCCACCGACGTGGGCCCGCTGATCGACGCCGAGGCGTTTGGCGGCATTGGCCGCCAGGTGGCCCGTTTGGCATCAGAGGCAAAAGACCTTCTGGCGCTTGAGGGGCAAGCGAAAGCAGCTATGGAAAACGCCAGCAACCTGCTGGCACCACAGCTGTTCGAGGTCAGCGGCATCGGCGCGGTGCGGGAAGAAATTTTTGGCCCCGTGTTGCAGGTGCTGCGCTGGGGCCCCGGCTGCCCAGGGCTGGAAACGCCCGAAGCGGTGGTGCAGGCGATCAACGGGCTGGGCTATGGCTTGACCTTCGGCATTCAAACCCGCATCGACAGCCGGGCGCAGGCGCTGGCGGCAGCGGCGCGCACCGGCAATGTGTACGTCAACCGCAACACGATCGGCGCGGTGGTGGGCCTGCAGCCCTTTGGCGGCGAGGGCCTGAGCGGCACCGGCCCAAAGGCGGGTGGGCCGCATTACCTGTACCGCTTCTGCGCGGAGCAGACGGTCACTGTCAACACCACGGCCGCAGGGGGGAATGTGGGGCTGCTGGCTTGAGTGCGCCAAGCCGACGTCTTCGAACGCAAATTTCGGTTTTCAAAAGGCAAGCCCATGGGCACGGTGCCGGTTCTGGGGCGCTGTGTTCGAGGCCACACAGACACCCGGTGCGCAAGGCCATAAAACGCAGGCAGGGCTGTTGGATGCCAAGTGTCGCCACTCCCGTGCGGCCTTGCATGCCATCGAGTCGCGCAAGCGAAGCCTTGAACCTTTGAAAGCACCCATGACCCCCTCCAAAATCCTGTGTCACTCCATGGCCATCGTCGGTTTGTGCGGCCTGAACCTGACGCCTGTCATGGCCGATGAACCCGGCCACTACTATGGCGGCCTGTCCGCTGGGCGGGCCCGCGCATCCATTGACGCCGACCAGACAGCCCGTGCTGCCGTGGGGGGCGCACCGGTTTCGGGTGTCGCCAGCGATGCGAACGACGCCGCCTACAAGTTGTTCGGCGGTTACCAGTTCAACCGCAACATCGCTGTCGAGCTGGGTTACTTTGACTTGGGCCACACCACTTACTCCGCCACTGGCCCCCTGGGAATGTTGAACTCGGACACGCGTGTCGACGGTTTCAACCTCGACTTGGTGGGCACGCTGCCGGTGAGCGACACCTTCTCGGTGTTGGGGCGCGTGGGGGTGGCCGCAGGGCGCACCCAAGCCCATGTGACCGGGCCGGGGGCGACGGGCCCCACAGATGTGACGAAAAGGCAGACCAACGCGAAGGTGGGCCTCGGGCTGCAGTGGGAAATGAACCGTTCGTTCTGGCTGCGCGGCGAGGTGGAGCGCTACCGGGTCAACAACGCCATGGGTTCACGCAACAATGCAGACGTTTACACCGTGAGCCTGGTGATTCCATTCGGGCTCGGTGCAATGGGCCAAGCCCGCCCCAGCGCCACAGGAACGCAGCGCTGACCCCAATCAGGCCGCCATGCCGCCGAAGCGCCACAGGGGCGAGGGCCTGTTCAAGCGGAAAAGCTGTCGGCGGCCAGGGCCACGCTGTCGAACACCTTGATGAGTTTGGTGAACCCGGCAACGGACAGCACCCCGTGCACAGCGGGCTGGACGGCGGCCAGGCGGAAATCGCCGCCCTTGGCCCGACAGCTTTTCAGGGTGATGATCAGCGAGCGCAAGCCCGCGCTGCTGATGTACTTCACGCCGGTGAAATCGGCCACCAGTGCCACGCGACCGGCTCCCACATGGGCAGCGAGGGCCTGCGTCAGGGACTCGGCGGTGAGCCCGTCGACGCTGCCTTGCACGGCCAGGACGGTGACGGGTTCCAGCTGGGTGACGGTGACCTCCATGGGCGAATTCTCCGAAAGTTGAAGGGGGCGGGACCGGCCTGCGGCGCAGGGTGCAACGATTTTGGCATGGCTGTCTGCGCGAGCCAGGCCTCAGGGGTTCACGATGTGGAAGATCTTCTGGTACAGCCCCTCGGGGTTGACGGGCTTGTGCAGCAGGGGAATCTGGCTGGCCTGGGCTTCGCGCAGGCGCACCGGATCGGTGTCTCCCGTCACCAGCAGGGCGGGCAAGGTCGGACCGATGGCCGAGCGAAGCAGGGCAATGGCTTCGGTGCCCGTGCGCTGCTCGCGCAGGCGGTAGTCGCTGATGACCAGGTCGGGAGGGTGGCGGGCGGCCACCGCCAGGGCTTCTTCGATGTTTTCCACCGCGTCACAGGTGCAGCCCCAGGTGTGCAGCAACTCGACCATGCCGGTGCGGATGGTGGCATCGTCGTCGATCACCAGGACCCGCAGCCCCAGCGGTTGCGCCGGTGCCCGCGCCAGCGCACGCCGCTCGGTCGGCTCGGATTCGGCCGATACGGGGATGGCCAGGCGGAACACGCTGCCGCGTCCGGGCCGGGAGCACAGGCTCAACTCGCAATTCAGCACCTTTCGCAGACCGTCCACGATGGCCAGGCCGAGCCCCAGCCCTTTGTTGCGGTCCCGCTCCGGGTTGCCCAGCTGGTGGAATTCCCGAAAAATGGCCTGCTGCTGAGAGGGCTCGATGCCCAGGCCGGTGTCCCACACTTCCACCGACACCTGCTGACCCCGAGGGCGACACCCCACCAGAATCCCGCCGGTCTCGGTGTAGCGGATGGCGTTGGACACCAAGTTGCGCAGAATCAGCTCCAACAGCACGGGGTCTGAAAACACCCAGGCGGGGCATTCGCGTGTCCGAAACACCAGGCCTTTGGCCACCGCCACCGGGGCCAGTTCGCTTTCAATCTTGTCCAGCACGGGTTGGAGCCGCAGGGGCTGGAACTGGGGTTCCACCACACCGGCCTCGATGCGGGAGAAATCCAGCAGCGTGTTCAGCATTTCCGAAGACGCTTTGGCGGTGGCCCGCGCGTGATCCAGCATGGTGCGCTGGGTGTCTGACAGGCTGCCTTTGCCGATCACCTGCAAAAACAGACCCAGGGCGTGTATGGGCTGGCGCAGGTCGTGGCTGGCCGCCGCCAGAAAACGGGATTTGGCCAGGTTGGCTTGCTCTGCGGCCTGGTGCGCCACCTGGGCCTTGTCGGTTTCGGCGCGAAGACGGCGGATCAGCTCCACGTTCTCGACCCGCAGGTTGATGGCCGCCAGCGCCGCCTGGGCCGCGATGCGGCCTTGGGCCACGTTCGTGAGCACATACAGGACGGACACATAGGCCAGGACCTGAAACTCGGGTTCGGGCATCAGCGCCAGCTTGAGCGCCAGCACCGTCACCGCGCACAGGCTGAACGCGAGGAACACCCGCAGCACCGGGGCCAGCACCGACATGGCGTTGCTGGTCACGCCCGCCAGAACGGCGATCACCAGCACCTTGCCCCCCACCGAGGCGTCGGTCAGCGTCACCCAGGGCAGGGCACCCCAGGCCAGGCCGTCCAAGGCGTTGAGGCCGGTGAGGGCCCACGCGAGGGGCCGCGCCCCATCGGGGGTGATGCCCCGCCTCAGGGTTTGCCGGGCGTGGGCGGCGTTGAGCAGCTTGGAGCCGATCACCACCGCAGCCCACACGGACAACCCCACGGCATTGCCTTCGGTCCTCAGCGTGGCCACCAGCACAGCCGTGAGCACGATGGTGGGGATGACTGAGGCGCCGACATTGCCCAGCAGCAACCGCAGCTGCTCGATCAGGATGGGGCGGTCTGGGTCCAGACGCAGCAGTGGCGGCAGCATCAGGCGATGAACCCTTGTCGGCGGGCGGCAAATGCGGCCTCCGAGCGGTTGGCCGCACCCAGAAGCGCCAGGATGGCTTGTACATGCCAGCGCACGGTGTTTTCCGACAGGTCCAGTCTGCGGCCAATGGCCTTGTTCGGCAAACCCTGGCACATCAGGTCCAAGACCTCGCGCTGCCGCGGCGTGAGCCTCGGTGGGGCTGGCGCCGGTTCCTCCAAGGGGGCGGCGGATTCCCGGGGCGATCCGGCTTGGCTTGGCACCAGCACTTCTTTGACCACGGAAAGCATCTGGTCTGCGGATTGTTCTTTTGAGACGAACGCCACCGCACCCCTCTCCAGCGCCAGCTGCGCCGTGCGCGGATCGGTGTCGGACGACACCATCACCACCGGCGTCTGTGGCCACGCCCGCTTGACCTCCTCGATGCCCTCCAGGCCGCTGAGCCCTCGCAGGAAGTGGTCCAGCAACACCACATCGGGAACCGGCATGCGTTGGCGCAAAGCCTCGTTCAGCGAGGCCGCCTCCACCACCTCCAGCGCGGGCAGGCCTGTCTGGAGCAACACCTTCAGCCCGGAACGGAACATGGCGTGGTCGTCAATCAGGAGGCAGCGCGCGGGTGTCATGCCGAGCATTAAAGCGTGTTCGCCAAAGCCCAACAAGATGCATGACCACACCCCATCCAAATGGACGGTAGGCAGGGGCCGTGAAGTTATCTAGCATGGCGCCCCAAGCCATTTCAACGGACCCTCCCATGGAAAGCCCAGACTCGCGATGACCGAAAGTGCCCCATTGAATGTCGATCAGGCGCGTCAGCAGTACGTGGACGAAGTCCGGCTGGACGGTGGCGCCACCAACCCACTGGTTCGGCGGGCGTTGGCTACGGTGGCACGGGAGCGCTTTTATGGGCCAGGTCCGTGGCGTTTTGCCACACGGGACCCGATGGCTGCACTGAGCCCGACGTACGTCACCACCGAAGACGATCAGCCTGCTCGCATCTATCGCAACGCGTCCATTCCGCTGGACGAGACGCGCCAGCTGTTGTCAGGGCATCCGGGTTTGGTGGCGCGCTACCTGGATCTGTTGGACATTCGGCCCGGCCAACACGTGATCCACCTGGGCAGTGGCACCGGCTACTACACCGCTTTGCTGGCCGAACTGGTCGGTCCGGGTGGCCGGGTGGATGCCACGGAAGCCGATGAGGCATTGGCCCGGCAAGCACAGGTCAACCTGGCCCATTGCCGCCAGGTCACCGTGCAACACACCACAGAAGCCACGGGTGTGCACGCAAGTGCCCATGCCATTCTGATGAGCTTTGGTGTCACACACCTAGAGTCCGCATGGCTGGATCGGCTGTGTGACGGCGGTTGCCTGCTGGTCAGCCTGACCGTGCCGCTGAACCCGAGCCAAGGCATGGGGGTGCTCTTCAAAATCACCCGTGCGGGTGGCGAATTCAATGCCCAGTTCGTTCAGCCCACAGCCGGGTTCTCCGGTGTGGGGGTGCGTGACCCCGCCATGGCCCAGGCGCTGGCGCAAGCCTTGCAGAGTGGCTCCATCCTGCAGGTCACCCGGGTTCGCCGCGAGCCTCACCCCATCGGTCACACCTGTGTGCTGCATCGAGAGGGGGCCTGTCTGAGCAAGGCCGACGCGCCGCTTCCCGTTCAAGCCCTGCTTGTGCGTTCAACCCTGAAGTTTTGACCGCCCCCGTTTTTTTCTGGAGAAAACCGATGACCACTCCCACTCCCGACGCCGCCCAGTCCGCCTGGGCCCACCTGTTGCCGCAAATCGAAGCTTCGCGGCAGATGACGCGCCTGATGATCCAAGGGTTTCCGGCCCAGCATCTGGAAACGAGGCCGGTGCCCCATGGCGGGTCGTTTGCCGACATGCTCTGGTACCTGAGCAGCGTGTACCACGTGTTTTTGGACGGGGTGTGTGAAGGCCGCTTCGAAGAGTTGCCTGCCATGCCCGAGGCGCGCAGTACGGCGTCGTTTTTGGCCTGGGACGACGAGCGCTTCGGGCCCACCCTGGAAAAGCTCAAGCGTTTGAGTGGAGAGGACCTGCTCAAGCCTGTGACGTTTGCCGGGGTGACGCAAAGCGCGCTGGATTTCCTGTCTGCGTTCCTGGGCAATGTGCACCACCACGTGGGCCAGTTGGTGGCGTACCTGTCGGTGGCTTTGCCCGAGCAAGCGGTTTCTCAGCCCGCCACGGCATCCGAAGACGGCGAGTTGACGGAAGAGCAACTCGCGGCCGTGGCCGGTGGTGTTCAGGTGAACTTCGTGCAGAGCAATCAGACGGCACAGCAGCTGGGCTGGATCGCGCCTCCCCAGACCTTTGCGACTTTGGGCGCATTGCTCGGGGACGGCGGCGGCGGTGTTGGCGCAGCGGGCCTTCTGGGCGGATTGGGGCTGGGGGTCGGTGGGGCCGCGTGGGCCCAATGGGTCATGTTTGGCACGTTGGCATTCCTGAGACTCTGAACGTCCCCGGCTGGGCCAGCAGTTCGTCGCAGGGCCCTGCCTGCACCACGGTGCCCGCGTCGATCACAAATATCTGGTCGGCCATGCAGAGCGGCGCCATCCTGCAGGTCACCCGGGTTCGCCGCGAGCCTCACCCCATCGGTCACACCTGTGTGCTGCATCGAGAGGGGGCCTGTCTGAGCAAGGCCGACGCGCCGCTTCCCGTTCAAGCCCTGCTTGTGCGTTCAACCCTGAAGTTTTGACCGCCCCCGTTTTTTTCTGGAGAAAACCGATGACCACTCCCACTCCCGACGCCGCCCAGTCCGCCTGGGCCCACCTGTTGCCGCAAATCGAAGCTTCGCGGCAGATGACGCGCCTGATGATCCAAGGGTTTCCGGCCCAGCATCTGGAAACGAGGCCGGTGCCCCATGGCGGGTCGTTTGCCGACATGCTCTGGTACCTGAGCAGCGTGTACCACGTGTTTTTGGACGGGGTGTGTGAAGGCCGCTTCGAAGAGTTGCCTGCCATGCCCGAGGCGCGCAGTACGGCGTCGTTTTTGGCCTGGGACGACGAGCGCTTCGGGCCCACCCTGGAAAAGCTCAAGCGTTTGAGTGGAGAGGACCTGCTCAAGCCTGTGACGTTTGCCGGGGTGACGCAAAGCGCGCTGGATTTCCTGTCTGCGTTCCTGGGCAATGTGCACCACCACGTGGGCCAGTTGGTGGCGTACCTGTCGGTGGCTTTGCCCGAGCAAGCGGTTTCTCAGCCCGCCACGGCATCCGAAGACGGTGAGTTGACGGACGAGCAACTCGCTGCCGTGGCAGGGGGGGTGCAAGTGACCTTTGTGCAGCACACCCAGACGGCACAGCAGCTGGGCTGGATCGCGCCTCCCCAGACCTTTGCCACGCTGGGGTCGTTGATGGGGGGTGGGACGACAACCCAGGGGTTTATGGCTCTGGGTGCGGTGCCGGGTGCCGTGATCAACGGCATTTTCATGGTGCTGAGGCTGATGCTCTGACCCATACGGCATCCGGCCCCTCTGCATCAGAGGCCTGGCCACTTGCCGTCGGTCTCGTGTCTGCAAGCGCTTGTTGACTTCTCAGGCCAATTGGCGGCGTGCCAGCTCGGCAAACAGACCGGGCTGGGCCAGCAGTTCGTCGTAGGTCCCGGCCTGCACCACGGTGCCTGCGTCGATCACAAACACCCGGTCGGCCTTGACGATGGTGGACAGGCGATGGGCAATCACCACACGTGTGGCCTGCAACTGCTCCAGGCTTTGGCTCACGATGGCCTGGGTGCGGTTGTCCAGCGCGCTGGTGGCCTCATCGAACAGCAGGATTTTGGGTTTGGCGACGATGGCGCGTGCAATCATCAACCGCTGGCGCTGCCCCCCTGACAACCCCGCACCGTCTTCCCCCACGAGGGTTTTCATGCCCATGGGCATGGCTTGGATGTCATGGCTCAGCCCGGCCTGGCGGGCGGCTTCCCACGCTTCGTCCATGGTGCAGGGCACACCGCAGGCAATGTTTTCAAACAGCTCTCCGCGAAAGAGCTTGCCCCCTTGAAGCACCACGCCCATTTGCTGGCGGATGCTGGCCCCATCGAATTGGGCAATGTCGTGGCCATCGAACAGCACCGAACCCGCTTCGGGCGTTTCAAAACCCAGCAGCAGCCGGAAGATGGATGATTTTCCTGCTCCGGAGGGCCCCACGATGGCGACGAACTGCCCGGGCTCTATGGTCAGCGACAACTTGTTCAGCACCACCGGTGTGTTGGCCTGGTAGCGGAAGGTGACATGGCTGAGTTCGATGTGGCCGCTCAGTTTGGGGGCTGGGGGTCTGGAGGCATCTGCCTCGGGGGTGGCGTTCAAAATGGGCTGGATGCTGCGGTACATGGGCACGGCCGCCAGCAGGCCCAGGCCCACCTGGGTCATCTGGACCATGGCACCCGAGAACGAGCCGTACGCAGAGCTGAAGGCCAGCAATTCGCCCGTGCTCAGGTCAGCGCCCTGGGGGCGCATCAGCAGCCAGCCGGTCAGCGCATAGACAGCGGCCAGGCAAAGCGGGGCGTACAGGATGTTGAAGAGCGAGAAGCGTTGGCTGATTCGCGTGGCCTGCAGACCAAGTGCACTGATTTCGGTGGACAGGTCCATCCAGCGGGCAAATCCCCGGCGTTCGGCACCGGCCACACGCAACTTGGCCATGGACGAGAGCATTTGCAGCGAAAGGCCCGCGAACGCGGCGTGTTTCTCGACCAGTCGGAACTGGATGCGGAGAAAAAGCACCGACACCACCGCCAGCGAGACAATGGTCACCAGGGTCAGACCGATGGCCAGCAGGGTCAGGGTTGGGTGCAGCCAGAGCATGTAGCCCAGGTTGAAGACCGAAAAAATGCCCGCAAACAGTGCCGACAACGCGGAGTTGGTCAACAAACGCCGAATGTCGCCAATCGCAAAGGCCCGTTGGGCGAGTTCACCCGATGTGTAGCGGCGGAAGAACTGTGCGGGCAGGGCCAGCAGGCGGTCGAAGACGGCGGCCTGAACGGTGGCATCGACACGGGTCTCGATGCGCAGGAAGCAAAAGTCCCTTGAAAGACCCAGCAGGAGGGACGCGATGGCGGCTGTGGCCAGGAATGCGGCAATTTCCACCATGCGGGATCGGTCGGCGCCGGGAATCACATCGTCAAAGACCGTGGCGCTGATCATCGGGGTGAGCAGGCCCAGCAGCCCGATCAGCATGGCCAGGACGATTGCCATGCCCACATCGCGCCAGGTGCCGTGCAAACCAAACAGCGCCAGATAATGCAGCGAGATGGGTTTGGGGCCGAACGGCCGGTAAAACATGTGGGCCGTGGGGCGCAGCGACTGGGCCACCTCGGCCGTTACGGGGATGAGCGAATCGTCTGCCGGGTCGTAAAGGGAATAACCTTTCCCTGCCCGGGGCAGCAAGGCCACCGGGCGGCCATCTTGTGCCAAGCATCCCAGCAGGGGCACGCTCTCGGTTCGGTGCCACCCGGTGTCGAGGGCGATCTGCCGGAATTTGATGCCTGAGCTTCGGCACAGGGCCAGCAACGGATCGATGGCGGGCGAATGGGTGAAACCGTCATGGGCCGCAGAGAACTGCAGGTTCTGAACCTGGCCAATGGCTTCGCAAGCCCGCAGCAACGGGTCGCGGGAGGCCCCTCTGGGTGGCGCTTTGGCGGTGCCCACGAAGGGCTGGAGAACCTGCCGCAGGGTACGGTCGAGCCGTTGCGCATCCGCCTGTTCACGCTGCGACAGGCGCAACGCTGCGGCTTGGGCGCGGGCCTGGCTGCGACTGACCAGGGCCTTGATCAGCACCCCCTGGAACGCGATGATGCCCGGCCACCAGTCGGGCCCGGCCATGACCTCTTCGGTGCTGTGAGCGCTGAGCACGTGGCCGCGCTTTTCCTGAATCCAGGCGGTGCGAGCCATCGGGAACAGGGTGTGCGGGGCCACGGTCGCCGCCTCGTTCCCGAACAGCAGACCACTGCCCTGCTGCTGCAAGAGCCAAACCACGGGGTGTGCGCCGCTGATGCAACTCAGCTTTTCTCCCACGGTCACGCAGGCGCCCGGTGCCAACGGGTGCAGCACGGGGGGCTCCTGGACGGGGACACAGGCCTCGGTGAGCCGGAGAATCCATGCCTCAATGGCATTCGGCCTGTCGCGGATGTCTTCCTCAAACACCATTTCCAGCTCGGCATGGCGAGAGGGAAGCAAACTCACCGCCCAACCGAAAGGGATGGTGGCCGGGTCAAACCCGAACACCAAGTCTCCTGGCTCCATGCGTGCAAAGTGGATGCGGTGTTCATCCGAGCCGTCGCCTTGCGAGGAGAGGTACAGATCGACATGGCCACCCTGCACCATGAAGATGGCGTTCACATCGTCGATGCCAAAGGCCGCTCTGTGATCTGAAATGCCGGGGCTGGGTGGGGTCGGGTCCATGGGACGGGTGCTCATTCGGATCGAATCAGACTGGCATAAGGGCCGGGCACGCCGATCATTTCTTCGTGCGTCCCGCGCTGGACGATGGTGCCCTTTTCCATGACGATGATTTCGTCACAGTCCCGGATGGTGCTGAGGCGGTGGGCCACCACCAGCAGGGTGCAGCCGCGCCGTTTGATGTGGTCGTCCACCCGCTTCTCGGTTTTGGGGTCCAGGGCACTGGTGGCTTCGTCCAGCACCAGCACGCTCGGGTTGAGGGCCAGTGCCCGGGCGATTTCCAGCCGCTGACGTTGTCCCACGCTGAGGTTGCTGCCCCCTTCATCCAGCAGAGCACCGTAGCCGTTGAGCCGCTCGGCAATGTCGTCGTGGATGCAGGCGTCGCGGGCGGCCTGCACCACATCGTGGTTGGGCATCGAGGTGTCCCAGAGGGTCAGGTTGTCGCGGACAGACCCCTGGAACAGAAAAATATCCTGGTCAACCATCGCCACCGAGTTGCACAGCACATTCCGGGGGATGTCCTCCCGCCGCTGGCCGTCGAACAGGACTTCGCCGCTCCAGGGTCGGTGCAGTCCTGCCACGATCCGGGCAACGGTGGACTTGCCACTGCCCGACGAGCCCACCAGCGCCACTCTCAGCCCGACGGGGATGCTCAGGTTCACGTTGTCCACAATGGGCGGTGCCAACGGGCTATAGCCGAACGTGACGTTTCGCAGCTCAACCGCCCCCTGGAGCCGGACCTGGGTCTTGGCGGTGGGCTCGTCGGCCTTCGCGGTTGGCTGGCTCAACAAGGGGTCTGGTGCAAAGCGGGTCACATCGTCGAGCCGTGCCAACGCGCCCTGAAGGTTGTTCACGCTGTCCACCATGCCCACCAGACCCGACACCGGGCTCATGAACTGGGACATCAACGACTGAAATGCCATGAACATGCCCATGGTCAGGGCCCCGTCCATGATCGACAGTCCGCCCACCCCCAGCACCAGGTTTGAGCTGACGGCCCCCAGCAGGCCCGGCAGGGCAGAAAACAGAATGGACGATTCGGCAAACTGTGCCGTGGAGTTGAGCGCCTTGGCCTGATAGCCGGCCCAGCGGGCGAAGAAGGCATGCTCGGCCCCAGAGGCTTTGAGGGTCTCGATCATTTGCAAGCCCGACATTCCCACCGCTGCGAACTTGCCCGACTCCTGGGCAAGTTTTCGGCTCTGGTCCACCCGGCGGCGGGTCATCCAGCGAAGCAGCAGCAGTTGGCCTGTTGCGGTGACGATGGCGATGGTGGCCAATCGCCCCTCGTACATCACCATGAGGGCCCCGAAAAATCCAATCATCAGCAGGTTGACCAGATTGCGGGAAAAACCACCTGAGATCAGCTCGGCCACGTGCGACAGGGCTTCGACCCGTTGCAGCACGTCGCCCGCATGGCGCTGGCTGAAGAACGACATGGGCAGCCGAAACAGGTGCCAGACAAACCGCGCCGAAGGCCCGACCGCGAGCTTGAAATGAAGCCGCAGCAGCGAGTTCATCTGCAGGTAGGACAAAACCGTCGTCACCAGGGCCGTTGCCACCATCACGGCCACCAGGGGCTTGAGCCAATCCAGTGCCCCGCCGACGAACACTTCATCGACAAACACCCTTGAAAAAACCGGAGTGACCAGCCCTGGCAGCACCAGGGCCAATGTGCAGAGGAACACGTACCCCAATGCCGACCGATGACCGCGGAGTCGGTCGACCAATGGGCCCCAGACGGTGGACGGCTTTCCGCCAGGCGAAAACCCAGCGCCTTTTTCAAACACCAGGGTGACACCGGTGAAGCTCTCGTTGAACTCTTGCAGGCTGACCGAGCGGGGGCCGCTGGCAGGGTCGTTCAGGTACACCTTGTCTCGGCCGAACCCTTCCACCACCAGAAAGTGCCCAAAATTCCAGAACACCACAAAGGGTGCCGGTATGTCCCTCAACTGCTCGGGCTCCTTTTTGTAGCCCTTCGCGATCAGGCCGTAGGTGCGGGCGGCCTTCAGGATGCTGGCTGCGTTGCTGCCGTCCCGGGACACACCGCACGCGGTGCGCAATTCCTCCAGCGGGACGTGCCGACCGTGATGGGCCAGCACAATGGCCAGCACGGCTGCCCCGCACTCGGTGGCCTCCATCTGGAGCACGGTGGGGGTCCGAACCCGGCCTGAGCGGTCCCAACGGCCACTGAACCCATGCGCCAGACGACGCCATGGCGTCATGGGCTGACCCCCAGCAAGGCCTTGATGCCCGGGACGATGAGGGTCACGGGGGCCTGCTCGCGCGTGATGACTTTGGCGGCGCAAAGCGTTGCCGGCGTCAGGGTAATGGGCGCACCCTGACGCGAAGACCATTTGAAACCGCTGGGGGTGCCGCTGTCCCGCTGCAAGGCAATGCGAACCTCGTGGACCGGGCCTCCTGCCACCGCCGCCGCCAGGGCGTTGTTTTGAAACACACGCATGATGTTCGCGTCGGTGGACGGAAATTCGGAAACCGATGTCACCTCGCCCAGCAGAAAACCGAACTCCTCGGCTTTGACCATCGCCGGAATCACCTGGGCAGCCATGCCGACGGCAATTTCCTTTGCCCTTTGTGCCGGGAAAAAAGCGACGATTTCCAACCGATCACTGGCGGGCTGGAGCGTCAGTATGGACGTTCCTGGGTTGGCCATGGCCCCCATTGGTGTCTGTATCTCGGTCACCTGCCCGGCGTAGGGCGAGCGGACTTCGGAATGGAGAGACAGTTGGCCTTCCAGCAAGCCCAGCCCCATCTTCTGCTCGACGACCTGGCGCTCCCCCTCGCGGCGGGTCTCGTCCACCACGGATTGGGACTTGAACCGCTCCGCTTCCAGTTGCACGAGCTGAGACTGCAGGGTGGACAGCGTGTTTTCCAGTTCGGCTTTGCGTTCGGTCAGTGCGGTGAGGTTTTGCCGGGCGACCAGGCCTTTTTGCAACAGGTCCTGATAGGCCGGGATTTGCGACTCCACCTCCTTGAGCTGCTGGCGGATGGCCAGACCGCGCTGCACCAGTGCCTCCTGCTGCCGCTGGAGCGAGGCCAGCTCCAGTTGGCTGGTGGCCGCCCGGACTTCCAGCCGTTTGGCGACTTGTTCCTGGGTTCCCCCCAGCTGAATCCGGGAAGCGCGGAGCTTCTCCACCAGCTCTGGCTGCCCCAACTGGGCCACCAACTGTCCTTTCCGGACCACATCGCCGACCTTGACGTGCATTTCCGTGACCAGACCACCCGTGAGCGATGCAACCGCCATCAGGTTGCCCGCCCGAACGGCGGCCCCTTTGCCTTCGGCTTTGGATGTCAGCCGACCGGTGAACCCCCAGACGACCGCCGCCAGCAACAGCAGCAGCACGCCTGCCAGTGCCCCCCAGTAGCGGGGGGGTGTTGCGTGCAACATGACATCCAGTTGGTCGGGGGAGGACAGCTTGGCCAGTGCGGCGCTGCGGAAAATGTCGCGGCTCATGGCAGGGTGTCCAGGTTCAAGGGTTTGTAAAACAGGTCATGTGACAGCGCATGCTGAGACTGGTTTGCCGGAAAAAACGTCCCGGTCGCGAAGCGCAACCCGGCAATGGCGTTGGCCAGTGCCACCTGCGCCGAAATCTGGTTGGTCACGGCGGTGATGAACCTGTCCTCGGTTTGCAGGGTGTCGAGCACAGAGCCGATGCCGCGTCGAAGTTTCTCCTGAGCCCCTTCGTGGCTGGTGCGAGCGGCCAGAACCCCTCGGCCCGACTCTTCCAGCTGCTGTTGGGCCGATCGCAGGTTCTGCAGCGCCAGGTTCACACCCGCATCGACCTGACGACCGGTTTCCGATGCCCTCAATGACTGTTGCTCCCGTGTGGCTTCGGCCTGAAGCACCGCTCCTTCTGCTTCGCGGTTGCCCAGCGGCAGCTGGACCTGCAGTGCTGCCGACAGCGAGGGGCCAGCGGGTGAGCGCCACAGCGGGGACACCAGGGCGTTCACACCACTGCCGGTGCGTGTGCCGGCGTAGCTCACGCCCACCACCAGGTCGATCTGGGGACGGCGCTGTTCTCTCAATCCTGTCAGCAACAGCTCCTGTTGTTCCAGCCGGGTTCTGGCTGCATGCACATCAGCCCGGAGGGTCCGGGCCAAGTCGATATAGCGTGCGGTGTCGTCAAACGAGATCACCCCATCACCACCCAACGGAAGTGGATCGATGGGGTGGAAGTGCCGCAAGGCTGTCGATGCCGCACTGCCCATGGCCAGCACCAGTTCCTGCCGCGCCTGCACCACAGCCCGCTCCTGGCCGATTCGGGCCACCGCCCGGGACGACAAGTTGGACACCGCATCCTGAACCTGGATGCGGGGAATCAGGTCAACCGACGCCATGGCTTCGACACTCTTCACCATGGTGGCGGCCCGCTGTTCGGCTTCCTGATAGGCCTTCAGTGTGAGCAAAGCGCCCGCATATTGCCAGTAGGCCGCCACCGTGCCATTCAAAACCTGGGCCGATTGGTGCTGAAGGTCGAACAGCGTTGCCTGTTCCTCCAAGGCTGCGGCCCGTTCGCGGAACGACGACAGATGTTCGCCCCGGTTGCGCGCCAGCGGAAAAACCACCTGCAGCGACAGCTGAGCCGAGTTCAGGCCCTGACGCTGGTTCTGGTCATCCGAGTTGCGGCTGAGTTGGATCGATGGTGCCATCCGTATGCCCGACGGGCTCAGCACCGACAGGCCGGATTCAATGCCCGTGGTGTGGCTCTGCAGGCTGTCGAGTCCGGTGTTCTGTTGGATCTCGTCGGTCAGCGGGGCCAACTTGCGGCTGTTGCTGATGCTTTGGGTCCATACCGGATCGAATGCCCCCTGTTGGATCAGCCGGGCCCCGCGGCTGATCTGCACCTGTTGCCGTTGCACACTCAACTGGCTGTTGCCAGCCAAAGCGTTCTCGCAAGCCTGGATCAGGCCCAACTCGGGGGTTGCCCGCACTTGGCCAACGCCGATGGCAAGCCCCAACGACAACGCCCAATGGGCCAGTCGGGACGGAGACAACCGAGGGCGGGTCGGACAACGGGGCATCAGGTAGGGGCTGGGCGCGAACCACCTCGGGTGCGTCCGTTGGCACGGACGGCAACCCGCAGGCGGCATCAATTCGGTGGGCCGATCCTAAACAATCGATCCGAAATTGAAACCCGTCCAAATGGACTGTCACATTTGAGAGACAACGCCTGTGACGAAGGCCATCCACCTCAAAATATTGGATTGAAAATGCCCCGATGGCCAGTTCAAATTCCCCCACCTGTGGCCACCCCAAATTCCCCCAGGCAAGACCGAGCGGATTATGACGATTCCGGGCTGACGGCGATGCGCGCAGCGGCCTCCTTCAGTCGGTAGCTCT